>Ga0307423_1001178_pt1 | contig 16112 bp, 13 predicted proteins | sample SalMarWE160310MG_FD_202154 | JGI IMG/M metagenome (GOLD analysis project Ga0307423, IMG submission 202154) | Salt marsh sediment microbial communities from the Plum Island Ecosystem LTER, Massachusetts, United States - WE1603-10 | ecosystem: Environmental > Aquatic > Marine > Intertidal zone >...
TCCGATCTCTCGTATTCGGAAGCAAGCTCGAGCTGATCCAATCAGAGCTTCCGAACCCGATGCTGATCGTGGGGCCGAGCGCGGTCGTCTAGCAGGGTCCGCCCGCGACGCACCGAACCCCCCCAATCCGGACGACGCAGCGGAGTGATGGAGGCGAGCCAGGCGCGGATCCATCGCTGCAACGGGCGCGCACGGCTCGCTCAGCTGGCTTCGAGGCGGTCCAGGCTCGGGTTTCGACCCACCACCACCAGCCCCAGGCCCCCGGTCAGAGGCTGATCCGGGTCCGGAGCGTCGACGGTGGTCTCTCCCGATTCGGGATCGACACTCCGTACGAGCAGGACCTGGATGCCGAGATTCGCGCGCAGATCGATCTCGCGAAGGCTGCGGCCGATGAAGGATCCCGGAACGCGCAACTCCTGCAGGGCCCAGCTGTTGCCCAGCTCGACGCGATGGATGCGACTGACCAATCCCACCCGCCGGGTCATCCCACCCGCCAGGTCCCGGCTCAGTACAGCGCGGTTGTAGGCGGCTACCAGGTCGGGCTGACGTACGCAGCCGAGCAGCTTACCAGTGGCCGGATCGCACACGGGCAGCTCCGAGGTCTTCGTCTGAGCGAAGAGCTGCATCACCAGATCCAGGTCGTCCGTTTCGCGGAGAACGGGGGTCTCGTGGTCGATGAGGTCGGCGGCCACGACCACGTTTCGGAGGGAGTCGCTCTCGAAGATCAGACGGCGGAGCTCCGAGAGCGCGATGGCCCCCAGCAGCTCTCGATCCTCGTCCACCACGTAGAAAGTGGCGTGCGGGCTCTGGACCACGAGATTCAACACGTCGTTGAAGGAGGCATCGGCCGCGACGGTTTCGGGCTCGGGCTCCATCTCGTCGCGTACCAGGAGCGTCTTCAGCACGTTCGGCTCCTCGTCTCCGAAGAGGTCGATGCCCCGCCGAACCAGCTTCAGGGTGTAGATGGACTCCGGATGCAGATAGCTCGAGATCAGGGTGCTCACGACACAGGCCGCCATCAGCGGTGGAATGATGGTGATGTCCTGTGTCAGCTCGAAGATGATGATGATGGCGGTGATCGGGGCGTGCGTGGTGGCGGCGACCACCGCCCCCATCGTCACCAACGCGTAGGCCCCCGAGCTCCCGGTGGCCTCTGGAAGCATCTGATTCACGATGGTCCCGAAGAATCCGCCGGTCACCGCGCCGAGAAAGAGCGAGGGAGCGAAGATGCCACCCGAACCACCGGAACCGAGGGTCAGGCAGGTTGCGAAGAGCTTGGCAAACACCAGCACACCCAGGAGCCCCAGGCCGAGCTGGCCAGTCAATGCTGCATTGATCGTGCTGTAGCCGACGCCGAAGACGTTGGGCAGAAATATGCCGATGGCGCCGACGGCGATGCCGCCGATCGGCAGCTTCAGCATCTCGTGAACGGGAAGACGCTCGAAGAGGTCCTCCGACGCATAGAGCACGATGATGAACACGATGCCCAGGAGTCCGGCGAGCGCGCCCACTCCCATGTAGGGCAGGAGCTCGAAGGGGCTGACCAGTCGGTACGCCGGTACCACAAAGGCAGGGAAGTTCCCGAGAAACGCGCGTGAGACGACCGTGGCCACCACGGAGGCGATCACGATGGGACTGAACTGCGTGACTGCGAAGTCGCCGAGGATGATCTCGACGGCAAACAGGGCCCCGGCGATCGGCGCGTTGAAGGCCGCAGCGATGCCCGAGGCGGCTCCGCAGCCGACGAGCGTGCGAAGCTGGCGCTCGGGCACCCGCAGCGCCTGCCCTACGGTGGACCCCAGCGCAGAACCGATCTGCACGATCGGCCCCTCGCGCCCCACCGAACCCCCCGTACCGATTGTGAACGCGGAGGCCACCGCCTTGATCAGCGCCACGCGGGGTCGGATCTCACCGCCGCGCAGCGCGATCGACTCCATCACCTCGGGAACCCCGTGTCCCTTGGCCTCCCGCGCGAAGTAGTAGATGAGCGGCGCCGCGAAGATCGCGCCGAGGGCCGGAATGATCAGCAGCCAGAACCAGGGCAGATGCGCCGCCGCCTGGAGTGGATCATCCACACCCGCGGGGAGCGCTCCCTCCAACAGCCCGAGCACCGCCGGCAAGCCTCCGAAGGCCTGGTCCTGCACCATGCGGATCATGAAGCGAAAGCCGACCGCGCCGAGCGCACTGAGCAGCCCCACGCCGGCGGCGGCGAGGACCATGAAGAGGTGCTCCGAAATGCGGGGTCCACGGCGGCGCTTCATCTGATCGGGGAACCGTGCGGCGGTCGGCGACATCACCACAAGGTACACCCGCGCGATCGTTCAGACAGGTACTTGGGCGCCAAGAGGCCGCCTCGGGGACCGGCGCCGTCGCCCGAGAGTTTCGTTCGCTCCGACCGGCTGCCCTACCGGGTCAAGAAGGGATCGATCGTCATCGTCCACGCTTGCTCGAAGCCTTTCGCCGCGAATTCGAGAATGAGCTTCTCGAGCCGACCCATTACGTCCACGAGCGGATCGGCGAGAAGTCCAAGAAGCTCCAGCGGAAGCCGTCGAAGGCGCAGGACACAAGAACTGATCCCACCGTAACGTCGACTGGGGCGGAACTCTCTGACCTCCCGGACGCCGGCTTCTACCCACGGCGTCGCCAGATCACGCAGGCAGCCAGCAATGCTCCGTAGCACAGAGCCTCGGTGGCGAGAATCTGCAGCGTGGCGAGGTCGGCTGGCGAGTCCCTTTGCAGCACATGGAACCAGGGCACGGGCAGCCTCAACGCGCCGTCACTCACTGGCCAGAAGATGCGAATGCCATGACCGTGGCTGTAGAACGAGTCCAGCAGGAGGTGGCTCAGCCAGGCAGCCGCGCCACCGAGCACGACCCACCGCCGGGCTGCTTCGCTCCGCCACGCCCGAGAGCTGATCAGCAGGCCGACCACGACCGCTACGAGAGCCAGATTGACGAAGAGGCTATGGCTCACCCGATAGTTGTAATGGCCCCAGAATGGGAGGGGAAGATCCGGCGCGTTGGCCACCAGGGTAAACGCGGCGAACGTGGCCAGCTTCTCCTTCCGCTCCCAGCTCCGAGGGACCAGCAGCGCGGCGAAGGACAAACCCGTCAGACAATGCCCCACCGACGTCATGGGATCGAGGTGATCGTCGGCCGGGCAAGCAACAGCCGAGCGTCCATTGAGTTGCTCACAGGCGGGAGAAGATGTCGGAGCCGAGGCGATTCGAGAACCACATCCAGTCCTTTGCCTGGGGGTCGGGAAGATTGGTGGCGTGAATCCAGTGCGTCTTGATGGTTCCAACACCGTCTTCCACGGTGTGTTGACCGATCCAAGCCACGATGACGCCGTAGTCCGTATACGCCGCGTTGAAGGTGATCACGTCGCCGAGCACACGGCCGCTCACGTCGACCCAGAGCGTCTGGCCATCGTCTCCCACGCCGGACTCGAACCGCCCGCTCAGGGCGCCGCCCATGTCACGAAGCTCGAGTGTGGAGCCGTGCTGGTTCGTCCAGGTACCGGTGAAGTCGACGGGCATCGCTCCCTCCTTGGATGCTCTCTCGGCTCGGGAGTATAGCGCTCAGCGAGCCGAAGCAGGCTTCAGCCACAGGACGACGAGGGAAGCCAGCGAGGCGATACCGGCGACGAAGCATCCCCAGGCTGCGCGGCGGTGCGCTTGCTGGACGGAGTCGCGGAGCTCGGCGAGATAGTCGTTGAACTGGTCCTGAAACTGGCGAAACGGGGCATCCAGGGGCGTTCCCTCCACCCCCAGCTCGAATCGAAAGCCCTCGCCGGAGAACTCGAAGGTCGGCTCAGTGGCCTCGAAGGTCGGGAGCGAGCGGTTCGCCTCGGTCGAGAGCTGCCAACCGAGCGTGAAGAAGACGCCAGCCAGTGCGAGCCAGATGATCGAAAGAACGATCCTCAATGGTGTACCTCAGTTGCGGTAGCGGGAAACGTCGAGGCCCAGGTCCAGTGGTCCAAAGATCACGGGCAGCCCGTGATGACTCTCTCGTTGGCCCTGATTCACGCGGGTCGCTCTACCGGGGTTTCATCCGGAGCAGCACGAATTCCCCGGTATCCCATGCGCGGTGAAAGAACTCGGAATCGAATCCGAAGTCGTGCTGGTACTTCAACTTCATGGCCGTGAGAAAATCGCGCTTCTGATCGAGGTCCGCGACTCTCTCTGCTCGGAATTCGTGGATGCGACCCTCGATTCGGATGCGTACCCGGGGGTCGTCGCCGATGTTCTGCACCCAAGGGCTCTCGTCGTCGCCCGCGAAGACGTAGATCTGGTTTCCGACCCTGGTCACCCAGGTGTCGACCGAGTAGGGATCTTCGGGGCCGGTCTCGACCTGGATGACCTTGACCGCATCGATCGACGACCAGTCCGTTACGGGCTCCTCGACCACGGTGCCCCTGAGCGCAGGGCCCGGGATGGGGCCCAGCGGACCGAAGACCCAGCGCGCCCCGAGGACCACGGCCCCGCCGACTACGAGCAGGCTCAGGAAGGCGATCCCGATCGCCTTGAATAGCTTCTTCATTCTCGGACTCCTCCCGGCCTGGTCGTCACTCCTGGCGAACCAATGGGAATGCGCATTCTCGAACCGGGCCGATTCATCTGTCAACAAGATTCCGGGCTGGAGCGACCCCGGTCGGAACGCCCTCTCCGAAACCAAGCAGACGCACCGTCCGTGGCGATGTCTACGGCTGCTCTCTCACCAGTTTCACCACCGTCCTGGCGATCCCCCTGCACAGATCGATCTTCTTCTCGCTCTGGTACTTCTCGCATCCGCCCGGCTCGGCGAGCTTGACGCCCAGGATCTCCTGACAATGAGCGCTGCCGAACTCGCTCTCGACGGTCTGATAGAGCCGCTTGCATCGGTCGAAGAGCTTTGCCGGACGAAACCTCCTTTCATCCTCGAATATCCGGTCGCTCTTCAAGAGGCCGTGGAAGACGATTCCTGCGGCATCTCCGTACCCCGACCCGCTGAGATCCACGTCGGAGTGAAGGCCGAGACAGAGCACTCCTCCTGAAATCGCTCCGCATACGGTTCCGTTGAATCCGATCCCGCCGATGAATCCCTTGGAGGGATCCAGGATGTGGGCGATCGGCGCATCGAGGCACTCGGCCAGCTCCGAGATCACCGTCCGAGAGCAGTGGAAGCACTCCTCTTCGAAATATCGGGTCGCAGAGCCGATGCACTCGGCCTCTTGCGGTTGGCCGAAGGAGAAGTCTCCCTTCTGGGCCAGGCCATCCAGCTCTTTCAGCACCTGGGCACCGTGCGCCAGCACTTCCACGCATTTCATCGTCTTGCCGGTGAGGATCGCCCGGCGGAAGTTGCGGGCCAGGTGCTTGCCGCCGTGAACGATTCCGCAGTTGGGGGTGCCGACCCTCTCCTCGAGTTTTCGAAAATACTCGGCGCAGAGCAGATAGAGCCGATCGGATGGCAGGTCGGAGTACTTCTTTCCCAGGACCGCAACGCCGCCGTTGGCCACACCGCAGGTGTCTCCCATGGTGCTGATGCCAGAGCTGAACCCCACGACCGATCGGAGCAGAATGGGATCGATCTCGCCCCCGAGCTCCTGGCTCAGATTCTTGGTGACGGAGTAGGCACAGCTGAATGCTTTGATGAAATCGACGACGACCTTCTTCTGAGTCTTTTCCATGGGAGCGAATCTCCTTTCATCAAGTCGTCCGATCCGCGCGCCGAGATCCACCCGCCTCGAAGGCAGGCTAAGGGCCGTCCGGCTCCTCGATCTCGAGGTGCAGCTCCTTGCGCTGGCGGGCGGCCCGCTCGAGCGCGGCGGAGCGCTCGCGCTCGATCTCGAGAATCAGCTCGCGGCGCATCTCCTCGGCGCGTAGGCGCTCGGATTCGAGCCGGTCATGACGCAGTGCTTCCAGCCGCGCCTCGAGGAGTTCGTTGCGCCTGGGGGCGAGCTCGGCGCGGAGGAAGGGGCCCGCGGCGCCTGGTGTGTGGTGCACGGTGACGTGCTTGGTGGCCTCGGCGCCGTCGCTCGAGCGCGCGCGCACCTCGAGTCGATTCTCGCCCTCCTGCAGTGGGACGAGCGCGTCCCAGGAGCCGTCCGCGTGGATTCGGGCCTGGAAGGCGCTCTCTCCCGAAGTGATGTTCCGGACCTCTACCTCCGTGATGTTGGCGAAGCTCAAATCCTCGATGAACCGAACCAGGCGCCCAGGGTCGCGGACTGGCGTGAAGATTCCGTCGGTGATGGCGGCCATCTCGACCGTGGAGATGGGGCCCTCGAGCGCCTCGGGTCCGATGGCGAACGAGTGGATCCGGACCCCGGCGCGCCGCGCGCGCTCGGACGACTGGAGCACGGCACGGACGTTGCCGGCCTCGGAGTCCAAGTAGGGGAGGGTGGGCGCCCCGTCGGTGAAGAGGAGGATGATCTTCTCGCTATTGGGGTCCGCCCTCGAGACCGAGCCCGTGAGGCCGAGGAGTTCGACGCTGGCCTGGTCGATGCCGGCGGCCATGTGGGTCCCGCCGCGAGCCCCGCGCTCGCGCACGTCGCTGAGCGCGCGGTGAAGCCGCTTGTAGTCGGAGGTGAGGGGCTCTTCGGTGAGAGCGGCCCGGTGCACTCGCGTGAGGCCGACGAACCCGGGGAGGGCCAGCACGGGCTCGCCGGCGAACGTGACCAGACCGACGCGTGTGCCTCGCGGGTCGAGTCCGTCGAGCAGCTTCTCCGCGGCGGCCACCTCGGCGGCCAGGATCGAATCGCCGGGATCCGTGCTCCCGAAGTTGGGGGAGCCCCCACTGGCTCCGGGGAGCGGCATCCCCACCACGCCGTCCCCGTCCACGTCGACGCCGGTGGGGTCGCTGGTCGAGAGCGAGGTGTCGATCGCGATGAGAATATCGAAGCGGCGCGTCTCCCCCCGGAGAGCCTGGGCGCGCCCGGCCACGAAGACGCCCGCAGCATCTCCCACGATGGCGTTCTCGGGGGGGTGCTCGATCTCGAGCTGAAGCGATCTCGGGGGGAGTTCGCGAGGCACGGCTTCGGCGCGGGTCGCGGCGGCGAGCACCTCGGCCGCGCTCTTGCTGGGCTCCTGGTCCCCGAACGGCGAGCCGGTTGCTGCGCGCCGTCTCGCTGCATTTCCGGTGGCCGCGCTCGGCAGGGGGGCCAGCGTGGCAAAGAGCCGGCCAATCCCCCCTTCGAAGGGCTGGGACAGGGCCTCCACCACGCCTCCGATCGGTCCCACCCCGGTCCGCATCCCGCCGCCGCTCGGCCAGGCCGCCTGGAGGAGCCCCACGACCCGATCCCCGTCCGCTTCCAGAACGGGCGCGCCACCCCACCCGCGCAGATCTGCCGGGGCCTCCAGATCGACCTCGATGCGCGTTGCTTCGCTTCGCACCACGGAGCCGAGAAGCTGAGCCTGCGGGCGGTCCCCCTGCGTGGGTATGCCGAGGATGCGCACGCGATCGCCGTCTTGCGGAAGGCGCTCTGCCGGCGCGAGTACGCGTACGCCGTGCGGTGGCAGCGCCAGCGCAAAGATCACGAAATCGTCGCGAAAGGTCGCTCCCGGTCGGTGGAAGGCACGTCCCGGCCTGGTGTAGTAGCGACTGGCGAAGGCCGCGCGCTCGCCGCTGCCTCCGAGCCGGAACTCCACCTCCCCCGCCTCGGCGAGCTTGGTGCGATCGAAAGAGTGGGCGGCCCCCACGGCGACGGCGCCCGACGGGTGTTCCACGGGGAGGAAGAACACCACGCCAGCGGTCTCATTGCCTCCCGAGCCGCGGAGCTGAGCGCGCGCCACCGCGACGTCGTCGGCGGCCGCCGGGGCGGCGACCGACAGTCCTATGCAGAAGGCGAGCGCCCTGCGCCGGTGCCCCATATTCCAGCAACGATACGAGACCACCGCTGCCTCGCCACGGCGGCCCGAGTCACCGGGTCCCTCGGATGTGGCTCCACCGGAACCAGCTGGCGACTCCGCTCGAGAGGGGCCTTAAAGGCAGAAGCGTCGGATCTCAGCTTCCAGGAAGCGCGAGAGCGCGCCCCGGGCCTCGGCGTCGAGATCGTCGAAGCTGACGCCCATCACGGGGCTGGCTTCGACCGGGTGCACTCCGGTGCACTCCGTGGACCAGGCGATCCTCGCACAGAGCGAGAGCGACTCGCCGCCCACGCCGACGCGAAGCGCGATGCGGCTTCCCACCGGAAACAGCGGCTCCATCGCAACGAGTGCGCCGCCCGGGCTCAGGTTGCGAATCTCGCAGGGTCGCTCGAGGGGGCCGTGCTGCACGCTGCCCTCGAGCTCGGTGGGCAGGCGCAGGTAGAAGCGGATCTCGGTGGCGTCCGTCTCCGACATGGCAGACGTCACCACGAACCGCACGGCGCGGTGGTCGTCCGGTAGCCACAGAGCCCAGCGAACGTCTTGCGAGCGCAGCGATTCCAAGGCGTCGTCGTCGGGCCGCTCGCCGGCCGGAACCAAGGCGGTCGGAGGCACGCGCATCCGCTTCAGGATCATCGGAAGCCACTCAGTGGCCCGGTCGCTCGGCACGATGACGGCACCGACGTTGCCCGCTGCCTGGCGCGCGAGAAGGACAGCCTCGTCGAAGTCGTTGGCGTAGAGGACGTTGACGCCAAGGCGTACCAGCTGAAGGGCGAGTTCGCCGATCCGGCCCGCTTCGTCGTCCAGGATCAGGGCGAGGCGCTGGTACTTCATTACTCCCCCGGGGTGAGACCGAGCTCCGGCCCCCTGATCGTACCTATCGGCCGACCCGGAGCGAAGCTGAGGGGCGCCCTGGCTCGGCGACCTGTTGAAGAGTGCAGGCTGGCTACGGGACCGAGTGGTAAAGGCTACATGGCGAAAATTGGCTGACGGGGCCGCCTTCCCTTACCGTGGAGGCTTCGCGGGGCTGGAAGGGGATGTCCGCTACGCGTCCCGGGACGGGAGTGGTGGTGTAGGCGGCTCGGCCCACGCGAGGAACTCGAGGGGAGTGACTGGAATGGACGCCTACGTGAAGACCGTTCTGACGGTGATCGCCGCCTGTCTGCTGTTGCAGGTTGCGCAGGGATTCGGGCTCGCTGGTACGCCCGGGCAGGTGAGCTCGACCAGCTCGGAGACCGCCGACCGCTACGCGCTGCAGCCGAACCCCATGGTTCGCCTCCTGTTCCGGTTCGACCGGGCGACCGGTCGAACCTGGACGATGCCGCTTCAGCCCCAGAAGGAGAAGCTCTGGACTCTGATCGGCGAAGCTCCTGCCGGGGCGATGGTGCCGGAGGAAGGCGGAGGGGCTCCGTCGCGGCCCGAAGAGGCGGAAGACGCAGGCGAGCGCTGAGTCGACGCCATTCGGATCGGGCGTGCGCGTCCGGCTGGAGTCCGTCGCGAAGCGGTCAGGTCGCTTCTTCCGGAGGTGGAATCCGGGGCCGGAGCAGCTCGGCGAAACCGCGTAGCCTACTTTCGGCCGCTTCCTCCTCTTTGCGAGTCGGAGCAGCGTCCGTACTGAGCCGGACGACCCACGCCCCGCCCGGCCTGCGGAGCGGCGACTGATCGGTGGCCAGCGAGGCGCGGAGGATCTCCAGGGCCAGCGAATCGGTTCCCTCGTACCAGTAATAGCTGAGGATTCTATTGGGACCCGAACGAGCCCACACCGACTCGGCCCGAAGGCCGCCCGGCGTGAGCTCGATGGATGCGCACTCCTCGACCTGCCAGCCGGCGCCTGGCAGCGCGTGCTTCGGAGAGAGCAGGCTGCGGCTGCGATCCAGGCGGTCGTCGTAGGCGATGAAGACGGAGACCGTCTCGTCGCCCCGCTGATAGCGCCGGTGACGCCTCTTCTGAATGCGCACGCTGCCCAGGTATCGCCAGTCGATGCTCATGCCCTCGATCGCCTTCCACTCCCCGATCTTCCGGGGAAGATCGATCCGCTCGAATTCTGGCGAGGTCGGCGGAGTCCAGCGGGGCACCCAGATCGACGCCCCCAGCATCGATCCCAGCAGGACGGCGAGAACCATCACATGCCCGATCTTGCCCGTATGTCTGCGGAGCGGCGTGGCAGCTTCCGGGTCCGCGACACTCGCGGGAGTCGCACCGCTGTCCTCCCGGCGCCGAAGGACCATATCGACCACACACACCGCCGCCGAGCCGAGGAGGAAGAGCACCGCGCCCTGGAGGGCATGTGTCTCCGGCTCCGCCGACTTCGGGTACAGAGCCATGACCAGGATCCTCGCGATGTTCACGAGGCAGGCGATCACGAAGGCCGATGCCACGAGCAGGGCCAAGTGCAGCCGCCGGGCGGGGAAGTAGCAGACCAGACCGACCGCCAGCATGGCCAGCATCAAGATCGAACGGAGGCCGCTGCAGGTTTCGATGATCTCCAGGTTCCGGTTGGCGAAGTAGAGCATGTCCCCCTCCTGCACCACCGGAATCCCCGCGACGTTCAGCAGCTGGGCGGAGAGCTCGGCACTCCAGAGCTGCAGCGGGAAGACGATCTGATTGGTGATCACGCCCGGGATCGGAATCGCGAAGGCGAGAAACAAGAGGGGAAGGGCGATCTCCCGGGCGAGCCCTGCGCCGAACAGGAGCAGTGCGCTCCCCAGGCTGAAGAGAATGAGAGAGACCAGGATCAGGTCGGGGGCATCGACGTAGTGCGCCCACAGGAAGAGCGCGAACCCCGCCCCCAGGAGTGGGAGCGCGGCGAGGGGCGAGCCCTCGCCGCCGAGCGCCGCGGCCAGCCTTCCGCGACGCCGGTAGAGCAGGAAGGCCGCGATCGCGAAGACGATCTGAGGCGCCGTGTCGCCAATGCTGAAGAAGAACCACTGCGCGTTGGGAAGCCCCGGCTCGCTCGGGTCCCAGAAGAGCAGCTGCCGGTAGACGAGACCGGCGAGCAGTGCAAGGGCGATGACCGACCCGATGAAGTGCCGGGGTTGCCCATGACTCGAGCGGTGATGGAGGCTCCTGGCCATTCCGCGCGGCTCATCCGGACGACGACGCCCCGGCCCACTGGGCCGGGGCGTCTTTGCAGTCCCTAGCTCGTCGCTCTTGAGCGAAAAGCCCTAGGGCACCGGCGTGGGGCTCGGCCCAGCACAGAGGCCGCCGCCGCACGGCACTCCTTGTGACCAGGAGAATCCCCCCAGCCCTGTACAAGTCGTCTCAATGGTCTGGCCGCAGATATTGATATCGATGCAGCAGGCGCCTAGCGGCGGCCCTGCCGGCGTCGGCGTGGGTGCCGCTGTCGGCGTGGGGGTAGCTGTCGGCGTACCCGTGGCCGCCGGCGGCGGAGTCGGCGTGGCTGCCGGCGGCGGAGTCGGCGTGGCTGCCGGCGGCGGAGTAGCCGTGGGGCCCGGCATGCCGCCGCCACAGGGGCCGAGCGTCCAGCCCTTGCCCAGCAGCTTCGTCACGTAGGCCTCGTCGACGGCGCGTTCCTTCTGCCTGCCATTGAAGGGGTTGATGCCACACATGACCGGCCCGTTGGCGGGGAACGGACATTCGCCGGCCACGGCGACGCCCTTGGCAATCTTTATCGCTGCTTTCTCCGGATCGACCAACAAGGTATGCTGCGCTCCGCTGGGTCCTCTGCGCTGTATACAGATCGCGACCTTTCCCGTCTCGCCCGGCGGGGGCGTGGGTGCCGCTGTCGGCGTGGGTGCTGCGGTCGGCGTGGCCACGGGCGTCGGGGTGACCGGGGGTGTCGGTGAAGCCGTAGGCGTCGGTCCGGCCGTAGGCGTCGGTCCGGCTGTGGGTGTCGGTCCAGGAGGGGGTGTCGGCGTCGCGGTAGGCCCTGCCGTGGGCGTCGGAGTCGCCGTCGGAGTCGGGCCCGAGGGGCCCGCCATGGCGCTGGTGGCCCACAGAGCGATGATGCCGAGAGCGACGATGACCAGGAGCGAGAGGAGAACCTTGCGCCTGGCGCTGCGCCGGCCGCGCAGGCCTCCCGCCAGCAACACCCCTCCCGCGCCGGAGATCAGCAGCAGCAGGTTTCCCGGCTCCGGGGCGAAGTGCAGCCTCAAAATCGCGGTCACCGGAAGCTCCGGGAACGCGGAGGTCAGACTGGTGAAGACCTTCGAGGCCGTCACCAGCTGGAGCACCCCGCTGCCCTGGGCCGTGCTCGACGTGCCCGAAGCCGGGCCGTGGGCGAAGCCGTGCGGGAGATCGGCCAACGTTACGTTGCTGTTCGCACTGTGAATGCTCATCGTCGGCGAGCCGATGGTCCACGGGCTGTGCTGCATGGTAAGCGACACGCCGCCGGCGACCAGCTGCGTACCGCCAACGCCCAGCCCGATACCACCGACCGGGGTCAGCGGCACCGACACGTTCGCGTATGCGCAGCTGCCGAATGCCAGGCAGATCTTTGAGAGACCAGAGAGGCCCAACGGGCCGCCGCCCGGAGGGCCGCCGGAGATGCCGCTCCAGGTGCCGCTCCCGTTTGCGAGGGCCGAGATTCGCACCGAATCGATGGTCGAGTTGTTCGTCACCGGCAGCGATACACTGATCGGCCCGAACTGTCCCGACGAGAAGCCGATCGTCGAGATGTGGGTGTTGCCCACGTACGTGCCACCGCCTGGTGCCGAGGCGCCCGGTAATGTCGAGAGCCCGAAGGTCAAGGTTCCCGTGTAGCTCACGGTGGCCGCGCCAGCGCTCCCGGCCAAGCCGAGCACTAAGAAGCCGACCAGGGCAATGCCCAGCAAGTTTCGCATTATTGAACTCCTCATCTTATCCCAACCGTGGCTCGCTACGGACACTCCGCAGGGGGCGCGAAATCGGTCAACCACCGGAGCCGCCCGCTAGCAGCGCTCCGCTCTCTACCTGAGGGCGCAATATTGACACATCGAGCGGCAAAAAGCGGAGCGAAAAGATCAGGATCAGAGGAGAAAGCTGCGATTCCGCCACCCTTTCGTCTCGCCCCCGGGGGGCCACTGGGTGGGGCGGTGAGTTTCCTGATGAATGCTGTGATGACAGGGCATGGCGGAACGCGAGCCGGCCCGCTCACTGCTGGGACCTTGCTCCACTGGCATCGCCCGGGCCCTCAGCGCCGATAGCTTCGGTGGATCTTCCACAGATCGAGTGGCACTCGCGCGAAGTCCCAGAGCTTGAGCCGCGACCCCGAGACGTCGCGCCAGGACGCCACGGGTACCTCCCGGATGAATCGCGCGATCCGCCTCCTGTCCGCCGCGCGGAGCCGCAGCCAACGCGCCAGGATTTCGATGTCGAAGATCCAGCGGGTGAGAAACGGCTCCGCGAAGATCGATCGGAGAGTCTGGTTCACGCGAAAGAGCTTGGCGCCGCATTGGGTGTCATAGACCGCGACGCCGAGGACGGCGGACGCCAGGGTCGCCGCGCCGCGTCCGAAATAGTGGCGTGCTGGATCCCGCTCGATTTCGGTTCCGAGCAGGCGCACTCGCGACCCGAGCACCATCTCGAGATCCGAGTCCGAGTCGAAGCGGGACACGAAACCGTCGATCTCGCCCAGGGGCGTCGCCAAGTCGGCATCCCAGAATCCCACCAGGTCGGGCTCCGCTTCCAGTGCCAGCAGCAGGCCGCGGCGCACCGCCTCCGCCTTGCCCTGGTTCTCCGCGAAGCCGAGCGTCCGGACCTGCGCCGGGCATTCCCGCTCCATGTTCGCGAAGAGGTCGCGGCTGCCGTCGCGGCTGCCGTCGTCCACGAAGAGGAAGCGGAGCCAGTCGCGCTCGGCGGCGAACCGGAGGAAGGCGTCGGGGTCGAGACGCTCGGCCTCGTTGTAGGCGGGGACCACGATCGCAACCCGCGGGCCTCGCTCCGTCTGCTCAATCACCGTCTGCCTGCCTCCTTCTCCGTTCTTTCGCGGGCCGCACCCGCTTCAGCAGCACGATTCCCTCCCCGCTTGCGACCTCCTCGAAGTCCCCGCTCGTCCGCGTCGCTCGGAACCTGCTCTCGCCCGGTCCCCGCAGCGTCTTCAGCTGGACCAGAAGGTAGTCGGCATGTCCGCCGCTCGGATAGATGTAGACCTCCTCGCGGTTGGAGACGTGGGGGACGAGGAATCGGGTGGCGGAGACGGACGCGGAGGCCGGAATCCGATCCACCAGCTCCACCAGGGACTCGTAGCGCGCCTGCTGATCCACCCGCTTCTCGGCTGGCGTGAAATGCACCGGTGGGCGCCACTCCGCCACGCGGAAGGCGCGGTTCTCCAGGAAGGCTCCGAACTTCCACGACACCAGCAGCGCCGCCACCGCCACGCCGACGGTCAGGGCGCGCCGCGCGCGAAACCCGTCGCACCCGATCTTCTCGAGTCTCTTCGAGCCCGTCAGGTCGCGGAGTCCGTAGGGCAACAGGACCATCACGAAGGGAAGCAGCACCGAGCTGTACTGCTTGTAGATCGAGTGGGGTCCGGGCTTCGACGAGAGCAGGCAGAAGACGAAGCCGTACGCGAGCAGGATCTGACGGCCCCGGGCGAAGAGGGGCAAGAAGAGGCCGGGAAGCAGGATCAGCAGGAGGTAGAGGAGCTTTTCCTGTTCGAGAGCGACGCGCAGGGCGAAGATCGGGTTCGTCACGAGCGTGAGGAGGAAGTCGATGGCTCCACCGCCTTCGCGCGGAATCAGCTGCTCGAAGTGGGTCCGGTAGGAGTAGGAGTCGCCCTTGCCGCTCATGAAGATGCCGGGCTCGACCATCACGAAGAGCTTGACCATCGAGAAGTAGAGCAAGGCGCAGAAGACAGTCGCGATCCCGGCCTTGGGCCGTCGCAGCGAGTCCGCGACGTAGAGGCCGATCCCGCAGGCGAGCAGCGCCATGTCCTCCCGAGTCAGAAGGATCAGCAGCAGAACCACCCAATAGCCCCACCAGTTGCCGCGCTCGAGGAGGTAGATCGACCAGACCACGAGCGGCAACACCAGGGCGATGGAGTGGAACTCGTACAGGTTGACTCCGTGCAGCGCCGGGTGGAGGAGGTACGTGCACGCGATCACCAGCGAGATCCAGCCGACGCCGAGAACCCTTCGGGAGAGGAGGAAGAGCGGGATGGCCCCGCTCGCGAGCCATGCCGACTGGAAGATCAGCAGGGTCTCGGCGTCCGGCGCGAGCCGGTAGATGGGCGCTAGCAGGGTCAGCACCGGATCGAAGTGGGCACTCATGTGGGTGCCGCCGCGCATCAGGCTGGTGGCGAGGAAGCGGCCGTGACTGGTGTTCCACACCAGGTTGTCGTAGATGGCGAGATCGAACGACGACACGTTGAAGTAGCGATGATTCAGGATGGAGAACCAGGAGAGCGCCAGGGTATAGCCGACTGCGGCTGCCACCACTGCGAGGAGAAGGAAGGCCCCCCGCCGGCCGCTCGCGCCTTCCCGGCGGGTGGCGGGGCACCCCTTTGCTCCACTCCAGCCGTACACACTCGTCGCCGCGATCAGAGCGACGAAGGCCGCGAGGAAGAGGGTGAAGAAGGGAGCCTCCGCCTCGATGGCGGGAGCGGCGAGTGCGGCTGCGGGAGCACAAGCCAGCAGGATGAGGAGCGTGGAGTTGCTGGAGCGCGTGCTCTCCACGATACCGGCGAACCCCCCGGCCCCCCTGCAAACCCAGCGGTAGAGGTAGAATGAACCCACCAGCAGGAAGGAGACCAGAGAGAAGATCGCCAGGTGCCGAGGGAAGATGGCATCGGACCGGTTGGTGAAAACGTAGTCGATCCGCTCAGGGAAGATGAAGGGCCAGACCAGAGCTGCGGGCGAGAGACAGATGAGCCCCGCCAGGACGAACGGAAGCAGGCTGCTCCGGATGGGTGTGGCTCCGTGGTCCGGCATCTTGGCTGCCGCCCTCCGAATCATCCGTTCGGTTGATTACGGTAGTGGATCCTGTGATGATAATCCGCTCGACCGGCGCAGAGGACGCCTCTCTTCCTACGCTGGCCGGGAAGCCGCTGGGCGGAAGAAGGGAGACATGGCGCTCGGATCGATCCTGGGGCTCTGGCTGGCCGCGACAGTGGCCCTGTGCTCCTGCAGCGGAGAGCCCCGATCACGCGAGCCGGGCTGCCGGCTCGACCTGTTCGACTGTCTCGAGACCGCCCGCTTCGAGGGACTGGCGAGCAGCCTGCTGGAGAACCCTCCGGCACCGAGGGTGGAGACGCTTCTCTCGGTCGATTTCGAGGACGGAACTCTCGGCGGGCTCGCTCCGTTCGGCGGCTTCGGCGTGGACGCCAGCGCGGTCA
>Ga0307423_1001179_pt1 | contig 16099 bp, 15 predicted proteins | sample SalMarWE160310MG_FD_202154 | JGI IMG/M metagenome (GOLD analysis project Ga0307423, IMG submission 202154) | Salt marsh sediment microbial communities from the Plum Island Ecosystem LTER, Massachusetts, United States - WE1603-10 | ecosystem: Environmental > Aquatic > Marine > Intertidal zone >...
TCTTGATGCGCGCGTCAAAGCAGGGGAAGATTAAGAGAGCTAGTAGAGGAATTTACGTAGCGCCGTAACCTTCACTATTCTGGCCTTTCCAGCCAAAAAGAAAGAATACCGCTTTAAGCTTCGTTGACCTGGGAATTGTTAACCCCTGCTGTGGATCATGCCAGGGTCTTTTCGACAATGATCAACGGGCTTGCGAGGTCAGCATAAGGGCCTCTGCGGTTTGCCAAGGTGCACGCGTGTGGCCTTTTGCCTTTTTGTATGCCCCCGGGGTCCGTTCGAAGTCTTGCGGGCCTCCTCAGAATGCACACACCCTTGCTGAACGAACCAAAGGACTCAAAAATTTCGGCGTGATGTTGCCTCTTTGGGAAATTAGGCGACGCCTTTCTTTCTGCTGCGCGTTTATCCTCGAGGCTGATCCGGAGTTCCAATCCGTCTTCTATATCTCCTTCAACAACATATTGCTTGGTGACTTTTCAACGAGTTCGCCTAAGGCTTTCAGGCAATCAGATAGTCTGCCCAGTTCTTCTGACTTGGCCACCGGTATGTGGTCACTTCCGCGCTGTTCCATGCTCTCGATGACATAGTTAATCCGATAAAAGTCGAGGCCACGTGCAGGCTGATAGGTGCTCTCTCCTGTTTTTACACTGCACAACTCAGACAGGACCCCGGACTCCACCAGCTCGTCGGCGATCTGCCGGACCAAGCGTATAGGCATCTCCAGCTTGTTTGCGATCTGTTCAGGGGACAGCGGACGGTCTCCTGCAGAAAAATGCTTAACGAGCAGATGAGTCATGAGCAGGGCGAGCAACTTCTTGAAGGCATAGCTGATCTTTGAACAATCCGGCTCGAATTCATAGGTCTCTTCATTCTGGTGAGCAAATGAAAGCTCAGCCCCGAATAAGACAATCAGCCAGCTCGTTTGGAGCCAGACCAGAAATAGTGGCAGTGCCGCAAAGCTTCCATAGATGGCATTGTATTTCGAAACGCCGATTTGTAACCACAGATATGCCCACTGAAATAACTGGTACAGGGTCCCCGCCACGATGCCTCCGATAACGCTGGACCTGAAGGTAACCTTTGTATTGGGCATAAACATGTAAACAAAAGTGAACAAGATCCAAACGACGCCATACGGCAGCAACCTCAGCGCAAAGAATATGGCCGGACTGATGGTCCCCACCAGTGAGACTTTCTGGGCGACAAATGCTATCTGAGTCTTAATGACGACAGTTGCGGCACTCGACACAATCCATAGCAAAGGGCATATGACCATGGCTGAAAGATAGTCGCTTATCTTTCTCGGGAAGCTCCGCTGTTTCTTGATTCCCCAGATGTCGTTGAATGACTTTTCAATATTTCCCAAAACGCTGACTATTGTCCAAAAGAGGAGCAAAAGGCCCACGCCGGCCATCACGCCGCCTCTCGTTGTTTCAAGGAGCGACGTGGCAAAGCCGGTCACCCGGGCAATGACTTCCTCCTGGCCCTGAAATGTTGTGAACAGCTGCTTTTCGAGGGCCTTTTCAAGGCCGAAGCCCTTGGAAATGCCGAAGGCCATAGCTAAAATGGGCACGAGTGACATGAGGGAGTAGTAGGTCAAAGCGGAGGCCCTCAAGGCACATTTGTCTTCCTGGAACTGTTTCAACGAGAGAACCAGCATCCGTAGCGGTCGGAGCCAGGATCGCTTTTTCCGTGGGAGTTCCCTTGATCGGAGTCTCCAAATGTCAGTTGCGATGAATTGCCTCACCTTTGCCCTCATGGTTCACCTTCCTCTCAAAATTGACACCGGCCTGTTCCCAAGAGATGGGCGTCATCATAACCGATAAATCATAGCATGTTACGTTTTCCTAAAAAAGAACTGTTTTTGGGCCTTGACTCATCTGCCCTTGACATGCCCTTCTCATTCTCCCTATACTGAGCTGTGTTAAGCGTCCGGTCTTGTGAATTGCCGGTGCTTTCTTGACTCGGATTCTTCGCAACGGGCTTGCCTTAGCTTGGAGACTTGAAGGGCGGCAGTTCTATTTGTGAAAAGAGACCCCGGCAGGGAGCAGATTTGGTGGAACGAAAGGTCTACGTAAACGAAGATGGTAAGGTAGTCATTGTCTGTCCCCACTGTGGAACGTCTAAAACGGTCAGCGTGGCAAAATTTCGGCCTTCCCGGAATGCGCTGAAAGTGCGGTGCACGTGCCGCTCGACGTTCACGGTTTGTCTTGAATTCCGGGCGGCCTACCGCAAACAGATTCATCTGTCAGGTCATTACACGAAGATGCCCGTCTCTTGGGGCGACATGGTGGTAAAGAATATTTCTCTAAGCGGCATCGGATTTGAAACGGTCACCGAGCACCAGCTCAAGGTCGGTGATGAGGTGACCGTCAAATTCACCCTGGACGATGTGAGCGGTTCTGTAGTCAAGAAGGAAGTCGTCGTCAGGGTCGTTAAGGACAAATACATCGGCTGTGAATTCGCCGAGCGTGCTCACTACGACAAGGCCTTAGGCTTTTATCTCATCTCATAGTCAACCGTGCCAAGCCACCCGGATTGACCTCGGCCAAAATTGAATTTGTATGGGTGCGTGAGGGGGCATGCAGCCTTCCGTACATTGTTCATGTCGGATTCTCTAAAAGAAGTAGGTCAACCAGAGAAAGACGTTGTCTGAGGGCTTATAGAAAAGATTTGTTTCCGGTATGAGAAAGCCGCCATATTCCGTCCCTTTTTGCCCGTAATAGATGTTGCCCCCAAAAGTCACCTCGACGTTTTGAGCCATATCCCAGATGGCTCGTGGTTGAAGTATCCCGGATGGATCAGCCAGGTTGTTAATGGCGGTCAGGTTAACCCGCAACAGGGGGTGCAGTTCCATCTGGATTTCACCGCCCAGGTAGGTTCTCCCCAGCGTGAACAGCTCACCTCGGGCTAGGCGCTCGACCAGATCAGGATTGCGAAGAGCCTTTGAATAGTTATTGTCGCCCAACCCGTTGAAATAAAACTCTAACAACCCGTAAAAGTTGTGGCCGCGCCAGACCCAGGCGTAATCGATATTTGCTACCAGGGAGAGAAAACCGTCCTTACCCCTGTCTTCTTCTAAGAAGGTCCAGGTTGCATCCATGCGCCACGCCGCATCCAGGAGGTATCCGACGCTACCCATACCTGCAACATAATCCTGGTAGTGTTTGGCCCCTACAAAGTCAAGCTCGCTCGTTCCGTAGACAACGTGAAGCCTTCCTGCCAGTGAAGACTCCTCCCAAACCACGTCATGGCTCGCCGGATTCCGCCGGGGGACATAAAGGAATTGGAAATCCCCGATGTGGTGCACACCGCACTGAACAGTCGCCATATCGTCGCCGATCTTATAGTCGCGCTCGATGTCCGAAGGGGCGAAGGGATTAAAAAGATCCATAGGATTAAAGATGAGACCGTTGCCCCAAGTCAAGACCTGCCGGCCGAGGCGGATGGTACCCCACTCAGGCTGGAGGGTGAGGGAAAGCCTGTCTAAACGGTGATAGAGCAGATAATCGTCACCTTCGTCTACGGTGTAGGTCAAGTCCATGAGGCGAAGGTCGTCGTTTACTTGCTCACCTATCATCTGAAACAGGCCTGGGTATGATTGTGCCAATGACTGGTCCGCTCTCCAGGTATCCCCGCCCAAAAAGACAGCCTCGTAGTGGGTTTCAAAATACCCCCAGGCTCCGAAGAAGATTTTATTCTTGAGACGAAAGTCGATAGAGCCGTCATACCAGGGTCCCGTCTCCATGGCGCCATAAAACGATTCATCGTCGGGCCATGCTATGCGCCCCCTGCCCCTAATGTGGCCGCCCCACTCGGTGGAAAGGTCTTCATGGCCGGTAGCGGCAGACGCCGAGGATCTCTCCGGACCGACCGGAATCAGACAAATCATGGACAGAAAAAACCCAAGAAACCAGAGGGCTTTTTTCGGCGCAAACCCCTGGGCGACGTGAGATTTGTGCTGTGCGATCTCAACCTGTCTTATCTGGTATCTCATACCGCCCATGACGGGTCCCGCAATCTACGTTTCCTTGATCCGCTCCTCTACCACAAGGCCGTCACGGATAAGGACGAGGCGGCGTGCATAATCCATGACCATATTGTCGTGTGTTGAAAACACAAAGGTGACTTTCTTCTTTTCGTTCATATCTCTCATCAGTTCCAACAGACCCTTTCCCGTCTTTGAATCGAGGTTCGCTGTGGGCTCGTCGGCCAGAACGATCGATGGATCGGCGACAATGGCCCTGGCCACCGCTACGCGTTGCTGTTCTCCGCCTGACAGCTCAGCGGGGCGTCGGTGGTATTTGGCCTCCAAGCCCACGTCGTCCAGGATGGCTATGGCGCGTTCGCGTCGCTGGTCGTATGGCACACCCTGAAGAAGCATGACAAATTCAACGTTCTCCACGGCAGACAGGACGGGAATAAGATTGTAAGCCTGGAATACAAATCCCACCTTGTGTAAACGCAAACTGGCCAGTTGTGACTGGTTCATTTTGTCCAAAGGATGTTCGTCCACAATCACCGTGCCCGAATCAGCCGCATCCAGGCCTCCGATAATATTCAGCAGTGTGGTTTTGCCCGATCCGGACGGCCCGGCAATCGCCACAAAAGCCCCACGGTCAACAGAGAGGGTAACACCCCTGAGCGCTTCCACACGAAGTTTTCCCTGGTTGTAAGTTTTCTTCACGTCAACGCATTCAACAATGCCCATTTTGGTGTCCCTCGTAAAGGCGCTGATCAAGTTATTATCCATAAACGGCCCTCCACGATCTCAGCGTCAACCTGTCCCGCCACGGCAAGACTTGTGGCTTTGAGCTATGTGTGCCCAAGAGCCTCCACCGGGGTGAATCTGGCCGCTTTGACAGCCGGGTAAAGACTCACGATAAGCCCCAGTCCAAAAACCACTATATTGGCCATGGCAACGTCCTTGACGTGGATCACGGGGTAAATCACCCTGGACAGGCCCACGTATTCCGCGCCGGCTGCCAAAGACGAAAGGTCGATACCGCTGCCGGATAAAGCGAACACACTCAACAATCCCAGAGTGTTCCCAATGCCCATCCCTGAAAGCAGGATAAAGGCTGACTCCGTAAGGACTTCTTTAATGACCCACCACGGCTTCATGCCCAAGGCTTTGAAAAGGCCGAATTCGCGTATTCGTTCAAACACAGCCATGAGCATGGTGTTGACGATCCCGAACCCCATGGCGATGAAAACCACCAAGAACCAAAGGAAAATAAACGTGTCATAAAGGCTCAGGTAGGCATTAACCAGGGGGAGCAGCTCGCGCCATGTATGCACCTCATAGGCGGAAGACGGCAGTGCCCCGGACAGTGCCGCGGCAATTTTGTTCACTTCCTGACGGTCAGGCAGGAGAATAGACACCTCTGAAATACCGTCGCCCATCTTCAGCATCCGCTGGGCCTCAGCCATGGTCACAAAAACGAATTGTTTCTCCGTTGCCTCCAATTCGGCCCGGAACACGCCCACAATATGGAAGGCGCGGGAAGTGATTTCGTTGTTGGTTCCCTGTGACATGAGAACGAGCTTTCGGCCCATCTTGGTTTCGAACTCTTCCATCAGGGCCTTCCCGATGACAAGGCCGTGGGGATCATCGGTTTTGAGATAACGCCCCTGGGTCACGGCGTGGCCAATGAAGGACACCTTGGCTTCTTGAGCGGGTTGAATGCCGACCAGGGTAACGCCGCAGGAATATCGAGCATTGCTGCCAACGGCGTCAACCCGAATCCTTGAGGTCCACAGAGCCTGCGAGGGAAGAAACGCCTTGAGAGCCCTCTCCACGTCTTCAGGCGCCATCATGCTGTTTTCAATCGACGGATCGTTTCTGTACCCCCTATGGTGCACCTGGATGTGCCCGGTTAGGGTGGAGATGCCGTTTCGGACCATCTGTGTGGCAATGCCGCGCATAAGTCCGCCGAGGAAGATCATACTCCAAACGCCAACAACCACCGCGGTCATAATAACCGCCGTCCGCCTTGGATTTCGCCAAATATTTCGCCATCCCAGCTGCAAAAACATGCCAAGATCCCTTTATTTCTGAGAGTCCTTATCGGATAAGGGGCGACCGGATCCCGACGACCCATGTGCCAACCCGGTGCGGGCTTCTGCGCATCGGATCCTCCATCATGATCACACAAGCGGCCAGCATTTCTTCTACACGGCCTTCATGGCCTCCACGGGACGAAGACGCCGGACCTTGAGCGCCGGGTACAAAGCCGTCAAGAAGGTGATGATCAGCACCGCCGCCGGCCCGATGGTTGCCGACAGGAAAGAGAGTTGAGGAAACATACGCTCGGGAATCCCAAACTGCCTGACCACCTCCGATGTTCCGGAGATGACGATGCCGTGCACCTGAAAATACCAGGTAATCAGAGCCCCGGCCACAATGCCGATGACAATACCGACGACGGTCATGGTCACGGATTCCAGCAGAAGCAGTTTGGTCAACCGCCCCGGGGTCGTTCCAATGGCCATGAGGACACCGAACTCTCGTGTCCGTTCCAAGACGGCCATAAGGAATGTGTTCCAAATACTGAAAGCCACGACGACAATCAGAATAAGGTAGAAAATGAGCCCGCTGATGAGGTCCATCTCAATACCCTCGACCAGGCCAGGCATCAGGTCCATCCAATCCAAGACGACCAGGTGGTCTTTCTTGCCCGAGCTATTGATGGCCTGCACCACCGCCTTCTTTATCGCTCCAATGTCCGACAACGACCGGCCAAGCACGACGACTTTGTGCACGGCACCGTCCATGGCATAGACCTCCTGAAAGTGCCTGAGAGGAATATGGATCGAGGAACGATCGAATTCGTCCTGACCGGAATTGTAAATCCCCTTGACGGTTACGACGGTGGCTGCCGTGGAGCCGTCACGTGCCTGACCTAGAAGAACCAAATCGTCACCCAGAGCAATTTTGAGGTTCTTGGCCAGAAGCTCCCCCACCAGGGCCTGATCCGTGTCCCCTTCGGCCAGGTAGCTTCCCCGGCGTATGACCTTCTTGAGGGTAGACACCCCGGCTTCTCTGATCGGGTCAACGCCGACAACGAGGATACCGTGACTTCGCTCCTTGGACGAGACAAGCGAAAAGGCGTTTGCTCGAAAGGTGTATGCATCCACGCCCGGCATTCTTTCCAAAATGCGGCCTATGGCCTCGGGGTCCGGAACCACGAGCCGCATACTCCCTTTGTCTTGATATCCCTTGGCCTGAACCTGGAGGTGTCCGGTGTGAATCTTTACGGCAGCGTTGATCATGGTATCATAAGAGCCAAACTGCCAGGAGAGCATGAAGACGAGAAGCAAACTGGCAAAGGCGACGGCGCATATCGTCAGGATGGAGCGCCTCGGATTTCGCCAGATATTACGCCACGCCATTTTGGTATCTATGGACAAGATAAGCTAACTCCTGGGATTCCTCAGATTGGAGATTGTAAAAAGCGTCTCCGGCAGGTTCTGCTCAAAAGAAAGTTCTTTGTAGTGCAGCTCGGTATACTCATCCTTTGCATCGGCCTTTTGCATCCTCCACACCCCCGGAAATAGCCTGCCGCCGAGCATCCGGATATCCTGGGCTGTCATGATTTTGACCAGCTTGAGATCCTCGTCATAAAACGCCTCGCTCAAGAAGATGAGATCTTCACGAATCTTGAGCTGTTCCATCCCCCACACCACCGGCGCTTCCGGTTTGGGCATTGACTTGATGAGATAAACCTTTTTTCCCTCATGGGTTTCAGTGCCTATGACCGTGTGGATGTAGTCCCTGATCAGGCTGTCGGATTTGGCGAGATCATTGTTGGAGAAATCAGATCCCATCCACGATTGAGACATCATCGAGGGCGGGAGCTTGATCACACGGTTGACTTTAGGATTGTAGATCCACATCTCCCGGCCTTTCTTGAGGGTGCCGTTGCCATGATCTTTGGGTGGGGCAATGGTGCGAAAGAGGCTTTCATCCTGTCCTTTGGTCCAGGCCTCAATCGTCATCACCCTCTCCCAGTCGGGTCGATGAATCGTCATGTCGACCGTGGCTTTGGAGGCCTTTCCTCTGTAATATTCAAAGCTGGCCCGTACAAGATCCTGGGCATCTTGAGCCCTTCCCTTTTCGCAAAGGACACAAGAGGCCAAAAAAGGCAAACATAGGACCACAAGGGATCTTCTTGTCATGCAAGCCCTCCTTTATCCTTACTCCTGAAACATTCGGATCAAAGATGTGTCGCCTTGTCAACAAAAAATAAAAACTGGACGGTTATGAGGACCAAATGCTAGAGTCATCTCCCCAAAGAGCTTACACTTCTAACAAATCTCTCTGAGGAAGGCCATTTCTAGAACCGAAATGACGGCATCGGAACACAAAGAGATATCGCCACGCGTCTATCCCGAGGCTCCTCGAGTCGCGGTGGGCGCCGTTGTGACCAGAAACGGCAGGGTGCTCCTCGTTAAGCGGAAACACGCTCCGGGCGAGGGTTTTTGGGCTATCCCCGGAGGCTCTGTCGAACTGGGAGAGACCCTGCAGGAGGCAGCTGAGCGGGAAATCAAGGAGGAAACCGGGCTGACCATCCGTGCTCGGAGTCCGGTCCATACCTTTGACGTTATTGAAAGGGATGCTGCCGGACGCATCCAATTTCATTATGTCATTGTCGATCTCATGGCTGATTATGAGAGGGGTGAACTGAATCCTGACGACGATGCCTGCGACGCCCGGTGGGTGTTGCCTGAAGAATTGGAGGTTCTGCCGGTCAGCCAAAGCACCCGAGACCTCCTGAAGACGTTATTCCTGTGACATGAGAAACGGCTAACCATGGGAAAGACTTTAGTCTCTGCATCAGGAGCAAGGATTCTGGTCATCGGGCTTGTCTTTCTTGCCATAACGGCTCCACTCAGGGCCGCGCCTGTCCCGGTGAGTCACGATCTGACGGTGACCCTTGATCCCGAGAATCAAAGGTTAACCGGCAAGGACACCTTGAGGCTTGAAGCCCGGGGGGCCGTGGACCTTTTGCTCAGCCTTGCTCCCGATGCCCATATCGTATCCGTTGCCCTGGCCAAAGAGGCGACTCCCTTTGCCTTCGATGATGGACACCTCCGGATTCTCCTGCCGGACAAGGCGCGCCATGGTGAAATTGAGATCGCTGTTTCGTATGAAGGCTTCTTTCGGGATACGGTTCCGGTGAACCCCGTCCAAACGGAAGACCCGGGCTACGGGGTGACCGGCATCATTTCCTCCGAGGGAACCTTTCTCCTTTCGGGCGCCCGATGGTATCCCGATCTTGTGGGCAGCAGGCCGACCTTCCGCATCTCCGTTCAGGCCCCGGCTGGATGGAGAGCCGTCACTGCCGGCCGGCGGCTGAGTTCAGAGACCAACGGAAAGACCACCACCTCAGTCTGGGAAACCATGCACCCGTTACAAGGGATTGCTTTGTCGGCCGGTCCTTACGTTGTGCGGGAAGACGCGGTGGGGGAAATTCCCATATATACGTATTTTTTCCCGGAGGATGACCCTCTGGCAGAGGGATACCTTAAGGCAACGGCCGGATACCTCGATCTCTACACCGATCTTTTTGGGCCCTATCCCTTTGAGAAGTTCGCTGTTGTGGAAAACTTTTTTCCGACCGGATACGGCCTTCCCTCGTACACGCTGTTGGGAAGAACGGTGGTCCGACTCCCTTTCATTGTTGAAACCAGCCTGGGGCACGAAGTGGCTCACGGGTGGTGGGGAAACGGCGTTTTCGTGGACTACCAGCGCGGCAACTGGTCAGAGGGCCTCACCACGTATGTGGCCGACTACCTGTACAAAGAAAGATCCGGCCCTGAAGAAGCTCTGACCTACCGGTTAAGAGTCTTGCGTGACTACGCCACCCTGGTCTCGCCTGAAAAGGATTTTGCCCTGAGGGATTTTGCCGGCCGCTTCAGCCCGGCCTCCCGCGCGGTCGGTTATGGCAAAGCCGCCATGGTTTTTCACATGGCTCGCCGTATGGTGGGCGACGGCGCTTTCTGGGCTGGTCTCCAGAGAGTCGCTCAGAAAAAATTGTTTAAAAAAGCGAGTTGGGATGACTTTGCTGTTGCGTTTGAACAAAAAAGCGGTCTGGCGTTCAAGCCCTTCTTCCATCAGTGGGTGGACCGCCCCGGAGCACCGGACCTGGCCCTGGAATCGGTGGACGTGGAACAAGATGGGGAGGCATGGAGGATTTCCGGTCGAGTCACCCAAAAGGCGCCCTACTACAACCTGAGTATCTTGGTAAGGCTGGAGACTGAGGGGAAAAACATAGACACAACGACTTCCCTGACCGGCCCGGAAGCCGCTTTCATGCTTCGGGCCGGGACTGTGCCACGGAGGCTTCTCGTGGATCCTGACGTGGACATTTTTCGACGGCTTTATCCCTCTGAAATCCCCCCCGTCACCAATGGGATCAAGGGCTCTGAGTCCCTTGTCATCGTCGTCGCCCGCGGTGTGCCGGAAGACGTGAGAGAGGCCTCAAAAATTCTTATGGAAACCCTTGGCCAAAATAGGGCTCCGGTGCTGCGGGAAGATGAAACGTCGCTGTCATCCCTTCAAGACCACGACATCCTTTACTTGGGCTTTCCTGAAGGAAAAACTTATCTTCCCCCGCTCCCCGCGGGGGTATCCGTGTCCGCTCATGGCTTCACCATAGAAGGCGTGACTTATGTGAACGCCGAGGACGTCCTGTTCATCGTCCTTCCTCATCCGGAGCAAGCCGGTAGGGTGGCAGCCGTGTTTCTGCCTCTTTCCGCAAAGGCGGTTGCGGCGGCGGCTCGCAAGATCCCCCACTACGGAAAATACAGCTACCTTGTCTTTCATGATGGCGTTAATCAGGCCAAAGGGACCTGGCCTGTTTCGGCGTCCCCGTTGGTCCATGTTTTCCCCGTCAGGGAGGCCTTCAAATGAAAAGCCTGATTTTTTCCCTTGCCGCCTTGTATGTGATGACTTGTGGCCTGTTGGTTTGTGCGCACGACGTTGAAAGGCACCGGATTTTGCGGCTTTCAGACGGTGTCGAGATATCTTTCAACGACATGCTGGAAGACCTGAGAGGGGTCCAGCTTGTTTTCGTGGGGGAACGCCACAATCAGGCAAGCCATCACGAGGCTCAACTGGCCGTCATTCGGGCGCTGAGGGATGTAGGCATTTCCGTGGCCGTAGGGCTTGAGATGTTCCGATTATCCTTCCACAAGAAAAATCCTCAGTACGCCATCGTGGTGCTGGCGGGAAGCGGTCACGCCTGGAAACGGGGGATTCCGGAACAGGTGAGGCGGCGGGCGGACATTTCCTATCGCGTGATTCTACCAGAGATCCCTGAAAAAGCAGAATCGACGGTTGTAACGCTCGAGGATGCTGATTATATCTGGCTGGGTCTGTAATGTCTCGCGAATCATTTTGTCAGTATGGAGGAAAAACGGGTGATGGCAAAGAACAGGATCCCTGATAGCTACACAAAAGAGGTAAAAAAGAAAGCGATCGGGTTAGGGGCGGATCTTGTCGGTGTGGCAGATGTTGAACCCCTGAAACAGCTTAAACTGAACCCGGCTAATCTATTGGACGGCTTTGTCACGGCTCTTTCTATCGGTGTAAGGCTTCCGCAATCGGTGTTTGAACAGATTACTGATCATCCCACTCCTCTCTACTCTAACGTTTATCAAACGGCCAACCGAATGCTGGACGAAATCGGCTTTCGGACGGCCATGGTGTTGGAACGGGACGGGTGGAAGAGCGTCCCTATCCCAGCCTCGCAGGTGCTGGACAGGAAGCATTGGTATGGTGCCATTTCTCACAAGGCCGTCGGCCGCATGGCCGGTCTGGGATGGCAGGGCAAAAGCCTCCTTCTGGTCACGCCCCGATACGGCCCTCGAATCCGTCTCGCCACGGTCATTACCAGTGCGCCTCTCACCATAGATGGCCCCGTTAAGAATCGTTGCGGAAAATGCACGCGTTGCCGCGATGCCTGTCCGGTGGGAGCCATCAAGGGTGTCGGGACGAGGGAGCACTATAAGACTCGCAACTCGGCCCTTCATCTTACGCGCTGCGCAGAAAAACTCGTGAATGAATTCTCAAGGCTTCCCGACGTGGGCGCCCCCATTTGCGGCATCTGCATTAAGGTTTGCCCGTTCGGGCGTAGGAAAGGCTGATTGGTGGTATATGTGATTACTTGACCGGGCAGGCAACGTCGCCGGGCGGGATGGGCGGTTCGCCCCGTTTCCTGGATACGATTTCCGGAACGTAGTCTTGTTGGTTCGCAAACTGGTTACCTTTCTTTTTAAGCCAAATGAACGTTCCGCAGAAAGCGAACAAGGCAAGGACGCCCACAAGAATGTTCTCGTTTATGGGAATGACCTTGGACAAGAAATAACCGATGAGGCTGCCTCCTATGAGGGCGAGGATGGGCAGCATGTAGACCAGAAACGATGCCTTGACCAGGGAAGAACCTCTAAGGCTGATCGTGACGATATCGCCGACTTCGGCGCCGACCGTGTTTCGAGCCTTTACCTCCGCGTCGGCACCCCCGCCCCCCATGGTGAGGCACGCATCCTTTGCCGTGCAACTCTCGCACTCGGGCTCTATCTGGGTTATGACAACGGCCAGGTGTCCCTGAACCGCTTTTACAACACCTGTTCTCGTCAGCATCTCAGCCATGGCAGCTCATCCCCATTAATCGGTTCAGGAGGAAGCGTGCGGCGTTCAGGCATCACACGCGCGCACCTCCTGAAACCGGCTAATTTCCATTTGACGGATCTTTGGCAGCGTTCTAAAGTTATTTTCGGATTTTGCTTTGAAAGGACGCTTAGCATGGATTCTTTTAAAAATAAAGTCCTTGAGGCCACAGAGTTCATTCGAGCCAAGATTCAAGCGTGCCCACGTATCGGTCTGGCGTTCGGCACCGGATTGGGTGACCGTGCAGAAGGCCTCGATGACGTCATATCGATTGACTACCAGGAAATACCGCACTTTGTCGTCTCCACGGTTCCAAGCCACCATGGCCGGCTGCTGTTTGGCACGATGTCGGGCAAGCCGGTCATGATCATGCAGGGCCGTTTTCATTGCTATGAGGGGTACAGCGTGGCGCAGGTTACCCTCCCGATCCGGGTTATGCAGATGCTGGGCGTCAAGATTTTCATCGTGTCGAATGCAGCCGGCGGCATGAATCCGCTGTTTAAGGTGGGTGACATCATGGTCATCACCGATCACATCAACTTGACGGGGCGCAACCCATTGATCGGACCCAACATGGACGAGTGGGGGCCGCGCTTTCCGGACATGTCGCAAGTGTATAACCGCCAATTGATTACCCTGGCCGAAGAGGCCGCCCTCGAAAACCATGAGCCCGTGCAAAAAGGCGTGTATGTAGGCCTCATCGGTCCGTGCCTTGAGACCGGCGCCGAAATCCGTTTTCTGAGAATGATCGGAGCAGATGCCGTGGGGCTCTCAACTATCCCTGAAGTGATCGCTGCGGTCCACGGGGGGATGTCCATTTTGGGGTTTTCGGTTATCACGAACATGAATTTGCCCGACGATCACACGCCGTACGGCGTTGAAGAAATCATCGCCGCTGCTCAGCGGGCTGCCCCGCGCCTTCAAACCATCATTAAGAACGTTATAGAAAGGCTGCCGGCATCGTTTGTTACAGAGCCGAACTGAATCGTGCAACCAAATGGAATCGATTGACATCTTGATCAAAAACGGATCGGTCCTGACCATGGATGCCGAGGGGACTCTCGTCGCAGAGGGTGCGGTGGCCGTCGCAGGAGATCGGATTGTGGAGGTGGGAAAGGGAAATGTCTTGGCCGCCTCGTATAAACCTATCAAAACAATTGATGCCCGGGGTGGCATTATTATGCCCGGACTGGTCAATACGCACACCCATGCGGCCATGTCCTTGTTTCGGGGGCTGGCCGACGATTTGCCGCTCATGACATGGCTCCACGATCACATTTTTCCCGCTGAGGCGAAACTCACATTCGACAGGGTGTACGAAGGGACGCTTCTTGCCTGTGCCGAGATGATCCTTTCCGGTACGACGACTTTTTGCGACATGTATCTTTTTGAAGAGGCCGTAGCACAGGCTGCAAAAAAGGCTGGAATGCGGGCTGTGGTCGGAGAGGTCATTTATGATTTCCCTTCTCCTAATTACGGTCCGGTGGAAGAAGGCCTGAAGTACACGGAGGCCTTAATCAGAAAGTGGCAGAATGATCCTCTCATCAAAATAGCGGTTGAGCCTCACTCGGCCTATTTGTGTTCTCCGGAGCTCCTTAAGAAGGCTAAGGCCTTGGCGGACCGGTATGGCGCACCCATGGTGATCCACTTGGCCGAAGACGACCAGGAGATGGCTCAGACCCAGAAGAAATATAGCCGGACACCGGTCGGCCACCTGGCCGCTATTGAATTTCTGAGCCCTAATCTTGTTGCAGATCACTGTGTCACCTTGACGCAAGAGGACATGTCACTTCTCAAGCAATTCGACGTTAAAGTGGCTCATATGCCGGAAAGCAATATGAAGCTCGCCTCAGGGATTGCGCCGGTGCCGGATTTGCTAAACCATGGCGTGACTGTAGGTTTAGGCACGGACGGGTGCGCCAGCAACAACAATCTGGACCTTTTTCAGGAGATGGATACGGCGGCAAAGCTCCACAAGGTGCACACGCTCGACCCCACGGTGATGGAGGCGCGTACCGTGGTTCGAATGGCCACCCGGGATGGGGCCAAGGTATTGGGGCTGGAGCATCTCACCGGGTCGCTGGAGCCGGGGAAAAAAGCAGATATCATCGTAATCGACGTGAACCGGCCTCATCTGACCCCGATGTACGATATTTATTCCCACCTTGTTTACGCGGTGAACGGCAGTGATGTCGTCGCCACCCTTGTCAACGGCCGGATCTTGATGGAAGACGGGGTCTTGATGTCGCTCAACGTGGAGAACATCATGGCTGCGGCCAACCGTATTGCCGACGATATCGCCACCTAACATGGAAGAAGAGACAGCCTACGACGTTGTCATTCATAACGGCACGGTCATAACGGTCAACCAGGATTTTGATATTCTTCGACCGGGTTTGGTCTGCATCGCTCATGGCTGCCTGAGGCGGGTGGAGGAACAGACGCCTGGTGAGCCTTTGCCCCGGGCCGCCCATGTCATGGACGCCGATGGGGGCATTATCATGCCCGGACTGATCAACACCCATACCCATGCGGCCATGTCCCTGTTCCGCGGGTTGGCCGATGACCTGCCTCTCTCGAGCTGGTTGAATGACCATGTTTTCAAGGCTGAAGCCCGTTGGTTGAATCCTGAAACTGTCTATGCCGGGACAAGCCTCTCCTGCGCTGAAATGCTTTTATCGGGGACCACCACATGCTGTGACGGTTACTTCTTCGAAGACGTCGTGGCCCAAGCCATACAAGCGGCCGGTATGCGAGCCGTTGTCGCCCAGGGCGTTATCGACTTTCCTGCTCCCGGGGTGCCCGACCCGGGAAAAAATGTGGAGGAGGCTGAGCGATTCATTGAAGCATGGCTCGGAAAGACGCCCCTGATCACACCGGGGCTTTTTTGTCATTCCCCGTATACCTGTTCTGAAGAGACACTGCGAAACGCACGCCGGGTGGCTGACGAGGCGGGTTGTCTTTTTCAAATCCATGTGGCCGAGACAAGAGGCGAGGTGGAGGAGATCAACGAAAGATATCAGGCGAGCCCGGTTCAGTACCTTGACCGCATTGGGATCCTGAATCCCCGAACATTGCTGGTTCATGCCATATGGGTTAATAAAGAAGATATCGTTCGCATGGCTGAGCGTTGCGTTGGCGTATCGGTGACGACAGAAAGTCAGATGAAGCTGGCTTCAGGCATAGCGCCAATTCCCGACTTTCTGAAAAAAAGGCTCGCCGTGGGCATCGGCACGGACAGCTGCGCAAGCAACAACAACCTGGACATGTTTCAGGAAATGGACATGACAGCCAAGCTCCATAAAGTGAATAGACTCGATCCCACCGTGCTGAATGCCGGACAAGTCCTCAGGCTGGCGACGATGGGGGGGGCTCAGGCTCTGGGGTTGGGAAACCAGATTGGTTCCCTCGAAGTGGGAAAGAGGG
>Ga0307423_1001181_pt1 | contig 16049 bp, 17 predicted proteins | sample SalMarWE160310MG_FD_202154 | JGI IMG/M metagenome (GOLD analysis project Ga0307423, IMG submission 202154) | Salt marsh sediment microbial communities from the Plum Island Ecosystem LTER, Massachusetts, United States - WE1603-10 | ecosystem: Environmental > Aquatic > Marine > Intertidal zone >...
TCCAACAACGACGCCGGCACCCTGCGAGGCGGGGTGCCGGCGGCCGCTATGATTCCTGCGGTGTGAATAGCCAGCGCGATGCCGGGCCGGCTACAAGCAGAGGATCGTCACCGGCGGATCTCGAAGGTCACGGGCACGCTCGTCCACACCGCCGTCGGCACGTCACGGTTCTGCGCCGGATGGAAGCGGAAAGCCGTCACGGCGCCCAGCGCCGCGGCGTCCAGGGCCCCGAATCCCGACGATGTCCCGATGCGCGCCTCGATGACCCGGCCCCGCTCGTCGATGTGCACCAGGAGCGCCACCGTGCCCTCGATCCCCGCGTCGCGCAGCAGGGCCGGATAAGCCCGCTCGAGCGCGCGCTGGACCTCGGCCGGGTTTGCGATCCGTGGCGGGACGTCCCAGGGCGTGAACGGAACGTCGGTCTCGCCGCCCCTCGCTACGGGCTCGGCGGGCGGCGGCGGCAGCTCGACCGGCCGATCCCAGGGAATGTCGGGGATGGTCGCGTCGGCGCTCACGTCCGCGCTCGCGACCGGAGCCATCGGACGGGCGAGCTCCTCGGGAGGCGGCGGCAGCTCGATGGGGTCGAGGGGCGCGATGACGTCGATCACCCCGCCCGCGGGCTCCCAGGCCGGTGTGGACATCACCGGCCAGAGCTCGAAGACGAGGAGGTGGGTGAGGGTGGCCGCCAGCAGGGAAGCGGCGAGCAGCGGCTCGAAGCGCTCCTTGAGGCGGTTGTTCGCGGTACGCGGCAGCGCGTGTGCGGTCGTGGCCACGGGGCACCTCCCGGGCTGGGACGTGGGCGTTGCGGACCGAGACACGGCACGGAGGACGCGTCGTGCCTCTCCAGAGAATACGACGCCCTCGACCGTCTTTCTTACACGTCCACCCACACGGGCGGATGGTCCACCGCCTCCAGGAACCGCAGCATGTCCTCCGCCCGAACGGCCGTCGTCATCGCGTTGTCCAGGGGGTGCGCGTTCCACAGATCGTAGTCGCGGAGCCCGGCATCCAGCCCCACGCTCACCGTGCCCCCGTGGTCGTTGATCACCGCGAACGGGGTGACGGAGCCGGCCGTGACACCCAGGTAGCGCATGAGACGGTCCGAGCTCCCGAACGAGAAGCGGCCCGACACTCCGAGGGATTTCGCCAGCGCCAGCAGATCGACGTCCCGGTCGTACAGCGCGACCAGGAGCCACATCGCCCCTTTCTTGTCCCGCACGAAGAGGTTCTTGGTGTGCGCCCCGGGGAGGTCGCCCTTCAGCTTCTGCGACTCCTCCACCGTGAATACGGGCGGATGCCTGTACGTGGTGTGCGCAATGCCCATCTCCTCCAGGCGCACGAGGAGCTGCTCCGGGGTGAGCGGTGGCGTGCCGTCGTCCAGGAGAGGGGCCGGGGTGTCGTTCATGGCGGCGTATCCGCTTCGAGAGGGGCCAGGGGCGCCAGGAAGTCGAGCACGAGGCCGATCACACGGGCGGTGGAGCCCGGCGATAGGATGTCCCCGGCCAGGACGTGATGATCGCCCTCCGGGCTGCCCTCCACCACCTCCATGCGCTTGCGGGTCGCGGCGAAGCGCGCAAAGAACCGCTCGGTCTCGCCCGGGTCGACGACCTCGTCGTCGGGCGAGTACAACAACAGCACCGGTGTCTCGATCCGCCGCGGGTCCGACCCGCGAACGTACGCGACCAGCGCCACCATCGGCAGGAGCGCACGCGTGGGGTAGCACGTGGTCCAGTGCCGTGCCTGGGCGGGGTTGGCCGGCGTGAAGCACCGCTCACCACCGACCAGGAGACGTGCTAGGAGACCGCCCCACGGCCACAGGAGCATCCGGGCCCTCCCGTCGCGCACGCCGTAGTTGGGCGAGACCAGGATCAAGGCGAGCAGATCGGGCCGCCAGCGCTCTTGCTCCGCCGCCCACGTGGCGAGCGTACCGCCCGTCGACGTCCCCATGAGGACGACCCGGCGACCGATCCGCCGTCCCACGGCCATCGCCTCCTCGGTGTCCTGCAGCCAATCGTCGGCGGTTGCCTCCGCCAGCGCGGGACCGTCCCGCCCGTGCCCGGTGAGACGCGTGTAGAAGAGGTTGGCCCCGAGGGCCCGCGCCACCTCCTCCGGCACCGGGTCGATCTCGTGGCGGTCGGCGCTGAAGCCGTGCAGGTAGACGACGGCGACGTCCGTCGCCACCCCACGCTCACCGGCCCACACCACCGCCTTCCGTTCGCCGGGGCGGAGATGCGGGATGGAGGCCTCCGATTCGCGTAGCCAGGCATCCACGTCCTGCGGGACGGACACCGGCTCGACCGCGCCGTCGACCCGAGCCCTCGGGCCCGCGAGAGCCACCGTCGCGAGGAGGAGGATCCCGCCTCCCGTGGCCGACCACCATCTCACCGGCATCGTCTCCCGGATTCCGTCATCGTCGCGTCGGAGCTGGGCCCCGGGACGACCGAAGGGTAGGGGCGCCCCGGGGACCGGGCAACGACCGGAGGCACAACCGGAGGCCACCGCCATGGCGCGCCCGACGCGACCGCCCGAGATTCCAGGTAGCTCGCCCAGGGCAACCGCATCCCACCAGGAGATCCACGGCATGTTAGGCAGGGAACACGCCATCGGGCACCCCGCCCTCACGGACCGGAGCACCGGGCTGGCGAACCTCCTCCACTTCGAGGTCGTCTACTCCTATCTGTTCGCCGCCGCGGATCGTGGGGTTCCTCTCACCCTGATGCTCGTATCCACGCCCGGCCCCGAAACCGGGTCACTCAGGGCTCTGGGAGAGCGTATCCAGGACATGACGCGCGCGTCGGACCTCGTCGCATACCTCGGCAACGGGCGCTTCGCCGTCCTGCTGCTGGGAACGAACCTCTCGGGGGGGCGGCTGGCGGCGGACCGCGTCGACACCGCGCTCGCGGACGTCACCCACGGGCCGGTGTGCATCGGCCTCGCCTCCTACCAGCCCGAGATGGCGGAGTCGTCCGACCTCCTGGAGGCCGCCGATCGCGCGCTGCGCACCGCCGAAGCCGCGGGCGGCGGACTCGAGATGGCGGGCTGAGGCGAGCCACGGATTCTCGACCAGGTGACCGACGGCGGCACGGACCTCTCGGCACTGGTCGGTCGGACTGCCGGCCCCCAACCCTGGCGGCGACTCCTCCACATGGCGATCGGCCTGGTCGTCACCGGTGTGCTGACCCTGACCGGAATCTCGAAGGGCGTCACCATCCTCGTGCTCACCGGTGCGCTCGCCGGACTTTGCGTTCTGGACGTCCTCCGCCTGCGCAGCTCCCGTGCGAACGTGCTGTTCTTCAAGGCGTTCAGGTACCTGGCTACGCCCCGCGAAGCCACGCGCGTCGCTTCGTCGACGTGGTACGCGCTGGGGCTCCTGGTCGTGGTCACGCTCTTTCCGTTGCACGCGGCGGTGTCGGGCATCCTGGTGCTCGCCGCGGGTGATCCGGCGGCCAGCTACGTCGGCCGTCGCTGGGGCAAACGACCCTTCCTGGGCGGGACGCTGGAGGGAACGATCGTGTTCGTGGCCGCGTCCTTCTGCGTACTCGCACCGCGCCATCCGCCGCTCGTGGCGCTGGCCGCGGCGCTGGTCGCGGCGGTGACGGAACGCCTGAGCCGGCCGCTCGACGACAACCTCACCCTCCCGGTCGTCACGGCCGGGGTCGTCACTCTCCTGCGGACGTTCACATGAGGAGTCCGCAGTAGGCCCAGGTCCCGGCCCGTCGCTTCGAGAAGGAGCGTGGGTTCCCCGCCCTCGCTCAACAGCCGGCGGCGCCGTCCTCGACCAGCTCGATGACGTCGGTCTGGTTGGGCACCACGCAGAGGAACTCGAACGGCTCGTCCCCCTGCGACTCGTAGGAGTGCGGCACGCCGGCCGGAATGAACACCACGTCGCCCGCCTTCACCTGGTGGACCTCCCCGCCCAGCGTGATACGCGCGGCGCCGCGCAGCACGTACTGCTCGTGCTCCACCGTGTTGGTGTGGCGGGGCATACCTCCACCCGGCTGCATGATGAACCGCCGCAGCGCGAAGTTCGGTCCCTCATCCGGCCCGATGAGGATCTGGCGGGTCGTTCCGGTCCCCGCCTTGACCTCCTCGGCGGGCAGGCTGTCGGCTTCTCGGACGGGCACGTCTGGCTCCTGTCAGGGGAAGGCCCCAAAGTGATGGACACCCGTACCCGTCGCGCAAGCCGGAGATTCGCCATGTCCCTTTCCCGCCGCGCAGCCCCGTGCGCCGTCCTCCTCCTCGTCGCCGCCTGCAACGCCTCCGAGCGCCCGGGCGGAGCGACGTCCACACCGGAGGCGGCGCGCACGCCCAAAGTGCTCGTGATCGGCATCGACGGGGTGCGACCCGACGTCCTGGCCGAGGTGCCCACCCCGAACCTCGACGCGCTCGCGGCCGAGGGGAGCTTCACCGACCACGCGCGCACGGGCGTCCCTTCGGTGAGCGGGCCGGGTTGGTCGTCCCTCCTCATCGGCGTGTGGCCGGACAAGCACGGCGTGACGGACAACGACTTCACCGGCAAGCGCTACGACCGCTATCGCGACTTCCTCACCCGGGTCGAGGAGGTGCGCCCCGAGCTGGGAACCTTCGCCGTCGCCGACTGGACGCCCCTGGTACGCGCGGACGACGGCGTGGCCACCATCTCCGACCGCATCGACGTCAAGCAGGTCCTGGACGGCTACGAGCTGGGGTGGGCGGAGGCCGACGCGCGCTCGGTGGATCTGGCGGTCGAGCACCTGCGCACCGCGGATCCCGACGCGCTCTTCGTATATCTGGGCAATCCGGACGAAACCAGCCACGAGCAAGGGTCGATCGGACCCGAGTACCGCGAGGCGATCGTATTCGCCGACCGTCACGTCGGCCGCCTGGTCACGGCGGTACGTGCCCGTCCGAGCTGGGAGCGCGAGGACTGGCTCATCCTCGTGAGCACGGACCACGGCCGCCGCGCCGACGGGGGACACGGCGGGGACACCCCGGAGGAGAGGACGATCTTCTACCTCGCGAGCGGGTCCTCCGCGGAGGTGGGAACACCGCCCGACACGGTCCACATCGTGGACGTCGCGGCGACCGCGCTCGTCCACCTCGGCATCCCGCTCGACCCGACGTGGGAGCTCGACGGCAAGCCCGTCGGGCTCAGGAGATAGAGAGGGCGACGGACCTCGGCGTGATCGATCTCCTCGGAACGGGGAAATCCTTGCCCTCCGCCGCACGTCGGCCTCATGTTCGGCCCCGGGCGCGGTCCGACGCCCAACCTCTTCAGATCCCGCCCCAGCCGGGATCCCCGTGAGGCAAAGGGGGGCACACTCCCGGACCGGCATCGGCGAGCCTGCGTGGCCGTGGCGTACTACCTGCTGGGGAGGGGAGCGCGACGGCCCGAACCAGGAGCGAAAGAGATGCCGAGCAACAAGGACCTCAAGCGCCTCGTGCGAGCGCGCATGGCCAAGACGGGCGAAACCTACACCACCGCCCGTGCCTGCATCACCCGCAAGAAGCTCACCCTTCCCGCCGGATACCAGAAGCTCGCGCGCATGAGCGACGAGGCCGTCGCGGCGAAGACCGGACGGACCTGGCGGGAGTGGACGGCGGTCCTCGACGACCTCGGGGCCACGGAGATGTCGCATCGCGACATCGCGCGATGGGTCTCCACGAACCACGACTTCGGGGGGTGGTGGTCGCAGACCGTCACCGTCGGCTACGAGCGGATCCGCGGCCTACGCGACATCGGTCAGGGGCGGGACGGGACCTACCGCGCCGGCAAAACCAGGACGCTGCCGTTCGGTGAAGCGGAGGTGCGGCGCGTGCTCGACGACGACAGCGCGCGCACCCGGTGGCTGGGGAGGCACGACGTGACACCCCGGGCGGGGAGACGATCCGGGGCCTTCCGCCTCTCCTTTCCGGACGGCTCCAAGGCGGAGATCCGACTCACCGCGAAGGGCGCGGCCCGCACGCAGGTGTCGGTCGAGCACGGTGGGCTCGAGAGCGCCGACGACGCCAGCACCCGCAAGGAGCTCTGGAGCGAGCGCCTCGCAGCGCTCGGTGCGATGCTGGCAGACGGAACGAGGTGAGGCCGAGGGGTGCCGGGCGCCCCCGGCACCCCTTTCCTCCTACGTGTACATCGGATACTCCGGCTCGAACATCGCCTGGCGCACCACGGCGCTCAGATCCTTCGGGCGCTCCACACCGGCCAGCCCCCGATCGAAGGCGACCCCCGCGACCGCTTCGGCGATCCTGGCCGAAACCTCCCGGACCCTCCCAAGCGACGGATAGATCCTGCCCAGCTTCAGGTCATCCTCGCTCACGAGGCTCGCGAGGGTGCGCGCCGCCTCGAAGAACATCTCGTCGGTGCACTGGCTGGCCTCGGAGACGATCAGACCCAGTCCGACGCCGGGGAAGACGTAGGCGTTGTTGCCCTGTCCCGGGACGAACCGCTTGCCCTCGAGCTCGAACGGCGGAAAGGGGCTGCCCGACGCGAAGATCGCCCGACCTGCGGTCCACGTGTAGGCCTGCTCGGCCGTGCACTCCGACTTGGACGTCGGGTTCGAGAGCGAGAACACGATCGGCCGCTGGTTGATCCGTGCCATCGCCTCCAGGACGGGCTTCGTGAAGCTCTGCGGCTGGCCGGATACACCGATGATCGCCGCGGGCTTCAGCCGCTCCACCGCCGCGAGGAAGTCGTTCGTGAACTCGGCGTCGTGGGCGAACGCCCTCTTGTGATGCGCGAGGTCCTTGCGGCTCGCGACCACCAGACCCTTGGAATCGAAGAACCAACAGAGCTTCCTCGCGTCCGCCTCGGCCCAGCCCTCGTGGACCAGGGCGGAGACGATCAGCTCCCCGATGCCGATGCCGGCTTCGCCCGCGCCCAGGAACAGGTAGGGATGATCGCCCAGCCCGGACCCGGTGACGCGCAGCGCCGAGAAGATCCCCGCGAGCGCCACGCCGGCCGTGCCCTGGATGTCGTCGTCGAAGGCGCAGAAGCCGACCCGATATTTCTCCAGGAGGCGGAAGGCGTTGCGGGTCGCGAAGTCCTCGAGCTGGACCACGGCCTTGGGAAATACCTCGGCGACGGCATCGAAGAACTCGTCGACCAACTCGTCGTATGCCTCGCCCCGCAGGCGACGCCGTGGAAGGCCGAGGTAGAGAGGATCCTCGAGCATCTTCTCGTTGTCCGTGCCGAGGTCGAGGGTGACCGGAAGCGTCTGGGCCGGGTGGATCCCCGCGCAAGCGCTGTAGAGGGCCAGCTTTCCGATGGGGATCCCCATGCCCATCGCGCCGAGATCGCCGAGCCCCAGGATGCGCTCGCCATCCGTCACGACGATGATGCGCACGTCCCGATGAGGCCAGTTCTCGAGGACTTCCTTCACGTGTCCGCGATCGTAGGCGGACACGAACAGGCCACGCGGGCGCCGGAAGATGTGGCCGAACTCCTGACAGGCCTGACCCACGGTCGGCGTGTAGATGATCGGCATGAGCTCTTCGATGTGATCTAGCACCACGCGGTAGAAGAGCATCTCGTTGCGGTCCTGGAGCGCGATCAGCGATACGTAGCGCTCCAGGTCCGTCGGCGCCGCGCGCAGGTTCGCCATCACGCGTCGCATCTGGAGCTCCTGCGTGAGGACGCGCGGTGGCAGGAGGCCTTTCAGGCCGAACGCCTCGCGCTCCGCCTCGGTGAACGCGGTTCCCTTGTTGCGCTGGGGGTCGTGCAGGAGCCTCACGCCCCGGGGAAACGTCGGATCTGAAAGGGGCCCCGCCGGGGCACCCTCGAGCGTCGTGGACATGATTCCCGACCGGATAGAAGGAGCCGTGGTCGGGGCGGCCGCGGAAAAGCGGGGCCACCCCCACCGCTGTCGTCAGCGGGAGGGCTTCGCGCCCTTTACGTTCACGCAAAGTCGGTCCAGGAGCAACCTGTCTCGGACCCCGATTACCCCGCCGTCTCGGATGGGGGCAAGGCAAAAAAAGGCCCGGTGAGACTTGCGCCTCACCGGGCCGGGGCAGGGGCGCCTGCGACCCTCCCGCCAACAGGACACCCCTCACCGCTTTCGGGGCTGGCAGCTGGTGCACCTTCCACCATCCACTTCCCCAGTTCATCGGACGGAGCGGGCGTGCTGCTGGCGGGGTCCCGCTCGACCCGGTCGCTCGCTTCGGGGCCTCTCGTGTCGCCCCTCACGTGTCTTTCGAGCCGCGTCGAGCTAGCTCCGTCCGATCAAAGATTCGGGCCGCCGGGAAGCTCCTGCCCTAAGCTCCCGGCAGGCCCAGGAGCTGCGTCCCGGCGAGGGCGGGTAGAGGTTGCTGGACCTCGTCCCGTCGGGCCGTCAGCCCCTTCAAAACGCTGCAAAACGATACCCGACCTACGGGGTGGGATGCTGTCGGGAGAAATTGGTGTGAACGTGTAGGGGATCGCCCGACAGAGATTGGTACGTTCGCCGGATTGCGCGCCGGCGAGCCACAGCGAAACAAAAGGCCCGGCGAGACTTGCGCCTCACCGGGCCAGGCAGGGGCACCTGCGACCCTCCCGCCAACAGGACACCCCTCACCGCCGTTCGTCCGGAACCGCGTCGAGCTAGCTCCGTCCGATCGAAGTTCGGGCCGCCGGGAAGCCCCTGCCCTGAGCTCCCGGCAGGCCCAGGAACTGCGTCCCGGCGAGGGCGGGTAGAGGTTGCTGGACCTCGTCCCGTCGGGCCGTCAGTCCCTTCAAAACGCTGCACCATGATACCCGAGCCGCGGAGTGGACGCTGTCGGGTAAATCCGGTACGGACGTGTAGGCCATCGCCCGATGGGGAGCAGTACTATCGCGGGGTTGCGTAACGGTCGATGAGGCGCAGCCGGTTCGTCCCTAAGACCTCGTCCGGTAGACGCCCACCCGCAGCGGTGGTGCCACCGTGTACCGGAAGTGGAGGCGGTTCTCCCCCTCCACGAGGACGTTGCGCGTCTGCTGCCTGGTCTTCGGGTACTCGGGACCGTCGCCGTTCTCGATCACGACGACGCAATCGGGGTCCAGGCCGGACTCCAGCTCCAGAAGCCGCTCCTCCAGGCGATCCAGGAGCAGCTGCTCGGTGTGGTCCTGTACGGAGCCCTCGGCCTCTGCGACGAGGTCGTGGCTGACCAGGTGCTCGTAGGAAGCCTCGAAAGCCTCGGCTTCCACCACTCGCTCGCCGTCCCTTCGGAAGCCGATCTCGTTGAGCGCCGCCGACTGGAAGTTGGGATCCACGCTCCGGTACGTCGTCCCATAACGCCTGAAGATCATCTGGACCTCTTCTGCAGGATCGGGATCAGGATCGACCGAGTTTGAGCAGCTCCTCGAGCTCCTCGGGGGTGAGATCGTCCGTGGTACGGGACCCCATGCCCTTGGGAGAGCGGGACTTGTGTCCCCGCCTCGTAGAGTGGCCCTCGGGCTGAGGGGCCCCGACATAGTCGAAGCCGGGAAGGTGCACGCGCTCTATCGTCCGCCCCAGTCGATGCTCCAGCGTCTTCACGGCGCCGAGGTCCTTGGCGGTGACGAACGTGACGGCGGTACCGGTGGCGCCGGCCCGGCCGGTGCGGCCGATGCGGTGCACGTAGTCCTCCGGATCCAACGGCACGTCGTAGTTCACGACGTGGCTGATGCCTTCCACGTCGAGGCCGCGCTGGGCGATGTCCGTCGCCACCAGCACGCGTGTCTTACCCGCGGCGAAGTGGTCCAGCGCCCGGGTGCGGTGCTTCATCTGGCGGTCCGAGTGCAGCACGTCGGCGGAGATCCCCTCGCGCTGCAATCGGGCCTCCAGCACGTCCGCGCCCGCCTTCGTGCGCGTGAAGACTAGGACCTGGTCCCACTCCGGCTCCATCAGCAGCTCGAGAAGGAGGTCCGGCTTCTTCTCCGGCTTGACCGAGTAGAAGATCTCGGCGATGCCCTCGGCGGTCGTGCCGGACTTGGCGGCCTCGATCCAGATGGCATCCCGCGTGATGCGCAGCGCCAGGTCGTGCACGCCGTGGGGCATGGTCGCACTGAACAGCATCGTCTGCCGCTCCGCCGGCATCTGGCGCAGCACCTGCTCGATCTGTGGGCGGAAACCCATATCGAGCATGCGGTCGGCCTCGTCCAGCACGAGGTGGCGCACCCCGGAGAGGTCGACGCGCTTGGACTGCATATGGTCGATGAACCGCCCCGGCGTGGCCACGATCACCTCGAAGCCCTTCGCGAGGGCGTCGATCTGCGGACCGTAGCCCACCCCTCCGAAGATCGCCTCCACGCGCACCTTGGTGCCCTTCGCGAGCGCCACCGTGTCCTCGGCCACCTGCTGGGCGAGCTCGCGGGTCGGGCAGAGCACCAGCACCTGGAGCCCCTTGCCTGCCTCCAGGCGCTCCAGGGCCGGGATCATGAAAGCGCCGGTCTTGCCCGTCCCCGTTTGGGCGATGCCCACGATGTCCCGGCCGTCGAGGCCGTGGGGGATGGCCTTCCCCTGAATGGGGGTCGGCATGCTCCACCCGATGGCTTCGATGGCCGCGAGGCGCTCTTCTGAGAGGTCGAGATCTCGAAATGTCACAATTTCCACAATCACTCCGGTTCTTGTGCGCCAAAGCTAGGTGCTTTCTTGCCATGGTTGTAGGGCAGGGCGATGTTGGGCGGCGAACGGTCGGGACACTTCCCGTGCACGACGCCTCCGCCACCGCACCTTCGTCCGATGCCCACCCCCGACGCCGATCCCAACGCCCGCTCCGTGCTGTTCGTGTGCCTGGGCAACATCTGTCGCTCCCCGCTCGCCGAAGGCGTCTTCCGACATCTGGTACGTGCGGAAGGGCTCGAGGACCGCTTCGTCATCGACTCCGCGGGTACCGGTGCGTGGCACGTGGGTGATCCGCCCGACACCCGCTCGATCGCGGTCGCCGAAGCGAACGGGGTCGCGCTCGAGGGGCGGGCACGCCAGGTCCGGCCGGAGGATCTGGAGCGCTTCGACGTGGTCGTCGCGATGGACCGGGAGAACCTGCGCGACCTTCAGCGCATGGCGGCCAACGGCGCGCGTTCCCGGGTCCATCTCCTGCGCGAGTTCGATCCTGAAGGAGGCGGAGACGAAGTCCCCGACCCCTACTTCGGGGGTACCGGCGGATTCGAAGCCGTGTACCGGATGGTACGCCGGTCCTGCGAGGCATTGCTTCAGGAGCTTCGCCCCGACCCGTGACCTCTTCTCTCCCGGCACCGGTCCTGGAAGGCGTGAACGCTGCGCTCGCCCGGCTCGGCCGCGGGAGTGTGCGTGGGGTCACGCCGGTTTCGGGAGGATGCATCAACCACGGGGCCCGCGTGGACGACCACGCCGGAACCTCCCACTTCCTCAAGTGGAACGCTTCGGTCCCACCCGACCTCTTCGACGCCGAGGCCGAAGGGCTGCGCGCGCTCCGGGCGGCGGGCACACTGCGCGTACCAGAGCCGCTGGCGCGCGGAGGCGGTCCGGGCTCCCCGTCCTGGCTTCTGATGGAGTACGTCCGCCCCGGACCGCCCGCGTCCGACTACGACGAGCGACTCGGCCGAGGGCTCGCCCGGCTGCACCGGTCCGCGGACGCCTCGGACGCGTTCGGCTGGCCGGGGCCCAACTGGATCGGCTCCCTCCCCCAGTCGAACCGCAACACGTCCTCCTGGTCGGCGTTCTGGCGCGACCAGCGCATCCTGCCCCAGCTCGAACGTGCCTCCGACACCGGCTGCTTCGGCGACCGTGACCGCCGCACCCTGGGGCGCACCCTCGACCTGATCGCCGACGCGCTCGAAGACGTTGACGGGGGCCCACCCCACCTGCTGCACGGCGACCTGTGGGGCGGCAACGCCTACGCGTCGGACGACGGCGGGCCGGTCGTGATCGACCCCGCGGTCTACCTCGGCCACGGGGAGGTCGACCTCGCCATGACCGAGCTCTTCGGCGGCTTCGGCCCCAGGTTCTACGCCGCGTACGCAGAGGTGACCCCGATCGGCGACGCATACGGTCGATATCGGCGGGACCTGTACCAGCTCTACTACCTGCTGGTGCACGTCAACCTCTTCGGACGGCAGTACGTGGGTCCCAGCGTGGCCGCGGCGGAGCGCGTCGCGGCGGAGCTGGGCGGCTGACGTCGCCGACCCGTTCAGCTCCCGCGGACGAACTCCGCAATCCGCTCCATCGCGGTCTCGATCTCGGCGTCCGACGCGGCGTAGCTCATGCGCGCCCACCGGTCGTCACCGAACGCGCCTCCCGGCACGAGGGCCACGCCGGTGGACTCGAGAAGGCGGCTGCACCACGCCGTCGCGTCTCCCACCTCGTCGTCGAAGAGATGATCGACCCGGAAGTACAGGTAGAACGCGCCGTGCGGGTATACGAACGGCACGTCGGGCAGCAGCTCCCGCATGCGTCGCACCACCAGGTCGCGACGGCGCCGGAAGGCCGCCTCCATCTCCGCGATCGAGGCCGCCGAAGCATCCACGTTGCTGAACGCCTCCAGCATGGCGACCTGGGAAGGAGTGGCGGTGTTCGAGGTGATCTGGCTCTGCAGGTCGGCGAACTTCTTGGCGAGCTCGGGCGCGCACCAGGAGAAGCCCGCGCGCCACCCTGTCATCGCGTAGCTCTTGGACGCGCCGTCGACCAGGACGAAATCGCCCAGGCTGTCCTCGGGAAGATCCAACAGCCCAGGCGCCGTGGGCCGGTCGTCCTCGTGGTAGATGTTCCCGTAGATCTCGTCGCAGATGAGCCAGATGCCTCGATCCCGGGCCCACTCGGCCAGCGCGCGCAGCTCGTCCAGCGTGTAGACGGCGCCGGTCGGGTTGCAGGGAGTGTTGAGGATGAGTCCCCGGGTCCGCTCGTTCGAGGCCCCCTCCAATGCGGACGGCGTGAGCTTGAAGCCGTCCGCCTCCTCCCCGAAGATCGGAGCGGGCTCGGCGCGCGCGATCATCACCAGATCGGGATAGCTCGTCCAGAAGGGAGCGGCCACCAGGACCTCGTCGCCCGGACCGAACAGGCAGAACGTCGCGTTGAAGAGCGACTGCTTGGCACCGGCCGTGACCACGACGCCCGTCCAGTCGAGGGCGCGGCCTGCCCGCGCCGAGAGGCGCGCGGCGATCGCCTTGCGCAGCGGCGGAAGCCCGGGAGGCGGCGTGTAGCGGGTCTTGCCCCCCCGGATGCCCTCGACCGCAGCGTCGGAGATGAACCGGGGTGTGTCGAAGTCCGGCTCGCCTGCGCTGAGGTTGATGACGTCTCGACCTTCCTCGGCCAGCCGCTTGGCCAGCGTGCTGACCGCGATCGTGGCGGAGGGCTGCAAACGCTCGACATTCGCGCTGTAGCGCATCGGGATCTCTCGGATAGGGGCCGGGGCAGGACAAGGAATATCGAGGCGAGAGCGAGGTCGATCAATTCCCCGGGCTTACGGCGCCGGGCGGGGCCCGCGAGCTTTCGGGTATGGAACGATCCGGCCCCCCCCGACTCTACTTCGACTACGTCGATCCTCTCAGCTATCTGGTGGAGTTGGAGCTCGCCGCGGCCGCGAGGGCCGGGGACCTGCCCGAGCCCGAACGGGTCCCTCTCGAGCTCCGCCTCCCACCGGCCCCGCTCCTGGATCCTGAAGGTCCGTGGTGGCGGGAGCGTTGGCGGGCGGCCCTCGCCCTGGGGGGTGCAGGCGAGGGAATCGAGCTGGCGGAGCCGCCCATCCTCCCCTGGACCCGCAAGGCCCACGAGCTGGTCGCCCACGCCCGCGCGACGGGGGTGGGGCTGCAGGCGCACCGGGCGGTCTTCGAGGCGATGTTCGGGCGCGGAGAGGACATCGGGAGGGTCGACGTCCTGGTGGACCTCGCGCGGGCCCTGGGGCTGGACGCGACGGAGGCCAAGGCCGTTCTCGACGTCGACCGCTACGCGCAGGACGTGGCGGCCCTGAGCGCGGAGGCGGCGGCCAGGGTGGGAGAGCCGCCGGCCCTCGCGTTCGGGGGACGAGTCCTCCGGGGCTTCCACAACCGCGACGCGGTGCGCACCTTTCTCCTTCGTTGAAGCGCCTTCCCCCGAAGCTCATCGACCCATGGCCGGATACCAGCGCAAGACCGCCCTCGCACCGACCGAGATCCTGGAGCGGGCGGACGATCTGCTCCCCAAGTTGGTCGGCGTGTCCCGGACCAAGGGCACGTCCCACGGGGCCACCTTCTCCGGGGCCGAGGGGACCGTGACGCTCACGGTCCACCGGCACGGCCCCTACACCGACGTCGTAGCCGCGACGGACCGCCTGCGGACCTCCCGCCTCGACTACGAGGTCCAGAAGTTCCTCAACCGGCTTCCCTACGAGCCAGGCGACGTCGGCGGGCCCGGCTCCGCCGAGCCCAGCTAGAGCGACGAAGCGCCATGGATTCCTTCGAAGAGCTCGGGCTCTCTCCAGAGCTCGTCGAGGCCCTCGCCGCCGAAGGGATCGAGCGCCCGACACCCCTTCAGGAAGCGTCCATCCCGGTGCTCCGACGGGGCAACAACCTGTTGATGGCAGCCGGACCGGGGGCCGGCACCCTCGTGGCGTGGGGTGCCGCGCTCCTCGAGCGCGTCGACGTGGAAGCGACGCGACCGCAGGCCCTCGTCCTCACCGCCACGGCGGAGGGTGCCCGGGGTCTGGCGGAGTCCCTCCAGCGGTTGGCGGTGGCGACGGGCCATGTCGTCGCGGCGCTGGAATCGCCCTGGGTGCTCCCCGGACGGGCGCAGTTCCTCTTCGGAACACCGGACGCCGTTCTGCGGGCGGCCCGCGCAGACGACGTCGAGCTGGATGGCGTCGGCGTGCTCGTGATCGACCAGGCCGACCGCGTCGAACGCCTGGGCGGCCTCGGAGCGGTGGAGGAGGTCATGGGCTTCCTGCCTCGCGAAGGACAGCGCGTCGTGACGTCATTGCCCGTGACCGCCGCTATCGACGATCTCGTGGAGCGGCACGCGCGGCGGGCCCTCACGGTTCCCACCCTGACGGCCGCAGGTGCCGCCAGCTCGTCTCCCGACCGGGGACACCTTCGCTACCGGGTGATCGGGGAGCCGAAGGAGGAAGGCATTCTCGAGGTGGTAGCCGAGATCCTCGACTCCGACGCGCGCCACGTGCTTCTGTATTGCGGGAGCGAGGACCGGGCGGCGGACGTGGGCGACTACCTCTCCCTCCACGGGTTCGCCGCGGGCGCACCCGGCGACGCGCCGGTGCCCGTGTGGCTGGGCGTGCAGGAGCTCGAGTCCCGGGCCGCTGCCGAAGGCACTGACGATGTCGTGGTCGTGAGCTGCGACGTTCCCGTGGGACCCGATTCCCTGGACCGCCGTCACGGACGCAGCGGCGGCGGCTACGTGCTGGTCCTGCCGAGGGAGATGGCGCACCTGCGTGACGTGGCCCGCCGCACGGGTTACACGTTGAAGCCGGCGCCGCCCACCTCCCGTCCCCTGGACGAGGGGGCCCTCTTCCGGGAGGTCATCGCGAAGGCCATCGAAGACGAGGACGTAGCGCCCTACCTCGTCCTCCTCGAGCCTCTCTTCGAGCGCTACGACCCCGCCGAGGTAGCCGCCGCCGCTGCAGCGCTCCTCCGAAAACGGGCGCCCCCGCCCCCCCCCGCGTCGCCGCCCTCGGAAGCGCCTCCGGGGGGACGCCCCACACCCAAGGCCTGGGTGAAGGTCTTTCTCAGCGTCGGGGAACGCGACGGGCTCACGCCCAAGGACCTCCTGGGCGCCATCACAGGCGAGACCGACGTGCCGGGAAGCGAAGTCGGGAAGATCGACATCCGCGAATCCCACTCGGTGGTCGAGGTCCGCGACACCGTCGCCCAGAAGGTGATCGCGGCAATCAACGGCACCACCATCCGTGGACGGGCCGTGCGCGCCGACTTCGATCGCGGACGACCGCGCTCCTCCGGCTCCCGATCCGGGCCCGCACGGGGGCGGGGACCTCGACGCGGCCCGTAGCAGGCTCTGTGAATCGGGTAGGGCGCGGCGGCCACTACGGCCGCCGCCGCCCTCCCACACCACCGGACGTACGGTTCCGTATCCGGCGGTTCATGAGTTGCACTTGAGTCTCCTGTGCTGATCGAGGAGGCTCACGAGTCCCATCTGGTTCAGCGCGCTGATGGGGACGGC
>Ga0307423_1001183_pt1 | contig 16023 bp, 13 predicted proteins | sample SalMarWE160310MG_FD_202154 | JGI IMG/M metagenome (GOLD analysis project Ga0307423, IMG submission 202154) | Salt marsh sediment microbial communities from the Plum Island Ecosystem LTER, Massachusetts, United States - WE1603-10 | ecosystem: Environmental > Aquatic > Marine > Intertidal zone >...
AAAATGGCCAGCAGGATAGCGGCAAGAGTCCTCATGACCCCGCTCCTTCCTGCCCGGCCTCGTCTGTCAGACGCTGGTACTGGGCCGCGTGCTCGTGCTTGAGTTCGTCTAGCGGCATGCCGCCGGTGAAAATGCTGGTCTGTACCGGCCACAGAGGCGGGCGCAGATGAACCGAATAAATATGGATCACAAACTTTAGAGCCACCGCGATGATCGCCTCGTAGAGATGCAGCACCAAGGCCAGGTTGATGAACCAGCCCGGCATGAATTGGCTGAAGAACTCAGGAAACCACAAGATCAGACCGGTGACGCCCATAGTGTGCATTCCAATGAGCACGGCGTAATAGTCTATCTTTTCAACATAGCTAAAGCGCTCGAAGCTGGGCGGCCCGCTCCGTGCTAAAAAATACTTGATGTGCTGCGCCAGATCCTTGAAATCCTTGCCGCTGGGGCACATGCTGTCCGGTCCGGTCAAGCGGCCCTTGAGGGCCAGCTTGTAATAGGCCAGCCATAGCAGATGGATAAACACCGCGGCATATGTCATCACGGCAAAGGCCCGGTGCAGCCAGGCCAAATGCGAAGCGCCTCCCACCAGCCAGCCCACGCCCTGGCCGAACCAGGAGCCGCTGAAGTACAGGGCAAAACCGGTGAGCCCTAGGCCGATGAAGCCCAGCATTACCGGCCAATGCAGAAATCGGTGCAGCAAAGAGAAGCGCTTCACCATGTCTTGCCTCTGAGCTTGCTTCTCCATGATCAGCGCCTCCTGATCTTTTCGTGCAGTTCGCGCAGCATCCACAGGAAGCTGTGGCCGTAGAAACCGAGGATCGTGACCAAAGCGATCACCGCCATGATTATGGCCAGGGCCTGTATCACCGCCACCCGCTGCGCCTTGGGCTCATTGTCGTCCTTGTCTTGCGGCGGGCTGGGGTGGATAACCATCTGGGCGAAGGCGGGCGTCGCCGCGGGATGGCAGCGGCGGCAGGCCTTGAGGGCGGCTTCGGGTTTTTTCAAGGAGACCACAGTGTGGGCCCCGTGGCAGTCGCTGCACAAAGCGGCCTTGCCATAACCCAGGTTGGCCGCGGCCTGGCCGTGGTAATTCTCCAGGTAGGTTTCTTTTTGAGCTTGGTGACACGATCCGCACACCTCCACCTGGGTCCGGCCCAATTGGATGCGGCCCTGGTGGGGAATCACGGTGTGGGGATTGTGGCAGTGGGCACAGGTGGGCGCGGAGAACTTGCCCGGCTTTAGCGGTTCCTTGGCCTGCTTCTGCCTCTCCTCGGCGTGCTTGCCTTGGCCATAGCGCTTAACCGCCAGGGAGTGGCACTTGGCGCAGTACTCATAGTCAAAGGCCCGGCGCGCCGCCTGCTTGAGGTACTGGGGACTGCGTGGGTCAGGGTGGGGAGTCAGGGCGGCGGGCTGGATGCCCTTATCCTCCTTGGCGTGGCAGCCGTTGCAGCCCTGGAAGCAGTGGGCGCTCCTTTGGAACTCGGCCTGGTTAATAAACCAGGTTGAAGCCGCCAATCCTCCCCGGGCGTCAAGCTCCGCCGTCCCAGCCAAAGCCGGCAGGTGCATCAGGACCAATAACGCCAGGCCCAGGCCCGTCCGCCTGCAATACTTATAGATCAATGCCGGTAGTTTGCTCAAGTTTCCCTCTCCACGAAAGACGAGGTGGGCTTAGGCCACACTGCAAGCCCGGCGCCCCTGGTTCGGTTCCTCCAGCAGGTTATTGAAATAAACTTCCATGAAACGGGCCGAAGCCAAGTTCAGCTCCGGGAACAACTCCTCGGCTACGCACTGGGTGTCGTTGCCGCGATGCAAATCCCTGTAAAGCAGCCGCACGCAGAAAGTGACCGCTTTCCACTTGGCGACCAACTCTACCGCCGTTTCCGGAAGGACCAGCCGGGGCACTCGCTCCAGTTTGCGCAGGCGTTGCCAAACCGCTTCGGCGAAAACCCGCAGTTTAGCCGGCTCGTAAACCTTGCGTCCGATCAACCAGCGGGCCGGATGGGATTCCAGTCCCAAAGCCACCACGCGGACGTTGCTCACCTCGCGCTTAAGGTCCCCCAGCCAAGCCCTTTTGGCTCTTGCCGCCACCCGCTCGAATGCCGTTAGCGGGGCCGCTTCATGACTCTGCGCCGGAAGGTCCCAATACATGGCGTCGGCCAACAGCTGGTTGGCCTGGGCGTATTGGGGGTGCTCGAAATGGGGCCCGAAAAGATAGCAGACACCTTTGCCCATATCAGCCCTTAGCACCGCCGCTTTGTTAAGAAGAGTTTCGGCAGCCAAATCGGGTTCCACCAAATACCGGGTGCGGCTGGTGAAACCTTCGTAGCGGGCCAACACCTGCGTATCATCCGATGCGATCATGGCGGGCCCGCCGTATAGCGGCGCTTCGAACTCAGCGGCACCGGACCAAGGCTCCCGCCCACAGCCAGCCAATTGCACCGCCTCCCGCACCGGGTGATAGACATAGGAGCAGCCATAGGGAGTGCATAATTTATCCGGCAACTCGCGCGCCTGGGGCAAACGGCTGGACAAGTTTGTAATCTTGGCCGGCACCCAGTTGAACAGGTCCAACGACTTTTTGCTGGAATGAAGAAAAAGATAGGCTCCAGCGCAGGACCCCAGATAAAGTCCGCCCTCGCGTATGAACCGCTCCAAGGCCTGAGCCCCCGCGGGGCCCAAGGACTCGGCCATGCCGAAGGTGTCGCCGCCGCTAATGGCCAGCCCATGGCATCCGGCCAAGCCCCCGCTGATAATGCCATCTTGATCCAGGAAGGTCAGGTCATGAAGGCCCAGACGCTCGAACAGCTGGGTGAACCATAGCCAGGAGTGGGAACTGCCTCCGCCCATATACACGGCCAAGCGGGGGTAGACCCCGCCGCTGTTGCGGGCGGCGGCCGGGGCTTCCGGCCCCGGGACGCTTTGCGCCAAGCTCAGGTTGTAGGCGCGGTATGCCCGATAGAAATCCATGGTTCGCTAGGTTTAGCCAGCCTCCTAGCCGCAGAGATCAGCCACCACCGCGTCCAGGCTATCCTGGGTGATTTCCAGGCCGGTACCCAGGGCCGCCAGCTCCACCAAGCCCTCCTCGCTGATCTCCGGCGCCATGAGCGCGAAGATGGGATCAATCCCGAAAATATAAGCCACGGCCATGCGCCGTTTCCAGGAAGCGGCGTCCGAGGCCAGGCCTTGCGGCGCCCAATCGCTGAACGGGCCGCTTAGTCCCACCACTGTGCCGTCGATGCCCTCCAGGGCAGCCTGGATCTCGGCCGCCGCGGTCTTGCCCTGGGCTTGGCAGACTTTAGCCGCCGCCACCGCGTCCAGGCCTGCCTTGGCGCAGGCCTTGATAACGGCCGCGGCATCGGCCGCCGCCAGCCCCATGGCCCGCAGCACCCCCGCCGCAGCCGGATCGCCCAAAAGCACGCCGGGCTCGCTCTGGGCCGATTCCTCCAATAAGGATGGATCATCGTCCAGGAATAGAAAGGTATTGTAGGCAAAGGGCGTATTAAAAGAGGAATGGCTGCGGTGAACCAGAGGCTCCAGCCAGGCCGCGTAATCGTCGAATCCCAAGGCCGCGCCCAAATCGCCCTGGCCCTGTCGGCCAGCCCAAGCGCCGGATTTGACCTGGCCCAATATCTCCAGGCAGCGGGTGACGAAGTCATCGTCTTCGGCGATTTCCAAAAGCCCCATGCCGCGCACAGCGATGAGCTTCACGTTCTTGGCGGCCATGAGCTTGCCCAAACCGAAGCGGTCGCCACTGGCCCATTGGTTGACCATCACCTGAGCCAGGTTGGAACCTTTTTCGGCGGCAGGTCCCGCGCCCAGCACCTGGATGAGCTCATCGCCCATCTGTTGGCGCACCGCCTGCACCGCGCTCCATACATCCTTGCCCCAGAGATCCCCGGCCGGCTCCATGTCCGCTATCCCGTCATGGATCCAAAGAAAAGAAGGCTCAGGGGCAGCGCCCCTTATCACAATGTAGTCAAAGCCCGAATACTTGAGCTCCTGGCCCATGTACTGGGTCAGTGGCGCGTGCACCACGGTTCCCGTAAGCGGACTCTTGGCGGTCATCACCGCCAGACTCGATGCCGGCGTCAAGGTGCCGGTCAAAAGACCGGCCCCCAGCACGATGGGGTCGCCGTCTTTGTGTTGCTCGTAAAGCGCCGCAGTCACTCCAGCACCGCCAATGCGCTGGGCAACCAGGTCCTCGCTGAGTTCGTCCTCGCTTACCTCGCCAGAGGCCAAATCAATGACCGCCACCTTATCGGAGGAGAGATACTCCATCGCCTATCCCCTTGACCAGCCTGCCGCGGGCGGCAGCGCCATGGCAAAAGATTAATCCTGGTAAATTGCATCCACCGGGCAGACCTGAAGGCATAAAGGACCTTCTTCACGGTCCTCGCAAAGGTCGCAGGCCTCCCTGAGCAGCATGGGCTTGGCCGAGGCGTCACCTCCGCCGCTGCTTTGCTCCTCATCGGTGGCGCCGATCCTTTTGATCTCCAGCCCTTCGGGGCGGGCGATCACCAACTCCTCCTCTTCTTTAAGCAACACGCCAAGGTAATCCTTGGATTCTCTGGCGCGGTAAACCACCACGCAGGAGGAGATAAGGGCGAACGCGTCGTCGCGGTGATATCCGCAGGCCAACTCACAGGCCATACATGCGGTACACTTTTCGGGATCTATCCTGATAGCCAATTGAATTACCTCGCATGAAAGAGGCAACGAAAATAAATGGTTATGCCTGCCAATCCTTCCTCAGGAGGCGAACCGGCCTTGCATGCCGCCCGCCTTGCCCGGGCCTGTCGGTACACCAACCAAACCGAGGCTTAATTCCATGGAGGCCATTCTATTCATAAGCGCAACGGCTAAGTCAACCAAAAAATTATAATGAATATAATATTTCGAGCTATCCGCGCGGCCTTTATAAATGATTTGTGCAGTTTACCGGCAGGCTGCGGGTGCCAGTCTAGCGCAAGGCCAAGAGAGGCGATATCATTTTAAAATATTAATTTAATTAACTTTATCATGTCTAGCCTGCCCCGAGCGATCCTTATCGTCTATCCTTAAAAGGGCTATGAGTAGCTGGAAATTGATACAATATAAATATTATGATATTTTGCTTGACATTGACCTTGTCGGCTATTTATAAAGTCACATAACCACCCTTAAGAGTTCTCACAACCTTAAATTCCTAAGACCGCCTTAAACCCGAATTGGGGCCCAAGGCGGGATGATTGCGGAAAAGTTATTTATTTAAATGTTTGAAGCGGCAACCAAAACCGAGAAAGTCTCTGACCGCATCATTGAGCAGATAAGGGACGCAGTTCTGAGCGGCCGGGTCAAGCCGGGCGACCGGCTTGCATCGGAAAAGGAACTGATCGCCCAGTTTGAGGTTTCCAAAGCCACCATGCGGGAGGCGCTCAGGGTTTTGGAAGCCATGGGTTTGGTGCAGATCAGAAAAGGCACCCAAGGAGGCGTGTTCGTAGCCGAGGTGGACATGAAAACCACCGTTCACGGCATAATGAACTTCCTCCACTTCAAGACCGTCTCTGTGCGCGACATTACCATGTTGCGGTTTATGATCGAACCCTCTGTGGCTCACTTGGCGGCCCTGGTGCGCAGCCAGGAAGACATAGACCGCCTGCGCGAGATACTTGAACAGCATGACGGCGACCGGGCGGTGATGTTGGGCAGGGAGATCGGATTCCACCGCTACCTGGCCCGCATGATCGGCAATCCCATGCTCATCTTGATCATGGACTTTTTGGACAACCTGCTAAGGGACCTGAAAGAGCACTTGGATTTGCCCAACGAGTTTTACGCATCAATCAAGGCATCCCACTGCCGCATCTTCGATTGCATGATCAACGAGGACTGCGTGGGTGCCCGGCGCGAAATGGCCGCCGACCTGCTTTCGGTGGGCGACCACCTCGCCCAGGCCATGGGAGAGCAGCCCTTTGACCCGGCAGTGCTGGGGTTCAGCCGCCAAGCCCTATACCAAGGCGGCAACGGCAAGGCTCCCAGCAAGATCAGCCCTTCAGACATATCCCCCGCCGTCTTGGGGTCTCTGTTCGGCGGGCAACTGGACCAGCAAGCTTTAAGCCGGGGCATGCTTTTGCGTCACCTAAGCTCTGGCGATCTCTACATGATGGTGCCGGCGGATAAAGAAGAGGAAGAAACGGAATAAGCACCCGGACCGGTATTGGGACGGGTTTGTTTTTAGCTGATAAACAATACGTCATAAACCACCTGGATAAGGCGGAGTTAATCTCAAATGGCCCTGTGGGCGCTTATGGCAAGGAGCTTAAGCAATGAGTGATAGCCAGCAAGGCGGGCGCTACTTCTTTGAGGATGCGGACTTGAAGGTCGATCCCATAAGCGGCGAGAAGCCGATTAAATTGAAATACCACGCGGGCGGCCAGTGGAAAGAGTCCAAAACCGGCAAATACATGCCCTGCTATAACCCCTCCACCGGCGCGGTTATCGCCCTGGCTCCCCAGTGCTCCAGCGACGAGGTCGAGGAGGCGGTGCAGGCGGCGGTGAAGGCATTTCCGGCTTGGTCCACCACGCCGGTGAGCAAGCGGGTGCAGGTACTCTACCGAATGAAGGCCCTGCTGGACGAAAACCTGGAGGAGCTGACCGTACTTTTGGCCAAAGAGATGAGTAAAAAGTACCAGGAGGCCATGGGCGACATCCTCAAGGTCACCGAGGTGGTGGAGTTCGCTTGCGGCGCGCCGCATCTAATGAAGGGCGAGGCCCTGATGCAGGTGTCCACAGGCTACGACACCGCGCTTTACCGCGAGCCAATCGGCGTATTCGCCGGCATTCCGCCCTGGAACTTCCCGGCCATGATTCCCCACGGCTGGATGACCCCCATCTGCGTGGCCACCGGCAACTGCATGGTGCTAAAAGCCGCCAGCTTCGTGCCCCAGTCGGCCATGCGGGTTATGGAGCTCTGGCAGGAGGCGGGCATGCCCGACGGCGTGATAAACGTGGTGACCGCGGGCCGCGACCAGGCCGAGCTTCTGCTCAGGCATCCGGACATCAAAGGCATCAGCTTTGTGGGCTCCACCAAGGTGGGCCTGCACATCTATTCCACCGCGGCGGCCCATGGCAAGAGGGTGCAAGCCCTCTGCGAAGCCAAGAACCACGCCCTGGTGCTCAGGGATTGCAAGCTGGAGCGCACCGCCCAGGGCATCATGAACGCCTTCACCGGCTGCGCGGGCCAGCGCTGCATGGCGCTTCCGGTGATCGTGGTGGAAAACGCCATCGCCGACGAGTTGGTGGGTCTTCTGGTTAAGTTCGCCTCCGAGGTGCAGTTGGGCAAGGCCTGGCTTCCCGAGACCGGCATGGGTCCAGTGGTAAACCAGGGGCACAAGGATTTCGTGGAAGGCTGGATCAAAACCGCGGAGGAGGAAGGCGCCACCATAGCGCTGGACGGCCGCAATCCCAAGGTTGCCAAAGGCTGCGAAAAGGGCTTCTTCATCGGCCCCACCATCATCGACCACGTCACCGAGGACATGTCCTGCGGCCGCGAGGAGATATTCGGCCCGGTGCTGTGCGTGAAAAGGGTGGAGAACTTCGAAGAAGGCATCACTTTGATGAACAACAGCCGCTTTGGCAATGGCTCGGTTATCTATACCCAGAACGGCTATTACGCGCGCCAGTTCGCCTACCGTACCCACGCGGGCATGGTGGGGGTGAACGTGGGCATTCCGGTGCCGCTGGGCATTTTCGGCTTCACCGGACACAAGCAATCGTTCTTCGGCGACCTGCACGTCATGGGCCGAGACGGCTTCGCCTTCTTCACCGAGAGCAAGTGCGTCACCCAGACCTGGTTCCCCGAGGAAGGCAAGATAGACGGCAAGGTGGACACCTGGGACGGGACCATCACATCGTTGCCCGAGGATAAGTGATCAAAGCCTTGACCAGGAGCCGGATCTAGGGAGGACCGGCTCCTGGCCTTGGCGAGCTTACAGGCCGACTCATTCCGGCCCCAACAACATAGTTAAAGCACCTTGAGCGGACGGAGGAGTACGAAATATTAAGGGCCGCGTCCTTAAAAAGGGCGCCTCCACGCATGGCGCGGAGAAAAGCCTGTCAAGCCCTGGCTCGGCTTCGACGGTTACCCAAGCCGCATAAGCCGCGCTGTCAGGGTCATGATTTGGGAGGATGAATACATGTCCGCCAGGACTGTCCGGCAGCGCACTTGCTGGGACGCGCCCCACACTGGAGCGCGTCGCATCCTTCCCGCCCTTTTTTATAGCCACAAGCAAACAATTATAGCCGCCCGGCGTCGGCCGGGCAGCACAGGGCCCGCATCCCCGGCCGGCAATGTGCCGGCAGAGGACCACGGCCGCGCATCAGCAACCCCAGCCAGCCCATCGGCTGGCCGGTGCCATGGCTTGCACGTTTTTCCGCGCGTTCTCTAGCGCAAGGAGGTTGGTATGGGAACAGCCACGGCCAAGAAATTAGATCCCGTCCTGGAGGAGTTGGTCTCCATCGTGGGCGCAGGCAATGCATCCGACGCCAAGCACATCCGTTACGCGTACTCCTATGATCTCTCATTTGTGCAGCCCAAGCTGCCTGATTACGTGGCCATGGCCACCACGGTGGAGCAGATCCAGGAGATCCTGCGGATGGCCAACCGCCGGAAAATTCCAGTGGTGCCTTACACCGGCGGCACCAACATCGGAGGCCTGACCATCCCCGAGCGCGGCGGCATCCTCCTGGACCTCAAGCGCATGAACCGCATAATCGACATAGACCCCTTGGATGGGGTGGCGGTGATCGAGCCCGGCGTGTCCCACGCTCAGCTGGCTTCGGAGCTGACCAAGCTGGGCCTGCGCTTCGGCTGGCCGGTGGGCCCTCCTTCGGCTTCGGTGAGTAGCTGCGCCATCAGCCACGGCATTGGCGGCTTGAACGCCCGCTACGGCCTGCAGAGCCAGGAGATCACTTCCATGGAAGTGGTGCTGCCCACAGGCGAACTGGTCAGGGTGGGCTCCTGCGCTATCCAGGAAAACGCCTGGCACAGCACTTTGCCCATGCCCAAGCTGGACGGCTTGTTCAAGGGCTGGCTGGGCTCCACCGGGGTGGTGACCAAGCTGGGCATTAACGTGCACCCCGCCCCACCGCTCTTAAAGATTTTCACGGTCTCCTGCGACAATGTCGCCGACATGTACTCCTACATGCTCAATCTTAGCAATTATGAGATATGCGACGACATCACCGCGGTTTCCTGGTGGCTTAGCCAAGTGCCCATCCCCTATCCCTACAAACCCAAGCCGGATGAGGCGGCCGAGTGGAATTCCTACGCCACCACCTATTCCTGGACCGAAAAGGAACGCGACGCCCGTGAAGAGATCTGGCAAAAGGTGGTATCCGATGAGCAGAAAAAGGGCACCAGCATCCAGATCACCCATTATCCCGAAGAGGCCTTGAGAGGACGCACCCAGCTGCCCAGCCAAGTGGTGGGCTCCACCAAGAACTACTGCAAGCAGGGCGGGGCCGGCATCTCCTGGCCAGGCACCTTTACGCCGGCCAAGAAATGGGCTCCGGTCTATACCCGCTGGAGGGAAACCCTGATCAAGCACAACCTCTCTCCCTCGGTCCGCATGAGTATGTATCGCGGCGTGCACTACGGGATGTTGAGAGCCATGATCCCCTTCAACAAGCAGAGCGCCGAGGAGACCGAAAACGCTCGCCAGGCCATCGTCGAGTGCTTGAGGGTAGACCTGGACGAGGGAGGCATCCCCTACAAGCCGCCAGTGGACTTCGCCAAGGAGATAAACGCCAGGGCCCATCCCGGCTACCTGATGCTGTTAAAGCGCGTAAAGGAATTCCTGGACCCCAACGACATCATGAACCCTGGCAAGTTGGGCATATAGCGATATCAATCGAGCTTTGCGAGCGGGAGGATACACATGGAATGGGAAATCCCCAGCTTAAAGGAGCTGGAACATTTTATATGGCGTTGCACTGCGTGCGGGACCTGCAAGGTGGCCTACGATTTCGGTCCACCGGCCACCTGCCAGCCCATCTGCCCGGCAGGCGAGGAGTTCGGCTTCGAGGGCAACATGTCTTCCAAGGGCAAAATCGCCTTTGCGCGGGGAATCCTTGACGGCACCCTGGAGTGGGACGATGACTTCCTGGAGGCCATATATAAATGCACCGTATGCGCCGGCTGCCAAAGCCAGTGCCAGTTGGACCACAAGCCTTACATCCCAGAAATCATAGAGGCCATGCGGCGTAAAGCGGTGGAGGATGGGGCCGGCCCCCTGCCTCTCCACAAGAACCTCACCCAGTCGCTTAAAAGCTATAACAACCCCTACCAGGGGCCTCGCCGCCTGCGCACCGACTGGATGCGGCAATTCAAAAAAGAAGGCCAGCCCATCAAGAACCTCAACAAGGAGCCGGCCGAGTATCTTTATTACGTGGGATGCACCGGTGCCTTTAACCAGCAGGCCCGCTCGGTGCCCGTGGCCACTGCCAAAATTTTCCAGAACCTGGGCTTGGATTTCGGCTGCCTGGGCGAAAGCGAGATTTGCTGCGGCTCCACCGCTATGAGGGTGGGCGACGCCGGCGAGTTCAAGCGTGTGGCGGGCGAAAACCTGGCGTTGTTCAAAAAGATGAAGGAGGAGCGCGGAGTCAAGACCATAGTCACCTCCTGCGCCGGCTGCTACCGAGCCATTAAAAAGGACTATTCTCTGTCTTCGGACTATGCACAGATCATGGACGGCCTGGAAGTCATTCACACCGCCGACCTCCTGAACCGTATGTGGAAAGAAGGCAAGCTGAAATTCTCCGGCGATCTCAACATGAAGGTCACCTATCACGACCCCTGCCATACTGGCCGTCATTTGAACAAATTCCAAATCGACAAAGAGGGCAAAGAACTGTGGCCCGGAGCCTACCTGGGCATGAGCGAAGAGGAATGCCTCTACGACCAGCCCCGAGAACTGCTACAGGCGCTGCCCGGCGTGGAGCTGGTGGAGATGGAGCGCATCCGGGGCAACTCCTATTGCTGCGGCGGCGGCGGCGGCGTCATGACCGGCTTCGGCGAATGGGCCACAAAAAACGCCGGCAAGCGCATCAGCGAAGGCATGGCCACCGGCGCGGACAACATGGTCTCCATCTGCCCTTTCTGCCACTACAACTTAAACTCCGGAGCCAAACAGATCGGCAGTTCCATGAAGCTCATGGATTTGACCGAATTGGTGGTCCAGGTGCTGGAGGATAAAGGCTAGGTAGCCCGGGCCGCAATCCCCCTTAAGTTTGGGAGGGAAGGGGTAGGCCTTATAAAAACCCAAGAGCATCAACCTAACCCTTAGGACTTGAAAGGAGGTTTTGAGAACTCTTGAGTACGTGGTTTTGGGTGGTTTGACACTAAACAGCCCCTTAGCTTGGCTAAACCGTAAGGGAGGGGGACTAAGAATGAAGAAACTAGCAATCCTGTCACTCTGTTTGACTTTAAGCTTAATGCTAATGGCTCCGGCATTTGCTGCCGAGCCAGTAAAAATCGGCGTGCTTGTACCGCTTACGGGCATTGTCGCCAATGGCGGCAAGGAAATGAACAACGGGATCGACATGGCCGCCAAGGAGAAAAAGACGCTTCTGGGCCGGCCAATCCAGCTCGTGGTGGAAGACACCCAGGTCAAGCCTCAGATCGCGGTGCAGAAGGCTGAAAAGTTGGTCTTTAATGACAAGTGCGTGGCCCTGGTCGGCGTGTTCAGTTCCGGCGTGGGCCTGGCCCTGGCCAAGAACATCGACAAGCTTAATGTGCCGTTTCTATCCACCCATGTTATGACCACCAAGTTTTACGGCCTGCATCCATTGGTGTTCCGCAGCGGTCAGCTGGCTAACGACCAGACCGCCGAAGGTAACGTAAAAGGTATCCTCGCCACGCCTGACTTAAAGAAGCGCAAGTACTATGTCCTGGTCCATGACTATGCATGGGGCCATGACGCCGGTAACCGCTTCGTGACCCTGGCCAAGAAAAGCGGCATCAATGTGGTCAATCCCGACTACGACAAGGCCCCCATCAAGACCAAGAACTGGTCTTCCTACATCAGCAAGATCAAGGCCTCCGGGGCTAACGCGATCTACATCGCGCTGATCACCGACGTCATCCCGCGCTTTGTGACCCAGGCTGCCGAGTTCGGCCTCACCAAGACCTGCCGCATCGTGAGCGGCGCGGCTCCCGGCGCCATGGACCTGGAGAACGCGGGTGATAACGGCACCGGCATCTTCGGGGCCAGTGATTATTCCTGGGATCTGGAGAACCATCCCAAATATGGAGCCAAGGCCAAGGCTTGGAACGAAAAGTACTACAAAATGTACAAGGCGGTTCCTTGCGACGCGGCGGCTCACAGCTATGTGGGAGCCATGAACCTGTTCAACGCCATCGAGAAGGCGGGCAGTACCGATCCCAAAAAGATCGCGGCGGCTTTAAAGGGCATCAGCTTTGATGGACCCTACGGCAAGGTGTGGATTTGCCCTAAGGACAACTGCATGCGCAATGACGCAGTTCTCACCGAGACCATGCCTACGCCGGCGGAGCAGTACGGCGCCAAGATGTACATGAAGGTTATCAACATCTTCCCGGCCAGCGAGCTCGGGCCTCCTTGCGAAGGCCACAAGTTCTAGGCAAGGAACCAGAAAACATTGCAACACCGGGGAGGGTGAGGGCTTTGTCTGTCCTCTCCCTCCCCAAACCAGCCTTGTTTAACAGCTGACGGCAGGTAGAACCAATGCCCCAAACCATTGCGACTTTGGTTGACATCATCCTCAACAGCCTGGTGCTGGGCGGGGTCTTCCTCATCGTGGCCATCGGTCTTAACATTATCTACGGTCTCAACCGGGTGATGAACCTGGCCCATGGATCCCTCTACGCTCTGGGCGCCTATTTCGGCTTCACCCTGGTGGCATCGGGGCTCAACTATTTCGTGGCTTTGATCTTGGCGCCGGTAGCAGTGGGCCTTTTGGGCCTGGTATTGGAGAGAGTGCTAATCTCTCCTATCCGTCATCACAGCATTGTCTACACCTTGATCCTCACCTACGGTCTGATGTTTTGCTTGGACGGAGCTATAAAGTTTTTCTGGGGAGTGGAAACGCGTTTCATCAGACTGCCAGATTTCATGAGGGAAACTGTGGGGTTGGGTCCAGCCAGCTATCCCATGTTCCGGCTGGTGATTCTCATCGCTATTGCCGCGGTCATGGGGGCACTCATGTTTTTCTTAGGCAACACCCGGTTCGGCATGAACATGCGGGCCACGGCCGACATCCCTGAGATGGTCTCCGCTCTTGGCATTAACGTGCGTTTCGTACAAGTGGGCGCCTTCGTGCTGGGCTGTGTGCTGGCGGGCATTGCCGGTGTGCTGGCGGGCCCGCTATTTACGGTCTTCCCCATCATGGGCCATGAAATGCTCATAAGCTCTTTTGTTGTAATCGTCATCGGCGGCTTGGGAAGCTTGCGGGGTTGCATCTATGCGGCCCTGCTGATCGGTTTGGTGCAGACCCTGGCCGAGTTCTTTATCACCGATCTGGCCATGGTGATCGTTTACATGCTCATGGCCCTGATCCTGGCGGTTAAACCTCGCGGTCTAGTGGGAGAGGGTAGGTTTGAATAACATCCATACAGCAGCTATGCCAGCGCCGGCTCTCAAGCGGATGCGGGCCAGCAAGCTCAACCTCTTGCTGTTCCTGACAGGGGTGACGGTGGTAGCCATCCTGCCGCTGATCCTGCCCAATAAATTTTATCTGCGTCTGACTAACGAGATCATGATTTATGGCTTATTGGCCATGAGCTTGGATTTGCTCCTGGGCTACACCGGCTTGCTTTCATTCATGCATAACGCCTATCTCGGCATCGGCGCCTATGCCACCGGCATATTACTGATCCACGTTTTTCCAGAATCCTTATGGTTGGCCATCATAGGCGGCGTGCTGATCACCGTGCTCATCTCGGCGCCGGTGGGATGGGTGCAGGTGCGCACCGGTGGGCTGGCCTTCGCTTTGCTCACCGTGGCGTTCGGTATGATGTTTTACACGGTGGGCTGGAAATGGTACAGCCTCACCGGCGGCGACGACGGTTTGATGGGCGTCCCCCAGCCGGACATAACATTCTTCGGCATAAAAATCGTCAGTTCGGGCGACTCTTTCGGAATCTATTACTTTACCTTGATCATAGTCCTCGGCTTGTTCCTACTCACTTGGCGCGTGGTCCATTCTCCTCTGGGAGCGGTCCTGGAAGCGATCAGGGAAAACGAGCAAAGGGCAGCTTTCATTGGCATCAACGTAAGGCTCTACAAGCTGATCGGTTGGATGATGGCATGCGGTTTGGCCGGCGTGGCGGGCAGCATCTACATTCTCTACCGCGGCTACACCGGTCCCGGGGTTATGAGCGCTTTCGCGGGCGCTGGCGTGCTCATGATGGTGCTGCTGGGTGGCATGGGTTCGCTGTGGGGCCCGTTTTTGGGAGCGGCGGTCTTCATCTTCATGCAGGACTACATCAGCACCATGACCGAACACTGGGAATTTTTCGTAGGTCTGGTGGTGATACTTCTGGTCCTGTTCATGCCGGGAGGCCTGGCTGGTTTCTACGGCATCATGACCAAACCTCGAGGGGAGTAACGCGCCCATGAGCACCACCATCTTGAGCACCCGTGACCTTTCGCGATACTTCGGTGGAGTGGCTGCCCTTAATCTAGTGACTCTGGACATTATGGACAAACAGGTCCACTCAATCATTGGGCCCAACGGTGCAGGCAAGACAACTCTCATCAATGTCATTACCGGCCAGTTGGAGGCCAGCGGCGGCAAGGTCTTCTACCAGGACAAAGACATAACCAAGCGCCCAGTGCATGACCGGGTCAAGATGGGACTGTGCCGGACCTTCCAAATCACCAGCATTTTCATGGGCCTGTCGGTTCGCGAAAACATACGTATCGCCAAGCAGGCTCAAGCGGGCGGCAGCCTGCGGGTCTTCTCCCGACGGGACAGCTTGCAGGAGGTCAGCAAAGCCACCGAAGAGATCATCAGTCGGGTCGGGCTGGAGGATGTGGCCGATCAACCGGCTAAAAACCTGGCCCACGGTGACCAGAGAGTGCTGGAGGTGGCTATCGCCCTGGCGGGAAATCCCAAGCTGGTGTTGTTGGACGAGCCGGCCGCGGGCATGTCGCCCACCGAAACCGACCAGGTCTCCGAACTCATCAAGTCGCTCGGCCGGGAAATGGCGGTGGTGCTGGTGGAACACGACATGGAGGTGGTAATGACCATCTCCGACAGGGTGACCGTGTTGCATCAGGGCGGCATTATCGCAGACGGAAGCACCCAAGAAATTTCCGAGAACGAGGAAGTCAAGCGGGCCTATTTGGGCACTGAAAATTGGGCCCCCTTAATTGAGCTTTAAACCGCATAGTTCAAGGTTCAGCACGGTTTGGCAATTGCAGGAATAAAGTCTTGAGGATGATTATTGACAGCCGGGGAGCCGCTACATGATCCAAGTGGACAACATCGATTCCTACTATGGAACCAGCCACGTGATCCAAGGGCTTACCTTATCCGTGGAATTAGGTGAGGCGGTTTGCATCCTGGGGCGCAATGGAGTGGGCAAGACCACGACCTTGCGTTCCATTGTAGGTCTCACCCCGCCACGGGCAGGAAGCGTGAAAATCGACGGGCAAGAGGTGCGCGGTTTCTCTCCTCACAAGATTTCCCGGATGGGTGTGGCATATGTACCTGCCGAGCGCCACATTTTCCCCGATCTCTCAGTTGAGGAAAATTTAAAAGTTGCCCAACGCCCAGCCCAGGAAGGTACGGAGCCCTGGACCCTGGAGCGCGTCTTTGAATATTTTCCAGTACTGGGAGAACGCAAACGCTCGGGCGGCACCAGGCTCTCCGGAGGCGAACAGCAGATGCTAGCCATCGGACGAGCCCTCATGGGGAATCCGCGGGTAATGCTACTGGATGAGCCCAGCCAGGGGCTGTCTCCGCTTTTGGTGGGAAGGGTTGCCGAAATCGTCA
>Ga0307423_1001184_pt1 | contig 16019 bp, 18 predicted proteins | sample SalMarWE160310MG_FD_202154 | JGI IMG/M metagenome (GOLD analysis project Ga0307423, IMG submission 202154) | Salt marsh sediment microbial communities from the Plum Island Ecosystem LTER, Massachusetts, United States - WE1603-10 | ecosystem: Environmental > Aquatic > Marine > Intertidal zone >...
CGCAATCTAAAGGTGACCAAAATCGAGTAACAAACGATAAATAGCTGAGATCTGAGGGAACAAGCCTCAATGACAAAGAGCTACGGACTTGAGTTCCACAATTTCTTGTCAGGTGGACATGACAGATAAAGGAGGAATTGATGCAAACAAGGGTGGGCATGTGGATTGATGACTGGTACACGATGGGTGGAGTCATTCATATCCTGCTGATCATCGCCGTGGTCGTGTTACTGATCCGAGTCGTTCAGTAGCGAAAACCAGTATAACCATTTGGACCCTCGCCCGAGAAGGTGAGGTGTTTACAGAGATGACTGGCAGCCGCCATCAATTTCGGCAGCATCAATCTTCTCAATGAAGGAGGCAATATGAAAAGGATATTGATTTCAATGCTTATCACAGTGACATTACTGACGGCCTGTGCAATTGTGCCGGCGGGACGACGCGGCCACAATTCAGGTGGAGTACTGATCGCACCCTTTCTTCCGCCGGTCGTGGTGCTGGGCGTAGAACCATACTATTATTACAGTGACTTTCACTATCGTTACACAAACGACCGTTGGTACTACTCGAGGTCAAGGAGAGGGCCTTGGGCCGAATTGCCTAGGAACCGCTACCCCAAAGAGGTCAGGTTCAAAGGAAAAGACAGGAATCAAAACAGGGGCCCGGACCAAGATAACCGACGCCACAGGGGCCGATACGATGATCAGCGGTACAGGGATTGGGACCAAGATAACCGACGCCGATGATATTGACCTGCTGGCAGTGACAACCACTGATGGATTCTCCCGAAAAGTTCATCAGTGGTGTCTGCGCGTCCAAGATGGATGACCGCATCGAATAATCAGCCGTCATACATGTTCCTTTAATTGGCTCCTGGTTTTCAACCGCCCTCATCGGTCTGATGTTCGACTCTCCTTCAAAAAGCGGAGAATGAAGTGAAACTGCTGCCGCATATCACCACCTATCTCAATCTTACCGGGCACCTGTGTGCTGCCTCTCTTTTTCTCATGCCCCTTTTCCCATCGCCCCCTGCGGCGGCTGCGGACAGAGCCAGCGATGAATTTCTGACCGGTTATATTGTCTCCATCCTCGATCGGGACCTGCATTGGGAGAGAGACAGCTATATTTTGAAGATTGTCAACGGGGTTGCCACAATTACCTTATTTAAGGATGACCTGATGCGACGGGAAGCGGCCGACAAGCAGCTGCGCACTATCGACGGACTTCAGGGGATAACGATTGTGGTGAAGCCTGCAGACGCTGGTAAGCCGAGAAAGGTAAGCAGGTTTATGGGGGTAACCGGCGAAGTGGAAGCCTTTCCAACGGGCGACGTGTTCCGGCCACTCATTGCCGACCCGAAGCAGCCGCATTTCTTTGTCAGCTTCAACCACTTCAGATCATCGGGTGCGCAATACACCATGGCGTCAGTCGGCTTTGGAGAGACATTCGGCATATACAGGTTCTTGGGTAGCCGTGAGGGGGACGGCCTGCAACTGAGCGTGGAAGGCGCCTTGTTCGCCCAATTCAACCTGGATACCCCTTCTTACGACCTCATCAACGCGGATTACACCATCGGTTTTCCGGCCACCTATCGGCTTGGCGACAATTCGCTCCGCTTTCGCATTTATCATCAGAGCTCGCACTTGGGGGATGAATTCCTCCAGAGTGTTAATCCTCCAGAACGGGTTAACCTCAGCTACGAAGCCATTGAGCTCATCTATTCCCGCGAATGGCGCGTGTGGCGAGTGTACGGCGGCGGTGAGTACCTGATCCACAAGGAACCGAGTGATCTGGAGCCGATGAGCGCCCACTGGGGGATCGAGTATTGCGGCAGCAAGCCGCTTGTGTGGAACGGCAGACCGATTGCCGGGGTGGATATGAAGAGCTTCGAGGAGCATAACTGGTCCATCGATACCAGCGTAAAGTTTGGCCTCGAGTTCGGTCATCCCAACCCGGGGCAGCGTCGCCTGCGCCTCATGGCCGAGTGGTACAAGGGGTTTGATCCGCGTGGCCAGTTTTACAACAATAAGGTTGAATACTATGGCATGGGGGTGTCTCTGGGATTCTGACGGAGTTTGTCGAGGATAGTTTTAAAGGATACTTTCTATCGATGGTTGAAAAACAGTTTCGCCATTCGGGTGATTCACCTTTAAGGGTCCATATGAAGCACAGTAAGTTCCGCCAGATGACAGCCGCGAGGCGAGGTTCAGGGCAAGAATGAGAAGAAAGGAACATCGGAAATAAGCTCCAGCGCCGGGGCATGCAAGAGGCGATCCAAGACATTGTGAATGCCATGCGGGACTTGACAAAATATCTTTCCTGATTTTCGTCAAGCGCCTTTGAATAAAACTCGGCCGCTCGATTAATATTAAAAAGTGATACGGTTTTGCAGGTAGTGAACTGTCCGGATGTCTTATTGACATGCCATTGAAGAACGAGTGGGAGAGAACGTGTCAGGGGCAATCGAGGCCACAACCGAAGTTTAAGGAGGTTTTTCAAATGAGAAGTGTAATGTTCGTAAGGGGGTTACTGGCAATAACGCTGCTGCTGGCCTTGGGGGCCTTGCCGGGTTGCGGCGAGAAGGACCAAAGCGAGAGCAAGACCGCAACCGTATCCAAGGAAGATGTCAAAAAAGAGGCCAAGGAAGCTTATGACACAACCAAGGCCTACACCCAGGAGCAGATGAAGGCCTTTCGGGAACAGATGGAAACCAGACTCGCTGAATACAAGAAGGAAATTGATCAACTGCAGTCAAAGGTGGAGAGTTTGGGAGGGGATGCGAAGGCGAAAGCTGAGCAACAGCTGGCGGCATTGCGTCAAAAACAGGATGAGATGTCCGGAAAGTTGAAGGAGCTGGGTTCTTCCAGCGGGAAAGCGTGGGAGCAAATAAAATCAGGTCTCGAGGCGGCCATGGATGATTTGGGTAACGCCTACAAGAGGGTTGCGGCCGAGTTGACAAAATCCTGAGGACATAAGTTTTACTTTGTCAGGCCTTTTCACGTAAACTTCAGTCAAACCGAAATCCAACAGGAGGAATATCATGAAATCAAGCACAAGGGACGAGGCAGAAGGCAAGTTGCACCAGGTGAAGGGTAAGATCAAGGAGATCGCCGGGAAAGTAAGCGATCATCCTGAGTTGGAAGTTGAAGGTGCCGATGAAAAGATAGCCGGCAAAGTTCAGGAAAAGATCGGCGAGATCAAGGAGGTTTTGGGGAAGTAGGAAGAGCGGCGTATCATGTGCCGCCTTGGAACACGGGAAAAGGAGTCGAGCATGCTTTGGACCATATTTGTGATTCTGTTAGTTCTGTGGGCGGTGGGATTGGTGACCGGCCACACGATGGGTGGAGTCATTCATGTCCTGCTGGTCATCGCCATCATCGTGGTGCTGATCCAAGTTATTCAAGGACGAAGACGAGTGTAACCATTTGAACCTTCGCCCGAGAAGGTGAGGTGTTCAGAAAAAGAATAATCTGATCATGAAATAGGAGACCGAATGACATCCCCCCCACAAGTTGTGTTCCTGATGGACGTGGACAATACCCTGCTCGACAACGACCGCGTGCAGGATGACCTGAGAAACCATCTTGAGCGCGAGTTCGGGGCTGAAACCCGGGACCGGTACTGGGAAATATTTGAAGAGATGCGCACCGAGTCTGGCTACTCGGACTACCTGGGCGCTTTGCAGCGCTACCGGCTCGAGGACCTGTGCGATCCGCGACTGCTGATGATGTCTTCTTTTCTGGTGGATTATCCATTTGCAAACCGGTTGTACCCTGGTTCGCTCGATGCCCTTGCGTATGTTCGCGCCTGGGGAGAAACGGTCATTCTGTCCGATGGAGACGTGGTCTTCCAGCCGCGCAAGGTTCAACGTTCCGGGCTGTGGGAGGCGGTCGAGGGCCGGGTGCTGATTTACATCCACAAAGAACAGATGCTGAATGATGTTGAACGGCGCCACCCAGCCCGGCATTATGTAATGGTGGACGACAAACTGCGCATTCTGGCGGCGATGAAAAGGATCTGGGGAGACCGGCTGACGACCGTATGGCCGCACCAGGGAAAGTATGCGCTCGATCCTCAAGCGATCGCCACTTATCCGCCGCCGGATCTCGCGATTGAGCGCATCGGCGATCTGATCAATTATGACTTGCCCGCCTTGCTTGGGGCCGCAAAAGCCGACGATGCACTATAGGGAGAAATCATGAGCAAGCCAACACGTGTCATTAACCCCATATACAGTCTTCTGCCTACGGAAGTCGAGGGATACGATTCATTGGCCGAGTTGGCCCTGGACATGCGCTGGTCGTGGAATCATGCCGCCGACGAAGTGTGGCGGGAGCTTGATCCCGCGCTCTGGGATCTGACTCATAACCCCTGGGGCGTTCTTCAGACGGTCTCGCACGACCAGATCGAGAGCGTCTTAGCCGATCCCGGCTTCCGAAAAAAGGTCGATGACCTCGTGGAAGTCAAGCGGCAAGGCACGGAGTCAAGGGCGGCGACCTGGTGCGGCAGGAGATGAAGCGCGTTCGCCAACCGGCGGGCTCGGCAGGCGGCTACCTTTACGGTGCGAAAGTGTCAGCGACCCGCCCGGCGACGGATTATACGGCGCGAGTCATTCCGCAGCATGATGGCGTTTCGGTTCCCCTGGAAGCCGCCCAAATCCTGTGGCAGCGATGATTTGAGGCCACTCGCAGGGTTGGCGAATGATCGCGGTGGCGAGGAGCATGCACTCATTGAGCATAAAATCAACACAGAATATTCCAGGAAGGTGACGTGATGAGGAATACAGACGACAGACAACACCGCTCGATCCTGCAAAGAATTGCCCATCGAGCCATGCTCGAAAGAGGACTTTTTCCGGATTTTCCGGTCCGGGCGCTCGCTGAACTCGACGGAATCCACGGGCCGGCGACGCGAGCTGAGGAATCGACGCGTGATCTCCGGAACCTTCTCTGGTGCTCCATCGATAACGATGATTCGCGTGATCTGGACCAGCTTACCGTTGCCGAAGCCATGCCCGATGGGGCTGTAAAGGTCCTGGTCGCCATTGCCGACGTTGACGCTGTCGTCAAAAAGCGATCGGCCCTTGACGATCATGCCCGCCAAAACACCACCTCGGTCTACACGGTTGCCGAGACGTTTCCTATGCTGCCCGAGAAACTCTCCACGAATCTTACCTCGCTCAACTATGCATCAGACCGTCTTGCCATCGTTGTAGAGATGGTTCTTGCCGGGGATGGATCGCTTCAGAGTTCGGACCTTTATGGAGCTGTGGTGCGTAATCGTGCAAAGCTTGCCTACGAAAGCGTTGCCGGCTGGCTGGAGGGTGACGGACCGATGCCGCAAGAGATCGGCACGGTCAGTGGTCTCGACGAGAACCTTCGACTCCAGGACCGCGTGGCCCAGAAACTGAAAGCGCTTCGGCACCTGCACGGCGCGCTTGATCTTGATACCATACAAGCACGTCCGGTCTTTGACGGAGATGCCCTCAAGGACTTGAAAGCCCAGGAAAGGAGCAGGGCCAAAGACATTATTGAAGACTTCATGATCGCTGCCAACGGCGTTACCGCACGATACCTCGCGTCCAAAAAGTTTCCGTCGCTGCGGCGTGTGGTTCGCACACCCAAACGCTGGGCCCGGATCATCGAGCTTGCCGCAGAGCGGGGCGCAACGTTGCCCAAGGAGCCCGACTCAAAGGCCTTGGATCAATTTCTGGTATCGGCGAAAGCTGCTGATCCTCTCCGTTTTCCGGATCTCTCTCTCAGTGTCATCAAGCTCATGGGTGCGGGCGAATACGTCGCCGAACTTCCGGGAGCCAGTGGCGCCTGGCACTTCGGTCTTGCGGTCAAGGATTATGTTCACTCCACTGCCCCGAACCGCCGATACCCCGATCTGATTACACAGCGACTGTTGAAAGCGGCAATGGCGGGAAATGCCCAGCCTTACGAGAACGACGAATTGGAAGCGCTTGCACAGCACTGCACTGAATCGGAAGACGCAGCGAAAAAAGTTGAACGGCAAATCACAAAATCCGCAGCAGCAATACTCGTGGAATCAAGGATCGGCGAGCAGTTCGATGCCATCGTCACAGGTGCATCGAACAAAGGCACGTGGGTCCGTCTTCTGCATCCACCCATTGAAGGAAGACTGGAGATCGGGTTTGAAGGCATGGATGTCGGCCATAGGCTCCGCGTGCAACTGGTCCGCACGGATGTGGAGCACGGATATATCGACTTTAAGAGAGTGGTGGAGGAGAAGCGGATTGCAGAATGAGGCAGTAATCATCCATGAAACCGGCTAATCCTCGTATCCTGACGATCAACTGCGGCTCATCGAGCGTGATTTTCTCGAAGACCGGCCGGGTCCCCGCCCGTGTATTTCATACGGACGAGGAATGGATGACCGCGACCACGGTCTACCGTGTTCTCGGCCTTGGCTGAAAAAGGGAGAATTGAACCATGAAGGCAAAAACGCTTTCTCCGGAACTGCTCCACAGGATGGACGCCTACTGGCGCACCGCAAACTATCTGTCGGTGGGCCAGCAACGACCGAAGCGTTGCGCCAGGCATGGTCATGGCCTGCTGTGGGGATGTGCCCACCCTGGAAACGCTCGCCGCCGTCTCCCTCATGCGCCGGCATCTGCCCGACCTGAAAATCCGGGTGGTCAACGTCGTCGACCTCATGAAGCTGCAGCCGCAGACCGAGCACCCGCACGGCTTGCGATATGGATTTCGACGGGTTTTTCACCAGGGACAAGCCGGTCATCTTCGCCTACCATGCCTACCCGTGGCTTGATTCATCGGCTGACCTACCGCCGTACCAACCACGACAACATCCACGTCCGCGGCTACAAGGAAGAAGGAACCATCACCACGCCCTTTGATATGACGGTGCTGAACGATCTGGACCGCTTCCACCTCGTGATGGACGCCGTCGACCGGTTGCCGCAGACCGGCGACAAGGGCATTTATCTGAAGCATCTGGGACATAAATTCTATAAGGGGGAAAAGGAAAATGAAAACTCAAGAATCAAGAAAGGCTTCTCTGGTGTTCATCACGGCTGTCTTTTTCGCGATGGGGTCACTTTCCTTCGCGGCACAAACGTCGACGAATGAGACGGGGGCGAAAGATGTCAAAGAGAAGGTGACGGAAGCTGTTCAGGCAATCGAGAAGTATTCCGTCGATCAGCGGGATGAAGCCGTTAAGAAGGGAAAGGCTGTCCTGGACGACCTGGATGCCCCATCGACAGCCTGGAATCCCAACTCAATAAGAAATGGGGCCAGATGGATCAGTCCGCTCGCAAGAAAGCAAGGGCTAGCTTGAAGGCGCTGAGAAAACAGCGCAATGAGGTCGCCGAGTGGTATGGCGGCTTGAAGCATAGCTCCAGCAATGCATGGGAAGATGTCAAAAAGGGCTTTTTGAACAGCTGCCAGGAGCTTCGAGACACCTTCCATAAAGTGCAGGGCGAATTTTAGAAAAACAGGAAGTCTCGTTAGGGAATCGGCCGAATATGACCTGAAACTGGCTCATAAATGTAATAGTTATTTTGCAGCAGGCCCTAACCTAAGTGCATGGAAGCAGGGCCGATGAATTAAAACATCCTCTGCATTGAAAACTGAGGAGCACTCTAGCGGAAAAGCTTCTGCTTTTTATTTTGGTGATCCTCGACATTATTATCCAAACGGTGCTTTTGCAGAAAGGTCGTTAGCAGGAAAGGTAAGCGTAAGACATTGAATCTATAGCCATGAATATTGAATTAATCATAGTAACCTACGGTTATCCGGCTATACTCATGGGAACATTCCTCGAGGGGGAAACGATTCTGGTGATCGGCGGCTTTGCCGCCTATCAGGGGTATCTGTCATTGGGATGGGTGATTACGGCAGCCTTTATCGGAAGCCTGATGGGGGATCAACTCTTTTTTTATCTCGGCTGCAAGCACAACCAGAAGGTGCTTGCCAGGTGGCCTTCCTGGAAATTTCGAGCAGAGAAGGTTCATAACTTGCTGGATCGTTTCAATACCCCCCTGATTCTGGCGTTTCGTTTCTTTTATGGGATGCGAACGGTCACACCCTTTGCCATGGGTATGAGTGCTGTGTCAACCAGAAAATTTGTCATTTTAAATGGTATCGGTGCACTGGTATGGGCTGTTGTCATCGGATCAGGGGGCTATCTCTTTGGCCACGTGCTTGAGTCTGTCATCGGGAAAGTGAGGCACTATGAGCTTCGGATCATGGGCCTGATCGTTGCAACTGGAATTTTGGTTTGGATTCTTCATTTTTTCTTTCGAAGGAAGAAGATACGTTCTTGCTGTAAATCTTCTTAGCTCCTCCAAGTGGGAGCATATCCGGCTGCATTGGGGGTGGTGACGGATACCCTTGAAGTGATGGAGCACTGTTGCCTGTGGAAATTGAAATGGACGTGTCGTTCGTTATGGGGGAGGAGTGTCCAGTATTTCCCTGAGCTTCTGGGAGAGCATCTTGATGTTGAAGGGTTTTTGAATGAAACCGTTGCAGCCTCGCTTCAATATTTCGGAAGCCTCGCCCCGGAGGCTGTATCCGGTGGAGAGGAGTACTTTCACGTTGGGCTCGATTTCCCGCAACTGGTCATAGGCATCGCCTCCCCCCATCCCGGGCATGATCATGTCCAGGACCACGATATCTACCTGTCCCTTGTTGGTCTTGAAGACCTCGAGGGCCTCCGGGCCGCTCCTGGCAGTCAGGACCTCGTAACCCAGCGCTTCCAGGATTTCAGCGCCCACTTCGATGATCATGTTTTCATCGTCCACCAAGAGCACTGTTTCCGGGCCCCGGAGAATGATCCCTTCCTGCCGTGCTTCTTTCTGGACCATCTTTTTGCTGGCGGGCAGATAAATGGTGAACGTGGTGCCTTCCCCCACTTTGCTTTCCACATCGATAATACCGTTGTGATTTTTGATGATGCCGTAAGCTGACGCAAGTCCCAGGCCCGTTCCACGGCCCATTTCCTTGGTGGTGAAAAATGGTTCGAAAATCCTGCGGCGGGTATTTTCGTCCATGCCGAGACCGCTGTCACTAACGCGTACCTCTACGTACGATCCGGGAGGAAGTTCGTATGGGCTTACTGCTGAAACATCCAGAACCACATTTTTTGTCTCCAATTTGAGGTCGCCGCCCCCGGGCATGGCCTGCCAGGCGTTGACGAAGAAATTGAGCAGGACCTGTTCGATCTGACCCTGATCAACCTCCACCGACCACAGGTCTTCTTCGAATTTAGTGGAAACAACCACCTCTTTCTTGGTCCTTCCGAACATGGTTGCGGTTTTTTGCACCAGTTCATTGAGATCAACGGCCTTGACATCGTACTTGCCCCCACGGGCAAAACCGAGTAATTGTTTTGTAAGTTCGGCCCCGCTTTCGATATACTGTTCAATACTCTTTAATTTCTCGTAGTGAGGGTGCTTGGAATCGATCTTGAGGAGCATGAGGGAGGTGTATCCCTGGATGCCCATGAGCAGATTGTTGAAATCGTGGGCTATACCGCCGGCGAGGGTACCCACTGCCTCCATCTTCTGGGCCTGCTGAAGCTGGACCTCGAGACGCTTACGGTGGCTGATATCCCTGACCACACCGTGCGTGCCCAGGTATACTTTGCCCGCTTCCAGGACGGCTTTGTCATACATCCCGGTCGCCTTCAGCTCTATGGTCAGGTGGCGAACCTCGCATGCGCGGAAGGCCTCATGGCCCTCTGCGGCCTTCAGGCGCAACTGAACACCGGTAGCAGCGCGATCCCCGGTCCTTCTTTCGTTGAAAACCCACTTGGCGCGTTCCAGGTCTTCATCATGAATAATGGCAGAGTAGTGCTTTCCGATGAGTTGGTCAGCGTCGTATCCCAGGAGGCGTTTGACCGCCTGGCTGGCAAAAGTAAAATTGCCGTTTTCATCCAGGGTATAAATGATATCAGGAGAATTCTGGACCAGGTACCGGTATCTCTCTTCGGAAAGGGTTAACTTCCCGTTGATGATTTCCTTCTCGTTTTTGAGCTTTTTTTGATCAAGGGCGTTTTGCACGGTCTTGAGGAGCTCTTCGAATTCGAAGGGTTTCCTCAGGTAGTCATAAGCCCCTCTCCGCAACGCCCCGATGGCAGAATCCAGTGATGCGTGCCCCGTGATGATGACGACCACGGTATCCGGGCTTGTCTCATAGATATGCTCCATGAGCTGGTGGCCGTTCATATCCGGGATAACCATGTCCAGAAGGGCAAGGTCAAATTGATATACCGAGAGGATATCTTTGGCTTCCTGTCCGGAACTGACCGTATAGACGTCGTACCCTTGCTCGTCCAACAGGAGCTTCAGGCTGTCACGAATACGGGGCTCATCATCAACGATCAATATTTTTGCGGGGAAAGACATGGGCTTCTCTCAGGGATAACTGTTTGATGATAGTGTTACGGTTCCTTGCCTTCAGCCATTGGAGCCTGGCATCTACCGGGCTTCATTGACGGGCAAGGAGATTTTGAATGTCGTGCCTGTTCCTTTTTCGCTTTCGCAGGTCAGGGTTCCTTCCAGCGCCTTGATTGTCTGAAATGCGATGGAAAGGCCCACGCCCGAATGCCCTTCCTTTTTGGAAGTGACAAACGGCTCAAATAACCGCTCTTTGATTTCATCAGCGATCCCAGGACCGTCGTCCCGGAAAATTATTTCAACATAGGAATGAACGCCATTTCGCGTTTCTGCGGCACCCTCATCGAGACCAATCGATATCCTGCGGGTGGAGAGATAAATGTTACCGCCGGCTGGCAGGGCCTCGGCGGCGTTTTTCATCAGGTTGATGAATACCTGCTTGAGGCCGTCTTTTTCGGACACCGGATTCGGGATAGAGGAATCCAGATCGGTGTGAATGGTTATTCCTGCTTTTTCAGCCAGGGAATCCTTTGTTATCTTGACCAGGTCTGTGAGCAGGGCGTTAATATCCACGTTCTCCAATTTCGGAGTTCTGCTCCTGGAAAACGCGGTAAGGGTTCGGAGTATCAGCGCAATGCGATCGATTTCTTCATTGATGATCCTGATTTCATCCTGGGCGACGTCTTCTGCCGCCAGTTTCATGCTGAGGATCTTGAGGTAGTTCTTGATGATGCTGAGGGGATTGTTTACCTCGTGTGCCACCCGGCGCGCCATGTCAGAGGAAGCGATGGCGCCCTCCGACTGGATTTTCTGCATGTTCTGGCGCCGGAGCAGGTTGGAATGGAGCGCGACAGAAGCCTGCTTGATGAAAAGATCAAGGAGTTTGCGATGTCTATGGAAATCATCCAATTCAGCACTGTCAACCCCCAGAAGAATAACACCGATGGAGTCGTCATTTGCCCGCAAAGGAAGGCACAGGATTCCCTCCTTGTCCAGGAAATGGATGATCTGTTCATCAATGAGTGCGAGGGGGGAATCAGGGGGGGCGTTCATCGAGTCCAAGGGGGCGCACTGGTGGAGGCAGGAGATAAAGAGACTCTGCTGGGCTTCCATGGGGATGAGGAGACCATCTACGAGGGATGATTTTCCTTGACCGTCAATAGATTTTCCCACCAACCCTTTTTTGTCCGGGTCCACGAGAAAAAAGAAGACATTGCTCGTGTCGAAAAGGACACGGAACCCGTGCTCAAGAGCCCGCAGGATTTCCATTTCATTATTTGCTTCCAGCAGGTCCTGGAGGGTACCGAGGAGGAGTGAAACATTTCGCACTTCGCTGATGAGGTCTCCCTCGATCTTGAGATCTTTCTCGCTGATGCCCGTTTCGGTTCCTTCCGGTGGTTCTATCTCGATGTCAAGGGATTGGGCGACTTCCACCACTTCTTCATCTGCCTGATTTTGAATGGCTTCAAGCACATTGCGGGACAACCCCAGAACTTTTTCGGCCGTTTGAATCCCGCCGTCAGGGGAGATTGCCGGGCCCTGGGAGAGCATGTTGGCCGCGAAAATGATTTTAACAAGGGAAAACGCCCCCACGATCCTTTCTACGGGCTCATGATGGTACAGGACGGCGTCTGAGACGAATGACTGAAGATTCCAGCGCTGCAGAAGCCACGCCCCCACCTCGCAATGGTTCAACCCGCGCCTTATTTCACCAGCCAGGAGGAGGTCCGGGCGATCCACGTACTCTCGAAGAAGCGCTCCGTATTCCTCCTTGAAGTTAACCCACAGGACCAGCCGGCCGATGTCGTGGAGCAATCCTGCCAGAAAGGCCTCCTCGGGGCCCGGGTATCTCAATTCCCGCGCCAGAAGTCTTGCGGTTACCGCGCATCTGAGAGAGTGCCACCAAAAGAGTTTCAGATTCATCGTGGCATTTCCGGCAGTGCGGTCGAAGGCCCTGAGAATAGAGGCACTGATGGCGGTATTCTTTGTCGTATTCGTTCCCAGATACCCCACGGCCTGTTTGATGGTCCCAATTTTTCTCGGCAGGGCATAGTACGCGGAATTGACGAGCCGGAGGATCTTGCCGCTAAGAGAGGGGTCTTTTTCAATAATGGTAGAGATTCGCTCTAGAGAAGCATTGTCGTCATTGCAGGCCCTGATGAGTTTGATCAGGATGTGGGGAAGGGTAGGGAGATTCCTGAGAGTGGAAACTTTTTCGCCTATGGATTTTTCCAGATCAGCCATGATGGCAGTATAAACAAAAAATGTTTGAAGTCAAGGGAATTACGATAAATATACGCAAGATATTCGCATGTTATCCCTTTGCCTGCAATGTCTTTTCCCCGGCGATTATCAAAAACAGCGGACTGGGTATCGCTGCCCATGCATTCCTGCTTCCGCATCCCAATGAACATCTGCAAATGTGATGCCAAAGAGGAGTTCCCTGTCCCTCCCTCTCCTCCTTTCATTGCAATATGGTGCATTAAGGCGATGTGGTGAAGGGGCACAGCAATCTTTTTGCGAACACGAGGGGGCATGACGCTGGCGGCGAAAACCGTTGCTCAGCGAGGCGGCCGAGGGCACTGTCAGTTCACCCGTCCCATCAGTGTGTATGGTAAAGGCCTTGCAATACCGCCGGCACGCCTAAGCCCCTGAGATACGCGTTTTCCCGGGAAAGAAAAGTTTTGTGTCTGCAAAAAGATCCCCGTGCCCCTTTTCTGCCTCGGACCACGATCAAGTTAAAAGAAAGGTTCGTCTTAGCACACAGGGGAGGGACAGGGGGAAGGAAGCCCCCTGGTCCTCCCCTGTTCAGTTCGGTTTCACGTTGTTCCAAAGGGGCGGAAGAGTGTTGACACGGGGGAGCAAAAGAGCGATAATAAAAAGTTCTGATAAACAGCTAAGTTGCTCACTTTACGAGGTAAATTGCTTATGCCGGGGCAGGAAGAGAGTCGGCCTCTCATCGGTATCACCATGGGGGATCCCGCAGGGATCGGCCCTGAAATAATTGTCAAAGCGCTGGCTGATAGAAAAATTTATGATATCACCCGGCCCGTGGTGCTGGGGGATCACGCAGTCCTCTCCGAGGCACTTAAACGAGCGGTCTCTCAGCAGCGGGTTCGTGTGGTGGAGCGGGTCGCCGATGCGGGCGAAGATCCCCAGGAGATAGACCTGGTTGCTGTATCGCATCTGGGAAAAGGCAGCATAGTCCCCGGGTCTCCGACCCCGGAGGGGGGCAAGGCCATGATGGAGTCCATCCTCAAGGCGGTGGAGATGGCGCGAAACAGGGAAATCCAGGCAATGGTAACCTGCCCCATCAGCAAGGCATTGATGCAGCGGGTGGGGTACGCCTATGAGGGGCACACCCAGCTTATCGCTGAGGAAACCGGGGCTGAGGACTACGTGATGATGCTCGCAGGAAAGCAGCTTCGCGTTGTACTCGTGACCATTCACTGTGGATTGAAGGAAGTGCCGGGACTGCTGGATATTGAAAAGGTGTACCGGACCATCTGGATTACGGCGCGGGCGCTCGCGCAGGATTTCGGGAAGAAGTCGCCCGCGATCGGGGTGGCAGCCCTGAATCCTCACGCAGGAGAAGAAGGCATCTTCGGCTCTGAGGAGCACGATATCATTCTGCCTGCCATTGAAAAGGCACGAAGGGAGGGAATTGACGTCGATGGTCCGCTCCCCGCTGACACGCTCTTCTGGAAGGCAGCGGGAGGCAGGTACGAGGCAGTGGTTGCCATGTACCACGACCAAGGGCTTATCCCGCTCAAGCTTCTCCATTTTGCGGATGCCGTGAACGTAACCCTCGGCCTTCCCATTGTCCGAACATCGGTGGACCACGGTATCGCCTATGATATTGCGGGCACCGGCAGGGCAGATCCGTCCAGCTTGAAGGCGGCTGTCAGGATGGCGGTGGACATGGTGAAAAACCGCCGGAGAACCACGGCAGTGCCCTCATGAGCCAACAGCGGACAACACCCAACAAACAACACACAACAAGCAAGAATCAACATACAACGAGCAACAGGCGAATAAATGGTTCTAAGCGAGTTCGGTGCAAATAAATGGGAACGAAGCACATAAAAATACGAGGGGCCAGGGTCCACAACCTGAAGAATATTTCCCTGGATATCCCCAGGAATCAGTTTGTGGTCATTACTGGACTTTCCGGCTCGGGGAAGTCTTCCCTCGCATTTGACACCATCTATGCCGAGGGCCAGCGCCGGTACGTGGAATCCCTGTCAGCGTATGCCCGCCAGTTCCTCGAACAGATGGACAAACCCGATGTGGATACCATTGAAGGACTTTCTCCGGCCATCTCCATTGAGCAGCGAAGCTCCAGCCGAAATCCGCGCTCTACAGTGGGTACCGTTACCGAGATTTACGATTATATGCGGGTCCTTTTTGCCAGGGTGGGAAGGCCCCATTGCCCGAAATGCCACATTGAGATCCATTCCCAGACCGTTCAGCAGATTGTGGATCGGGTCCTGGCTCTTCCCGAAGGCGCAAAGGTCCAGGTCCTGGCACCACTGGTAACCGGTCGCAAAGGAACTCATGTCCAACTCCTTGGCCAACTGAGGAAAGAGGGCTTTACCCGCGTCAGGATAGATGGAGAGATCCGGCTCCTGGAAGAGGATATCGTCCTGGACAAGAACAAGAAGCACGATATCCTCGTAGTGGTTGACCGTCTCGTGGTGAAAGAAGGGATTGCCAAACGTCTGACTGATTCCATGGAATTGACCCTATCTCTCAGCGATGGGCTGGCTGTCGCCGACGTGATTGATGCAGAAGAGATCTTTTTCAGCCAGAAGGCGGCTTGTCCCTCCTGCGGAATGAGCGTCCCTGAACTCACTCCCCAGATGTTCTCTTTCAATAATCCCCGGGGGGCATGCCAGGAGTGCAGCGGACTTGGGACCAAGAAATACCTTGATCCGGACCTGATTGTGCCGAATCCGGATCTCTCTCTCAGGCAGGGTGCCATCGCCCCCTGGGCCAATCGCCATTCAGTTCATTTTCAGCAGGTCTTGGATTCCCTTTGCCAGCACTATGAAATAGACATTTACTCCCCTTTCAAGGATCTTCCGGAAAACGTTCAAAAGGCATTGCTCTACGGTTCGGGGGAAGAGGAGGTAAAGTTTTATTTTGAACGGGGGCATCGGCGCTATTTTCACAGCAGACCCTATGAAGGGATTATCCCCAACATGGAGCGGCGTTACCTGGAGACGGATTCCTACCAGGTTCGGGAGGAGATCGAGCAATACATGAGTATCCGACCGTGTCCCGCATGTGGGGGTGCACGCCTGAAACCCGTAAGCCTGGCCGTCACAGTGGGAGGAAAAGGCATCCACGAGGTCACGGCCCTTCCCATCGAAAAGGCGGTGAAATTTTTTCATGATCTCCAGTTGACAGAGAAAGAAGAAGCCATTGCGCGGAGGGTGCTGAAAGAGATCAGGGAACGACTTGAATTTCTCATGAGTGTGGGTCTGAATTACCTGACCCTTGATCGCGGTTCCGCAACCCTCTCGGGTGGGGAGGAACAACGGATAAGGCTGGCCACCCAGATCAGCTCCGGTCTGGCAGGGGTCCTCTATGTCCTGGATGAACCGAGTATAGGGCTGCATCAGCGGGACAACCT
>Ga0307423_1001185_pt1 | contig 16015 bp, 18 predicted proteins | sample SalMarWE160310MG_FD_202154 | JGI IMG/M metagenome (GOLD analysis project Ga0307423, IMG submission 202154) | Salt marsh sediment microbial communities from the Plum Island Ecosystem LTER, Massachusetts, United States - WE1603-10 | ecosystem: Environmental > Aquatic > Marine > Intertidal zone >...
AGTCGATCAACTCCTCATGGAAGTACGAGGACGAGAGCCCTCCGAGGAGCACGAAGCTTTCCGGGTGGAGACGCTTCACCAGTTCGGCGATCGCCAATGCACCTTGGGCGTGGGGCAGCCAGTGCAGATCGATCCCGTAGACGGTTGCGTCGAGGCGTGCTAGATAGCGCTCGGCGTCGAACCTCCGTCGCCGCATCATCCGATGGGCGAGATTGACGATCTGCACGTTGTAGTGGTTCTTCTCCAGGAATGACGCGATGCTCGTCAGCCCGATTGGGTACATCTCGAACTCGCCCGTTGAAGGAATCGCGTCCGCGATCGGTCCTAGGAAGACATCCTTGCGCCGGAAGTCGTAGATCGACGGCGGATGGAGAAAGATCAAGTCGCGGTGAAGTGGATTCCTCATGGCTCTCGCATTGTCCCACCTCCTCGGACCATACAGAGACCTGCATCGGGCCGACAGGGTCGGACGATCGGTTTGATCTGCCATCTGACCCCTTTGCAGCCTGCCACTACGGCGGCGTCGCGGCGTGCCCGCTGAGGGAACGACGGCTCGCCGTGCGACATCGCCGCACACGGAGAAGCCCAACTCACGGTTACCGGTAGGCTGCGCGCATGCTGCTCGAACGGGAAGAGGAGCTTCATCTCCTGGCCGATCTCCTGGCCGAGACCGAATCCGGCGGGAAGGTCGTCCTGATTCGAGGTGAGGCCGGCATCGGCAAGACGTCTCTTGTGAGGGAGTTCATCGAGCTGCAGGCCGGCAAAGCGCACATGCTCGCCGGAACGTGCGACGATCTCCTGATACCCCAGCCACTTGGAGCGTTTTGGGATATGGCGCGGGAGGAGCCTCTGCTAGCCGAACCCCTGTGGAAAGGTGACCGCCCACATCTCCTCGATACCGTCCTGGATCTCCTCTCGCACTCGCTGCGCCCCACCATCATGGCCATTGAGGACACTCAGTGGGCCGATGAGGCAACGCTGGACGCGATCAGGTATGTCGGTCGGCGAATCGGCAGGACCCACGGACTACTCCTTCTCACCTATCGGGACGGCGAGGTGGACTTCGAGCATCCCCTTCGGGGGGTAATCGGCGACCTTCCGCCGTCGAATGTGGTCCGCATCCAACTGCGTGGGCTCTCATCATCCGCCGTGGCCTCGATGATCTCTCAGTCCGCCCTCGACTTGAACGAAGTCATGATCGCCACCCACGGCAACCCATTCCTGGTCACCGAGATGGCCTCGGCAGATGATGAGACGGTGCCGGTGTCCCTCCAAGACTCCGTGATGGCTCGGGTGCAGAAGCTGTCCATCGGAGCCCAGGAGATGCTCAAGACGCTCGCCGTGATACCGGAGCCGCTTCCCATATTGGACGCTTTGGGACTCGGCGGCGCCAATGGGGATCGTCTCGACGAATGCCAAACGCGCGGACTGCTCACTGTCCAGAGCGGAATGGTCGGCTTCCGCCACGATCTGATACGGAGGGTCGTTGAAGGATCGTTGACGGCGGGTGAACGTCTCGCCAAGCATCGAGTGGCACTGGATGGCCTCCCCGAGGCGACCCATCCGTGTCTTCTGATTCACTGTGCCGTGGAGGCAAATGACATCGATCGACTCGTCGATCTCGCTCCCCGGTCGGCCCGGTACGCGGCGGCGATGGGGAGCCATGTGCAGGCTGCCGAAGATTTCAGAGAAATCGGACCGCACCTCGACCGGTTCGACAAAGAGGATCTTGGACCTCTGCTCGACGAGTGGGCTCGCGAGGAATTCCTCGTTGACAACATCACGGAAGCTATCCGACTCAACGAGGCGGCACTCGACCACTACCGGCATATGGGGGATCGGAGAGCGGAATCAAGGCTCCTCGCGCAGGCTGCCCACTTTCTCGAGAACGCCGGTCAGCGTGCCCTTGCAGAGGAACGCGCTCGCCAGGCCGTGGAAGTCCTCGGCGCCAATCCTCCCGGCGAAGATCTCGCCAGGGCCCTGGAAGTGAACGCCTACCTGCACACCATGGCGGGAGATGTCTCCGTCGTCCCCGAGCTGGTCGATCGAACGCTCGAAGCCGGAGGGGGCGATATCGATGAGAGAGTGCTCATCCGTTCACTGAATCATCGAGGGATCGTGGCGAACATCGCGAACTACCCTGATGGTCGGGCAAGTCTCGATGAGGCGTGGCGGCGTGCCGAGGCATCCGGCCAGTGGTATGAGGAGAGCAGAGCGCTGTTCAACCATGCCTGGGCGGCCGTCGAATTTCGGGACCTTCCCATCGCGGCGGACTACATACAGAGATCAATCGCCTCGGCTGCTCGACATGAACTTCCGGCGCTGGAGGCGTACGCCGAAGCGATGTATGCACGGATCCTCGAACTCGGAGGCGAGTGGGCCAAAGCCGAGGACCTCGCAAACCATGTGCTCAACAGCTGGCCGCTCAGCCAGATGGTCGCCATGCCAATCCTCGGTGTGATAGCGGCACGAAAGGGACGCGACTCGGCTCGATCGACCCTGATGAGGGCATGGGACATGGCGGTAGCCGCAGGAGAGAACCAGCGTCTGGCGCCCGCCGCGGCGGCCTATTCCGAGAGTGCGTGGATCACCGGCAACACCGATGTTCCTGTCACCGCGTTCCACAACGTCATGGAATCCGAACTCGAGAGAGGATTCCGCTACTCGGCCGGATCGATTGCGTTCTGGCTTTGGGAACTCGGTGAACTCACCGCCATCCCGCACGGGATCGCCGAGCCGTATGCACTCGTCATAGAGGGAGGAGCCGCCGATGCAGCGGCGATCTGGAAACAGAAGGGCATTCCCTACGAACGGGCGCTGGCGTTGATGCACGGAGATCGGGACTCCAGACTGCACGCCGTCGAAGTGCTCGAAACCCTTGGCGCTACTGCCGTCGCAGCAAAACTCAGGAAGGCCTTGAGGGATCAGGGTGTCTCCGTCCCCCGAGGCAGGAGTCGCACAGCCAGAGACAATCCCGTTGGTCTCACCGCCCGCCAGATGGAGATCCTCGAGCTTCTCGGTGACGACCTCTCCAACACTGAAATCGCGGACCGTCTCTTCATCTCCCCACGCACCGTCGAAAACCACGTCTCGGCCGTCATGGCAAAACTCGACTCGATCAACCGCGTAGAGGCGGTGGTACAGGCCAAAGCCCTCGGCCTTCTCCCCATCTAGCGCCGCCCGGGTGGTGGCGCCCGGGAGCGCGCGAGCTCGAGGCCAGAAGTAGGGAGGAGCAAACCCAAATCTACGTGGCCGTCCCCGATGACACTCCGTGATAGCCGTCCTACGTTCACCGAGTGGCACTGAGAGCAAAGGAGGTTTACACGTGTCGCTCTTCATGGATGTTCACAACATCAAGGGCGGGGTTAGCGCAAAGGACGTCGCCGAAGCCCACAAGGCGGACCTCGAGACCCAGGACAAGTACGGGGTGAGCTACCTCCGGTACTGGGTCGACGAGACCGCCGGGAAGATCTTCTGCCTCGTCGACGCCGACAGTGCGGAGGATGCCAACACCGTTCACCGGGAGGCCCATGGCCTCGTCGCCGATGAGATCTACCCGGTCAGCGAGAACAGCTGATCCGGCCAACACAAGGAGGTTAGGAATGAGACGGTCACTGCTCATCGCATTGCTTGCAGCGTTGATGGTCATGATGGTGGTGGGAGCCACCCCCGCATTTGCTGGAGAAGTCAACGGGCACAATGGCGCGGAAACGGCGGCTCCCTCGCACGCCAACTCCATTTGCGCTTTCTCAGGGCTCAATGACTATCCAGACGGCTCTCAAAGTGGCCCACCTGGGCGTACACAGTCGTATGGGCAGGACGTGAGGAGCGGCCGGATCAGCCCTCAGGACTTCAACCCTGGAGACGCCTGCAGAGGTGGATCGAACCCTGACAACCCCCCGAGCTGAATCGAACTCGCCATACCCAAGCTCGGGGAGTGGTCGATTCCAAGGTGGCTCGCTGGTGAATCAGCGAGCCACCTTCAGACTGTCACGTTCGACTCACGCGACCGCTGCGGAACCGTCCACAAACGCCGCCCAAGGGAGGGGCTTAGGGGGTGCGAGAGTCCCCAGCGCGCGGAACCGCTCCGGGCTGGTCGGTAGTCTGAGGTCGAAGCGTCGGAGGAATCATGATCAAGCTACGAGAGGCTGCAACCGACTTCCTGAACCAGCGACGCATCGCCGTCGCCGGTGTATCGCGTCACCCTGAGCGCGGGCACAGTGGCAACGGTGTCTACACGCGGCTCCGAGAACGCGGCTACGAGGTGTTCGCCGTCAATCCCAACGCCGACGAGGTCGAGGGTGACCGCTGCTACCACTCGCTCGCCGACATCCCGGGCGGGGTCGACGCCGTTCTCGTCTCAACAACACCCGAAGTCGCCGAGGATGTCGTCAGTGACTGTGTCGAGCTGGGCATCACTCGTGTCTGGCTGCACCGTGCGTTTGGTCCCGGCAGCATGAGCGGACCGGCCGTCGAGTACGGGCGCGCACACGGAGTCGACGTGATCCCCGGAGGGTGCCCGTTGATGTTCGATCCGGCGTCCGACCCTGGCCACAAGATGATGCGGGCGCTCCTGACCTTGACCGGGACGGTGCCCAGGAAATTCTAGAGGAAGCTGACAGCGTACAGCCGATAGAACGCGGCCACAACCGTTGTGAGATCGTGGGGAGCCCTGGCGAAGGATGTTCGGCTCATGATGCGGGTCCCCACGACGGCAGTCACCCAGACGGCACTCTGACCTCGTCGCCGACGCCGACCTCGACGGGTGACTCGAGATCGTCCATCGCCGTCACGAACCCGCGCGTGCCCTGTTGGAGAAACGCGAGATCATCCTGGAGGTCGACGGCGTCGGCATCAGGACGACCGGACAGGAACCGGGTGAATGGAATGCATGGTTCGGCGATCTCGAAGCCCTGCAGCCGGACCTCGCCTACCGCCGTGACGATCACCAACCCCTCGGCGAGATCATCGAGCGTCCAGATTCGATCCGTCTCGATGATGATGTTCTCTCCGGCCACACCCAACGGGCGCCTCATGAACCGCGACCACATCTTCTCGTAGTGGGAAGTAAACCCGACCGATACCGTCGCCTTTGCGCTCCAGCGCGGACGCTGCGGGTGGGAGGCGTGGTGAGCGTCGATGACCCACCCATCGTCGGCCGCTACGAGCACTCCTTCTCGGACGAGGAGGGCCCGCTCCGATGAGAGCAGCCGTGCAGGGTCGTACACGCCGTCCGCCTTCAGGCGTTTGCGTTGCACTTGGAGCCGAGCGATCCTAGGCAAGCGGAAGGCCCCGCTTCTCAAACACGGACTTCAGGACGTCCGGTCGATCACTCATCAGCCCGTCGACGCCCATGTCGAGCAACCGGTTCATCTCGTCCGCCTCGTTGACGGTCCAGATGTGCATGAGCTTGCCGGTCTTCCTCGTTGCCTCGAGGAACCGGCTGTCGAGCTTGATGAATCTTCCATAGGTGACGGGGATCTGCAATGCCGCGGCCGGGGTGTGCGGACCGATCCCGAGCCTGGAGGCTGCCCAGAAGATCAGCCCTTCGTTGCGACCGGCCGATGTTGCGATGCGTCCGTCCGAAGCGTTGCGGACCGCCTTGGCCCAGCTGTCGTCGAACCCACCAACGATGATCCGATCCCAAAGGTCGTGACGCCGTACGAGCTCGACGAGAGCGTCCTCCACCCCACCCTGCTTCAGCTCGAGCGTGAGCGAGATGTCCGGGAACGTGGTGACGATCTCTTCGAGAGTCGGGACTGTGATCCCCTGGCCTCTGAACGGCCAGTCGCGATCGGCGCCGAACCGGAATGCCGCGTCGAACGCCTTGAGTTCGTCGAGGGTGTAGTCCCACACATCGCCGGATCCGTCGGTGGTTCGGTCCAGGTAGTCATCGTGGAGTAGAACGATCTGGCCATCCTTGGTGAGGTGGAGGTCCGTCTCGAAGAACCGAAACCCCAGGTCGTGGGACTGCTGGAACGCGTAGATCGTGTTCTCCGGCCACAACAGCCGGCCTCCACGGTGCGAGAACGCGGTGGGTCGCAGCCAATCGATCACTGCCGGGATTCTAGGTCGCGGGGTGCGTCTCGGATGGCCTGCGTGGCGGCGTAGTGTGGAGAAGAGGAACAACCATGGGTGACACACCACTGACGTTCGCCCAGGTGGAAGCGGCCGTCCGGAAGAAGACGTTCGGCGTACTGACGACCATGGATCCTGGAGGCGGACCCCACTCGACCGGAGTTCTCTACGGAGTCTCACCATCCTCGTCATTGTTCGCCCTGTTCGTCCTGACGGGCGAGAACTACGTCAAGACCCGCAACGTTCGATCGAATCAGGACGTCTCGCTGGTGGTCACCTTCCCACATCGGATTCTGAGCTTCGTTCCTGCAAGTTGCGTCACATTCACGGGACGGGCGGAGACTGTCCCGGTGACGGACCCTGATGGTGCATGGGCATTCGACCAGCACCGGATCCTGCGTGACAACATGGAGTCCGTCGGCCACGCCGTCTTCCTCAAGGTCGTCCCCGACCCGAAGGTCCTCTGCTACGGCCTCGGCGTCGGTCTACGCGAAATGCGGAAACACCGAGAGCGGCTCAGCTATCGAGTGTTCGTGGATTGCACCGCGTAGTCTTCGGCCGCCATGATCGACATCAGATTGCTTGGCCCACGCGATGCTGGAACGCTCGCTCATACTGCAGCCGATGTCTTCGATGACCCGATATACGAACACTCGACCAGAGCATCTCTCGACGATCCCAGCCACCGCCTGGTCGTGGCGCTCGATGGTGAACTCGTCGTCGGGTTCGTCAGCGCCGTCGTCTACGTGCACCCGGACAAGGCCACACCCGAGATGTGGATCAACGAAGTCGGTGTCGTCCCGGCCCCACCAGCGTCAAGGAATCGGGACTCGTCCGACGGATGCTCGAGGATGCACGGACTTCGGGCTGCACCGAGGTGCGGCTGCTCACCGAGCGAAACAACGCCCCCGCGGTGGCGCTCTACGAGTCGCTCGGGGGCGTCGAGGGCGATCCCGATTCAACCATCTTCACATTCAAGCCCTGACGCCTAGTTTGAAGCCATGAGGTCGAGGCTCGTCATCGGTCTGCTGGCCGCTGTGGTCGCCGGCGGCTGTGCAAACCCCACACCCGTGACAGCCGACCAGTTCGGTCCAACCGAGTGGGGATCTGGGGATGTCGCCCGCAGGCTGCTGACCTACCGAGACCTGACTGTCGGTTTCGAGGCAGACTCGCCTGTCGACGATGCTGCGTTGGCATTGCCGGTCGGGGCGGCACCACCGTCGCATGTCTTCGAGGGTCGGCTCGAGCTGCTCGACGAGGCGACGAGTGGTGGAATGACCATCATCGCCGGAGACGAGGACGCCGAGGTACGTCACCTCCCCGAGTTCGACCTTGCCTTCGTACAGACCTCCGACGGATACCTCGTCCCAGCCGAACGGGGTCTCATCATCACCGACGACCCCACCTGGAACCTGATCATCGAACCCGGTCGCGCATGGAACGAAAACGGCGACCACGGCCTCACGAGGGCATCGTTCCCCTTCGCGATCGTCTGGAAGGACTCCAACGCCATCCTCAACGGCACCACGACGTTCCTGTTCGACGATCAGAGCGTCTCGAAGGTCTGGTACCAAATCACCCAGGAGACCACGGTCACGTTTCGCGCCGACCTGTGGGGCCACCTCGATGCCGCCTACCACCCTGGTTCTGTCGACGGCGCCGCTTCGCTACGTGATGCGTATGCCGAGGAACTCGCTGCTCGCATGCCCACCAAACCGATCGAGCAGCTCGCCATCGACCATCCGGGGATCGATCTCTCAGCGTTCGGTGCCGGTGTCACCCCCGAGAACATGACCTGGTACGGGTTCGTCGTCGACGGTGTCGACTACGTCGGAGGCTGCCAAACCCGCTACGGAACCTACCCGTACTGCGCATCGATGCGTGCCCCCTCCTACTCGACCGCCAAGTCCGGATTCGTCGCGGTGGCTCTCATGCGGCTCACCGAGAAGTACGGAACCGACGTGCCGGACTTGCTCGTGAAGGACTACGTACCCGAAACGGCCGACAGCCCAGGAGACTGGAGTGCCGTCACGTTCGACGATCTGCTGGACATGGCATCCGGCAACTTCACAACATCCGCCTACATGGTCGACGAGGAGCACTGGAACGACCCGTTCTGGACCGCCCAGTACGAGGACCCGATGCTCGCCGACGCCCTCCACTACCCGCACGGCGCCGACCCTGGCACGACGTGGGTGTACCACACGTCCGACACGTTCATCCTCGTCGATGCACTCCAGACCTACCTACGCTCCAGGGAGGGTCCCGACGCAGACCTCTTCCGGTTCGTCGTCGACGAGGTGTACCGGCCGCTGGGCATCGGGCCCGGACTGTTCGAGACGATGCGCACCCGGGACGACAACTGGCAGGGCCAGGCGTTGGGAGGGCTCGGGCTCTGGTGGGTCCCCGACGATCTCGCCAAGCTCGCCGTTTTCCTCAACGTCGACGATGGCGCGGTCGATGGGCGACACCTCCTCGCTCCCGACCTGCTCTCAGCTGCACTTCAACGAGATCCTGCCGACCCTGGAGTCGACCGTGTCGGTGGCGGCAGGTACAACGATTCGTTCTGGGCGGACCGAGCAACCGGCGTTGGCTGCGAGGTTTGGGTGCCGATGATGATCGGCTACTCGGGCATCGTCGTGGCGTTGTTCCCCAACGGGACCGCCTACTACTACGCCAGCGACGGACAGGAGTTCACATCTTCTGCCGCCATGAGAGCAGCAGGAGAGATCTACCCCTATTGTCCGTGAGCGTTCCCGGACTCGCGGCACTCGAGCCAGGTCGCCGCAGAAGTACGGCTCACTCACGACCGGGCTTCATCGCGTTCAGACTCAGACCGAGACCGGATGCCTGGCAGCGAGGATCATCTCATCCCCGTGTCGTAGGCGACGTCCAAGCTCACCTCCCCCGGCACGACGAAAGACTGCTCGGGCGCCGTCCCTACGAGCCCGGTCACCGGTTGCGGAACGAGCGTGTAGGCACCGGCTGGGAGGGTCAGGATGAACCGACCCTCTTGGTCGGTCAACACCCGCACCACTTCCACTCCGTCCGCACCACGCACCGCCATGACGGCATCGGCGACCGGGCGGTCGGCGCAGTTAGGGTCGGGCGGTTCTCGCACGACCGGACACGTGGGACCCGCGTGAACCTGGCCACGAACCATGAACGTCTCGGTCGTGGGCGACGGCGACGACGCACAGGCCAAGCAGACGGCAGACAACGCGAGCGCGAGAACGATCTTCACGTCTGGACGATAGGCGCTCGGTCCCAGTTCCCCGCGTCAGACGGGCAGCCAGACGTCTGTCGGTGATCCAGCCTCGTGAACCGGATACGCTTCACCAATGGTCGCCTTCGCCGTCCTGTCCGCCATTACCTACGGCGCTGCGGATTTCCTGGGCGGTGTCGCATCGAAGCGGCACCGTCCCATCGCCGTGGTGGCGGTATCCCAAATGGTCGGATTCGTGCTCCTTCTGGCAATGCTGCCGGTGCTCGGTCCCGACCGCTACCGGCTCTCCGACTTCGCATGGGGTGCGGCGGCAGGCTTGATCGGAGGGGCCGGCCTGATCTTCTTCTACCGAGGACTCTCCACGGGGCGAATGTCGGTGGTCGCCCCGCTGTCGGCGGTCATGACGGCACTCGTTCCGCTCACGTTCGGACTCCTGATCGGGGAACGGCCCTCGACTCTCGCCACGATCGGCGTGATCGCGGCGGTTCCGTCCATCGCGCTCATCACCCGCGAGCGAACCGCCGAGGGCGGCAGGTCGCGTTCGACCGGCGCGCTGGACGGATTCCTTGCGGGCATCGGATTCGGAGCGTTCTTCGTCCTGATCAGCAGAACCGACCCGAACTCGGGGCTCTGGCCGCTGGTCGGCGCACGCACGGCGTCGATCCCGTTCGTCATGCTCCTCGCCGCAAGCTTCCGCCAACCGATCAGGCCCCTCCGTGGACTCGACGCGACCGTTGCGTGGGCAGGCATTCTCGATATTGCCGCAAACGGCCTCTACCTATTCGCGGTTCGAGCGGGTTTGGTGTCCCTCGCGTCGGTGGTGACGTCCCTCTACCCGGCGTCGACCATCATCCTGGCGAGAGTCGTGCTCAAGGAACACATGACGGCAACCCGAGTGGTCGGCATCTTGCTCGCCCTCACCGGTATCGCTCTCATCGCGACAGGTTGAGGCCGTCGATGACGAACTCACCATCCTTGAGAACCGACCCGATCAGGTTGGTGCCGGGTCGATACGCCAGATGCGCCGCACTGGGCGCGTCCAACACGACCAGGTCGGCATCCGCTCCTTGGATGATCCGCCCCTTGCGCGTCTCCTCGAGGGCGAGTGCCCCTCCGCGACTGGCCGCCCACACCGCTTCTTCGGGAGTCAATCCCATCTCGAGCACCGCCAGTGCGATCACCAGCGGCATACTCTCTACGTAGGAGGTTCCGGGGTTGCAGTCGGTCGCGATCGCGACAGGTACGCCGGCGTCTAGCACCATCCGTGCGGGCGGCTGAGGAGTCCTCATCGACAACGAGACGGCGGGGAGCAGCACGGCGACCGTACCGGCGGAACGGAGCGCCGCGACGCCCGCGGGTGTCACATGGTCGAGGTGGTCGGCCGACGCTGCACCTAACTCGGCGGCCAGTTCGGCGCCGCCGGTCGAGGTGAGTTGCTCCACGTGCATGCGGGGTTTCAATCCGAACCTCAGGCCGGCCTCAAGAACCTGTCGCGCCTCGTCGACGGTGAAGGCGCCCTGATCGCAGAACACGTCGCAGTAGCGGGCAAGAGGGGCACATACAGGCAGCATCTCGTCGATGACCAGCCGGACATACCCGGCTCTGTCGTTCCTGTGGTCGTCGGGGACGACGTGTGCGCCGAGGAACGTCGGCACTACGTCGATCGGGTGGGTCTCGCCCAGCTTTGCGATCACCTCGAGCATCTTCAGTTCGGTTGCGGTGTCCAGCCCGTAGCCAGACTTGATCTCAACGGTGGTCGTCCCCGATCGCACCATCCGGTCGAGTCTGGCCTTCGCCAACGCGAGCAGCTCGTCGTGTGACGCCGACCTGGTTGCCTCCACGGTCGATCGGATCCCTCCTCCCGCCGCCAGGATGTCCTCGTAGCGTTCACCTCGCATTCGTCGGGCGAACTCCCCCGACCGGTCACCAGCAAACACACAATGCGTGTGTGCATCCACGAAGCCAGGTAGGACCGCCCTGCTGCCGACACCCACCACAGGCAGTGCCCGAAGTTCCGGCGGGATCGCATCGTCGGCACCAACCCACGCAATCGTCCCATCCGAAACGGCGAGCGCTGCATCGGTCACGATCCCCCGCTCGTTGGTCGTCAGCTCACCGATATCACGGAGTATGAAGTCCATTCATCCCAACCTCGAATGTATCAACGATGGTGCCATCCGAAGCGACCACCTGCACGGTGAATCCGCTCTCATCTTGCGAAATGGCGAGGAAGTGGTGGATTGCATCGCCTGCGATCCTCGAGGGGTGATCCTTGGGACAGCCCTTCAGAGCATACAGGCCCGCGCCGCCGCCACCGGAGACGACATACTCGACACCACCTTCTTCGAACCGCTGGTAGTTGTGCTCATGCCCTGACAGCACCATCGCGACGCCCGCGTGTTCGAACAGCGGGGCCCAGGTGTTGCGAACAGCCTTGCTGTCACCGTGATACGAGCAGCTGAACGCCGGGTAGTGCTCTGCGACGATCACGGACGAGGAGGCACTCGTGAGTGCCGACTCGAGCCATTGCTGCTGGTCGGCGGATCCGACATCGGTCGAGTCGACGCTCAGCACGGTTGCATCACCCCATGTGTGCTCCGACCATCTCGGAGGGTCGCCGAACGCGGTGTTCTCCGCCTTCGGTCGTTGGTTGTCGTGGTTGCCCCACGTGACCCACACCGGGATGCCCGCCTCTGCAACCCAGCCGAACGGGGTCGTCCATGCCTTGTCCACATTGCTCGTGTAGAGGTTGTCGCCCGTGGTGAGGATGGCGGCCACGTTGTGTGATTGTGTCCACGCTCGCATGGCATTCGCGACGTCGTACTCGGAGGACCCACCCGACCCGAAGTCGCCGATGACGAGCAGTTGCCCGATCGGCGCCATGGTCGTCGTGGTCGTCGTAGGCATCGTGGTCGCGGTGGTCGACGTCGCGACCGCCGTCGTCGTGGGACTCGTCGTTGTGGGACTCGTCGTCGGTGAAGGTGTGGTGGCGGTACCTGGTGTGGCGCATCCTCCGAGGAGGATCACAATTGCGATCAGTACCCGCTTCATCGATTCCGATTCTTGCGGGAATCTCACGCAGTGCCCACCGGTTTGCTCCAACCATTACGGGCACTTAGCACGCCCTTATCCCCTCTCCGTGCATCCTCACAGACGATTGGAGGTCACATGAGAGCGAAACTCCTAGCCATGATCGTGACTGCGGCCATCGGCGTTCCCGCCGCAGGGGCGCTCGTCACGCCGAACAGCGCTACGACATCGGACAGCACGACGACGTCCACGGTCGCAGCGGCAGCGCCCGAGGTGACACAGCCCACCGTCGACCAGGACTTGGTCGCGGCGTGCACGAAGGACGGCCTCTCGCTGGTCGCCAAGGAGCGGTCTCATCAGATCACGGTCATCGAGCAGTCGGCACTGGATGCACTCCGGCCGATCTGTGAGGCAGCCGGGTATCAATTGCCTGGGACCCCACAGCAGGAGACGGCTCCTGTGATCGTTGAGGAGATGACCGTCGAGGCAGCCGGGCCGGCACCTACCACCAACACGACCACCCAGAGTTCCGGACAGTATGAGGAGCACGAGAGTGAGCACGAAGGCACAGAAGGCGATGACTGACGCGGCGGTGATCGCCGTCGCCATTGCCGTCGCCATCGCAGGGTTCATCGCCCTGTTCAAAGGTTTCCCCTCGACCTCCTCGACCGGAGACCAGGTTGCGGCTGCCGTGCAGCCCGACGCGCAGCCTGCAGCCGCAACCACATCAACAAGCCAACCCGCAACCACAACAAGCCAACCCGCAACCACACTGGCTGAACAATCCATCAGCCCCACGGTGATTCGTACCCTTGCCGCCCAAGGGTCGGCATGGTTCTTGCCGACCGATCAGGCGGTGCAGATGCTGCCGACGTCGATCGTGAACGTGCTCGAGTCCCGTGGCGTGGTGCTGCAAGTGCAACTGGGGGCAGGATGATTCGCAAACGATTCCTTCCGCTTCGAGGGGTGAAGATCGTCACCTGGACGATCGCAGCCGTGGCATGGGTGACAGCAGCCATAGCGGGTCGTGCAGTGGCGGCGACTGCTACCGATACCGCCACACCGGCCCAGCCAACGACGACGCAGACAACTGACACCACACAGCAGGCGGCCGCCCCTGCGCTCCCGCAGAACGGCCTCATCGTCATCAGAGCGGGGACAACGCAGACAACACAGACGCAGCAACAACAGCAGGTGGTTCGCAAAGTCGTGGTTCAGGCTCCGGTTCGACAAGCACCCGCACCCGTTCGACAGCGCTCGGCCGGTTCCTGATGCACAGCGAGAGCTTCCGTGCGATGGGCACGACAGTGACGGTCACGCTCGAAGACACCACCCCGTGGACCGAGGTCCGCAATCTGTTCGAACATGTCGAGCACATCTGCAGCCGGTTCCTGGATCACAGCGAGCTCAACCGGGTGAACCGCTCTCCCCAGACGATCATGGACGTGTCCCCGTTGCTCGCCGATGTTCTGGCGGTCGCGAGCACGGCTCGCCGGTTGACGGGCGGACTCGTCGATCCCGCCGTGGGACAACTCGTGGCCGCCTGGGGATACGACCGCACGTTCAGCGAGGTGACAGACCTGGACGAACCCCCTGTGCTGCCTCCCACGGAGACCGAGTGGAAAGTGGAAGGCTCACGGCTCTATCGCCCCCCGGGTGTTCACCTCGACCTGGGCGGCATTGCGAAAGGCTGGACCGCGGACCTCGCCGTCGAGCTGGAGCTCGCCACGATCGTCAACGCCGGAGGTGACCTCCGTTCACGCCATCCGGACACGATCGTCGACATCGAGGATCCGAACGGCGACATCGCCGCATCGGTCCACGTCGGCGACGGTGCCCTCGCGACGAGTTCAGTCGTGAAGCGGGCATGGAAGGTCGCCAACCGCCACGCCCATCACATCATCGACCCGCGTACGGGCGCACCCGGAGCCACCCCGATTCTCTCCGCTTCGGTCGTCGCAGATCAGGCAGCACTCGCCGAAGCAGGCGCGAAGGCCGTCCTTCTCCTCGGTGAAGAGGGCCTTTCGTGGGCAGAGGAGCAGGATTGGATCCGTGGTGCGGTCGTCACCTGGCAGGACGGATCGGTGTACGCGACGACGGGGACGCGGGTCGCATGAATCTGTCATGGATCTCTGCACGGGGCGCCGGCATTGCCGCGTACTCACTACTTGCCGCGGGAACGATGTGGGGGCTGCTCCTCTCCTCCAAGATGCTTGCAGGACGCATCTCGACCAAGAGCTTGACCTTCGTGCACGAGGCGCTCTCGGTCGGAGCTCTCATCGCCACCATCATCCATGTCGCAGCCATCCTCACAGACCAGTACGTCGGCTTCACCTTGGTCGATGTCCTCGTGCCGGGAGCCACCTCGTGGAGACCACTCGCCGTTGCCTTCGGCATCGTCGCCCTCTACGGGATGATCCTGACCTCGTCAACGTTCTACATACGAAGACGGATCGGCCAGGCGACGTGGCGCGCGATCCACTACCTGACTTACGGTGTGTTCACCTCGGCACTCCTCCATGGAATCAAGGCCGGGACGGACAGCCACGGGCCACTCGCGGTGGCGCTGTACGGGGGGACGGGTGTCGTCGTGCTCGCGCTGACGGCGATCCGGGTTGCGAGCTACGGCGAGGAATCGCCCCGCACGACCAGGACGGCGACGGCTCGCACCGCCACGGCACGGACGGCCACGGCCCGGACGTCTGCCGCACGGACGGCCACGGCCCGGACGCCCGCCGCAAGGACTGTCAAGTCCGGAGGACGAACTCCAACACCCCGCCACCCCCTAGGCTCCGATCCGTGGAGTGGCTCGTCACCAACGGGATCGGCGGCTACGCGTCCGGAACGGTCGCCGGACCGCTGACCCGCCGTTACCACGGGCTTCTCGTCGCGGCGCTCACCCCGCCGCTCCAACGAACCGTCCTCGTCACGAGGTTCGACGAGACCGTCGATGGTGGATGTGCCCTCGACGGGTACCTCGACTCGTTTCGACGCGACGCGACGATCCCCACGTGGACCTTTTGGATCGGCGAAGAGGTCCTCGAGAAGTCCGTCTGGATGGAACACGGCGCCAACACCACGTACGTGCAGTACCGACTGGTCGACGGGGATCGACCGATCCGACTCGACCTCGCTGCGTTCGTCAACAGCCGAAGCCACCACGAGACGACGCACGACCATCCTGGGCTGCGGTCGACACTGTCCGGGCCGGATGTGCGTATCGAAGGTGGAGCCGCTCCGTTCACCCTGGTCACCGAGGGTTTCGATGTCTCCCTTCGCAGTGAGTGGACACGCAGCCCGATTCTGACCATGGAGACCTTTCGGGGTCTCGACGATCATGACGAGAACCTCCACGCGGCCGACTTGTCGACCACACTGAAGCCAGGAAACGCGGCGCTGGTTGTCGTGTCGACAGATCCCACCACCAGCGTCGGCGGGGCAATCGAGCGTCGGCGCGACCACGAGCGTTTCGTGCTCGACTCGTGTGGTGTCTCGAACGAGGTCGTCGACGAACTTGCGCTCGCAGCCGACCAGTTCATCGTCACCCGCGACAACGACGGGACAGACGGCTCGACCATCATCGCCGGATACCACTGGTTCGCCGACTGGGGTCGCGACACGATGATCTCTCTTCCCGGGCTCACCCTCGCGACAGGACGCAGCCGGGAAGCCAGGGAGATC
>Ga0307423_1001186_pt1 | contig 16005 bp, 13 predicted proteins | sample SalMarWE160310MG_FD_202154 | JGI IMG/M metagenome (GOLD analysis project Ga0307423, IMG submission 202154) | Salt marsh sediment microbial communities from the Plum Island Ecosystem LTER, Massachusetts, United States - WE1603-10 | ecosystem: Environmental > Aquatic > Marine > Intertidal zone >...
TCTGGAGGAGCCAAGTGGATGCGGTAAGAGGGAAACCGTCCGACGTCGGAGATACGAAAGTCGAGAAGCGATGGAAATTTTCCGAGATCATCGCTGAGCCGCGGGTTCGTGCCAGGTGGGAGAAGGTCCGGGCGAACTTCTTTTTGCGTGAATCGACGTACGATATGACGAACCGATGCAATATCCGGTGTGAGGGGTGTTATTACTACGAAGGCGAGAAGCAATTCGCAAAGGAAACCAGGGACCCCGAAGCGTGGCGCAGGCTCATGGAAGAGGAGAAGTCGAGGGGCATTACTTTTGTGGTTCTGGCCGGGGCCGAACCGTCACTGGTGCCTGAATTGTGCCATGTGTGCTTCCAGGTTATCCCGCTGGGGGCCATCGCCAGCAATGGATTGAAGTCCATTCCCGAAGCGATCAACTACAAGATTCACCTGTCTGTCTGGGGAAACGACGAGACGAGCCTGAGGCTCCGAGGGGCAAAGAACATGCTTTGCCGCCAGATTGAAAACTACAAGGGAGACCCGAGGGCGGTATTCGTGTACACCTTTGTTCAGAACAATATCGAGCAGGCCCGCGAGGTGGCTGAAGTCCTCGCCGATAATCAATGCAAGATCACATTCAACGTTTTTTCGGCGCCTGTGGGATACAGGGGGGCCTTGCGTCATACGGCCGATTCCCTGGCACGAACCGGAGAAACGATGATGGAACTGATGTGGAGATATCCCGAGACGGTGCTCTTTTCCCATTACAATGTGGTGGCCCATACGCATGAGTATGGATTGCATGAGCTGTATGGATGCTCCTATCCCCGGAGGAACGCGTCGAGTGACATTGGACTGGGACGTTCTTTTCGGCAGTACCGAACAGACCTTACGTGGAATCGGGACGTGGCCTGCTGTGTCCCGGACACGGACTGCTCGGATTGCAGGCACTATGCTGCCGGCAGCGCCGTTGTCACAGCCAGACTGTTTCGCCACGCCACCGACCCGGATACTTTCAAGGCATGGCTTGACTACGTGGATACCTATCTCTCCGTATGGGTAAATGGCTACGAAAAGGGGGAGAATCTCTGTGACGGTCCCGTCTCGCCGCCGGGGTTGAATGCAAAGGGTCCCCGAGAGAGCTAGATGATGAAAACGGTTAGTTCGCTGCTGGATGAAGACTGGTATCAACGATATAAGAAGATATCGAAACTGAATATTCGCAGCTCGATCTACGATGTGACCAATCGCTGCAACCTGCGCTGCAAAGGGTGTTTCTTTTTTTCTTCCGGTGAACATAAAGTGGCCCGTGAGGAGACGGATGGGCGAAAATGGGAGGCTTTTGTCGACAAAGAGACGGAGCGGGGCGTCAACCTTGCCATTCTCATCGGCGGAGAGCCCACCCTTTGTATGGAGAGGATCGAGGCCTTCTACCGGCGGCTCCCGACGTTCTGCGCAACCAACGGCCTCATCAGAATTCCCAGAGATCGATTCCCGGACATGATGGTCGGTATTTCGTTGTGGGGCGATGGGGAGGATGAAAAAGTCTTGAGAGGAAAAGACACCTTTGCGGTCTCGAGCAAGAACTACGAAGGGGATCCCCATGCCTATTATCTCTATACGATTACACCCCACCAGATAGGAAAGACCGAACGGGTCATAAGAAGGATTCAGGATGCGGGCCTGAAAGTCCACATGCAACTTCTGTCCAACGACGAAGGCGTGGAAGGGTTCTCGTGGAAACCGGAAGAACTCCGGGACATCCGATCGGAAATGGATGACATGCTCGACCGATATGCCGATACGGTCATCTCCTCAAAGTACTATCATGAGGTTATCACCACGGGAAGGATGCTCGGCCGGTCTTTTGGGTGGATGGAGTGCCCCTCGGTCACGGCTCCCCTGGACAATAGGGTGCCCCGTCCCAAGCGGCTCACCAATTTTATCCGCTGGGCGTCGGATCTTCAGACCATGCATCGATGCTGCACATCGGAAACGCGGGATTGTTCGAGCTGCAAAGACGGCGCTGCTCATATGAGCTGGATTATGGTGAACAAGCGGGGACACCTCCGTTCCACCCGTGATCTGCAGAACTGGATCGAGGTCTATGAGATGTTTGCGAAGCTATATCAGTTTATCCCATGGTGACACCAAGGGTGGCCATTTCCGGGCTGTGCGGGCGGTTGCAAGAGACTTATTCGTAGATGGACGCAAAAAGAGCAGTCATCGTCGGCTATGATGCAGTATCTCCCCTCGGGATCGACCTGGGAAAGCAGTGGACCCGTGCCACCAGGGGCGAGAGCGGCATTCAGGCACTCACGCGGTTTCCGCTCCGTGAAGACTTCCCCGTTCGCATCGCCGGACAGGTTGCAGATATTGAGGGACTCTCCTATCCTTTCCTGAAACGCCGCGAACAGGCCTGCTGGTTCTCTCCCATATTCAAGTATGCCATGCTCACGGCGCAGCGCGCCCTCGAGAGCAGCGGCATCGAAGTCGGTCCCGACATCGCGCCTCGCGTGGCGGTGACCTATAGCTCGGCCGTGGGAGGGCTTGATGCGGTCCTCCAAGCAGACAGGCGCCTGGCGGCAGAGGGCAAACTACCCCATCCTTATGCGAATCCCAATTCGTGCATCAATATGGTGGGCGGGAAGATATCCATGATGACGGGTGCCAGCGGGCCGATTCTGTCAACGATTACGGCCTGTGCCACGGGGCTCACGTCGATCATCGTCGGCTCCATGCTTCTTGAGCAGGGACGTGCCGATATGGCCATTTGCGGAGCCGCTGATTTTGCCCTGGTTGAGCCTATTGTCGCCGGCTTCGCGACGATGAACGGGACCTACCACCCCAAGGAAGGCGAGGAGAAGGAGCCGCCGGAAAAGGCGAGTCGCCCCTTCTCCATCAACAGACGGGGTTTTGTTCTGTCGGAAGGGGCAGCCGCCATCGTGATTGCAACACGGGAATTCGCCGAAGCGCACGGACTGCAATTCGACGTCGAGATCGCGGGATGGTCCATGACGTCGGATGCGCATCACTTTGTGGCTCCCCACCTGGAAACGGTGAAGCGGTGTATTGCGGAAAGTATCGGAGACGCCGGGATAGCACCGGAGGATATCGACGCCGTCAATGCCCACGCCGCGTCTACGAAAATCGGCGACAGGATCGAATTCGATGCGCTCCAGGCGGTTTTCGGCGGGCGCCTCCCGCCGGTTACGGCAAACAAGTCATTGATCGGTCATGCCATGGGGGCATCGAGTGCCATCGAATCGGTCTTTGTTGTCAAGGGAATGCTTGATGATGTCCTGCCGCCGACGATCAACTATCGGCCGGACCAGGATATGGCGCTTGATTGCGTACCGGAAGGGATGCGAAAGGTTCGGCAGGAGCACGTATTGAAGAACGCCTTTGGTTTCGGGGGGTGCAATTCGTGCGCGGTTTTTCGAAGAATGGGATAGCGTTGGATTGAACGGATGAAAGCACCGAAGAACAGGCGAGTCTTTGTGGTCGGTTATGGCGCTGCGACCCCGCTGGGGGAGACGTTCGAAAAGACGTGGGAAGGCGCCGTTCAGGGGAGGGCCGGCTTCAGAAGAATATCGCGATGTGAAGTGAAATCCCGCAGTAACGTCGTGGGGGAGATCCCGGGGTGGCGCCCGGAGGCGCTCGACTTCGTCACTGCGAAAGACGCTCAGAACTGGGATGCCGACTACATTTTTCTGACCATGGCGGTCTGCAGGGAGGCCCTGGAGCGTTCGCGACTTGTCATCGACAAGGAGAGCGGCCCGAGAACGGCCTGCCTTATTGGGTCGGCCCTCAACGGAACCGATTCCTTTCGCGTTGCCATGGAGCGTTATGTGAACCTGGGGCCGTACAAAGTGAGCCCCTATCTTTTGCCGAACCTATGCGCCAATCTGCCTGCAGCCAAGGTCGGTATCCTGGAGGGCTTCACGGGACCGATCTTTTCGCCTCAGGGCGCTTGCGCTTCCGGCAACTATGCCATCGGTATCGGCGCCCGTATGATACGGGACGGGGATTGCGATTTCGTTCTGGCGGGCGGTGTGGACACCTGTCTTATCCCTGAGATTATCCAGGGGTTTGCGAATATGCTGGCCACGATCAAGATCGGCCCGAAAGATCGTGCCTATGCGGACCCGACGCAAGCATCGCGGCCCTTCAGCATTGACCGGAAGGGGTTCGTTCTTTCCGAAGGATGCGGCGTGGTCGTCCTGGCTGCTGAAGAGATGCTCCAGAGCCACGGCTTGACACCCAAAGCAGAGGTGATGGGTATAGGTTGGACCTCGGATGCGTTCCATTTTACGCTTCCAAGGCCGGAGACCATTATCCTGGCAATACGTGGGGCCATTGACGACGCCGGACTTGCCCCTGAAGACATCGATTGTGTGAATGCCCATGCCACGTCGACACCCAAGGGTGACAGTTCAGAAGTCGAATGCCTGAGAACGGTTTTCGGCAAGAAGCTCGAACAGATTCCCGTGTCATCAAACAAGTCCCAGTTAGGACACACTTTGGGGGCGTCGGGCGCGATTGAGGCCGCGCTGAGTATTGAAGCCATGCGCCAGGGGGTGATCCTGCCGACGGTGAATCACATTCCAGACCCTGAATTTGCCGATGTGGATGTGGTTCCCAATACGACGCGGAAATACCGTCACGAGTTCTTCCTCTCGAATTCCTTTGGCTTCGGCGGGACAAACTGTTGTGTCGTATTTAGAGGGGTATGAATTGAGACCCAAGCCTTTTAGCCCTGAGCTATTAGACGGTGATGAGCGATACGTGAGAGACCGGACCGACGGCAAGGTTTGGCATCGGTGCCGGCACCGCACGCTTTATGTGGACACGGACCGTTCGCAGGGGGTCTACCATGCCAACTATCTGCGTTACTTCGAGTTTGGCAGGGCATCCTTGATGCGTGATGCCGCCTATGCATACCGCGAAATCGAGGAGAGCGGTTATTTGTATCCCATATTCGAAATCGGGGTGAAGTACTACAGCCCCCTTTACTATGATGATCTCATGCAGATTCATACCCGTCCTGCAGTGCTCGAACGGGTCAGGCTTCAGTTCGACTACATTATCACCGATGAAAAGGGCTCTGAAATCATCTGCAAGGGTTTCACACGGCATTGCGCCGTCAATCGTTCGGGAATGCCCGTAGAGGTCGATGAAAAGACAGTTCATCTATGGAAGATCTTTCCCAAGTAGCCGAGAGTGTTCGCCTGCCGGTCCGCATCGGGGTCCATCCTTTTTTGATGGACCATTGCGTGGAAGAGAAAGTGGTGCTTTCGGCGGTGGAGGCGATGCAGGTGCTCGCTGCGTCCGTCAAAGAACTCAAACCGGATGCCGACGTGGACTGCATGGTGAGGGTGACGTTTGAGAAGTTTCTCTACGTTGAGCCGGGGCGTAAAGAGATAGCAGCCATCAGTCAGATTGGTTTCCACAAAAACGGCGATATCACAGCCAAGCTGCTGACAAGAACCAAATCGAAAAAGGCCTCGATCACGCGTGTGAAGGAGCATGCAAGCCTGTGCTTCCCCCGGGACGGGCGGGAGACTCGGGTCCTGCCCCTTGACGTGGCATCGGCCCTTGAAGGGGTCGTGCTTGCCGTTCCGGCCCAGAAGATCTATCGCGACCTTGTCCCTTTTGGTCCGGCCTACCGCAACATCATAGGCACCCTGCGGATCTCGGAAGATGGGGGGATCGCCCCTGTTCGCGCACCTGTCGAACCCGTCGGCCGGGCGCTGCCCCGGCTATTGGGTTCGCCTTTTCCCCTGGACGCAGCCTTTCACGCGGCTTGTGTGTGGGGGCAGCGGTTCGCCGGGTTTGTTGCATTCCCGATCGCGTTTGACAAGCGGATGATATTCAAGCGGCTCCGAGCCGGGGAGGACTACCTGGCCCGCATTATCCCGGTGCGGAGAAAGCCCGATCTTCTCGTCTTTGATGTCTGGATCTATGACGCAAAAGGGGAGCTCTTTGAAGCTGTCTCCGGCGTGGTGATGAAAGATGTAACCGCCGGTCGGATGAAACCTCCGCGGTGGATTCTCGCCGACGGTCCGGGCGATCGACCGGGGAGCGGGCCCAGAAACCATCATCACCTTTCCATGATCGAGCTTGACACCGTGATGCCTTTTTCCGAAAGGGCCCTTTCGCAAATGGAGTTGAATCGTTGCAAAGAAATGGGTGCAAAGCGCCGACGGAGTTACCTGGCTGCACGCCTGGCCAGTAAACGCCTTGCCAGAAAGCTCTCAGAGAACGACCTGGATACGCCTGCTGCGGCGATCACGACGGTCGACTCCGATGGGGTGCGACCCGCTTGTCCGGTGAAAGAGGGGAGCGAACCGTTTTGTTGTGCCGCTTCACATGACAGCCGGTTTGCAGTGGCCGTGGCCTCCGAACGGAGGGTCGGGGTGGATGTGGAACGGATCTCGGAAAGAGTCCTGAGGAGTCAGGATCTGTTCATGGTCGAAGACGAAAGGGCCCTGGTGGAGGTGTCATCCCTGGGCAGGATGGCGTGTTCACTCCGGGTTTGGTCGACAAAAGAAGCCGTTTGCAAGGCCTTGAATATGACCCTGGCCGAGTCGTGGAGACGGGCGCGGGTCACCCAGGTGGGGCGTGACGAGAGCCACGTCAGAATCGACGACAAGGATGACTATGTTGCGTCTCATTGCGCCATTGATGAGCATCTCATTACGATTATCGAGATAGAATAGACGTTGATCCGCGTTGCCGTCCTCTCCATAGCGGCCTATTTCGCCGGTTCGGTCAGCTTTTCGATCATCCTCTTCAAGCTCTCGGGGAAGGGAGATCCGAGAAACCGGTTCAGTGGAAACGCAGGCGCGACAAATGTTTACAGACAAGGCGGTTTCCTCCCGGCCGCTGTCGTGCTCCTGCTGGAGATAGCGAGAGCCGTGGCGGTTGCACGGATATCGGTTTGTTTGTTGCCGCCTGATTTCGTGCCGTGGGTCTGTTTGGGCCTGATTCTGGGAAACCGTTTCCCCTGCTTTCACGGGTTCAAGGGAGGGAAGGGGGTGGCCGGCTACCTTGGTTTTGCCCTGGCGGTGGTGCCTGTTGCGGCCCTTATTTCGATGCCTGTCTGGCTCGTGGTCAAGCGGCTTTTCGGACTCCCATTTGTTGCATCTTTTGCCATGGTTCTGGTCCTGGCTGTTGGGATGCTGGACGCCTGTGGCTATCGTCCGGTGCCAGGGGCGGGGATCCTGATGGCGACGAGCCTGGTCTACTACAACCACAAGCCGAATCTTGTTGATTTCGTAAAAAGGATCAGGGGCGGCGACGGTCGATAACGAGGCCTCCATGTGCCACGGCTTCCTACGCTATCCGTTTTGTGTTTTTCCAGTCCACTTTTCCACGGCGACCCGTGCCGCCCAGCGAAGAAAGACTTTCGAGTATTGAGCCCCGGCGAGATACATGCCGAGAATAAAGACCAAATGGGACAGCCCATAGGTGACCGGGCCGCCGATGATAGCTACGAGGGGTTCTTTCATATAGATTGAGACCGCAGCCAGTGCAGCAACGGCAGGCCAGCCAATCACATAACTGAGGCCGATGGCTGCTATGCCCGCAATCACCCGGGGGGTGGGTTTCTTCTTGAAGGCGCTCAGATCCGCGTGGTCGGCAATCGCCTCCTGAACAAATCGGGTCCGGGCAATTCTTGAGAGGAGATTCATCGTCTGTCGGCGAACCAGGTTTTCCCTTCAAAGTTTTGTTCTGTCCGCCCTGATCCGGGGTTCACGAAACATGGACGGACACGGCCGGAGCCTAACAGAATGGGGTTGAATTTTTCAAGCCACTCATGTAAGCGTTTTATCGGCCATCCTATATCCCCGCTGGGACATAAGTATATTCGATCTGATGCTGCAATCAAGCGTTTTGGTGAAGAAAAGCCGGATCTCCATGAGGCCGAGCGGCCTTCAGGGGAGGGGAATTGAACGCACAACGTCGTGATGCGCAAAGGCAAGGCGGGTCAGACCGTGCGGAATGCTGGGATTTTTTTGACAAGATCTACTGTATTTCCGTCGAGGAACGGCGAGACAGGCGAGATAGGGTACGAACGGAGTTTGAGAAAGTGGGCTTGCTGGGCCGGGTTGAGTTTCTGATCGTGAAGAAGAACCGCGGCAACACCGAGCTGGGAATATTTGAGTCCCACCTCAGCTGCTTGAAGAAGGGAATCCGGGCGAACGCAAGGAACATCATGATATTTGAAGATGATGTGATTTTTGAGCGTTTCAGCACTGAGAATCTGAGGCGGGTCATCGATTTCCTCTCTTCGACCGCTGACTGGAATGCCATCTTCTGGGGATGCTTGGTCAGCAAATCCAAGAGAACCGCGAGCAGAGCTGTTCTGCGGATAAGATACCGCAGTCTCTCCCATGGTTATGTTCTGAATCGGGGCCTTGCCGAGATTGTAGCAGGAACGCCATGGAAGGGCGTACCGTATGACACGGTGCTGAGAAGGCATTCAGACGGCATCTATGCAGTCTACCCGGCCTTTGCTTTTCAGAACAGTCTGCCGTCCGACAACGATGAAGTCCTTTTCCTGGACCGACTCAGGCGGCTGTGCGGCGGGCTGAAGAACATCCAGAAGATGGACGAGCTGTATCACCGCAACAAGGCAATCATCATAGGCATCCATCTTCTTCTCATAACGATAGCCGCATTTCTTTCCCTCTGACGATCGAGGTCGGATTTCCACGCCTGTCTATGGCCAGAAGGACATCCCATACATTCAACCCGGTGCCGTTGATCGTGGCCATGATCGCTACGGCAGTCCTGCTCTTTTCGGCTGTTTATCGCATACGCATCGACACGGACATTACAAGTTCCCTGCCTAAGAACGATCCCGTGATTGCAGATGCCATGGAAGTCTTTTCAAATCACCCCATACACGACCAGATCGCTATGGACATCGGGATCGAAAACGGCGGGCCGGAGCTCCTGGTGGCATGCGGTGAATGGGTTGAGGCGCGACTCCTGGAGAGTCATCTCTTCCGAGACGTTGGCATGAAGGAGGTCGGCACGCATGTCCCCGAGTTGATGCTTTACATTGTGGAAAATCTTCCCATCCTGTTCACTGCGAGGGAACTTCAGGAAAAGGTCCTACCCCTGCTGGAGCCTGGAGAGATTCAGAGGAAGCTGGAGGAGGTTCATGCCTCATTGCTCGATTTGGAGGGGGTCGGTCAAGCCGAATTCATTGCAAGAGACCCCCTTGGCCTCAAGAACGGCGTCCTGGGAAGACTGGCCCAGCTGATGCCGTCTCAGGGTGCGCACTTCTACAAGGGGCATCTCGTATCCCCCGACCAAAGGCACCTCCTTGTCACGGCAATTCCTAAGACGTCCGGGACAGACACGACATTCGCCCGGCAGGCAACGGCGCTGATCGGGCGCCTTTCGGAGGAAGTGAACTTGCGATTCGCAGGGCCGGGGCAGAAGATCACCCTGACGCCTGTGGGCGCTTACAGGGCGGCCCTTGACAATGAACTGATTATCCGAAGAGATGTAACCATTGCCATATCCCTTGCTACAGCCGGAATTGCCCTTCTTCTCATTCTCGCTTTCCCAAGACCTCTTGTAGGATTCCTGTCTCTTTTGCCGGCAGTGGCAGGGACGGTCATGGCTTTTTTTGTCTATTCCTTATTGCATGAATCTATTTCCATTATGGTGCTCGGCTTTGGTGGGGCGATTATCTCGATCACGGTCGATCATAGCATTGCCTATCTCCTCTTCCTCGACCGGCCTAACAAGGCCCCGGGCAGGCAGGCCTCCAAAGAGGCCTGGGCCGTCGGGCAGCTTGCCGTACTCACGACGATAGGGGCCTTTGCGGCCCTGTGTCTCAGCGGATTCCCTATTCTTGAGCAACTCGGTCAGTTCACGGCTCTCGGTGTCTTCTTTTCGTTTGCCTTTGTTCATTTGGTCTTTCCCTCGGTTTTTCGTGGCACGCCGCAACAGGGGGCAAGAAGGGTGGGGCTGCAGAAGGTGGTGAACAAGCTTGCCATGAGCGGGAAACGGGGCGCCTGGCTTGCCCTGGTCTTCTTTGTCGTCATGCTCTTTTTTGCCAAACCGGAGTTCAATGTGAACCTGAGTTCCATGAACACAGTGAGCAAAGACACGGCTGCCGCCGATCGCGCGTTTTCCAAAGTGTGGGGCACGATGGAGAGCAAGGTCTTCGTGATGACGGAGGCGAAGAGCGTGAAGGGCCTTCAGGATCGGGGCGACCGGCTGCTGGACGAAATGGACGGCGATCTGCTCTCAGGCGTCATCACCTCTGCCTTTGTGCCGTCCATGCTGTTCCCTGGAGCAGAAAGAAGGAAGGAGAACCTCTCGGCATGGGTTCAATTCTGGAACCCTGACAGAGTCGCTCAGGTGAAAAAAACTCTGGGAAGGGTATCGTCAGAGTTGGGCTTTTCACCCGATGCCTTTGAACCTTTTTACGAAACGCTCACGCGCGTCCCGGACGGATCCGGGGAAATGGGTATTCCAGAAAAGTATTTCGACCTCCTGGGAATATCAAGAAAGCCGAACGGATCGACATGGGTTCAGTTTTCTGGCCTCACGGTGGATAAGGGGTACAATGCCGAAAGGCTGTTTGAGAAATACCGACATCTCGGGAAGGTCTGCGACCCGGCCTTCTTCACGAAAAGACTCGGGAGTCTCCTCTTTGCCACCTTTCAGAAGATGCTGATCATTGTCGCCTCCGGCGTGGCGCTGCTCGTGTTTCTCGTTTTTCTCGATGTGAGGCTGACGCTTGTTTCCTTGGTGCCTGTTTTGTTTGCCTTTGTAAGTACGCTTGGCACCTTGAAACTAATGGGCCACCCTCTCGATCTTCCAGGGCTCATGCTCTCTGTTGTGGTGCTGGGAATGGGCATCGACTACTCCCTGTTCTTTGTGAGATCCTATCAACGATACGGCTATGCCGCCCATCCTGCTTTCGGGGTCGTGCGTATGACGGTCTTCATGGCGGCGGCTTCCACCATGATCGGATTCGGTGTCTTGTGTTCGGCCCAACATATGCTGTTAAGGAGCGCCGGGCTCACGTCATTCCTGGGCATAGCGTATTCTTTCATCGGCGCTTTCGTCATCCTGCCACCGGTCCTTGAGGGCCTGCTTCGACATCAAGAGAGGGGTTTGACGGACGCCGCGGGGCATCATCATCGCGTCCTGCGGCGTTACCGGAACCTGGAGCCCTACCCGAGGCTCTTTGCCCGATTCAAGTTGCGCCTTGATCCCATGTTTTCCGAGTTGGCCGACCTGTTGGGGCCCTGCCCGGGTTTGAGGACGATCCTGGACGTAGGCAGCGGATATGGCGTCCCTGCCGCGTGGTGTCTTGAGTTGTGCCAGGAGGCGAGGGTCTACGGCATCGAACCCGATGCAGAAAGGGCCAGGGTCGCATCCATGGCGCTCGGAAGCAGGGGGGTGATTGAGGAGGGTCGAGCACCGGAGATCCCCGCACTCTCCCACGCGGCCGACCTGGCCCTTCTGCTGGACATAATGCACTATCTGGATGATGATGAGCTGGCCGGGACGCTGGGAAAACTCCTCGAACGCCTTGATCAAGACGGCAGGCTCGTCATTAGGGCCTCGATTCAACCTCAGGGCCGGCCTTCCTGGTCTTGGCGTTTTCAAAACATGAAACTGGCCCTCTCCGGGACCAGGGTGCACTACAGGTCCGTTGAGAAAATCCGGTCCATGATAGCTCAGGCGGGCTTCAAAATCGATGCCGCTTTCCCGTCCAGATTCAATGAGGAGCTTTATTGGCTTGTAGCGAAACCGGAGCCCGGCAAAAACGTGTCGATTAGACCGGAAGGTGGGATGGGATGAAGAATCGTGATGCCCGCCGTTTTTCCTTTTCCGTCGCTGAGATGGTCGGGGTTGGTTCGTGCGGCCTCTCTCTCCTGCTGGCGTTCGTCGACGTGAGACTGGCCGTCATCCCTTTGGCATCTTTTCTCCTGCTTTGCATCGTGGCTCCGTTCCTGCCTCGTGTCGGTTTCTTTCTTCCTGTGATCAGCCGCGGAAAATCGGGGGAAAGGGCTGTCGCTATTACCTTTGATGATGGTCCCGACCCTTTGTCGACCCCTCAGTTGCTCCGGTTGCTGCAGCGCTATGATGCCAAAGCGACCTTCTTTGTAACGGGAAAAAGGGCCTCGGAATACCCGGAAGTCGTCAGAGAGATCCTCGCTCTGGGGCACGCCGTGGGAAATCACACATACAGCCATGACAGTCTCATCATGCTCAGAAGCGGGAAAACCCTCAGGGATGAGATCGCGTCGACCCAGAAGGTCTTGTCGGGCCTTGGAATCAGAACCTATGCTTTTCGGTCCCCTGCGGGCATAACGGGCCCGCGGCTTCAACCCGTTCTCGAAGAATACGGCTTATCCAACATTAATTTCAGCTGTCGTGCCGTTGACGGCGGGAATAAGAGGATACATGGTCTCTCAAGGAAGATATTGGATCGCCTCCGGCCCGACGACATCGTTGCCCTCCATGACACAAGACCGAAAGACAAGGGTCTTCTTATCCAATGGCTTAAGGAAATCGAGCTGATTTTGTTGGGGGCGAAGGAGAAGGGTTTTGCCATTCTTCCTCTTTCAGAGCTGATTGAAAAGACGATCATGACAACCGAGACAGGAGAACGAGAAAAGGGGGGCAGGGGCCTTTGCTCTTCCGGGCCGCCACCAACCAGAGCGGCCAAAGACATATCTCTGGTTCTGCTCCTCTGCATCGCTTTTCTCAGCCAGTCTCTTACGGCGTGTATCAAAGCCCTGCCCGCAGACCATATTACAGGGCCAAGGACCTACAGAGAAAAGGTGGACATACGCTTCCACGGTTTTCGGCGGACCTATCATGTGCACGTGCCTCCCGGCTATGATTCAAGGGAGGCCCTGCCGCTGGTCGTGGTTATTCACGGGGCTTTCGATACGGCCGGCGGCATGGAGGAGGTGACGGGGTTCAGCGCGCTGGCGGATCGTGAGAACTTCATCGTCCTGTACCCCAATGGCATCGGCCTCTTCGGTTTTCTTCAGCATTGGAACGCAGGGCATTGTTGCGGAAAGGCCGCAGCAGATGACATCGACGATGTGGGCTTCATTGCCAGAACCATGGAGGATGTCTGTGCCCGGTTGAATGTGGATCGTCGTCGCATCTACATGGTGGGCTTCTCAAACGGGGGCATGATGGCCTATCGATTCGCGGCTGAAAGAACGGATATGTTGGCAGGCGTCGCTCCTTTGGCCGCATCCATAGGAGGACGGCCATCCTCCGATGAACCGGAATGGAACATTCCAGTTCCCAAACGTTGCCTGGCGCTCATCACCATGCATGGCACGGAAGACGAGGACATTCCTTACGAAGGCGGGGTGAGCCCACGCAGGCGCGGAACCCGAACTTATTGGTCCGTTCCTGATTCGGTTGCTTTCTGGGTCCAACATAACGCATGCGGCGCAGAGATAGAGGAGCGCAGGCTGTGCAGCGATCAAGTCGTTGTCCGAACCTGGGGCGCGTGTTCAAACGGGGGCGTCGTATCCCTCTATTTGATCCGAAACTGGGGACATGTTTGGCCGGGGAAGTATTTCACCGGTTCCCTCCCCGAGAACCATCCTCTGCGAGGTTTTGACGCCACAGAGATCATCTGGGATTTTTTCAAGGCCCATGTGCCTGGAAAAGAACGCGCTCCGTCCGGGGCCTTGCGGTAATCATAATATCTTGCGCCGGGACATGCTCGACTTCACCGATCTCAAGGCTGCCGGACGGCATTTCTCCAGCACATCGGGTCGGATGCGAGATAGTCACCGGTCAACTGAAATGCCGCACCGCGGCACCCATAACACTCCACAGCCTTCTCACAGGTTCCGCACGGTCCCTTTATCGTGTGGCGGTAGTTTCTCAGGTCTTGCAGCACTTGGCTCGTCTGGATGATGTCCGAAAGGCTTCTTTCTCGTACGTTTCCGACAGGGATGGTCACTCCGACGCAAGGCATGACGTCTCCTCTCGACGTGACGAGGCAGGAGAACTGGTGTCTCAGGCACCTGTTGGCAGCCAGAGGGGGTTGGGGTTCCCACGATCGGCCGTAGAGAGCCCTGTCGATGCTGGCAAGTTGCGCGAAAACCTCCGCCAATTCCAGCGGAGTAACGTCAAGCCAGGTGTTACGCTTGGCATTTTCCTGGGGCGTTATCATCTCAAAATAGGGCTCAATGTTCTGATCTCGGAGCCACTGCCACATCTCCGGCACTTCATCCAGGTTTTGGCGACAGATGATGGTGCTGACGGCAAGGAAGCCCTTCTCGGACGGATATCCCGCCCGCTTCAGATTGGTGAGTGCCGCATGGATGATCTTGGAAGCACCGGTCTTGCCGGCCAGCCTGTCCTGGAGGTTCTCGTTGCGCGTGTTGAGCTTCAGCACCACACGGACGTTTTGCTGAATGAGCTGCTCGGCGAAAGTGGGCGTTATTCCGGAGCCGTTGGTGAACATCTCCACTTCGAGGCCCTGGTTCCGGATGAATCCGATCATATCCATGATGCCCGGATATATGCTCGGCTCGCCTCCCAGAATAATGATCCTTCTTGCGCCGAGGTCTTTTGCCTGCACGATGGTGTGACGGATCTCTTCGGGCGAAAGCTCGTTTTCATGACTGCGGCCGTTGGGGACATAGCAGTAAGGGCATCGGAAATCGCAACGGAGACTAAACTCGATCTCCATGGAAAGGAGCCGGCCATTACGGACCGCCTGGGCGATTTCCTCTTTGGAAAACCCGAAGTTGACTATGTCAGCGCATTGACTCTTCATATCAAAATCATAGCCTTTGGCCACTCGCCCAAGGCTCCGTATTAAAACCTTATACCTATGAGTATCTTGCCGGAATTTAACGGAACGTTGGGTTCTTTGGTACCGACATTGGAGATATGATGGTAACGGAATTCAAACAATAAGGCCCGTGTTGGATTGAGCACATGCTCCAGGCCGAGAGCAAACTGATAATTTCCGTTCCAATCAGCACCCATTCCGGGAATGTCGGCGAAACTGTACAGCGGGCCGCCGCCGGCAAACAGGTAAGGCCGCCATTGTTCGTTCGCTGTAAAGGTGTAACAGGCGAGAAAGTTCACGCCAATCATGGTGGAGACGTCCGGACTGACAACAAAATGCACAGGCAACTCCACCAGGGTGGAATGGAATCCCTGATACCAGCCGGAACCGATCTTGTCAAAGACCATGTGGTTGTATCGAGGAACGAAATCAAAGGTTTCCACACGCTCCGTGGTCTGCCCCCACCCTGGGATGCTTTGCCCATACCCGCCGAGGACCGCCCAACTGTCTTTGGATGTATCAAAATTGGCTGACCTGGCAGGCGTGATATTAAACAAAAGGCACGACAGCAGGATGACAGGCAGGAAAAGGAAGGGTTTGCGCTGTAAAGTGGGGGCGAGATGCGTGACTGATCCGGACTTCAAAGGAAGCCTGCTCATGTTGACCTCATGTTCTTAACTTGGGCACCCAAGTAAGGCGGCGTGCCGTTCTTCTTCGCTGCCTGTTGGTAGCATGTCCCCATGAGCCAAGTCAACACGGGACGGCTTTGCTCAAACTCTTTTTCGTAGCGTTTTCCCATGGCGGAACACCTTCCATTGCCTAATACATCCTGGCTGTTCGATGTGTCCACTATTTTGGGGAAGGGTCAAACCTAAGAAATCATCGGGGAGGGGATTTCAGGCGTTTATGACATGATCAAGAATCGAGCCAAATTCAAGATTCTATAAAATCAAACATTGGTGAGAATCCAGCCCTGGGGTCGGTCTGGGTATTCCAGGTTGTAGGGGCACGGCGCGCCGTGCCCCTACATCTCTAATCACCAGATCAAAACGATGTTTCTTGATTTAAAATGACTCGCTGAACCTTGAGATATTTGGCGCCCGGGGTTTGTCAATCTCCTTTCCAACTACCACAACCGACCGAACTTTCCAGATAAAAATGCAGACGGTGGATTATCCGGGGACCTCAAAATTAGGCATG
>Ga0307423_1001188_pt1 | contig 15998 bp, 9 predicted proteins | sample SalMarWE160310MG_FD_202154 | JGI IMG/M metagenome (GOLD analysis project Ga0307423, IMG submission 202154) | Salt marsh sediment microbial communities from the Plum Island Ecosystem LTER, Massachusetts, United States - WE1603-10 | ecosystem: Environmental > Aquatic > Marine > Intertidal zone >...
TAATTATCCGCTGGTTTGCATAATTATTTATATGCGATAATCTTATGAATGAAACTTTACCTGAGAATTCATTCTCTAATTTTTCAAGATTTAAAAGATTAGGCTCATGAGGTGCGATTATCATTAAAGCTTTCTCATCATACTTTAAAAGTTTTAGGAAAGATGGAATAAGCACCTCTTCATCCTGAGGCCATGTGCTGCCAGCAACTAAAACTTTATTCGCTTTTAAAACATCAGGATTAATTATTTTCGTTTCTTTTGAAGCAACACTTCTGTTGTAAACTCTGTCAAAGCGTGTATCGCCGACTTTTTTAATCTGAACTTTTTTTGATTTAAAGCTCCTGAAACCTTCAGCATCTTCATCTGAGATAGTTAATATCTTGGTAAAATCTTCAAATAAATATTTATGGAAAGATCTTATGAGTGGTAATTCGCGCGGCGAATTATTTTTCATCGTAGCATCTACAAGCAGGCAGGGTATATTTTTCTTCCTCAGGGTCCAGATATGATTTGGCCAGATATCGTATCGCATAAAAACAGCAAGGTCGGGCGAAATCACTTCAACGAATCTTTTTGCTCTCCATTGTGAATCGAACGGTAGATAAGTAATTATATCAGCATGAGGATATTTCTTCGAATTTTCGTAACCTGATGGAGAAAAAAAACTAACCACAATTATGGTATCAGTTTCTTTTCTAAGTTTTTCTATGATTGGTTTTGCCTGCTCAAATTCTCCGAGTGAGGATGAATGAAACCATATTATTTTTTTTGAATTATTAAGTGAGATTTTATTCAGGATCAGCTCTTCAAAAATTCTTTTTCTGCCCCTGATTCCTTTCCTGATTTTTTGTTTGAAAAGAGAGATGAATTTTAAAGCCAAATAAAGAATTGGGATAAAGAGAATATTATAAAATATTTGCCAAAATTTTTTCATCGTCATCCGGCAAGTTTGGTTAAACTACTGTATGCAAGTTCAGACTTTATTTCTAGCATACATTTAAAATGAATCTTGGGACAGGATTTTCTTCCTATGTGAGTGCAAGGACGGCAAGAAAGATTTTCATTTTCCAGAACTATGCTTTTCGCATTGTAAGGGAAGAATCCAAATTCCTTAACCGTTGAACCAAAGAAAGTAAGTACAGGAATACCAACAGCCGATGCTAAATGCATTAAACCTGAGTCGTTAGTGTAAATCGCATCGCACAATTTCATATCTGCCCCAACCTGCAGGAGACTCGTATTACTTAGATTAATTGCATTGCTTAATGCACTTTCAATATCATTACAGATCTGAATTTCTTCTGCTCCGCCAAAAAGTACAATTTTGAAGCCTGCTGTTTCTAATTTTTTGCCCAAATCAATAAAGTATTCTTTTGGCCATCGTTTTGTAAAATGTTTTGCACCAGGACACAGCCCGATGTATTTGACATCTTTTTTCAATAAAGTATTGGTTAGATTCTCTGTGTAAAAATCTAATCCTTCATTATCTAATTTATCAATTCCAGCTGCTTCCGCATATCTTAAGGGAATTTGAGAAGCGTCCTTAAGCAAATTTATTTTAAAATGAACGAGTAAAAATTTTCTGAAATTACTTTTATTAAAATGAAGAAATTTAGAATGAAGTTGTCTCAGTATTTCTTTTGATCTTAAATTATTCTGAAGATCGATTACAAGATCATATTTTTTCGATGATAGAGAAGTAAAAAGACTCTCTTTCTCTGATTTTGAATTTACATATTTATAAATTTTGTTCAGGTTAGAATTGTTTTGAACTGCTTCAAAAAACTTATCTCGCACAACAAAATCAATTTGAATTGCTGGATTTTTCTTTTTGATGTTTCTGATTAGTGGAGTAGTGAGCAAAACATCGCCAAGTGAACTCAATCTGATAATAAGTATTTTACTAATTTCCGAAAAATCAATTACCATTTTTAAATGAAAATTTGTGGTAAAATATAAACATTTATTGACTTCACTTAAAACGAATATTGAAGTTTAGATTATTTGGAAGTAAGTTAGTAATTAAAATTTGGAAATATTGGAATGACTACATTAACACCACCTAGAACAATTGAATTCCCTGAATCTTCAGTAGAAAAAAAAGTTTATAATATTGTCGAAAACTTTAGCGAGCACATACCTATTACTAATGACAAGAATAGACTTGGATATTGCTTATTTAAATTTATGAAAGGAGAAGGGGATCCCCCAACAGTAGCGTTACGTAGTGCTAAAATAAAAGTTGTTGGCATCTCAATAGACGAGCTTGCCGGGAAAATAGATGTTGAATTAAAAAAAATATCTGAACAAAAATAAATTAAGTTACAGGTACCTCAGCTACAGCCATAAATTTTTCAACCATCTTTACGTCTTCTTCGCTCCCGATGAATATTGGGACTCTCTGGTGAAGTTTTTCCGGTTGAACTTCCATTATTCTTTTCTTTCCATTTGTTGCTCTGCCGCCAGCTTGTTCTACAATAAAAGACATCGGATTACATTCATATTGTAATCGTAATTTTCCATTTGGGTTTCTTGAATCAGCAGGATACATGAAAATACCTCCGTACAATAAGTTACGATGAATATCTGCTACCATTGAACCTATATACCTTGAAGAATATGGACGGCTGGTTGTTGTGTCTTCTTCCTGCAAATATTTGATATATTTTTTCAACCCGGGGTGCCAGTATAGATAATTACCTTCGTTGATACTGTAAATCTTTGACTTTTTAGGAGTCTGGATACTTGGATGAGAAAGGAGAAACTCTCCGAAAGCTGGATCAAGTGTGAAACCATGAACACCTGCACCGGCAGTATAAACAAGCATCGTACTTGAACCATATACAATATAACCAGCGGCAACCTGGTTAATACCTGGTTGTAAACAGTCTTCCATAGTTCCCGGAGTTCCGTCCGGAGATATTCTTCTGTAAATAGAAAAGATAGTTCCTATGCTGATGTTTGCATCAATGTTTGATGAACCATCCAATGGATCAAACAGAAGTACATATTTACCAATATTAAATTTCTTGGGAATTTGAATAATGTCTTCCTCTTCCTCTGAAGCCATTACGCAAAGATGTCCACCATGATCCATTGCTTGAATAAGCATATCATGCGCTAATATATCCAGTTTTTTTACCTGTTCTCCATGAACATTATTGTCACCTGTAAAACCGAGTATATCAACTAAACCAGCTTTATTGACTTCAAGTGAAATAACTTTTGCTGCTAAAGATAGATCGTGAAGTAATTTTGATAGTTCTCCTGTTGCACCCGGATATTTACTTTGTTCTTCAATAATGTGGCGGGCAATTGTCATGAATGAAGTAGCCATTATTTAGTCTCCCTGCTAGTTTATGATTTCAGGATGCCAGAATTTCCTGATCTTTATATTGCAACTGGTACAATTTATAATAAATTCCCTTTTTTACAAGCAATTGTTGATGATTTCCTGTTTCCCTAATCTCTCCTTTGTGCAAAACGATTATTTTATCAGCATTTTGTATGGTTGACAACCGGTGGGCTATTACAATAGCGGTTCTGCCAACCAGCAGTTTTGCAATGGCTTGTTTAATCAGATGCTCTGATTCCGTATCTATACTGGAAGTGGCTTCATCTAAAATTAATATTTTAGGGTTGAAAGCTAAAGCTCTTGCGAACGATATAAGTTGTTTTTGACCAACACTCAACGTTGCCCCACGTTCTTTTACTTCCTCGTTATATTTTTTAGGAAGATCTTCAATGAATTTATCTGCTCCAACTACTTTCGTAGCTTCTAGAATTCTTTCATCACTTATTTCATCGTTATCCAAATTTATATTGGATTTCACATTTCCTGAAAAGAGAAATACATCCTGCAGTACCATAGATATATGTTTTCGCAATTCCCTCTTATCCATCTTTTCGATATTAACTCCATCAATTAAGATTTCACCCTTATTTATATCGTAAAATCTTGTTAGAATATTGATGATGCTGGTTTTGCCTGCGCCGGTATGTCCAACAATTGCAATTGTTTCCCCGGGATTAATGCTGAAAGAAATATCCTTTAGTACGAATTCGTCTTTATTATATGCAAACCATACGTTTTTAAATTCTATGCTTCCTCTAACATTTTCCAGTTTGACAGGCTTTTCAGCGTTACGGATCAGTGTATGATTATCAAGAAGTTTAAATATTCTTTCTGATGAAGCCATTGCAGTCTGCATAATGTTGTACTTCTCAGAAAGATCACGAATTGGGCGGAAAAACATTTCAGTGTATTGAATGAAGGCGAATAGTACACCAATTGTTAAAGTTCCCTGAATTATTTCACCACCGCCGTACCATATTATCAAGCCAACAGCAATTGAACTTAGTAATTCAACACTGGGGTAGAAGATCGCATAGTAAAATATTGATTTGATGTTTGCTAATCGGTAATCACTGTTGATAGCTGAGAATTTTTTATACTCGTCTTTTTCTTTATTAAAAATCTGAACAACACTCATTCCCGTTACATGTTCCTGCATATAAGAATTCAATCTTGCGAGATGGAGTCTTACATCTCTATAACTTTCCCTTGCCTTCTTTCTGAACAGGAATGTACCGTAAATCAGAACCGGAAGAACCGATAAAGTGACAAGTGAGAGATTAAAATCCATAAAGAACATAAATCCGAAAATCCATAGGATAATAAAAACATCGCTGAACACCATAACAATTCCCGAACTGAACAATTCACCCAACGCTTCAACATCATTTGTTGCACGAGTCACCAATCTTCCTATAGGTGTTCGGTCAAAAAATTTAAGTGCAAGCTTTTGAATATGATTAAAAATTTGAGTTCTAAGGTCAAGTAAAGTTTTTTGCCCAAGGTATTGAGTATAGTAGGTAAGAAAGTATTGAATAACCGCCTGCAAAAGAAGCGAGCCAAATAAGAGTACACCAATTAGGAGCAAACCATTATAATCTGAATTTTTTATATAATCGTCAACCGCAATTTTGGTTAAGTAGGGTCGAACTGGACCAAGCGCAGCAACAACTATATTAAGAAGAATGGCAAATATTACAAAATGCTTGTATGGCTTAACATATCTAAGCAATCGTTTCATCAGCCTGGCATCGTATGCTTTACCTAAAACTTCATCTTCGCTTCTGTAATCGTTACTCATATTCTAGTTAAGCTCTTCTAATTCTTGTTCAAGTAATTGTTTGTAATGTAAATCGGCGTATATTCCTCGAACTGCAACAAGCTCTTCGTGTGTCCCTTCCTCTGCAATTGTACCTTTTGAAAGGACAACAATTTTATCAGCGCCTTTTACAGTAGAAATTCTATGACTGATAATAATACTTGTTCTGCTTGTCCCGTTTGCGGGATCTTTCATAAAACTCTCAAGATTTCTAAGGATTTCTTCTTCAGTGTGAGTATCAACTGCTGAGAAAGAATCGTCAAGGATTAATATTTTTGGATCAATTGCCAAAGCGCGTGCAAGACAAGCTCTTTGCTTTTGTCCACCTGAAAATGTAATTCCTCTCTCACCCACAATAGTTTCATATTTATTAGGAAACTCCTGAACATCTTTATCGAATTGTGAAATGCGTGCAACTTTATAAACCTGGGAAGGATCGATTTCCCGTTTCCCGTAAGAAATATTATTCAACACTGTGTCTGAAAAAAGAAAAGATTCCTGCTGAACCAGACCAATATTTGTTCGAAGAATATCAATAGGAAGATCTTTTACATTTGTTCCATCAATTAAAACTTCTCCTTCAGTACAATCGTACAGACGGGGAATAAGATTTATAAATGAAGTCTTACCTGAGCCTGTGTAACCCATTAACGCAATAGTTGAACCTTTTGGTACTTTCAGATTAATATTTTTAAGAATGTATGGGCTATTTTCGCTATACCTGAAAGAAACATTTTTAAATTCAATATTTCCTTCAACTGTTTTTATTGAATAATTAGTCTTTTCGGTTTCAGTAATTTCATAAGGTTCTGAGAAAATTTTATTCAGTCTTTTCATACTTGCTTCTGCCTGCTGAATAATGTTTATAACCCATCCGAAGGCTATCATTGGCCAGATTAAAATTCCAAGATAAACAATGAAAGCTGTTATTTCGCCTAAAGTCATTTCACCATTTATTACTTTGGTGCCTCCCAACCAGATGACGATAATAATTGACAGACCTGTTATCAGGAAAAGAATTGGCATAATGAGTGCCTGCGTACGGACGAGGTTCATATTTTTTTTCAAATAATCCATGCTATTTTCAGCGTATCTTTTCATTTCACTTTCTTCTCTTACATAAGATTTAATTACTCGTATACCCGAAAAATTTTCCTGAACTATCGTTGTTAGTTGAGCGAACTTTTCCTGAATTTTAGTAAACTTTGAATGAATAAGCTTACCCACTTTATAGACTAAGATTGAGAGCAATGGCAATGGAAGCAACGCATAAATTGTCAGGCTTGTGTTTAGTGAAAGCATTAGTACGAGAACCATAATTAATCTTACACTTGTGTCGATGGAATACATCACAGCGGGACCGATAAACATCCTCACAGCATTTATATCATTAGTTGCGTGAGCCATTATGATTCCGGTAGATGTATTCTGAAAATACCTTAGTGGAAGCCGTTGAATGTGTTTCCAGAAATCTCCCCGGACATCAAATTCAATTTCTCTTGAGACAACTATAATTGTTTGCCTGATCATAAATCTGAAAATTCCAGCAAACAATGATGCACCAACTATCATCAAACCATAATGAAATAAAAATTGTGTAGTTGCGTTTTTTTGAAGTGCATCTATAGAATCTTTTATTAATAGGGGAACGTAAACTGTCCCTAAATTTGAAAGAATTATGAAAAAGAAGCCGAGGAAAAGCTTCTTTTTATATCGTGCAAAATATTTTTTTAGTGTATATAGGTTTTTCAATTAAAATAGTTACAATAACGGTTGAATAAGTAAATGGTAAAGATTTTGAAAAGTAAAATGGTTATTTAATCTCAACGAATCCAGTGTATTTTTGTAACACTTCCGGTACTTTTATCGTTCCTTCCGAAGTTTGATAAATTTCCAGTAAAGATACCATTAGCCTGCTTGTTGCTAACCCGGAACCATTTAACGTGTGAACGAACTCAGGTTTTTTCTGACCCTCTCTTTTAAACCTGATGTTAGCTCTGCGTGCCTGGAAGTCTTCAAAATTACTGCAGGAAGAGGCTTCAAGCCATCTCTGCTCGGCTGGCGACCAGGTTTCTATGTCGTAACATTTTGCTGCTGAGAAACTTAAATCACCAGTGCAAAGCATAATTATCCGGTAAGGAATTTTTAATGCTTTTAAAATATCTTCAGCATCTTTAACAAGCTTTTCAAGTTCATCGTAAGAAGTCTCGGGTTTTACGATCTTTACCATTTCTACTTTGTTAAATTGATGAACGCGGAGAAACCCTTTTGATTCTTTTCCGTATGAACCCGCTTCTCTTCTGAAGCAAGCTGAGTAGCCAACGTAATTTATGGGTAAATCTTTATCAGCTAACATTTCATCTCGATGAAGATTTGTAATTGGAACTTCTGCTGTCGGTATTGGATACAATCCATCTTTTTCGATTGCATACATATCATCTTCCATCTTCGGAAGCTGACCGGTTCCTTGCATTGATTCTCTGTTTACAAGGAACGGAGGAAATACTTCTTTGTAGTTGTGATTAGTTAAGTGATAATCAAGCATAAAATTAATCAATGCTCTTTCAAGTGTAGCGCCCTTGCCGATGTAAATCGGAAAACCAGAGCCGGATACTTTTGCACCTCTTTCAAAATCAAGTATATTTAATTTTTTACCAAGCTCAATGTGATCAAGTGTTTTTTCTGTTTTAGCGAATGAGAATCCATCAGGTGTCCATTTCCTTACTTCAACATTTTCTTCTGGAGTTTTACCTACCGGAACAGATGAGTGAGGCAAATTAGGAACAAACATCAACATTTCATTAAGCCCAGTTTCAACATCACGCAGCTTCGAATCCAACTCTGAAATACTATCAGAAACTGTTTTCATCTCAGCAAAGATTTGTTTTGTGTCTTCACCCGCTTTTTTCATCTGCGGGATTTTTGTAGAGACCAAATTCTTCTTTGCCTTCAGTTCTTCAGATTCAGAGATTATCTTCCTTCTCTTTTCATCGAGTGCAAGAATTTCATCAACACGATCTTTTTCGTTTTTGTTTTGAATCCCTTGCTTTACGGATTCAGGGTTTTCGCGTATGAGTTTTATATCGAGCATATATTTTTACTTTACTACTATGTTGTAAATCTTATTCTTTACGTAAATCTCTTTAATTATGTTCTTATCGGCTGTGTGTTTTATCACTTTGTCCTCACTGAACACTAACTTCTTTACCGCTTCCTGCTCACTGTCCATTCTGACTTCGACTGTTGCTCTCACTTTACCGTTAACTTGAACGGCGATACTTATTGTATCTTCAACCAGAGCAGTTATATCTACGGCATACCATAAAGGTTTTTCAAAAAGGGAAGTTGAATTACCTAACAAACTCCAGCATTCCTCACCAAGATGTGGGGCAAGCGGTGAAACTATAATAGCAAGCCTTTGCAAAGCAAAAAGTTGCATTTCTTTCGAGCACATTGATAACTCTTTAAAAATATTCAGTAATTCCATCAATGAAGCAATTGCTGTATTGAAACGGAAATGATTAATTTCTTCATCAACTTTGTGCAAAGTCTGGTTTACTTTTCTGTAAATGAATTTGTCTGGATCTGAAAGAGAATTTAAATCATATTTTTCTTTTGCATTCGTTTGATTTAACAAGTCTTTATATTCATTGAACAAATCATAAACTCTATTTACAAATCGATCTGTACCGGAAATTCCTTTATCGCTCCAGTCGCCTCCCATATCATAAGGACCCATAAACATCAGGTACAGCCGGAATACATCAGAACCATATTTAGAAGTGAAGGTATCAGGATTAACAACATTCCCTTTTGACTTTGACATCTTTGCCCCAGCATTCGTGATCGTTCCCTGGTGGACAAGTGTCTGAAAAGGTTCATCACCATTTGCAATTCCCAGATCACGTAAAAATTTGTGAATGAATCTTGCGTATAAAAGATGCATTGTTGCATGTTCAGCACCACCGACATACATATCAACAGGTACCCAATTATCGGCAATAGATTTATCGAATATTCCTTTTGAGAAATTTGGATTCAAAAATCTGAAATAATACCACGATGAATCAACAAATGTATCCATCGTGTCGGGATCACGTTTAGCATTTGAACCGCACTTGGGGCATTTCACATTTATGAATTTTTCATTTCTCGCAAGCGGTGATTCACCACCTAGTTTAAAATCAACATCGTACGGTAATTCAACCGGCAGTTCGTCTTCGCTCACTGCTATTTCACCGCATTTTTCACAATGGATAATTGGGATTGGTGTTCCCCAGTATCTTTGTCGTGAAATTAGCCAATCTCTCAAACGATAATTTATTGTTGGTTTTCCAATTCCGTTATCCTCAAGCCACTGATTGATTTTCTTCTTTGCATCTTCAACAAAAAATCCGTCTAGGAAATCGCTATTAATTGCAGGACCATCTTCAAGATAAGCTTTGCCGTCAAAATTATCTGGAGGTTGAACTGTTCTGATAATCGGAAGATTAAACTTTTCTGCAAATTCCCAATCTCTTTCATCCTGACCGGGAACAGCCATAATTGCACCTGTACCATAAGTCAGCAAAACATAATCAGCAATCCAGATTGGAATTTTTTTATTGTTTACAGGATTGATCGCATAAGCACCTGTGGAAACTCCGGTTTTTTCTTTTACAGTCGATGTTCTTTCAATTTCAGTTAAAGATTTAATCGATTCTTTATATTCTTCAACTTTGTTTTTGTATTCGTTGGTTGTAAGCTTATCAACAAGCGGATGCTCAGGTGCAAAAACCATATAAGTTGCACCGAAAAGAGTGTCAGGTCTTGTAGTAAATATTCTGATTAAATCATCGGAACCATCACATTTAAAATCTACTTCAGCACCGATACTTTTTCCAATCCAGTTGCACTGCATAAGTTTAGTTTTGTCAGGCCAATTAATTGTATCCAGACCTTGAAGCAGCTCTTCAACATAATCAGTTATCTTAAAAAACCACTGTGAAAGATTTTTCTGAATAACATCCGTTCCGCATCTTTCACACTTTCCGTCGTGGACCTGTTCGTTAGCAAGCACAGTCTGATCTTTGGGACACCAGTTAACAGGAGCTTTTTTTCTGTAAGCTAATCCTTTTTTGTAAAGCTGAAGAAAAAGCCATTGATTCCATTTGTAATATTCAGGCGAGCAGGTCATCAATTCCGCTTGCCAGTCGTACATACAACCTATTTTCTTCAACTGCTCTTTGATGTCTTTAATATTTTTTAAGGTACTATCCTGCGGATGAATCCCGGTTTGTATTGCATAATTCTCAGCAGGCAATCCGAAAGCATCATAACCCATAGGTTCAAAGACATTGTAGCCTTTCAATCTTTTGTAGCGAGCCCAGGAATCTGAAGGTCCGTAGTGATACCAGTGACCAGTATGCAGCTTTGAACCGGAAGGATAGATGAACATATTTAAGTGATAAAGCTTATTATCAAGGTTGGAAAAGTCAGTTTTGTAAACCTTCTTATCTTCCCAGTAATTTTGCCATTTCGCTTCTATTTCTGCGTGAGGATATCTCATTTATTTTGTTGTTTTTCGTAAAAAATGTCCGAAGGATTCCTTTGGAAAAGCCAAAAATAGCCAAAAGGGGAGGGAATTCAAACTTAAGTAGTTAGTTGTAAGTAGTTAGATGTTAGTAGGGGTGTGATGCATCATGAATTTCTAAATTTAATCTTTATACCATAACAATTCATTCCTTTTTGAGTAAATATAAAGCCCCGACTGCAGAAAACTAATATCACGGGTGGCACAATACCAGCTTTCCTTAATGCAGCGAGGCTATTAAAATAAGGACAGCAACTTTTTTCTCTTCAACAACATAAAACACGGGATTTATTTTTTCACACCAAAAATTTAGTTCGCAAAATTTGGGTGTTTTTATTTTTCAGAATTATGAATGGGACAAATCTGAATGGATTGCATAAATTAATTAGAGATTTGTACAAATCAGGTCTTTGTAAAGAGAGGCAGCTTTTTGTAAATATTTTTTATTTGTGAGCGAACGGTCTCTTTATTTGTAAGCAATTTTTCAGCGATCATCGAATAACTTTTTCCATCTGCAATTTGATGAAGCACTTCGATTTCTTTTGATGTTAACGGATTTTTCTTTGTTCTTTTCACTGAGTCAAGCACCAATTTTGCAATATTTGTGTTCATTGAAGCTTCACCTCTTACAATTACATCCAAAGCCCGAATAAAATTTTCCGGCTTGGTGTTTTTCGTCAGATACCCACAGGCGCCGGCACAAAGTGCATCAAAGATTTCTTTATCATCTTCGAGGAAAGTTAGAACCAAAATATCAGCTTTAGAGTAAGCACTTTTTATTCTTCTTATACCTTCAACCCCTGTGATCTCTGGCAGCACGCTATCTATTAATATTATTTTTGGTTCATCTTTAGAAATATTTTTTATCGCTTCTTCAAAGTTATCATAATCAGCAGTACAAATATATTTTTCACTGTCATTAATTATTGAAGTATAGCTTTTCCTGATGATCTCATCATCTTCAATAATAACCACACGTATAATATTTTTAGAAAGCATAGATTTTATTTAGAATTAATTCTACCTTTAACGGTAATTGTAATACTATTTCCGGATTCGATATCTTCATTTAATAAGATTATTAAATTTTCAGTTTTGCGAATCATATTTTCTATTTTATTACTCACCAGCATTTGGTTCGGTTTTAGTTCAAGACCATCTTCTTCAAATTTCAGTTCAAAATCATCCGGCTGAACTGAAGAGGTTAGAGAAACCCTTTGGCAGTTAAAATGTTTTAACGAATTATTTATTCCTTCTTTTATCAGCTGCAAAACTTCTCTTTTCAAATCTGGTTCCAGAATTGCGTTTTTGTGTTCTTCTGAAAATCCATCAACAATAAAATTAATATTCGTATTGCTGTAAGCTTCATCGCCATAATCTTTAAGCCTGATCATCAGATCGTAAACTGAATTATTACGAGGATTAACAACCCAGATATAATCTTGTAGGTTCTCATACAATCTTCCTGCATTCTCAGCAATGCTGTTAATCAGCGGTTTTATTTCAATAAATGCCATCCCGATTTTTCTGTCAACAATTTCGTTGGCCAGAGAAATGCGTGTTAAGCTGTGAGCGAGCTCGTCATAAAAATCGGCAGCAGCTTTTCTACTTGACGTTTCATGTTCATGTCTTCTCTTGTTTTCTGTCTCAAGCGCTTGTTTAACCTTAGTTTTTAGAATAAACAAATGGATGATAAAAAGAATCAATATTAATCCTACAGCTAATGCAGGGAAAAACCACCATGCCCGCAAAATCGATCTCTTAATAACAAAACTTATTGTGGCGGATTTTTCGCTCCAAACACCATCACTGTTTGTTCCCATTACCTGAAACAAATAATTACCATCAGGCAAGTTTGAAAATGTCACAGAGTTATCTGTTCCATTCGAAATCCATTCATCAGTGAAACTGGAAAGTTTGTACTGATATTTATTTTTAGCAGAATTTTCGTAATCAATCGAAATGAATTCTATCTTCAATGTATTTTCATCTGTTTCGAGTTCTATATTCTTCCCATCAATTATTCTCTGGATAAATTCGCCTTCTTTACTCAGGACTTTTAATGAAGTAATCAAAACAGGTGGATTAAATTTGTTGAGATTAATCGCTTTGGGATTGAAGAAAGTAAGACCATTAATTCCACCAAAATAAATTGTTCCATCAGATGATTTATAGTAAACAGAAGGATTAAATATATTTACCTGTAAGCCATCTTCTTCATCAAAATTAGTAAATGATTTTTTATCAGGATTGAAAAGACTCAGACCATTGTTAGTACTTAACCAAAGTGAACCGTTATCACATTCAACTATTCCAGTGATGACATCGGTTGGTAATCCATCTTTTTGAGTAAAATGTATGAGAGAATTTGTCTTTTGATCTAGCTTGATGAATCCGTTTGTTGTTCCGAACAAAAAATCTCCATTAGAATCCTCGAGAATAGAATAAACATTATTTCTGTTAAAGCTCACATTATTTTTTTTAATTTCGAAAGGAACAAATTCTCCGGCATCATAATTAAATTTATAAACTCCAGCTTTTGCACTAATCCACAAATTGTCTTTCCTGTCAATATAAATATCAAGAATAAAATCAGCACGCTTATTGTTTTGTTCTTTGTTGAAAGTGTAAGTTTTTAACTCTTTAGATTTTATGTTAAAGTTGAATACTCCATGGCTGTTAGTTCCAATCCATGCTACACTATCTGATTGAAAACGAATTGACTTTATGCCAATGTCACCGATTTCTTTTTTCTGTTCAGATGAGAATGTATTTGTAACTAACTGTTTTTTCTTCAGGTCATAATTAAGAATAGAATTATCCGTGCCGATCCAGAGAATATCTTTATTAACCGCAAGCGAATTAATTATTGTAATATTTTTTGCTTTAACATCTAAAGCAGATACTTTTTCGGTTTCCGGATTCAAAAAAAATATTTTTCCATCCTGCGTACCAAAGTAAATTTTTCTTTCTCTGTCTTCACTAATTGCAGTTATGCTTTTATTTTTAAGTGAAGCAGGAACATCTTTTAAATTATTCAATGTCTTGAAGTTCTTTGGCTTTAATATGCATTTTGTTACTCCGAAATTATAAGATGCCACCCAAAGCAAACCTGAATTATTAACTAAAACTTTCTTAACAAAATTTCCGCTGATTGAATTAGTATTATTACCTGCTTTGAAAATCCGGTATTCATTGGTTGCCGGATTATAGTTTACTAAACCATTGTTTGTTCCAAGCCATAAATTGCCTGATTTGTTTTCCAAGATTGAATTGATTGAATAACTGCTTCCAAGTTTTATATGCTGCAGTGCATTTTCATCTTTTAAGTATTTATTTAAACCTGTTGATGTACCTATCCACAAAGTTCCATTCGAATCTTTAAATATCGTAGTTACGGGAGAATTGGTGAATGATGTATCGGGTTTTCCTTCGATGTAAAAGTGATGAATATTGTGGGAGACTATATTGTAATAGGATAATCCCTTTGAATGACCAATCCAGAGCAGGTCATCATCAATTAGTAAAGTATTTAGTGAAGGCGATATACCATTTGAATCAGCTAAATTAATATCAACAGTTGTAAAATTATTAGCGGAGTATTCGTATTTCTGAATTTTGCTAGAACTATTTACCAGCCAGATATTTCCATTTTTATCTTCAGAAATACTTAGAGTTGTATTATTATTAATCGAATTGGGATCAGATTGATTATTTGTAAAACGAGTAATTATTTCCCGGTTTGCATCGAATCTATTTAAACCTCCTCCAAATGTTCCAACCCAGAGATTACCTTTGCTATCCTCGAACAAACAAGAAATGTCATCAAAAGATATAGAATTTGTATCGACAGAATTATACCTGTAAACAACAAAATTTTTCCCATCATACCTTACCAATCCATAAGTAGTACCAAACCAGATAAATCCTTTACTGTCCTGAAGCATATCATTGGTAAGGTTAAGCGAAACTCCATTACTTGGTGGAACATTCACAAAGCTTGGTTCCTGATTCTGCGCAAACACACCAATGCTTGTTAATAGAAGTAGAAGAATAAAAATATTTTTTATCTGAATATATGACTTCATTTTGCCTGTGAGTAAATCCATAAACTTCACGGTCGAAAAATATCCTTATCTTTGTTAAAAATGAACATTTCTTTATAAGTAAAATAGTTGAGGATTCTTTTTACAGAATGGATTAACTTTGCAATAGGATTCTAACATTATAAGGCACACTATGGATTCTCTTTTCAATGACTACTTTTATCCAAAATCAATCTGTGTTGTGGGGGCTTCCTCAAAACCCAAATCACTTGGATATGAATTAACCAAATCAATTAAGCAGTACGGCTATACCGGAAAGCTTTTTCTAATCAATCCAAAGTCTGATGAAGTACTGGGTTATAAATGTTATCCCACAATTGAGGCTGTCAAAGAAAAAATTGATCTTGCCATAATTATGGTTCCAAAACAGTTTGTTGAAGAATCAATCAAACAGCTTACTAAAAAAGGTACAAAAGCAGTTATACTCATCACTGCAGGATTTAAAGAAACCGGAAAAAAAGGTGAAGAGGAGGAAAAAAGAATTCTTGAGCTGGTGAAAAAGTCTAAAGCGAGATTGGTGGGACCAAATTGCATGGGAGTTATAAACACTTTACCCAAAATAAAAATGAATGCTACATTTGTTGCAGAAGAACCTCGTAACGGTAAAATGGGATTTTGCTCACAGAGTGGTGCAATTGGCGCAGCAGTATTAAATTCATTGAGGGAAACTGATATAAGATTTTCGCAATTTATTAGTGTTGGGAACAAAGCTGATGTAACTGAAAATGATGTTCTTGAATTCTGGGAGAATGATAAAAACATCAGCGTAATAACTTACTACCTTGAAAGCTTTGAGGCTGGAGAAGAATTTCTAAAATTCTTTATTGATGGAAAAGTTTCCAAACCGGTAATCGTTTTAAAAGGCGGCAAAACTTCAAGTGGGATTAAAGCTGCCTCTTCACATACAGGAGCTTTGGGAAGCAGCGATAAAGTTGTTGATGCAGTGCTTCAGCAATTCGGAATTATACGTGCAGATGATTTGAACGATCTTTTCAATACAGCAAAAGGATTTGAAGATTTTCCTATACCTAAAGGTAACAAAGTTGCAGTTGTTACAAACGCCGGTGGTCCTTCAATTCTTACTGTTGATACTCTGGAGAGAAATAATTTATCACTCGCGGAACTGAGCTCAGCGACTAAAGTAAA
>Ga0307423_1001189_pt1 | contig 15991 bp, 11 predicted proteins | sample SalMarWE160310MG_FD_202154 | JGI IMG/M metagenome (GOLD analysis project Ga0307423, IMG submission 202154) | Salt marsh sediment microbial communities from the Plum Island Ecosystem LTER, Massachusetts, United States - WE1603-10 | ecosystem: Environmental > Aquatic > Marine > Intertidal zone >...
ACCAACCCGAAAAAGACACAGAGGGGATTGCCCGTCCGCTGGCAGACCGGATGCGACCCAAAAGGCTCGAGGACTTCGTGGGCCAGAGCAAGCTGCTGGGCAAGGGGAGTTTGCTTCGTCGGGCCATCGAAGAGGACAGGCTGTTTTCGGTCATTCTCTGGGGCCCGCCGGGTTGCGGCAAGACGACCCTGGCCCGTGTCATGGCCGCTGAGACCAGGTCTCACTTTGAGACGTTCTCGGCGGTGATCTCCGGCGTCAAAGAGATCAGGGCCGTTGTCGAGGAAGCCAAGGCGCAACGCCGATACCATCAAAAAAAGATGGTCTTGTTCGTGGATGAGATCCACCGGTTTAACAAGGCCCAGCAGGACGCTTTTTTGCCTCACGTGGAAAGTGGTTTACTGACGCTTATTGGTGCCACGACCGAGAATCCTTCGTTTGAAGTCATCTCTCCTCTTCTGTCGAGAACCCGTGTCATGGTCCTCGAACCCTTTTCCGAGGATGAGCTGTCCATCATCCTGATGCGGGCTATCCACGACAAAGAAAACGGGCTTGGCTTGCTTTCCCTGACGATTGATCCGGACGCTGTAGAGCACATTGTCTGGTCGGCGAACGGGGATGCCCGGACAGCCCTCAACAATCTGGAAGCAGCGGCCTCTCTGATTCAGGAAAAGGAAGTGACAGGGCAAAAGATAACCTGTGCCATTGTGGCGTCCGCCCTTGAGAGGAAACCGCTGCGCTATGACAAGGACGGAGAGGAGCACTATAACCTCATTTCAGCGTTTCACAAGAGCCTCAGGGGCAGTGACCCGGATGCTGCGCTTTACTGGCTGGGGCGAATGCTCGAAGCCGGAGAAGATCCGCTTTATGTGGCTCGCCGGATGGTGAGGTTCGCTTCCGAGGATGTGGGAAATGCCGATCCGACAGCTCTTTCCATAGCTGTTTCGGCCATGCAAGCCTTTCAATTCGTGGGGCTTCCGGAGGGAGATCTTGCTCTGGCTCAGGCTGCGGTCTATCTGGCCACGGCGCCCAAGAGCAACGCTTTGTATGCCGGGTACGGCCAGGTCAAGAAGACCATTGCAGAGACCGGAACGCTTCCGGTCCCTCTCCATATTCGCAATGCGCCCACGCGGCTTATGAAGGAGCTGGGCTACGGCAAGGACTATAAGTATGCCCACGACGCTCCGAATGCCTACGTGCCGCAGGAATACCTGCCGGACGAGCTGAGGGATCGGGTGTATTATCGACCCACGGACAGGGGTTACGAGAAGCTGATCAAGGAAAGGCTCACGAAGTGGCGCAAGCTGAAAGCATCTCTGCGCCGGAAAACGGAAAGCGACAGTATTTAGGGCGTGAAAAAGCCCGCACCGCCGGACGGAGTTGCTGATGTCAAAAGCGCTTATAGCGAGTGGAACACTGGAATATGTGGAAAAGGGTCAAGGGGCACCCTTGGTCTTGTTGCACGGCGGGACCGGCAGCATCGATGAATGGGGCCCCTGCGTTGACCGCTTTGCAGCGAAATACCATGTGATTGCCTATAACCGGCGTGGATACGGAGATTCAACGCCGAGAGAAGTCTTTCCAGTAAATTTTTTGGAAGAGGATGTGGAAGACCTAGGGGCCTTTTTGGATCTCCTGGGATTGACCCGGCCCGTATTATTCTGCGCGTTCAGCGATGGCGGCACGATCGCCTTGATGTTTGCGGTCAGGTTTCCTCACCGGGTGCGGGCCATGGTGTGTGCCGGGGCACACATCTATGTTGAAGACAAAGCCATAAGAGGACTTGTCTATGCCGAGGGTGTCTTTGAGCATCGGATTGCGAAGATGGGCCTGAAGGAAACCCCCCGGATTCGAAGCCAGAGAGCGTGGTTCCAGCGGTGGCTCCATTCGGAGGTCGGCTTCCTGTCGATGGAGGATCAGCTGTCGGCCATCACATGTCCGACCCTGGTTATACAAGGGTCTGAGGACGAATATGCAGAGACGAGCCATGCCGAGAGAATTGCTGCAGGGATCGAGGGCTCAGAACTCTGGATTGTTGAAGGAGCCCGCCATTGGATCCACGGCGGGGAACATGCCGATGCGTTTATAGAGAAAGTCATGATTTTCCTGGCTGATAAATAAAAGCCGGTGAGAATGAGACCTGAGCGTCATTGCGTCATGGCCCACTGACCCTCGATACCCAAAAGTAAGCCCCAAAATACTGTCTTTCTGATCGAAAAATACAGTGTGGACCCCATTTCCCATGGCGTTCACAATGGTTATGTTGATAAATAAGACGGGAGAGTGGTAACCCTGCGTGGGCTTTCGGCATTATCCCGACAATCTCAGCAGCAACGCGGCAGAAAGGTGGTGAACCTATGAAAATCACAAAAGTTGTGAAAGTTTCAAAGGGTCTTTGCAAGTGCAAGAGCTCTTGCTGACCGCAAAACTTTTCGAAAGACAGGGCCGATCGTGAAGGACGCCGGCCCTGTTCTTCTTTCACAAGGTCCGGAGAGGTGCTGAAATGGATCTCAAGAATTACTTTGAGAATACGCAAGGCCGGGGCATACTGGCTACCGCAGACTTCGAAGGAAAAGTGGATATTGCCCTGTATTCAAGGCCTCACGTCATGGATTCGGAAACCGTTGCCTTCATTATGCGGGATCGTCTGACCCACCACAATCTTAAGTCGAACCCTCACGCAGCATACCTTTTCATGGAGGCAGGGGAAAAATATGCGGGCAAACGGCTTTTTCTGACCAAGATTCGGGAGGAAAAGGATACCGAACTGGCCCACAAACTTCGCAGGAGGAAATATCCGGACGACCAGACAGAACCGCTCTTCCTATTATTTTTCCATGTTGATAAGATCCTGCCGCTCATCGGTCCTGGCGACGAGATTTAGTGTATTTGAAAATCTTGTCTGCATTGATCGTGGTCCTGGCCCTGTCAAGCTGTTCAGGAAGAAGGCCTGTTGATTTGGGGTGTATTGACGGCAAGTTATTCCCTTGTCCTGACTCACCGAATTGCGTTTCCTCGCAGAGTTCAGACGAGGCCCATTATGTGAAGCCATTCACCTTTAAGGGCACTGTGCCGGAAACGAGAGCTGCGCTCTTGTCTGCGATTGGTGAATTGGCTCACAGCGAGATAGTCACAGTCGAGCCTCATTATGTCCATGCCCGGTTTACTTCGAGATGGTTACGCTTTGTGGATGACGTGGAGTTTTGCTTGGATGAGAATGCCAGGGTAATAAACGTGCGATCCGCCTCGCGAACGGGTTATTATGATTTTGGGGTGAATCGCAAAAGAATTGAGACAATCCGGGCAATGCTCAGGGATCTCTGAGAGCCACGAAAGGAAGGTGAATTTGGGGAATCGTTTCTTACATAAATTGATGTTGCTTGCGGTCTGTTTTTTGGTGATCGCTTCCGGTGAGAAGGAGATTATGGCCATTGAAACAACGAAATACACTGTCGTTGAAAAGGCAGGGGATTTCGAACTGAGGCAATATCCTCGCCACATTGTCGCAGAGACCCTTGTCGAAGGAGATTTTGACAAGGTGGGCAATGAGGGATTCCGACGCCTTGCGGCCTATATAAAGGGCAATAATAGAAAGAAACAGTCTGTTGCGATGACCGCTCCGGTATCTCAGACAAAAGAATCCGAGAAGATCCCCATGACTGCACCGGTTAATCAACAAAGAGAGGGCGGAAGTTGGCGAATCACTTTCACGATGCCTTCCGAATACACCATGGAAAGTTTGCCGGAGCCTGTTGATGGGCGAATAACGCTGAAGGAGATCCCGGGCCAACTTGTAGCTGCGATAGAGTACTCCGGCACATGGAGCAGAAAGCGGTACGAGGAGAACAAGGCACGATTAGAGTCTCTCATTCGAGAGCGGCGTGATCTAAAGCCCGTCGCGGAGGCGATTTTTGCACGTTATGATCCACCGTTTATGCCCTGGTTCCTGCGTCAAAACGAGGTGCTGATCCCGGTAGAAAGAATTCCGAACTGACACTGCTGCGGTTCTGTGACTCGATGACTTCGCAACTTAGCTACAAAATGCTGCCGGCCTTTCCAACATCCATGCCCCCTGCGGAGCCGATCAGCGGGGGACAAGGCGGATATCCGTCGTCATGCCTTTGCCCGCAAACCACTTCTCGGGTGTTTTCATGACAAAGTCTTGAGCGGTTCTCAGGAGGGCGTCTTCCGGGAGCAGGTTCAGCTCGTCTGTCGTGAGGACCCTGTCGCCGCACACCACCCGAACATTTTTTTTGAACAGGATATCTTGCCTGCTCAGCCTGATCGTTGCGGAGTCCGCCGATATTTGGGTGAGAATGGATGTCTCATCCCAAAGTCTCACCACGGCCGGTTCCATGACAATGGAGGAAATCTTCGGAACAGGAAAGGAGGGCAGGGCCTTTTTCGAGAGCGCCCCTGCAAAGCTGAACCCCTCCTGGGGAGGCACGCTGGGCCCTGCTGACTCAGGAGGTGGCGATGTTTCGGACCTTGTTGACCCGCCGTGCTGGATACGCCTGCCATAAATATCCACCCTGGCATTGGTGAGTTTGGCCACGTTCATCAGTCCAAACCTGAGAAAACCGATTTTCTTCTTTTCAACTTGAAATTTGTCGGCCGTAATGGAGGCGGTCTTTCTCCCCTCCTGGTGACCTTCATAATGAAACCCCTCGATTTTATGACGGGGACCCGGGTAGCTGCGAGGGGAAATTTCTTCTTTAACTGCAGCGGTGTCGGAAGTGGGCGTGTGAAAATAGAAGAGGATCGCACCTGCAAGGCACAGGGAGACGAAAAGGAAAACGATCTTGGAACGCTTTGAGGTCACGGCGGACTGTAGCGTACAATCGTCGCATGGGAAAATCAAGCCGCAACCTTGTGTTGGATCAGGGAATATGAAATGCTTAACGGAAATGAACAGAACGATTCTGATTGGATCTATCTTGGCGATATTGGTGATGTCGCCCTCAGCCCTGTGCCGGATCCATTCTGCAAGCGCTCAACCGAAAGAACCGGAAACACAGACCCTGCGCATAACGGTTCGGGACGGTTTGATTTCAATGGACGTTCAAAACGCTGAGATCGGCTGTGTGCTGGCTGAGCTTGCTCAAAAGTCGGCCATCGCGTTAACGATTGACGGGGCGCTTGAAGGGCGGGTCAGTATCAAGCTCGAAGATGTCACCCTTGAAGAGGCCCTGAGACGGTTATCCCGGAATACGGCCCTGGTCTTCGAATACGATCCGGACAGGAAGGCTTATAGGATCATCGGGGGGGTCGCCTATGCCACGAGCCCGAAAGAAGTCGGTCCGGAAAGGACAAATCCGTCAGAGGGTACAACACCGGAGGCCGGGGGCGCGTCTCCTGTCACAGAGGCGGGTGGCGACGCGTCGCCGGGCGGCGGAGGCCAGGGGCGTGCTGGCGGGGTATTGGATAGCCGGGGAAGGCCCATCTATAAAAGCGGCGAGCTTCTGGTCAAATTCAAGGATAAGGCCACCGCAGAACAGATTGATGCGCTTCATAGAAGCGTCGGCAGCACCGTGCTTGGCGCCATAAGTCGCCTGAGACTCCAGAGGGTAAAGCTGAAACAAGGATGGTCCGAGCAGGAAGCCATTGAGTTTTACTCTGCCTCAGACCTGGTTGAATCGGTTGAAAAGCACGCCCTTCGATATCCAAACACGATTCCGAGCGACCCGTATTTTGTGGACCAGTGGGGACTGACCCGGATTGAGGCGCCCGGGGCCTGGGATATCAGTCAGGGGAGCCCGGAAATCATTATTGCGGTGATTGATACGGGTGTCGATTATTTGCATCCCGACCTGTCAGACAACATATGGACGAACGTGGAGGAGCTGAATGGCCTTCCGGGCGAGGACGATGATGGGAACGGATACGTTGACGATATCTATGGTTGGGATTTTGCGGGAAGCCAGGCGGATGTCCCGGATGATGCGGATGGGGATCCCATAGACGTCGATGGTCACGGGACCCACGTGGCGGGCATTATCGCCGCTTCTGGAAACAACGCCCGCGGCATAGCCGGGGTCTGCTGGCAAGCAAAAATCATGGTCCTCAAGGTCGTGGCCGATGACGGCGACCAGCTGGAAGATTTTGACGTCATAGGCGCCATACATTACGCCGTGGATCAGGGGGCCAAAATCGTAAACTGCAGTTTCGGAGGGTCGACGTTCAATTTGCAGGAGAAAGATGCCTTTGCCTATTTGAAGGACGCGGGGATCCTTGCTGTCTGTGCTGCGGGCAATGAATCATCCAATACGAATACTGTGAAGAACTATCCTTCGGGTTACAACCTCGATAACATTATTTCCGTCGCTGCAAGCGATCAGCAAGACCATCTTGCAGGTTTTTCAAACTGGGGTTCTTCCAGCGTCGACGTGATGGCCCCGGGCGTGGATATCACGTCATCGATCCCGACGATTTTCGGCCAGGCCCGAGTCACCTTGAACGAGGCGGCCAGCACCGTCATCTATGCGGCCAATGCGATGGAGTATGCCGGCACGACCGACGATACGGGGATCACACGGCCTGTTTACGATTGCGGCCTCGGTAACGATCCCGGGGAGTTTCCGCCCGATGTGAATGGAAACATTGCCCTCGTGAAGCGGGATCGCAATGTGTACTTTTCCGTGAAAACGACAAATGCTCAAAACGCCGGAGCCGTTGGGGTCATTGTGTATAACAACACAACGCCTGATGAACCCGATGAGACGCTCAATTTCTACGGCAGTTTAGGAGAACCCGGAAACTGGGTCCCGGTGGTTTCTCTGTCCGAGAGAGACGGCGAAGATCTCAGGTCAAGAGGCCTTCCCAAGCCGGTGACCCTGGTCAACAAGTCCTATGGCCTGCCGTCGTTTTATGATGAAAAAAATGGCACCTCCATGGCTGTGCCTCATGTGTCAGGGATTGCCGGGTTGCTCCTCTCCGTTCATCCGGACCTTGATTATGAGGGGCTCAAATCGATCATTTTGAGTACTGTTGACACCATTGAACCGATCGATCCCGCCCATCCTTCCAGAGCTATTCTCACGAACGGGCGGGTGAATGCCCTGTCCGCCCTGTTGCACGCATACCTGCCGGGAGATGTCTCCGGTGACAACAAGGTGGACCTTGGAGACGCGATTCTTGGCTTTCAGATTATGGGTGGTTTTCAGCCTGATGTCTGCACTCATCAATGTGCCGCACTTGGCGTCGATGTTGGGGGAGATCAGAAGATCGGCATGGAAGAGGTGATATACATTATGCAGCAGGTTGGCCGGCAGTGAAATACGGACGCTTAGGAAACCATGATTCGTCATGCCGGCCACGTCCCGCGGAGTGGGGCGCGAGCCGGGATCCAGTCATTTGACCAAGATCTGGATGCCCCCGCATCGCGATGCGGGACAGGCTCCTCAAGTCCGGCATGACGGACTTGATTCCTCGCAAATCCGTCAATCGAACGGAACGTTATTTTGAGAACTGCTTCCCAAAATCCAATACTCCAACAAAAAGGGGAGGTCACGTGTCGTGACCTCCCCTTTTGTCTATTCGTAAACGTTAATGCTTAAAAATGGTAAGCGACGCCGAGACCCAGAGTCATGTATCGAACATGATCCACGTCGCCTGTGCCAAAGACATAAGCTCCTTCGAACCCCGCCGACCACTCCCGCTGGAAGTAGTAATCGAAGCCCAGACCAACCCGGGCGCCGAATCCCCAGTCACTTTCTTTTGAGTTATCGCCCATGAAATCGATATCCTCATAGGCATTCATGGCGCCCATGCCGACAATCACATAGGGAACGAATGCGTCGTAGGCAGGGCAGGTAAACTTTCCGTTAACCGTGTAGTTCATCACGTCGAGCTTGTCATCAAGCTCCCCCTTGTTTGCTTCAAAGGGGGCGACGTATTCATACATGCCCTCCAGGGAAAAGTACTCGTTGTAGATGTACCCGACCCTGGCTTGAAAACCCCATGAATTGTCAAAACTGACATCGATGGGACCGCTGAACTTGTCTTTTGTTTGGCCGTCATCGAGGTTCTCTACAGCGTACAGACCGTAAAGGGCGCCATAATAGCCGGTCTTCTGCCTTGCCTGAGCAGATCCGGCGACCAGCAGACATGCCAGCACAAGTGGCACCGCCAGGAACGCCGCTTTTCTCATCGGCCGGCGACCGATCCTGCAAACGCCCCAACCGACCAGAAGAACCGATGCAAGCGTCAACAGGGTCCCGAGCAAACCAAGGTGCAGCATCACATAACTCATGCCCACAAACGGGAGCAATGCGAAGCGCACCAGCGCCCGAAGCGTGTCGTGGCCGGCGATGAACTCGGCCGCTGGCGGTGAAAGGCTGTAATAAGCGTCCACAAAAGCATGCCCGATCTTGCTCGGCAGGAGATACACATCCCTGAATTGCCTGAGCACCTGGACGTGCTTTTCAAGGGGCGAACCATAGGCCGCAGTGGCAATGAAACACCGGCTGTCGCTGCTGTTATCCGTCAGCCGCGTTCCACCCCCCGCGCCTGCGCCGATTCCAAAGTCAGACAGGTGATCGACCACAACCGTGACGGATCCGGTCATGCCATCACCGATATAGTCCGTGGCCCAGATGCGATTAACCGGGATCACCTCCACACCAGTGCAAGTTGTAAGATCGTCCGCATGGTAGACGGCAAAGTCGCCGCTCTCAAACGCGCCTGGCGGCACCACCGCCAGATCAAACGGCAGCGTGACGAGGAAGTCCCCCGTAAAGGTCACGTCCGCCCCAATCTCATACAGGACGTTACCTTCGCCCTGGCCACAGGCCCATGTCTCGGCCATCATGTTCAAGGTGAAGCAGAAGGGGTCTGCCGCGGCCGTCGTATCGACGGTGCCAAAAGGAAGTTGAACCAAAATGCTGTCTCCCTGGACAAACCCGCCTGCCACGGGATCCTCCATGCACTTCGCACCGCCTGCCGTGGCCACGAGATCGAGCGCCACATCCGCAGCCGGAAGCGGCCCCGGCACCACGGTTTTCCCGAAGAATCCGGGGATGGAAGCGGTCAGAGTGTATGGAGAACCATCCGCCGCAAAGTCGAAGCGGAAAGGACTGTCGGCGGTCGTAATGCCTGCGAGGGTGGGCTCACCGGCGGGGGCGTTTATGGCCTGAACCTGGATACTTACCATGGGTTCCTGCCCCGCCACGGTCACCGTGCCGGTGATAGAGGCCCCGGCGGCGGCCGCCCTCAGTTCAATCTGGTTGTTTTCCGGTTCTGCGTCGTCCAGATCGTCTGACGTAAAGTCCACCGTGAGGAATCCGGCCTTGCTGGCCCAGAATCGATAAATCGTGCCCGTATCCGGCAGGTCAAAGCCGAAATCACCGTCCGCGTTGGTCTGGGTGCTCTGGGCCTGATCGGCCGGCGCGATGACCTGAACCTTGGCGCCGAGAATCCCGTCGCCTATTTCGTCCACAACCCTGCCCACGAAGCTCCTGACCGGGATGATCCGATAAGGCCCGCCCACAATCTGGTTGAGCCCGTTTTCCTCCGTCAGATCCGGATCGCCGGTGACCGTGACCCGGACGTAGAAGGTCATGACCTCATCCACATCGGCCGGTTCGAACGTGTTGGTGTTGTCATCCGTGACCTCGTCGCCGTTGGCCCATGTGCCGTAATCCTCAGGGGCGGTCACAGGATCCTCGTCATCCGGTTGTTCCAGGATCTCCCAGGTGTAGTCCGTGCTGGCTCCGGTTATCATAAAGTCGGGGCTAGTCGTCTCAGTGAAGGACAACACTTCCGGGGTGATCTTTATGGAGACCTTCACCTGGTAGCCGGTGGTGAACCCCTTTCCATCCGTGACGGTGATGTCGTAAACGCCGCCGAAGTCGCCGGTTGACGGGGCCACAAAGGTGTACGCACAATTCGTACCACCCGGTACGCCCACGGGACCTGCAACGGTCCACATGCATTCGCCGTTGCCGCCGACCGCATTGAACGCAACCTCATCGCCGGCTGCAAGAGGCGTTTCAGGATTAAAGCCCTGCGGCGCGTGGATTCCCAGGGTTGCGTACACGGTCAGCACGTACTCCGTTTTGACCGGCGTAGCATGGTTCTTGTTGTACGTTTTGTCGTAAGCCGTGATGGTCACTTCAAGGCTGCCCTCGGTCACTTCGGGCGCCGTGAAGTTGCCGGTGGCATCAATGGTCCCTGCCGTGGCTTCCCAATCCACCTGGCCATTGTCTCTTCCGCCGGTGGCCGTGAATTGATTGGTTTCCTGCGATTGAAGGGCGTCATTGGCCGGTGTGCTGCCGATTACGATCGGGTTGATGATCTCAATATCGGCTGTTTCCGCCAGGAAACCATTGGGCGTGGCGAACACGCCAAAGGTGTCATCCCGCACTTCAACCGTGAGCATCCCGACGGCGACAGGTGTGAGGTGACCATCCGCATCGACCGTGGCCGCGGCATCGTTTTGGCCCTGGAACGCATAAACGCCGGTGCCACCGGAAGCCGTGATCGTTCTCGCCATATCCCCAAGGGCGATACCCGCCGCACTCGGAGGCCAGGTGATAGCCAGAGGATTATAGACCTTGATCGTGATCGCATCCTCAAGGGCTTCATCTTGTGAGTTCGTGAGTGTCAACGTGTCTTCACAGACATCACCCTCAATGGTGGCCGGTGCCGTGTAGGTGATCTGCGGTCCGGTCGCGCTGCTTATACTGCCGCACGTGTTCAGCGTCCACTGGTAGTCATTCTCGGACTGCGCTCCCACACCATTGAACGTGGCGGTAGAGGGTGTGGAGGCACTGGTTACCAGATTTACAATCCCATCCTCATCCAGGAAAGGCGCTCCGGGAGCAGCCACATCAATGGAAAAGTTGACAATCGTCAGGGGGAGGGAATTCGAGGTGAGGCCGTCATTGGTGGCTTCAATAGAGACGGTGGTGCTGCCCGGGGGAGGGACCTCGTCCGTGGTGGTGAAGTCCTCCGTGGCCACGCCCGCTGCCGTGTTGGCGGTCTCTGTGGTCCAGGCGGCATTTGCGACGCCCGCCCCCGTCACCGTGAACGTGATCGTGGTTTCAGGCAGGGTCGTGACGGTGTTGCCATCCTGGTCCATGACCGTGGCCGTGAGTTGAGCCGTTCCTTTGCCGCCGCTGGCGACCTTCTCGCGGGAACTGACCAGCTGAATGGCTGCCGGCGCGCCCGGGGTCACTTGTATGTTGCCTGATGAATCAGAGGGTCCAAGATCGCTCGCGGCGGTCACCGTATCGGTTCCGACCGTCGTGGCATCGAAGAGACCGGTAGATGCGCCTATGGTCCCGATCGAAGCCCCGCCACTCCAGGTGATGGTGCCCAGGACGGCCGCGTTGCCGTCCGCATCAATGCCGGAAACGTTAAACTGTTGCGTATCATCTGCTGTAAGTGTCGCAGTATCCGGGGTCACCGTCAGGATGGCCAGGACGCCGGCGGTCACGGTGATGTTGCCGCTGGTATCCGCTGGCCCGATGTCGCTTGTGGCCGTGACCGTGCCGGTTCCGACTGTTGTGGCATCAAAAAGCCCACTTGTGCTGATCGTACCGATTGCAGCCCCGCCACTCCAGGTCAGGGTGCCCGCAGAGGTTTCGTTCCCATTGGCGTCAACGCAGGTTGCCCCGAATTGCTGGGTCTGGTCCGCGGTCAGGGTCGCCGTGTCCGGACTGACGGTCAGGGCGGCACACGGTCCCGGGACCGACGTAATCATGGACGACCCCTGGTTTGCGCCCCCCGTGACATTCTCCGTGGCTGTAACGGTTGCCGCTTCAACGGTGGTGTCCGTGGTGTAGTCTACCTGGACGTTTCCGCCGACGAGAGTTTTGGCTCCAAAGGCTCCGTTACCCGTTTTTGAAAAGGTGACGTCATCCTCGCTGGTGAGATCGAGATGGGTCCCGTTGACAAGAACCTCCGCCGTCAGCGTCACCGGATCTCCGGCCACCACATCGTTGACCGACGCAGGGGTCACATCTACCGTGATCGTGACGCCCGTGATGGTGAATGTGCCGTCCGTCGTGGCCGCACTGGCAATGTCGTCTTTGAAGGCTGACAGAGCCAGGTCTGAATTCTTAAAAGCCGTGGCGTTAACGGTGAATTGCAGATTCAGAAACAAACCGGGGGCGGCAACGCTGACCGGGGTTCCGAATAAAGCGCCGCTGATCTTCACCTGACCGGGGGCTATCACCGACCCGGAGACGAGAGAAAACGGTTCGGTCAAGGTCCCGGTCTTGTTTGCCTGAACAAAGGTGAGAACGTCGGGATCGAAGGTGATCGTGAACCCGAACGCGTCCACGTCCACTCCTGCCCCGACATCACTGATATTGATCGGAACGACCACAGGGTCCCCGGGATCGCCAGAGACATTACTCGGACTGACATTCAATGCCCAGGCCCCTGCAACAGAAAACACCAGCGCCAACAAAATCGTACACAGCGAAACCCACACCTTTTTCATCGTGTCAACCTCCCTTAAAGATCGAACCTGTAAGACTACTGAAGCGATAGCCAGAATATGTCAGTTGCGTCCTGTGCGGTGATTTCTCCGTCTTCATTGATATCCCCCACACAGAGTTCTGCCGGTGTCCAGGAAGCCTGCAACGATAGCCAGAAGGCATCCACGGCATCCTGGGCTGTAATTTCACCATCTCCATTCACATCACCGGGCGAACAGGGTCGTACCTCAGCGGATTCCCCGTGGAATAGGTACTCTGGATCTGTTGAGCTCGCGGTGAAATTGATCACCGTGGTCTCTCCTTCTGTCAGCCCTTCGGTAGCGGTGAAGCTCGCCGTATAGAGCGCCGCAGGAAGATCGATGCCCGGCCATGCATTGCCGTCATCGGCCCACTCCACCGTGACATACTTGTCGGTCAGCGGATCGCCATCGATATCCCCGGTATCGTCACTCGGCTCGGTGTCTTCGACGATCTTGCCTGTTTCGAGGACATCACTGAACCCGGCCCACGTCAACTTCGTCGAATTATAGTGAATCCGCAGGCCCAGCCCGCTCAGGTTTTTATTGGCGTCCGTGGTGTCGTAATTAACCACCATGGTGAAGTTCTCACCCGCATTGGCCGTCGGCGAAGCGGGATCCGTTATCACCGTCTGATAAGGCCCACGATCGTCCGTGGCAGGATTGTAGTTGGGAAGGTCCCATGCGGCATCCTGAACGGCCGGGTCCGTGTTGTTCTGAGTCGGCTGCTCGTACTTGTCAAGATAGCCGTCGTGATCCGCGTCGGTGGAATCCGTCGCAACATTCAGGAGATCCCCGAAATGCTGCCTTTCCCAATTATCGTCAATGGAGTCATTATCGGGAATCTTCACCTCCGTGGTCACCGGGGTGAATGTGGTCAAGAGCACGGGAAAATCATCGCTCAGATCTTCCCCGCCCCAGGCTGGATCAGAATTGTCAACAGCCCCGACAAGGGCAGGAACGGGTTCTTCTTCTCCCGGGTCGCATTGTCCATTTGCCGGATTGTTGTCATTTCCCCAGCCCGCATCAAGATTACAGATCTGGCTGTTGGTCCATGTAAAGGTATAGAAGCCTGGAATGGCTGCCATGTCAGCCTTAAAAGCAACCTTGAAAAGCGTTTGTGGTCCGGTGTAGGCTCCGCCGCCGTTCTGCGTGTCCACGTAAGCTCCACTCACTAAGACTTTGGACGGCTCTCCCATGTTTCCAACCGAAGGAATCGTGGAAGCGGGGGTGCCCGGTTCCGGCCGGGAGTCCTGGACTAAAACGAACATGTCGCTTTCAACGATGAAATAGTCTTCGCCGCCTTCATTCATTTCATCCACATCAAAGGCATCGGCGTCATATTCCACCGTCAGTGCGGAACCCGCCACGCCGGTGGCATTGTCCACATCGACCCGGACCTGAAAACTCTCTCCCGGGTCTACAACGTTATCGGAAACACCTGCGCTTAAGCTTGGGGGCACTGCGTACGCGGCAGGTGCCAACGCTGTTAAGGAAGCCACGACTAAAGTCATAGCGAAGAAAAAGGTCTTGAACGTCATGATGAGCCTCCTGAATAAAGTGTGTTCGCCCTGTTTTGTCAGGGCCGCCTCTCCTACAACTGAAAAATTGTCTTACAGACGATGAACGTTACTGCCTGGAAAAGGCTGAAAAGAGGCTACACGGCTTGAGGCGGGGGTGGAGAGGGTGTGAATGAAACAGACTCGTACAAAGCAGATTCTTCATAAAATGACGACGGAATGTCCGTCGGCCTGAGCTCATGAGAGAATGAAACGAGGTACGGCACATCCAGGCCAAAGGAAGTTCCGGTCGATTTTTTGTCATGGGCGGGCTTTATGATCGTGTTCAGGCCGGCAACCGCGTGAAGCGTGGAAAGCATCCGTTCAACCCTTATGGCGAAGGTCCCGGGATCCTCAGCTGTTCCGGCAAAGTCCTTGACCTGCAGGATCGCATCGTCCAGGCCGATCATCTGATCTTGATTGGCATCCTCAGGGCTGAACAGGGGAAGGCCCGACGAGAGCATCAACAGGGCGAGGATCAGACTTAGAATGCGGGCAATGGACTTCATAGAGTTTTGCTGTACTCTTTCCGCCTGGGGTTTATGGGTTGGAGTTGAACCAGAGAGCCCTTTCTTCAAGGACTTATAGCTTCAGCATCCTAAAAGACGCAAGGCTTTTCTGTCAAGGGAAAAATGGCTTTGAGGGCCTGCCGGGCACCAGGTGCCCCGTCCTATGTCTGATGTTAATATAACCATCTAAAATGACGTACCTTTTTACCTAAATGACACATGTTTGCTCAGAGGGCCTCTTATGACCCGCAATCCCGGCAGCGATTCGACCTGCCCTCGGCCATGAGCTGCATTCGGCCTGAGGAATGAGGCGTACTTATGGTACGTCGCAGTGACTTGCCCTGTTAAGTATCGGCGGACCTCAAGATTGGGCATGCTGCGCGTGGAACTTTTCGGTTGCTCGTTTTTCAGTCTATTATGACAATATGTTGAACTTGGCTCGTGTTGCGATTAGTGCGGGCGAACGCTCAAGTTCAGTGGTGGGCAGACGATCTAAAGAATGCTCAAGGCGTAAAGCCGACAAGCACAAAATTCAGGTCTTTAGTCGCAAAATCCATCCCATCCACCTGAAACTTGTTGTTATGCAATTTCGGCGTCAATGCCAATTCGTCCAAGAAATAGGATAACCTCTGATTCTATTTTATCTCTAATTTCCCTAGCTCCAGCCTTTCGTTCTTCTTCTGTACCACTAAGCGATTTGAAATCTGGAATAGACCAAGAGATTCTTTCAGCCTTCTTCGCGTACAATGTGTCAATACTCGTTTTAAATATGGGGCACTGCTCCGTTGTGGCCTCATGACAAAGAGAGATAACGTAGTCGTAAACACCTTTTTCTTTGTATAGTTCAAAGACAGACTTCGGTGCTTCCGTGGGAAGGTCGATACCAACTTCTCGCATTACATCAATCGGCAGAGCACCAATTTTTCCTGATTCGAAGCAAGAACTCTGAACTTCAATTCCTCCGGAAGCTTTCCGCTTGACGTACTCTTCTGCTATTCGGCTCCGTGCCCCTTTATGTGTGCAGACAAAGAGAACCCTTTTTGTTCCCATTTCACATTCCTTTTGCATAACAACGTTTATACGGTTTCTTCATGACACCTTTGGGCCGTGAAATCGCGGCATAACACCCCTACGCGCAAATTGACATAAGCCTTGTGGATACTGGGTGTTAAGTCGTCCACAAGGCTTGGGACGCTGTGATATGTGGTTTCTTTACAAGACACCTATGATTCTGCTCTACAGGTCGTCTACTGGGATCTTGACGCCCTTGCCTCCCGGGGTGAATATTGGGCAACAACTTGAGATATTTCGGACCAGCCATTTTCAAGATCCCTTCCAAAAATCGTAACCTGCCCGATAGTCAGGCTCTCCACCTATTATCGAAACTGGGATGGCAATTCAATTGAAATCGGATTTAAAACAACATCCAAATCAATATATCTTTACACATACTTAAATCAACT
>Ga0307423_1001190_pt1 | contig 15979 bp, 15 predicted proteins | sample SalMarWE160310MG_FD_202154 | JGI IMG/M metagenome (GOLD analysis project Ga0307423, IMG submission 202154) | Salt marsh sediment microbial communities from the Plum Island Ecosystem LTER, Massachusetts, United States - WE1603-10 | ecosystem: Environmental > Aquatic > Marine > Intertidal zone >...
TTCACTCGGAGAGCGTGTAGACCCCGATCAGTTGAGAATGTTATGGCAGAATTGGAGTATCTGCAGAGTGAGGGTTATGAGCAGTTTCTTTTTGCGGACGACAACTTTACTCTTGATGCCAAGAGGGCGTCAAGGCTTTGCCAAAGTATCAAGAAGGATGGAATGGACATTGAGTGGTTCTGTGATTCGCGAGTAAATCAGGTCAGCTACGACATGTTCAGGGAGATGGTTGATGCCGGATGCAGATGCGTCTTCTTTGGGATGGAAAGCGGCAACCAGAGGATTCTGGATTACTACAATAAAGGTATCACACCAGAACAGTCTGAAAGGGCGGTTCGGAAGGCTAGAAAGGCGGGCGTTGATGTGATTGTGGGCTCGTTTATTGTTGGCGCTCCTGATGAAACCCTGCTTGAGATCCTGAACACGTTGCAGTTTGCGAACAGGTTAGACATTGATGTGCCTGACGTCAACATTCTAGGTGCTCATGTTGGAACCGACATATGGAATGATTTGGTGGCAAAGGGGCTTATTAACGAGGAAGAACAGTGGGAAGACGAGGTTTGTATTCCCAGAGATGTGCCAACTCCTGTTCCCTACGAGCAGGTGAGGTCGCTGATATTCGAGTATTTCCGGGCATTCTATCTGAATCCAAGACAGTTGTTGACTGAGCTGCTGAGAACCTCAAAAAGCAGTTTCAGGATAGGCGCTGCCCTACAGAACATTGTGGGTTTTCCACAATTAATCGAAACTTTGAGTCAAGCCATCAGACGGGACGAGACGAAAACTGAAAAGCTGATAAGTGAAATAGTAGATTGACTGAATGTTTGTATAGTTTGGGGAAATGGGCTCATGTCGCAGGGTAACGAAAGCGCCAGAAAAGAGATTGAAATATTAAGAATTTTGAGCGAGTTTGATAGCCCAGTGGGTTCGACTTTGCTGAAGCGGGAGTTGAGAAAAAGAGGCTTTCTTCTCAGCGAGAGAACTGTAAGATATCACCTTCTATTGCTGGAAGCGAAAGGATTTCTGATGGGGCATGACAGAAGAGGAAGAACAATAACAGAACATGGCCTTGAAGAACTGAGCAGGTCTCTTGCCACCCAAAGGCTAGGTTTCACCACAACACGCTTCATGTCCCTGGCATATCAGGCAACCTATGACCCCACCGCAGACTCGGGAACAGTTGTCGCGAATGTGTCACTGCTTGATAACAGCCTTCAGCCTAAAACCATGGATACAATGAAGGCGCTTCAGAGCATGAACCTGCTGTCTGCGCCATACATCAAGATACTGAATGAGAAAGAGGAGTACTGCGACATTTCTGTTCCCGAGGGACAGTTTGGTCTCTTCACAGTCTGCAACTTAACGTTGGACAGCATCCTGATTCACTCTGGGGTTCCGCTGTTCTTCAAGTTTGGCGGTCTAGTTCAGGTAGTGAACCGAAAACCAATCAGGTTCGTGGAAATAATCTCCTATGAAGGAACAACCATACCCCCACTGGAAGTGTTCGTCTACAGGAAGATGACCTCCATCTCAAGAATACTGAAAACAGGCTCAGGGATGCTCTTGGCGACCATGAGGGAGGTGCCTTCTGAGGCAAGAGAGAAAACCGTGAAGATTCTTGAGAACCAGCAGAAGAAGGGCTGGGGAGGAGTGCTGGTTTTGGGAGAACCCAACGAGCCAGTTCTTGGAGTGCCCGTGGGCATGGACAGGTTTGGCATATGCATGGTTGGCGGAATCGTCCCCGGAGCAGCCATGGTAGAGGAAGGAAACTATGAGGTCACCTTTGCTTCTCACTGTTTTATTCCAATCAAAGAGATGACCCGAATCTAAACAACAAACAATTCAGCAGATGACATTTGTTAGAGGTCTACTAATGTGAGTGTGAACTTCTGGCAACAAACGTGTGCTATGCTTGAAATTTTCTGAAAAAATACTGTTTTCAACAATGTACCTCTATTAGGCTCCTAATATGCGCAAAGAATGTGTGTGAATAGCACATATTCAACAACACATTTTTTGTCAACCAAGAATAACACAGTTCGTTTTTTGTTTCCAAAGAAGACTTTAAAAGACTCTCACCAGCATTAAGGGCATGTTAAGGGATAACCCATGAAGCCCGATGCTATCTTGGTGCTGGATTTCGGCGGACAATACTGCAATCTTATAGCCAGAAGAATCAGAGAACATAAAGTGTATTCTGAGGTTGTGCCATGCGACATAACTCCTGAAGAAATCAAAGAATTGAGCAAGACCATGAAAGTGAAGGGCTTAATTTTGTCGGGTGGTCCATGGAGCGTTTACGAGAAAGATTCCCCAAAATTTGATTCGAGAATCCTGGAGATGGGTATTCCGGTCCTTGGGTTATGTTATGGGCATCAAATGATAGCCTATTTCTCTGATGGAAAAGTTGAGCCGGGGACAAAGAAGGAGTATGGAATAGCACATGTTACAGTCGATAAGCCTGTGGGTGTCCTCAAGGGGCTGAGCCGAAAAGAGAAAGTGTGGATGAGCCACGGGGACACAGTTTACGAGCTCCCTGAAGACTACGAGATGTTGGCATTCACGGAAAGCTGTCCAATCGCGGCTTATCGTCATAAAACGCGGCAGATATATGGGCTTCAGTGGCATCCCGAGGTGGTTCACACAGAAAACGGTATGCAAATGCTTAGAAACTTCATCTTTGAGGTTTGCAGGTGCGAAGCAAACTGGAGACCCGAATCGGTAATCGACAAGGCAGTCCAGGAAATAAAAGAGACAGTCGGCTCAGGAACAGCAATAATCGGCTTAAGCGGAGGAATAGACTCCAGCGTTGCTACGTTCATGGCGGCTAAAGCTCTTGGAGAACGGCTTTTGGCGATTTATGTTGACCACGGATTCATGCGCTTCGGCGAAACAGAATTTGTTGAAAACACATTCAAGAATCTTGGCGTCAATGTTGTCGCAGTTCATGCTGAGGAACGTTTTCTGAAGCGGCTTGAGGGCGTAATTGATCCTGAGGAGAAACGGAAAATCATTGGAGAAGAATTCATCAGGGTCTTTGAGGAAGCAGCCAAGAAGATAGACGCTGACTATCTTATACAGGGAACAATTTACCCTGACAGAATCGAGTCAGGCTTCAGGAAACACTCTGACACCATAAAGACTCACCATAACGTGGGAGGCTTACCAGAGAAGATAGAGTTCAAGGCAATAATCGAACCCTTGCGAGACCTCTACAAGGATGAGGTCAGAGAAATTGCCAAAATCATGGGCTTACCAGACAAACTGGTTCGCAGGCAGCCTTTTCCGGGTCCAGGTTTGGCAGTAAGAATCATCGGCGAATTGACAAAAGATAGGACCGAGTTGGTGCGGAAGGCGGACAAAATTGTTACAGATGAGATTGAAAAAGCTGAGCTTGGAGATGGTCTATGGCAGTATTTTGCGGTGTTAACGGAAACGAAGAGCACCGGAGTGAAGGGCGATTCCAGAGCTTACGGTTACACTGTTGCAGTTAGGATTGTTGAAAGCCAGGAAGCCATGACTGCAGGTTTTGCGAGGATTCCTTATGGTATTCTTGAGAGGATTTCCACAAGGATAACTAACGAGTTGCCTAAGGTAACGCGGGTCGTGTATGACATAACGCATAAGCCACCAGCAACCATAGAATGGGAATAAGAAATCAGTTAATCAACTGCAAATGTTTTCGTGAATGCCTGCTGTTGCGAAATTATTTGGGCAAAACGGCAAAGATGTAAATGGGGGCAGATTTGAGTGGAACTTGAAACAGTTAAAGTTGAGATGCCTGAGGATTGTAATGTTATCTTGGGCACGGCTCATTTTATAAAAACTGTCGAAGACATTTACGAAGCTTTAGTTAACGCTGTTCCAGGCATCAAATTTGGGGTAGGCTTCTGTGAAGCCTCTGGACCATGCCTTGTTAGAGCTGAGGGAAACGACGAAGAACTGAAGAAACTAGCCACGGACCATGCTTCTAAGCTGGAATGCGGGCACAGCTTCATTATCTTCCTGAAAAACGCTTATCCCATCAATGTTCTGGACAAGATTAAACAGGTGGCTGAAGTCTGCACAATCCACGCTGCAACAGCTAACCAGTTAGAGGTTATAGTTGCTGAGACCGAGCAGGGCAGAGGAATTCTTGGGGTCGTCGACGGCTTCAAGACCAAAGGAACCGAAACCGAAGAGGATGCTGCAGCTAGAAAGAGGTTTCTCCGTAAGATTGGGTACAAGCTGTAACATCGTCGCCTTCGCAGGGTCATAGCGTTTAGTGGCACGTAAGGTATCAAATGAAAAGAAGTTTTTCTGTTCAACAACATATATGCAAAAACTGCTGAAATTCGCACGGGCGTTCTCGTGGCAAGTACCGCACATAGATTTGCTCATATAAATATGAGACCAAACTTTTTTCATATGGCGGTTGGCTCGTTCTTCGCGGCTGCCATACTAGCGCATTTTCAGCTGTTTCGCTTGCTTGACGTTTCTGCGCTGGCTGCAATCAGCTTCTTCAATATGCTCTTTGTATTCCTCCTGTTTCCGCTAGATGGCACACTTTTCCGCAAACTGGTGCTGCTCTTTGCAGGAAACAGTGTAGGAGGCTCTGGTATATTATCCAGTCCTCTTTTGAGGATGCTTTTTTATTTCTGAATGCAGACACATTCAAGATAATAATTCTAGTCGCTAAGCCTCTCCTCGATTTTGTGTGGATAGTGTCCGTTTGGTCACTTAGTCTGTCTGTGCTTGCGTCCTACAAAAGAAAAACGGAAAGGACGAAAAAAAGTTGATGGGGCCCTGCTTCTTAACATCTATTTTGTTCCGATACTGGCTGCTTTAGCGTGGATACTCGGCGTAGCCCTGTTTCTGTTTCAGGCGATGGCGTGGATGAATCTTCTTTGGATGGCGGTGCCTATTTCTCTCTATAGTTCTGTGGGAAATTTTGCGCCCTTCCTTGAGGTGGGCATAGGCGCCTATCTTGATGGAAGAAACAGAATCTGCTGGCTGATACCCTACTGTTTTTGACATTCATGCTCAACGTGCTAATCTGCACAAAAGCATTCATTGACCTCTGCTTCTACAAGATTACAGGAAAGAAACCTCACACATGGTCAAAAACAGTCCACAACGGCAACGGAAACCACCACATCAACTTAAACCAAACAAAACACTCTTTTCTGGGCACCGTAACCAGATTCTGGCACCAACTTTAATTAAAAAATTGGCTCAATAGGGTATCTGAACTTCTACGGGGATGGCTGCGGAATGGGGTCTCAGTATATAGCGTATAAGCCTAAGAAAATCTTGAATACCCATAAGCATGCTGATTCGTGGTTCTGGGACAAATACTCCGCACATCCATACATAGGCTGCGAGCATGGATGCGAATACTGTTACAGCAGAGAAAGCAAGTATTCACGTTACAGTAATCCTGATGATTTTTCGAAAATCATCAAGATAAAAGAAAACGCCTCAGAACTACTAAGAAAGGAACTAGCCAAGGTTCCGAAAGACATTGTTATTGTAGGCGACTATCAACCCGTCGAAAAAGAAACAAGGCTGTCACGCCAAATGCTGCAGGTCTGCCTTGACATGGAGTTTCCAGTATCTCTTTTGGAGAAGTCTCCGCTGGTTCTAAGAGACATTGACCTGATAGAAGAGATCAACAAAAAAAGCTGGTCAGCCGTAACGTTTTCGATTATAACCACCAAAGACGACAAAACAAGGGCGCTGTTCGAGCCAGGAGCGCCATCAGTCTCCAGCCGTTTTGATGCAATCAAAAGTTTTTCGGACAGAGGCATACTCGCTGGCGTAGCCTTCATGCCGATTCTGCCGTTCATCTATGACGATGACGATAATCTGGAGGCAGTTGTGAAGGCTACGGTGGAGCATGGTGGAAAGTTTGTTTTGGCTGGCGGATTGACTTTGGCGTCCACCCAGAAAGAGCATTACATGAAAGTTCTTGCACAGCAGTTTCCAGAGTTGACCCCGAAGTATCAAAGGTTGTATGGTGACGGGTATGGTCCAGAATGCAGCTATGCTGGGGAAATAGGCAAAAAAGTGAGCCACATATGCAAAAAGTATGGAATCAAGAATCGGATGCCACGGTACGTTCCCGACGAACCATGTGCTATTAACAAACGGCTATCCGAGAGGCTTCAAAACATGGTCTACCACATGGAACTGGAATGCACATCACAATACAGGATATGGGCGTACAGAAAGGCTGCATGGGCACTAGAGGACTTGACTGAAAGCGTTGCCGAAATCTACGCCAAAACCGGAAGAAAAGGTTTAGAGAACCTGAAGGATGTGGGAAAATCCTTGGCAACGGAGATTGAACGTCAACTCCAAGAAATCAGCGAAACTGGAGAGCACATGTTTTGAACCGCGAATGGGCAAGAAACATTGCGGAAAGATGCGTTGAAGCAGTAAACCGAGATGACCAAGAGGGCTTCTGGAATGTCCTGAATCCGGTTTTGGATGCGAAAGTTCCGTTTCCGCTTCTGGATGAAATTGGAAAACGGTTGGGCGAATCAGGAAAACTAGACAAGACAAGATACTTTCGGGTTTTTGACGAGATAGTTGCGACAGAAAAGATGGTGGGTTACGTTATTGTTGGTCAGGCTTTAGCCGCTTTTTTGGAAACAGAACTTGAAGCAAGCATAGACATGGCAAAAGAAGTCATCGTCAAGGGTCAGAAGTGGTATGTATGTGACATTGTGGGAGAGCGGGTGTTTGGTCAAGCCCTTGTCTTCCATTTTGGGTCTACAATCGTGTTATTAGAGCGGATGACCAGTTTGGAGGCGCCGGAGGTTAGGCGCAGCATCGGAGTTGCTGTTCATTTCTTTGCAAAAAGAAGACCCGAAGAAGCGGAGATGTTGAGGCGGCTGCTGTCTCTTCTGTCGCTTCTGATAGAGGATAAACGGGTTTTTGTTGTGAAGGGCGTGGGGTGGGGAATAAAAACCATCGGCAGATATCAACCGAATCTTGTTGAGGAGTATCTTCGAGAAACTTTAGAGACCAAACGAATCTCTAAATTGATGCTGCAGAAGGCTACAGCGTATTTGGATGAGAAAAGGAAAGAAAAACTTGTGACCTGTTGGCAGCATAGCGTTCACGAGCAGAGTAAACATGTGAATGTTGAATTAATTCGTAAAAATGTAGATTATGTATGAAGTTCAGATTTTTAGAAGGACAAACGAATATGGGAAATTGGTAATATTTATATGTAAAGAAAACAACTGTGGTGTATAGACTTGTTACAGTATAAATAAAATTGAGGTGGTATGTTATGTCACAAGTTTCTTTACGTGTAGCTGAGGCCCAATCCCGTGATGTGGGCCGTGGAATAGCCAGAATAGACCCCAAAGTCAGTTCTGAGATCGGTCTTTCCGCTGGAGACGTTGTTGAGATCCACGGAAAGAAAAAAACTGCTGCAATATATTGGCCAGGATACCAAGAAGACACTGGTAAAGGCGTCATCCGCATAGACGGGTATACCAGAAACAACGCTGGCGCAGGCATAGACGAAAAAGTCGACGTGAAAAAGGTTGAAGCAAAAGAGGCAAAAAAGATCACTATTGCGCCTACAGAGCCGCTGCGGATAACTGGAGGAGAAGAGTATCTTAAGCAGATTCTGGAGAACCGCGTCATATCCAGAGGCGACTTTATACCCTTGGGAATTATGGGTCGCAGAATAAACTTGGTGGTGACAGGTGTTCAGCCGCCAGCAGCCGCAGTCATTGTAGTTCCGTCTACTCAAGTTATTTTAAGCGATAAACCAGCAAAAGTTTTGGCAACCGAGATTCCTCGGATATCTTATGAAGATATCGGCGGATTAACTGATGAAATAAAAAAGGTACGCGAAATGATTGAACTTCCTTTGCGGTATCCAGAGTTGTTTGAACGGCTGGGTGTAGAGGCACCGAAGGGCGTGCTTCTTCATGGACCGCCTGGAACAGGAAAAACTTTGTTGGCAAAAGCGGTAGCTAGCGAAACAAACGCGAACTTTTCTAGCATCAGTGGTCCTGAAATCATGAGCAAGTTTTATGGCGAAAGTGAAGGCAGGCTCAGAGAGATTTTTGAACAAGCCCAAGAGAACGCTCCTAGCATCATTTTCATTGACGAAATAGATTCGATAGCTCCAAAAAGAGAAGAAGTAACAGGTGAGGTGGAAAAACGGGTTGTTTCACAGCTTTTGTCGCTCATGGACGGGCTTCAATCCCGTGGCAAGGTTGTTGTTATCGGAGCAACCAACAGGCCAAACGCTTTAGACCCCGCTTTACGTAGACCAGGACGGTTTGACCGCGAAATAGAGATCGGAGTACCCAACAAGGATGGCAGGCTTCAGGTTTTGCAGATTCACACCAGAGGAATGCCCTTAGCGAAGGATGTGGATTTGAAACGTTTAGCTAATGTTACTCACGGTTTTGTTGGCGCCGACTTGGAGGCGTTAACCAAGGAGGCTGCTCTTCATGCACTCCGGAGAATACTTCCAGAGATCGATTTTGAGGCGGAAAGCGTGCCAGTGGAGATACTGAACAAAATCATAGTGGACATGAACGATTTCCAGGAATCATTGAAGGAGATTGAGCCGTCTGCAATGCGGGAAGTGCTGGTTGAAGTGCCTAACGTCAAATGGACAGACATCGGCGGCTTAGCAGAAGTAAAAGAGGAACTGCAAGAAGCTATTGAATGGCCTTTGAAGTATCCTGAAATCTTTGCTTACATGAACACTAGTCCGCCAAAGGGTGTGCTTTTGTATGGTCCTCCTGGAACAGGAAAAACTATGCTGGCTAAGGCGGTTGCTAACGAGAGCGAAGCGAACTTCATCAGCATCAAAGGTCCTGAGGTGCTGAGCAAGTGGGTTGGAGAATCCGAACGTGCAATAAGGGAAGTGTTCAGGAAGGCAAGGCAGTCAGCTCCGACAATCATATTCTTTGATGAGCTGGATTCGATAACACCTGTCAGAGGCACAGGAGCAGGCGGCTCACAAGTAACAGAACGTGTAATCAGCCAGATACTAACAGAACTGGATGGACTGGAAGAACTGAAGGACGTGGTTGTTATCGGAGCCACGAACAGGTTAGATATTGTTGATCCTGCTTTGCTGCGTCCCGGACGATTCGATAGGCTGTTGAATGTGCCGGTTCCGGACTTGGAAGCAAGAAAGGACATACTTAAGATTAATCTGGAAAAGAAGCACTTGACTAACGACGTGAAGATAGACGTGTTAGCGGAAAAAACTGAAGGATACTCTGGAGCGGACTTGGCTGCGTTAGCTAACACAACCGCGATGCTGGTCATCAAAGAGCACATAACCAAAAGTAAAACCATAGAGAAGGCAAAAGAGAACCTCAAAGACCTAAAAATCAGCATGAAAGATTTCGAAAAGACACTAGAAAAAATGAAGCCATCCTCCGCTGCAAAAAAACAACAACAATACCTACAATGAGATACTGATTTACCACGGGGGAGCGTTCCCCCACTAAACTCTTTTTTTGATTAACTATTTTGTTTAGCCATGACGCTGTTTGTCAATAAAGGCAATATCACAGTAGCGGTTTCAGAAGTATTTGAAGGTGAGATTGGTTTGAAGAGATGGGAATGTGTACAGGTTGGTCACCACAGTAATGTTGAAAAAAGAATTGAGGAATTCCAAGGCAGAGGCTGGAGCCTTCACACGTATTCTGCTGCTCAGCTACGAGGGTCAGAGATTAATCACTACTTACTATTCGAAAAAGACGAATAAACAATAGATTCAGCTAGTGACAAATGCACTCGCCACCAACGCAACCCGCGTGTACATACACTATTATTAAATAAGATTGTAAAACAGTTTGAGGGGTTGGTGTAGGACTTGAGGGTTGTTGCTGATCTTCACATTCACAGCAAATATAGCCGTGCTACAAGCCAGAACATGGACATAACAGAGATTACCCGTTTTGCGAAAATAAAAGGATTAACGCTTGTGGGCACTGGCGACTTCACCCACCCAAAATGGTTCAGCGAACTGTCTGAAGAATTAACAGAAGTTGCTGGCAGCAGCCTATACGGCTCAGCTAAACATCCAGAATCACCAATTCGTTACATGTTAACCGCCGAAGTTTGCACCATATTCACTGTTGACGAGAAATCAAAGAAGATACATCATGTCCTTTTTACGCCTAGCCTCGAAACAGCCACACAAATCAATGACCGTCTGAAACGCTACGGCGACCTAAGCGTGGACGGCAGACCATTCTTGGACATGACCGCCTCGCAGCTTGTGGAGGAGGTTATGGGGGTTTCTGACGAGAACGAGGTGGTTCCTGCTCATGTTTGGACTCCATGGTTCAGCCTTTTTGGAGCCTTCAGCGGCTTCGACACAGTAGAAGACTGCTACGAGGACATGACTAAGCACATTCATGCACTGGAAACGGGGCTTTCTTCGGACCCGCCAATGAACTGGAGACTAAGCACCCTAGACAGGTTTACGTTGATTTCTAACAGTGACTGCCACAGCCACTGGCCATGGAGAATCGGAAGAGAAGCCAACGTCTTCGAACTAGACCAATTAACGTATATGGAAGTGGTTGATGCCATACGCAAAAAAGACCCACACCGCTTCAAATATACCATAGAAACCAACCCCGCGTACGGCAAGTACCACTGGACAGGACACAGAAACTGCAACGTCTCGCTTCCGCCCCAAGAAGCAAAAAAGTATGGAAACCATTGTCCGGTTTGTGGCAGAAAACTCACCAGAGGAGTCGAGCAGCGAATTGAGGAGCTGGCTGACAGACCCGCCGACTACACGCCAGAAAATCCGATAGGCTACAAGCGGCTGCTGCCCCTCTCAGAGATCATAACTGCGGTTGTGGGTGTCAGCTATCCTGGAACCAAAAAGGTGTGGAGCATCTACAATCCGCTGATACAGAAGTTTGGAGACGAATACACTGTGCTCATCGATGCCTCTAAAGAAGAGATGAGAAAGATTGTTGACCCAAGGATTGCTGAGGCGATTGTCAGGGTCCGAGAAGAAAAAGCTCATGTAGTACCCGGGTATGATGGCGTGTATGGGCAGCTTGTGATCTTCGACGAAAAACAGGAAGCCACTCAGCAGCCGAAGCCTAAGCAGAAGAGCATGGCAGACTTCATGTAATTGAATACAGTTTTAAGACGGAACCCAACTCTTAATCGGCATACAATGAGGGTGTGGACGCGTTTTGAAGGACACGCTAACAAAAATTGTTGATCAGGGCAGAAGCCTAGGCGCAGAATACGTTGAAATCCGAGCACAAAACCTATTCAAGACCCTCTTGACGACCAAGGACGGCACAGTTGAGGGAGCAAAAGAGGGAACCGAAAACGGTGCGGGCGTCAGAGCCCTAGTTGATGGCGCTTGGGGCTTCGTGTCTCTCGGAACACTGGAACCTAAACTGCTTACAGAAGCTGTTGATGAGGCGGTTCGGTTGGCGAAGGCGGCTAGCCTCAGGGTGAAGTCTCCTGTGAAGCTTGCTGACGCAAAGACTGTAGAAGACCGGGTGGTGGCTAATTCGAGGAAGAATCCGCGGGATGTTTCTATGGAACAGAAGATTTGTGATGTTTTGGCGATGGATAAGGCGGTCTTCGGTTATGACAGCAGAATAAAGAGCTGCACGATTAGCTACTTGGATGTGACAGGAACGAATATTTTTGTTAACAGCAACGGAACATGCATAGAACAGGACAAACTCTATGTCTGGTCACGGATTCTAGCCTCAGCACGAGAAAACAGCATCTTCGCATCTGCAAGAGAAGAAACAGGCTCCACGTCAGGCTACGAAATCTTTGACACGGAAACGCCAGAAAAGCTGGGCACAATGGTTGCCAAACGGGTAGTTGAGCAACTGAAGGCTAAAACGCCTAGGGGCGGAAGCTTTCCTGCGGTTATAGGACCCAACGTTGTGGGCGTTTTTATTCATGAGGCTATGGGGCACCTTGCAGAAGCGGACCTTACGTTGTCTGGTTCTGTGCTCTATGACAAGCTTAGAAAACAAATCGCATCAGAATCTGTAACAGTCTATGATGATGGCACAGTCGAAGGCGCCTTCGGATCCTTCAAGTATGACGATGAGGGAGTTCGAACCCAGAAAACGGCTCTGATTGACAAGGGAACGTTAACTGGGCTTATGCATAACCGCGAAACCGCCCACAAACTGAACATGGAGCCTACAGGGAATGCTCGTGCTGAGGACTTCCGTTTTGAGCCAATCATCAGGATGCGGAACACGTACCTTGCAGCAGGAGACAGCAGCTTCGAGGAGCTGATTGAAGACGTTGATTTTGGTTATTATCTTAAGAGTTTTCGTGGCGGTCAAGCGAACTTGGATGGGACGTTTCAGGTTGGCATACAGGAAGCCTACGAGATTGTCAAGGGCCAGATTGGAGACGCGGTCCGTAGTGCTTCGATTAGCGGGAACACTCTTGAAACGTTGCACCGGGTGGATGCTGTTGGCAGAGACTTTGAGTTGTGGCCTGGAAGATGCGGCAAGGGGCAGACAGCTTTCATCTGTGACGGCGGACCACACATCAGGGTAGGAGAGGTGACTATTGGTGGCGGAGCATAAAACCTCAGAACTGATTGACATTGGAGAGCGGGCAGTCAACTTTGCGCTTAGAAGTGGCGCGGAGGAGGCTGAGGCATTCCTGAGCATGAGTAGCGGCACTTCGATAGATATTGAGAGGGGACAAATCGTCAGAAGCGCCAAAAGCGTTGATCAGGGGTTAGGAGTGAGGGCAGTTTACGGGAAGGCGGTTGGTTTCTCTTACACAAACACGTTAACAATTAAGAACATCGAAGAGGCTGCATCAAGAGCATTCAGGGCTGCTAGAGCAAGCAGGCCAGACAAGAACTGGATTAATCTTCCCAGCGCAGGAAGGTATAGTGAAACAAACGGCACCTACGACAAGAGGATAGTTAACCTGTCTTCTGACGAGTTGGTGGAGATGACGGCGGACCTGTTGGGGGCGGTTGTCGATTATGATCGGCGGGTTTTGGCGGTGGATGGTGGAGTGGCAACGTCCCTGTTTAGCAGTGTTGTCGTTAATTCTCGTGGTGTTGAAGCCTCTGATGTGGGGACCGCGGTTGGCTGTTCCATGGAGACGATAGCACGGGATGGAGCGGATGTTACTCCGGCATGCTACGAAGTAAACACTAAACGAGTTTATGACATTGACCCGGTGGCTGTTGGAGTTGAGGCGGCTAGGCAGGCTGTTTCTTCTCTTGGGGCTAAGAAGATGGGGTCTGGAGCTTTTCCTGTGATTTTTACTCAGGCTGCGTTTCGTTCACTGCTGTATTATACTGTGATTAATGCGGTTAAGGCAGATTATGTTCAGAGGGAACGGTCAGCGTTCAAGGACAAGATTGGAGAGCAGGTTGCCTCAGAGCTTGTCACGGTGACTGATGATGGGCTTCTTGAGGGCGGGCTTCTGACAGGAAAGTTTGATGATGAAGGTGTTCCATGCCAGAAAACGTTGGTTATCGAGAAGGGCGTACTGAAGAATTTCCTGTATGACAACTTCACGGCAAACAAGGCTGGAACTGTGAGCACTGGAAACGCTTCAAGGTCAGGAGTTGCCTCTTACGCTTCTACGCCGGTTCTTGAGGCAAGCAACTTCGTGTTTAAAGAAGGAAACAAAACGCCTGAGCAGCTTGTAGGCGAGGTTAATGATGGGCTTATAGTGTATGGTGTTCAGGGCGCTCACAGCAGCAATCCGGAGAGCGGCGAATTCTCTGTGGTAGCTACTCCGGTATGGAAGATAGAGAACGGAACTGTTGCTTATTCTGTACGCGATGTTATGCTGACTGGCGTCTTCTTCAATGTTCTAAAGAATATCTCTGCTCTCGGCAATAACACTAGGAAACTGGGGCAGCTGGTTGCACCGTGGATAAAAGTAGAAAACGTCAAAGCCATCGGAAGAGGATGAAATACTAGAAAGACTGAGTGTTTTCCAGCGTCGTGGATACAAAAGCATCAACAAAATCCCAGATTAGCAGCCTATTTTCCCATCATGAACAGAGCCATTTCGATGTCTGCTATGCTGAAGGTGTATCCTTCACTGTTTAGGTAGTTTTGGATTACTTCTAGAGTCCAGATTAAGTGCTGATAGTTTTCGCCCCACCGTTCGTCTGAACAAATGTGTCCTGGCGTTTTAGGTCCTACAGGGCATTTGAGAACAGGCTTTTCATCGAACTGCAGAGTCTTTAGAGCGTTTCCAACTTGGCTGTCGTAGATGCAGAATCGGTTTTGGTCAAAAAGTCCAATAATTTTTGAGGCTTGACTAATTTCAATGCCGTCGATTGCCAGTAGTTCTTCAACGGCGTCAGATACTTTGCCATGGTCAACAAACTCGAATACTTTTCGGGTTATTTCTAAGACTTTTTGTTCGTCACGCAAGGGAAACTTGCCAAAACCGCCCGAAGACATGATAAGGTCAAGAGTTACTAGGTCGATGCCGCCAGAGTTTTGGCTTCGAGAAAACTCTATAGATTCTGTTATTTCGTTGCGTTCTGTTAGGCAGGCTTGAGGTTCTTTATCGCTCCATGAATAGTTTTTTCTGGCTTCAATAATCTGTGATTTGTTGTCTTTAGCCCAATCTAAAATAACTTGTTTGTATTTTTTTAAAAACAGGTTCTTATCAACCAATTTTTCTTCGATTGTAGATTTCTCATTTTTCAAATCAGGTTTGCCTTCTTCAAGTTTCTTTTCCATTTGCCTATTGATTGAAAGAGAGTTTTTGCTCTTAAAGGTAACAGTTTTTGAGTAACATGTGGCTCTGAGCAAAAACACGTTTAGTTATAGTGGGAATAGGGTTGTATTAGCTCCGCCAGCTGGTTCTGTTCGTTGATACTAAGAGTTCTCGAATGATGATTCTGTATGTAATCACAGACTTCCTTTGGTGTGAAAACAGGGACTGTGGGCTGTTTCAGGTTCAGCGCTGCTTTTTCGTTAGCGAACACAATAAGCGGGTTTACAAAGAGGCGTGTGTGGAGCCGTCTTCCTATCAGGCTGCCAAGCAGGGCGGCGTTCCTTTTTGCTTGTTTGCTTGGGCTTCCAAGTTTTCCTCTATAGCCGCCGCCTTTTTTTCCAGTTTTCCATTGGCTCCAAGAGTCCCCGCTGCAGCTGATTGCGCCATTATTGTTTTTTGTTTCTATCACAAAAACGCCGTTTGAGCCAACAACCACGTGGTCTATGTCACCCCTTCTTCCCGGAAGCATCACATTATGAAAAATGTGATACCTGCCACGAAGAGCCTTCAAAGATTTTGCTACCCTTTCTTCAGCCTTTGCCCCTGACCTCCAGATTTTAAATTTCTGAAACAGAGGAAACGCTCCAACCAGAACCCCGCAGCCAACAAAAAAGAGGACAAAATTTCTAGTTTCATAACTGAAAAAGAAGAGTGAACAACTTGCTAAAAGAAGCAGCAAACCAAAATTTCTGAAACGATTTGCCTTTCTTCGTGTGCGAAACATCAGCCCATAATTCGTTAAAGAAGACTAAAAACAGTTGCGAATCAGGGCGCAATATTTTAGAGTAGGATGGCGCGGGGTGCGGGATTCGAACCCGCGTGGCCCTACGGACCACAGACTTAGCAGGCCTGCTCCCTACCAGGCTAGGAGAACCCCGCATAAGATACTGTGTTCAACGAGAAACCTAAAAAAAGTATCTGTCCGACCTGAAACCAAGTTTTTATAAAACCTCTGTATCCATACTGTTGGAACATGGGCCGGTTGTCTAGTCCGGTAGGATGCAGCCCTTACGCGGCTGAGGTCGCAGGTTCAAATCCTGCTCGGCCCACCATCTCCACAAAAAACACTTTTCTGCAATCATATTAGGAGACTAATAGAGGTACATTGTTGAAAACAGTCTTTTTTCTGTTTTTCCAAGCAACAACAAAAAAGCGTTACCTAAAAGCCAAATTATACTCTTACCTAGTAACAGCTCTAAAACTCCCCTCTTTTTCA
>Ga0307423_1001191_pt1 | contig 15972 bp, 9 predicted proteins | sample SalMarWE160310MG_FD_202154 | JGI IMG/M metagenome (GOLD analysis project Ga0307423, IMG submission 202154) | Salt marsh sediment microbial communities from the Plum Island Ecosystem LTER, Massachusetts, United States - WE1603-10 | ecosystem: Environmental > Aquatic > Marine > Intertidal zone >...
CCGACCTGCAACTTCACTCCGGCCTTTTCGACCACCTCAAGCGTCTTCCGTACGCGGTCCGGGTCGAGCGCGATGGGCTTCTCGCAGAAGACGTGTTTTCCCGCGTTCGCGGCGATCTCGGTGAACTCGGCGTGGGTCGGGGTCGGCGAGCAGATCAGGACCGCCTCGACCTCTGGATCATTGAACATATCAGCCGGTTCGAGCGTCGGCGCGACACCCCGGCCGCTCCAGTCGTCCGGGTTGAGATAGGGATCGGCGACGGACTTCAGCCGCACGCCCGGCATGGCGAGGAGGTTGTCGGCGTGGAGCTTGCCGATCCTACCGGCTCCGATGACGCCGATGGTGATTTTCTTCATCGGGTGCTCCCCCCCGCCGCCTCGGCAGCATCCAGCTTCACCGGCCGGTTCCCGTCCATCGATCTCTTTGCCGCCCCGGCGGCCTTGACGGCCGCCAGAGCGTCGTCGGCCGAGACCGAAACCGGTTTTTTCTCCCGTAGACAGCGGACAAACGCTTGCAGCTCGGCGATGAACGCGTCCCGGTAACGCTCGACGAAGGTGGTTGGCGGCAGATCGGTGTAGACGCCCCCCTCGAGGAACGACTCCATCGAGGTCGGTCGGTTGTTGTCCACCACCAGGTTGCCCTTCGACCCGAAGGCCTCGAATCGCTGATCGTAGCCGTAGCGAGCCTGGCGGCTGTTGTCGATCACGCAGAGGGCGCCGTTGGCCAGGCGCAACGTGATAATGGCGGTGTCGATGTCGCCGGCGTTGCCGATCTCCGGGTCGATGAGGACAGCTCCGGCCGCGAAAATCTCCTCGATTTCGGAACCGCTCAGAAACCGGATGGTGTCGAAATCATGGATGGCAAAATCGAAGAACATCCCGCCGGAACGTCGCACGAAATCGATCGGCGGCGACGCCGGGTCGCGGTTGATGACCCGGAGACCGTGCAGCTCTCCGACATCGCCGTTGTGAACGGCCTCGGCCAATCGGCACACATTCGGGTCGAAGCGCCGGTTGAAGCCGACCTGGAGCTGGACACCGGCGGCGTTTGCAGCCGCGATCGCGTCCTCAATCGGTCCTTCTTCGAACCCGACCGGCTTTTCACAGAAGATGTGCTTGCCCGCTGCTGCCGCCTGCCGGATCAGCTCGCTATGACGTCCGGATGGTGCGGTGATCACGACCGCCTCGATCTTGGTGTCGTCGAACACTGCCGAGTTTTCGGTCGATCGCATCGGGATCCCGAGCCCCTCTGCCCATGCCTCGTCCAGATGCGGGCTCGCGACCGCTCTGACCTCCGCTTCTGGAATGTGATGGACCAGGTTCTCGGTGTGCATCCTGCCGATCCGACCGGCCCCGATCACACCAATCGTCGTCTGTTTCATGAGCCTGCCGCCTTCAGTCCTTTGGTAATCATTCCTGATTTATTCCAACGTACACCGGTGGCTGGAAGAGTCTTTCGACGTCCATGGATGAACCTTCTGTCATCCCCGGGGCCAGGGGCCCCGGGGGTTTCGTTCATTGTTGAGAATTCCTACAGATCGAACCTCACACCGAGGGTCGCCCACCAGCTGTAATACTCCTGCTGCCGGATCCGGTCGGTGGTACCTTCATAGGCGGTGTACGGTTCATCAGTAATGTTGATGGCCTCGAAGAATATGCTCCATTTCTTTGCGACCTGAACCCGGAACAGGAAGTCGAGCTGGGCGTGGTCGTCGACCCAGATGTCTTCTTCGGGATCTCCAGCCACTTCGAGAAGCTTCTTGCCGTTGTAGTTGTATGACAGCCGTGTCGTGACACCGTACTTCTCGTAAACCAGGGCAAGGTTGCCCACGTTCTTCGACTGGCCCGGAAGCGAAGTGGACTCGCGGTCTGGATATTCTGCGTCGGAGTCGACATAGGTGTAGTTGCCGTAGAGACCAAAGCCACCCCAGAAACCGGGCCAGTTGGTGAACTGGTTCTGAAACGCAAGTTCGAAGCCAGCCAGGGTGCCCTTGTCACCATTTCGCGGCTGGGTGACCTCGACGTCTTCACCGTCAATGACCTCGTCGACCTGGAAAATGAAGATGTAGTCGCTGATGTCCTTGTAAAAGACGCCCGCCGAGATGATGCCGACCGGCTGCAGGTACTGCTCCCACATGAGATCGAGGTTCCAGGCGGTTGTGACGTTGAGATCGGGGTTCCCGAGCTCGGCCTCGCGGTCCTCGAGGTTGACGAACCGCCACGGGGCCATTTGTTCGAAGTTGGGCCGCGCCAGGCTGCGGGTGACGGCCGCCCGGAGCTGCGAATCTTCACCGGTCTTGTAGACCAGGTGGAACTGCGGCAGCCACTCGGTCCACTTCTTGTCGCCCGTAACCGGCGACACGAAGGCGTCCCCCTCCTCGTCAATCAGCAGCTCGTTCGCCGTGTACTCGTTCTTGGTGCTCTCCATCCGAACGCCACCCAACAAGGAGGTGTTCGCGCCGAGAATGAACTCGCCCATAACGAAGGCAGCGAAAGTGTCCTCGGTGATATCGTAGTCCACCAAATCGTCCTCGAGGTTCTTCTCGGATTCGAGAACTCCGCTCGCCTCGAGGTCTCTCATGAGGGTCGGGTCGAAGAACGGAATGATCTGGTTCCCATAAACACCGTTGAAGAACGGGGTCGCCGAGTTCCAGTTGTCCAGGAACGGCACCATGTTGAGGTCGTCATCCGACTCGAGATCGAAGGTTTCGTAGTCCTGTTCCTTGGTCTTGGACCTGGCCTTGGCACCGAACTTCCACAGGCCGCTGAAACCGGCATTCTTGTAGAAGCCCTTGGTGAAGTTGAAGGCGCCGACGACGTCTTCCTCGGCGGAGGTTTTGGTGTGGTCCTCGATCGAGTCGAACCAGAAATCGGCTGCGCGCTCGTTGAGCGGATTGGCCTGGATATTGTTCGGGTCGATTGAGTCTGGACTGACGTTGGGGTCGAAGACCACGTCCTCCTGCTCGAACGCGGAAGTGAACTGGTGGATCGTCTCTTCGGATGATCTGTTCCACATGAGGTGATAATCGATGACCAGTGACTCACCGATGTTGTTCTCACCGCCAAAGGCGACGGATTTGATGAGCGATTCCTGTGTTCGGTCCTTGATATCCCGAACGAGGGCGTCTTTCCCGACCCTGTTCCTCTTTCTGCGCCGGAGCTCGGTGTCGTCGTATTTTGTCCACAGGCCTTTCAGGTAGTAGTTGGATGTCAAGGAGGCTCTGAAATCGATGTCGGCGGTGAGCCCATAACGTTTCCGCTCGGTCGTGTAATCACGCAACTGGAGCTCGTCGAGATAGCCGTCGTCATATTCCGGCTCGATGTCGTCAGCCCCTCGTTTGGTGTCACTCCCGCTTCCGGACACCAACACGCCCCAGTCCTTTTCGGCTCCAAAGCGCGAGCCGAAAGTGAACATCCCGTTCGGGGCCGTTTCCTCCATCAGCTGGCTGTAATTCGCACCGAGGGCGACCGAGACTCGGGTTTCCTCTGGTGCGCTCCCCGTGACGAGATCGACCGTGCCGCCGATCGAGTCGCCGTCCATGTCCGGAGTCAGGGCCTTCGTAACCTCGATCGACTCCAGGAGATCGGCCGGAATAGTGTCGAGAGCGACGTTCCGGACGCTGGCCTCCGGCGACGGGATCCGCTCACCGTTGACTGTGGTGGAGTTGAGCCGGGCTTCGGTGCCCCGGATGATGATGTAACGGCCCTCACCCATGTCGCGGTTCAGGCTGACGCCGGGAATGCGCTGCGTCGCTTCAGCCGCGTTCTTGTCAGGGAAGCGCCCGATCTGGTCGGCGGCGACGATATTCGTGATGTTGATTGCGTTCTTCTGCCGGTTGAGCGCCCTGGCCTGACCGACGAGCAGTGGCGATCCCCGAACCTCGATCTCGCCCCCGTACGCCATCGTCATGTCCTGGGTGACGGTTTGACCGACCACCACGGTCACCGCGGCGGATGCCTTCTGCAGACCCAGGTAGTCAAAAACAACGGTGTGCTCACCGGGCGGCACCGTCGACAGCCTGTAAATACCACTTTCATCGGTCTGGGTGACCAGGTTGGTGCCTTCGATCGTGACTTTCACGTTCTGCAGCCCGCCGCCTGCGGGTCCAGTGACCGTGCCCTCGATGGAGCCGGTGCCTCCCTGGGCGCCGGCAGTACCGGGTAGGGATATCGCAATTACAAAGAGAGCCAACAACGTCAAAGATCGATACGCTTTCAAGGACACCATCGCTACCTCCCATCGGTCCGAATATTGATCGAAAAATGGGCGAATCTGAGCGGGCCTCCCGTCCCGCGGCTGAATTTCTCACTCCGATGTCAAGACCTTGAAAAAACGAGAAACGCGGTGTTGAAACCTCATATTGGCGTCCTTTGGAACGTTCCAATTTGCAAATCGACGGAATAGGCATTATATTTTGGAACGTTCCAAGAAGGAACATAAAGCCTGGGCGGAGCAAAGTCAAGTGTCACCACGCGGGAAACCAACAAAGAACCAGTCGCAAAGCAGGCCGACGATACACGATGTGGCCAGGCGGGCGAAGGTCTCGAAGTCCCTGGTCTCGATGGTCACTCGCGGCGAGGACGGTGTCAGCGACGAAAAGCGCGAAGCCATCCTCGAGGCCATCGAGGAGCTCAACTATCGCCCGAACGTCATCGCTCAGAGCCTTGTCCAACGCCGAACGCGCATCCTCGGTGTGATGATCCCCGACCTCCGGAACCCATTTTTCAGCGATGTTGTGTCGGGAATCCAAGCTCGAGCCGGAGAACTGGGATTCCGTGTACTCTTCAACACCGGTCTGCGCCAGCCCGACCTGGAGGAGAGCGCCATCGTGGACCTGCTCGAGCTTCAGGTCGACGGCCTGATACTGGCCGCGCCTCGCGTGGAGGACCGGGTCATCACCCACGCCGCACAATGGATTCCGGTGGTCGTCGTCAACCGCAACTCCCCTGACGACTCATGTGACAGCGTTACCAACGACAACATCGCCGGCGCTGGACTCGCCGTCGAGCACTGCGCCGCTCTCGGTCACCGTCGGATCGCTCTCATCGAGGGAGGCGCCGGAGTGGCCGCTAGGACCCGATACGAAGGCTATCTCCGCGCGATGCGAAGGCTCGGCCTCGCCGATCACATTTTGACCGCGCAAGGTGCGCACTCCGAGGAGGGGGGCCGATTGGGCGCCCGAGAGCTGCTTCGAGCCGAGCCGTTTCCGACCGCGATCTTTGCCTCCAATGACCTGTGCGCTATTGGTGCCCTGGATGCTCTAGAAGAAGCAGGAATGAGCATCCCAGGCGATGTTTCGCTGGTCGGGTTTGATAACACCACCTTGGCGGCGCTGCGTCACATATCACTGACCAGTATCAACCAGCCGGGCAGTGACATGGGGCGGTTGGCCGTGGAGCGATTGTGGGAACGTATCGACGGAGAAAGGACCACCCCAACACATGACATCGTGACCCCGAGCCTGGTTATCCGGTCCACGACGGCACCCCCTCGAGACGACCGGGGTGGTGTGCTGGGTTCGGCCAAACCGATCCGACCTTCGCAACATTCGAGTGACGACGAGTGACTCGATTTCAATCTTCAAAGGGGGATATTCACATGGCATCGAAAGCACGATCTGGAAGAACACAAGCTGCTCGATTCATTCTCGGAGCCTCATTGGTGGTGTTCGTTTCGGCCTGTGCCACTGAACAATCGCCGACGGACGCGGAAGAAGCCCTCGCCCCGGTGGTCATTACTGAGAAGACGGCCGTTGACACCGACGATCCCGCGATCTGGATCAACCCGGACGACCCCGCCAAAAGCCTGATCCTGGGCACCGACAAGGGCGGATCGGTCTTTGTCTTCGATCTCGACGGCAAGATCCTCCCGGAGAAAACGGTCACCGGGATGGGTCGGATGAACAATATCGATGTCGCGCACGGATTTCCGCTCGGCGGCGAGACCATCGACATCGCGTTGGCGACGGATCGCAACGAGGAGAAAATCAGGGCTTTTCGTCTTCCGGAAATGACTCCGATCGATAACGGCGGCATTGAGGCCTTTGAAGGCGAGACCGACGATCGCCGGGCGATGGGTATCGCGATCTATACCCGCCCCTCCGACGGCGCCTTCTTCGCCATTGTCAGCCGCAAAATGGGACCTTCGGGAGCCTATCTCTGGCAATACCTTCTCGAAGGCGCCGGCGACGGGACCATCAAGGCCACCAAAGTCCGGGCATTCGGAGAATTCGTTGGGGGTAAGGAAATCGAAGCTGTCGCCGTCGACAACGAACTGGGCTACGTCTACTACTCGGATGAAACCGCCGGGATTCACAAGTATCTCGCCGACCCTGACGCGCCCGGCGCCGACCGGGAGCTCGCGTTCTTTGGGACTGATGGTTTTGCAGGGGATCAGGAGGGCATCTCGATCTACAAGGTCAACGATGGCACCGGCTATATCCTGGTCTCCGACCAGCAGGCCAATACGTTCCGCGTCTTCAAGCGCGAAGGCGAGCCCGGTGATCCCCACGACCACCAACTGGTCAAGGTCGTCAAGTTGTCAACCAATGGGAGCGACGGCTCCGATGTGACAAACGTCCGAGTCGACGATCGATTCCCGTCGGGCCTCTTCGTCGCCATGTCGGACGACCGGACCTTCCACTACTATTCGTGGGACGATCTTGCTGGAGACGATCTCAAGAAGGCGCCGAACGGAGTGCCGCTGTCGCCGTAGTTTTCTCCCTTCCCTTGTTCCCATCAGATTCGCGCCGGGTTGTCCGGCGCCTTTTTCTGCAATTCACTTCGTGAATTGCTGAATAGCGTATTTGTTGAGAACCAGGGTGTCATTTCATTGGGGGATTGATGACTCCGAGGTCTTGGAGCTGGGTTCTCAACGCATCGATGCCATCGACCCAGTACGCGTTAAGACCGACATTTCGAGCTGCCTCGACGTTGACCGCTGTGTCATCGAAGAACGCGATCCGCTCCGGAGGGACGGCGAGATCGCGAACCACGTGATCGAAGATCGCGCGATCAGGTTTGACCCTACCGATTTCGTCGGAGAAGTAGAAGGTCTCGACGACGTGTTCGAGACTCCGTCGGTGAATGGGTGTATGGAGGGCGTTCGAGTTGCTCAGAGAGGCGACACGATGGGTCTGGCGCACCTGATGGAGCAGCTCGACCGCCCCCGGATAGGGACCGCGCGCCCATTCCACGAATTGCACGATGAAACCCTCCACCGACAGGTGGAGCCGGTACTCCGCGATGATGCGCTGTGCGAACTCGTCCGGGTCGATGTGGCCGCGTTCGAAACCCTGAACCGCCTCCGAGTTGATCCAGCGCGAACGGATCTCCGCTCTCCCCGGTGAGTCGGGCAGCAGCCGGCTGAGCTCGTCGAATCCCGCGAAGTCGATGAGCACCCCGCCGAGATCGAATAGCAGGACCTCAAACTCTGGATCGTCGATCATCGGCCATACCAATGCAGATACCGATCGGGAACATCCTCCTCCTTCAACAGCAATTCACGCAGTGAATTGCAGCGCGAGCTCCATGATCCGCTCCTGGGTCGCCTCGGTGCGGGGCAGCACCCCCTGTAGCGAGCCTTCGTGCATGACAGCGATTCTGTCGGCCAACCCGAGCAGTTCAGGCATTTCACTCGAGATCAGGACGACGGCGACGCCGCGTTCGACCAGCTCGCCGATGAGCTCGTAAATCTCGGCTTTGGCGCCGACGTCGATCCCTCGAGTTGGCTCGTCGAAAAGCAACACCTGGCAGCCGGCCGCCAGCCAGCGGGCGAGGACCACCTTTTGCTGGTTTCCGCCCGACAGGTTCATCGCTTCCTGATCGAGGGATGTGGCGCGGATGTCGAGCTTTTCGACCAACGCGCCGGCGCGCTCATGCTCGGCAGCAATGTCGATGAAACCGTGTCGGGAAAGTTCATCGAGGCTCGTCAAGGTGATGTTCTCGCCGACCGACAGCTGAAGCACCAAGCCCTGCTGCTTCCGATCTTCGGTCAAAAATCCGAGACCAGCCGCGATCGAAGCTGCAGGGTCGTTGCCACGGAGGGCGGTCCCACCCACCTTGACCGTGCCGCCATCGACCGGGTCGGCGCCGAAGATGGCTCGGGCCAGCTCGGTCCTGCCTGAGCCCATCAGACCCGCTATGCCGAGGATCTCGCCGGCGCCGACCGAAAACGAAATAGGTGACAACCTGCCCTCTCGAGCGAGACCGTCCACTTCCAGGACCGGTTTGCCGATTTCGACCTCTCGCTTGGCGATCTGTTCATCGATCGTCCTTCCGACCATCAGGCGGATGAGCTCGTTGACGTCGGTTTCCCGAACCTCGCGCGTTCCCACCGTGTGGCCGTCTCGCATCACGGTCACGCGGTCGCCGATCGCAAAGATCTCGCGCATCCGATGCGAAATGTAGATGACCGGCACCCCCTCCCGACCGAGGCCGCGAATGACCTCGAAGAGGGCCTCGATTTCGTGGTCGGCGAGAGCCGCCGTCGGTTCGTCCATGACCAGAAGCCGGGCCTCCTCTTTGAGGGCGCGTGCGATCTCGACCAGCTGCTGCTCCGCGACCGACAAATGAGCCACCGGTTCGTCCGGGTCGACCTCACACCGGACCCTCCCCAGAAGCTCTCCCGAGGTCTCCCGCATGATGTCGCCGAGGATGAACCCACCGCTGGTCGGCTCGTGGCCGAGAAAGATGTTCTCCGCCACCGTCAAACCGGGGATCAGATTGAGCTCCTGGTGAATCATCACCAGACCGAGCCGTTCGGCCTCGATCGGACTCTCCGGCGCGATCGATTGGCCGGCGAACGAGATGCTGCCGTCGTCCGCCGCGTACTGACCGCACAGCACCTTCATCAGGGTCGATTTTCCGGCACCGTTCTCGCCCAGCAGCACGTGGACTTCGCCGGGAACGACGCCGAGTGTTGCATCCTGGAGAGCCTGCACGCCGGGGAATCGCTTGCAGATGCCCGACATCTTGAGGAGCGGCGCCGGATCCGTCACGGCGTCTCCTCGTTGGTTCCGACAGAGCCGGTCGTGCTCTCGAAGGAAGCAAGATTGTTCATGTCGATGATCTCGACCTTCGTGAGAATCTCTGCCGGCGGCGGCACGCCGTTCCTCAACAGCGCCACGGCGTGTTGCACTCCGAGGCGACCCATTTCGCTCGGAAACTGAGCGACCGAACCCAGCAGTCGTCCCGATCTGATGTTGTCGAGCGCGTCTGGAATAGCGTCGAACCCGATGATCGCCACGCTCTCGAGACGCTGGGCGGCGTCGGCCGCCTCGAGAGCGCCGAGGGCCATCTCGTCGTTGGCCGCAAAGATAGCGTCGATCTCGGGGTGCGCCTGGAGCAGGTTTTCCGCCACGTCATACGCCAGGGCCCGCTCCCAGTTGGCGGTCTGGCTGGCGACGACCCGGATACCCGGGTGCGCCGCGATTCCTTGCAGGAACCCGAGGCGCCGTTGATCCGCGGTCTCGTGCCCGGAAATGCCCTCGATGATGGCCACGTTGCCCGAACCGCCGAGGGTCGCCGCCAGATATCGGCCGGCGACCGCGCCACCCTCAAAGTTGTCCGACCCGATGTAGGTGAGGACCTCTGCGCCGACGGACTCTGCGGCCTCCTCATCGATCCGCGTATCGAGCAGGAGCACCGGGATCCCGGCATCGTTGGCCTTGCGGATGGCCGGCACCAGCTCTTTCGATCCGGAGGGTGCGAGCAGGATGGCATCCACTCCTTGCTGGATCAGATTCTCGATGATCTGGTACTGGCGCTCGACATCTGTTTCGCGATCGGCGGCCAACGAAACCAGATGTACGTTCTGGGCCTCCGCTTCGCGCGCAGCAGCGGAGTCCATCGCCGCCCAGAACGGCGAGTTGAGCGCCTTGGGGACGAAAGCGATAGTCAGAGTTCGCTCCTCCGGCGGCAATTTCGAGGCGGAGCGAAATGCGAAGGCCGCCACCACCAAGGCCGCCGTGACGACGGCGGCGACCACCCACTTGCGATAACGGAGCCAGCCCTCCACCGGTCGGTGGGCCGGGCCTCGGTGCCGAGCGCGGTCGAGCACCACCGCGGCGATCAGGACGCCGCCGACCACCATGCCCTCGAGAGCCGACGGAACGTTGAGAGCGTTGAGGCCGTTGCGCAAGGTCCCCATGATCAGCGCGCCGATCAGGGTTCCCAATACGCGTCCTTCGCCGCCCATCAGGCTAACGCCGCCAATGACTGCTGCTGCGATCGCGTAGAGCTCGTACATCTCGCCCGAAAGAGGTGAAGCCGCGTTCAACCGTGAGGTCATCAGTACCGCTGCAGCGCCCGCCATGAGCCCCGAAAGAGCGTAGATGGCAACCTTGTACCGCCCGACCGGGACGCCCGAAAGCCACGCTGCCTGCTCGTTGCCGCCGATCGCATAGGTGTATCGGCCAAGCTTGGTTCGGGTCAGCATGAGGTGTGCCGCCACATAGAGGCCGGCGACGACGAGCACCATCACCGGCACACCCGCAACGTCGCCCGACAAAGCACGGAAAGACTCGGGGAGGCCGCTGATCGGCTTCGAGCCGGAGTAGATCTTGGCCGCACTTCGTGCGATGAGCATCATTCCGAGAGTCGTGATGAATGGCGGGATCCTGCCGAGCGTCGTGATCAGGCCGTTGAGCAAGCCGCAGCCGAGCCCGACCAGGAGCCCGCCGGCGACGGCCACCAGACCTGAGTGGCCTGCAACCAGGAGATCCGCAACCACGAGACCGCAAAACGCGAGAATCGATCCCACCGAGAGGTCGATTCCGCCGGAGATGATGACGAAGGTCAAACCGATGCCGAGGATGGCGTTGATCGCCGATTGTTGCATCACATTGAGAAGGTTGTCGGTCGAGAGGAAATGGGGAGAGGCGATGCCGAAGAGGATGACGAGGCCGATGAGAATGAAGAGCGTTTGCAGGCGGGCCGTAAGGTTCTGTGCCATGGCGCCTATCCTAGCCTAACGACGAGCCGGGGAGCAGGGGAGAAGGGATTTCGGAATTAGGAATGCTACCGGGTCACCCATTTCGGATTTCGGATTTTCTATCCGCCCAGAGCGCAGAGAAAAAAACGGGAAAGGGGGAATAGGAATTCCGCATTAGGGTATGGCTTCGGCTGGGATTGGAGCCGGAGTGCCCGTGGATGTCGGGTTGAGGACCTCCAGAAGAAGATTGGGATGGTCGGTAAAGATGGCATTGATGCCTTTTTTGACCAACCGACGCATTCGGCGCGTTTTGTTGACCGTGTAAATCCCGACTGGAATGCCGTTCTCCCGGCAGCGGCGCAGCATTCTCCTTGTGAGCCGCTGACGCTTGATGTTGAAGACCGACGCACCGAGATCGGTGACGATCTCAACTGCATCCTGGCCCCGATGATATGTCGTGTTGTAGAGGACCGCGGTTCGAATTTCCGGGGCGACCGAGTGCATTTCCTGGAGAGCCATCGGAGAGAAGGAAGAGACCACGACCTGGTCCACCATTCCATGCTCACGAATCGCCGACGCAACCTTGGTGACGACGCCTCGGGCAACGGCCTCGCTCTTGATCTCGACGTTGACGAGGATTCGACCCTCGACTTCGGCGAGCACGTCGTCGAGAGTGGGGATGTGTTCTCCGGCGAAGCTCGGATCGAACCACGAGCCGGCGTCAAGCTCCTGAAGCTCGGCCAACGTCGCTCGAAAGACATCTCCGCTGCCATCGGTCGTACGATCGAGGGTCTCGTCGTGGATGACGACAATATGGCCATCCGTCGTCAGCGTCACGTCGATCTCCACCATGTCAGCCTTGACCTCGATGGCGGCCCGGACCGAGGCGAGGGTGTTTTCGGGCGCAGCGCCCGAGAACCCCCGGTGGGCAATGACCCGTGTCCTCGCCTCAGCGTCGTAGAACTCATGGATCGTGGTGGGCCGGTCGGCACCGCTCACGACAACCGCCACCAGAAACAATGTTGCGGCACATGCGAAGGAGAGTTTTTTCATCGGTCGCTGATTGTATGATGGATTCCCGGCGCCATCCCGTTCGATAATCGTTTACAGCTTTTCCTTTTTTCCATTTGCCGGATACCGGATTCCGTATACCGGATCCGTCCCTAAACCCTGTGCTCGAGGGATCCGGCATCTCGAATCTGGCATCTGGGATCGGGTGGGCGGGTGGGATCAGGCATAATCCTAGCACCGCGAGGAGGCCAGCATGGATGCCAAGACCCACGCCGCGCGCCGGAAGGTTCTGAGGAAGGTCGTGCCCAAAGGCGCGATCCTGATCATGGGCAACGACGAGGCGCCGAAGAACTATGTCGACAATCCCTATCCCTTCCGTCAGGACTCGCACTTCCTCTACTACGCCGGGGTCAGCCAGACGGGTTTGGCGCTGCTCATCGAGCCCGACGGGCGCGAGGTCCTGTACGGCGCGCCGGACCACCCGGACGATGTCATCTGGTTCGGGCCGCACCCGACTCTCAGTGACCATGCGGACGCGGCCGGGGTCGTGAAATCGGCCAACATCGCTGATCTCGCCGGCCACTTGGCCGATCTGAAAGAAGGTGGTGCGGATGTCCTCTACCTGCCGCCCTATCGAGGAGCGCGTCGCTTCGCGTTGGGAGCGCTGCTCGGTGTTGATCCGCGCGAGGTTGACGACGGGGTGTCGAGAGATCTCATTCGGGCCGTGGTGGCGCAACGCTCGATCAAGGAGGAGGCGGAGATTGCCGAGATGGAGGATGCGCTCGCGGTTACCGCCAAGATGTATCGGGCGACGATGCGGAGCGCCGAGCCCGGTCGCACGGAGGCCGAGATCGCGGCCATTCACACTGCGGCTGCAGCCGCGAGCGATCGTCAGCAAGCGTTCAGTCCGATCGTTACCGTCTGCGGCGATGTCCTTCATAACACCAGCTATGCGAACACCCTCGAGGAAGGCGATTTGCTGTTGGTCGACAGCGGTGCCGAGTCGCCGGGTTTCTATGCCTCGGACATCACCCGAACGATGCCGGTGACCAGCAGGTTTACGACTCAACAGCGGGACATCTACGAGATCGTCCTGGCCGCCAATCAGGCCGCGATCGAGGCCGCGTGCCCGGGGGTGACCAACCGTGAGCTCCACCTGCTCGCCGCGCGCACCATCACCGAGGGCCTCAAGGACGTGGGTGTGATGAAGGGCAATGTGGACCGGGCGGTCGAGGCGGGCGCCCATGCCCTCTTTTTCGTGCACGGGCTCGGCCATATGATCGGGCTCGATGTGCATGACATGGAGGACCTTGGCGACATCGTCGGCTACGAGGAGGGGGAGGAGCGCTCGGACCAGTTTGGGCTCGCCTACCTCCGTCTGGCGCGAAAGCTGGAGCCTGGCTTCGCCATCACCATCGAGCCGGGGATCTACTTCGTCGCCGCGCTGGTCGAGCGCTGGCAGGGCGAGGGAAGACACAAGGGATACATTCGTTACGACAGACTCGACGACTACTGCGGCCTCGGCGGCGTGCGGATCGAGGACGACGTTCTCATCACCGAAGATGGCCACCGGGTGCTCGGGCCGCCGATTCCGAAGACCGTTGACGAGATCGAAGGGGCGATGGCGCGTTAGTCGGATTATCAGTTCTCAATTTTCAGTTCTCAATTGGTAGTCATCCTCCCAGTTCTCCGGGGCGACAGTAATTCAAAATTACGAATTTAGAATTGAGACCCGAGAATTGACCTACAGTTCCTCGAAAAACTCTCGAATCGCCGCCTCTGGGTCTTCGTGGATCAAGGCTTCGGGATCGCCCAGCGTCCACTCTTCGGGCAGCAGGCGCATGTACCGGGAGTCGAGGAAGCGCCGACCGATCACGACGATAACGCCGCGGTCTTCGTCTGACCGCAGGAGTCGGCCGGCAGCCTGAACCACGCGCGTCATCCCTGGGACGAGGTACGCGTAGCCGAAGCCGTGTTCGTAGAACTCCTGGTAGTAGCCCTTCAGGAGCTCGCGCTCGAGGTTGTACTGGGGGAGCCCGGGGGAGACGACGATAACCTGGGACAGCATCTTCCCGGGGTAGTCGACCCCTTCGGCGAAGATGCCGCCGAGAACTGCGAGCAGGAGGTGGGGCTTGCCGCTGCTGAGAGCTGCCATCACCTCGCGCTGTTCGGCATCGCTGACCCCCGGACGTTGCGCGACGACGGTGTGAGGGACCGCCGGCAGGCGGTCGTGGACCGCGTCGAGGAAGGCATAGCTCGGGAACAGGGTGAGGACGTTGGCTTTCGGGTATGAGAGGCGAGCGATCCAGCTGGCGATCCGGTCGTAGTGCGCACTCCGTCGCTTGTAGGTCGTGTCGACGTCGCCGATCGCGAGTACGAGCCGGTTCTCGGGTGGAAAGGGAGACGGCACGTAGAGCTCGTCGGTCCGGTGGGCGTCGAACCCGAGCAGATCGCGGTAAAAATCGAAGGGCTCGAGGGTGGCCGACATGGCGATCGCCGAGGCGCTGCCGTCGAGCACTTCGCCGACGAACCGGGAGGCGTCGCGGCAGAAGATCTTGAGCCGCTCGCCACCTCCGTCACCGTCCCGCTCGGCGATGTGGACGAACTCATCGCCACCCAGCACCAGGACACGGTGGAAACGGGTCAGCGTGAAGAAGACATCGAGCACGGGGTCATTGGCCATCCACATTTCGTGTTCGCGTTTGTAGAGGAAGTAGCTCAGCATGGCGCCGTCGAAGGCAATCCGTAGGTCCGAGATCGCGCCCTCGTCGATGTCCGCGGGTCCCTCGTTGTGGCGCTCGTCGCCGAGGCTCTCGGAGACCCGCTGACGAATCTCGCTGGCGAGAACGTCGATCAGCTCTCGAATCTCATCGAAGACCGGATTCGAACGGGTTTTGAGGAAGGCCAGCGCCTTGTCGAGGTCCTCGATTCTCAGCTCGGGCGAAAAATATTCGCGGCTGCGATCGACGAGATTGTGAGCCTCGTCGATGACCAGTACCGAGTCCCGGAGTGCGTTGCCATGCACGAGGGCGCGAAGGCCGATGGTGGGGTCGAAAACATAGTTGTAGTCGCAGACCACGAGATCGACCTCGGCCAGGAGATCGAGGCTGACCTCGAAAGGACAGACCACGTGCTCCTTCGCGACCTCGAAGATGTGGTCAGGGTCCTGGTGGGCGTTCTGCTCGATCAGCGTCGGGAGCAGCTCGGTGCGCGTGAGCTTGAGACCGTACTCCTTGGCGTAGGGACAGAACTCCTCGTGGCAGACGATCTCGGTGTTGGCGCACATCTTGGATTTGGCGCGCAACTGGAGGCTGCGGAAGAGGCCGTCCTGCATCGCTTTGGCGGTCTCGACCGCGATGCTTTGCTGGAGGGTCTTGGCGGTCAGGAAGAAGACCCGTTGACCGCGCCCGAGGGCGGCGCGAACGGCCGGGTGGAGGACGGCCGCCGTCTTCCCACAACCCGTCGGCGCCCGAACCAGGAGGTGCCGTCCGTCGGCAAGAGCGCCCTTTACCGCGTCGCCGATCTCCATTTGCGATGGACGCAGCTCGGCGTGGGGGAAGTGCAGCGATTCCGCCGCCACGCGGAGGTCCTCGAGGCGGGCTATACGCCGTTCCTCGCGAGCGATCAACCGGTGGATCTGTTGGCGCAGCCAGGCCTGAACAGAATCGTGCGACCAGACGACGTCCTCGTCACGCTCCTCGTGGGAGACGATGTCGACCAGGATCAGCCGTGCCGCCGCGGGCTTGTCCCGATTGGAGAGCATGAAGGCATACAGGGCGGCCTGACGCTTGAATCGTTCCAGTCGTTCCTCGGCGTAGAGATTGTGGAGATCGACGGCAAAATGCAGGGTCTTGATCTCGTCGATCCGAACAGCCCGGTCATCGGCAAAGACCACGCCGTCGGCACGTCCGGAGATCTCGATCGTCCAGCCGTCAACGTCGAGCTCGATCTGTGTCGGGACTTCGCTCGCAAACCCGGGTTCGGTGACCTCGAGCTCGCGCTGAATCCGGCGATGAAGCTCGGTGCCGA
>Ga0307423_1001192_pt1 | contig 15970 bp, 16 predicted proteins | sample SalMarWE160310MG_FD_202154 | JGI IMG/M metagenome (GOLD analysis project Ga0307423, IMG submission 202154) | Salt marsh sediment microbial communities from the Plum Island Ecosystem LTER, Massachusetts, United States - WE1603-10 | ecosystem: Environmental > Aquatic > Marine > Intertidal zone >...
ACAGGACACCGGAATATATTCCGGTTTGCGACGCCAAAAGCCAAAGGCAGAAGGCCTACCAGCGGTGGTGGACCTCGGGAGCGGCGTAGCGCGTATAGATGTCGGTGATGGCCGTCATCGTCTCGGGGGAGAGTGGCGGGAGTCCGGCAGCGGCCGCGTTGTCGGTGACCTGGGCGGGGTTCTTGCCTCCGGGGATGACGGACGAAACCGCGTCAAACATGAGTATCCAGCGCAGCGCCAGCTGGGCCATCGTGGCACCCTCGGGCACGAGATCGCGGAACTCTTCGACAGCCGCCAGTCCCGTCTCAAAATCCATGCCTGCGAACGTCTCACCGACGTCGAATGCCTCGCCGTGCCGGTTGTACTTGCGGTGATCGTCGTCCGAGAAGCTCGTGTTCTTCGACATCTTGCCTGTGAGCAAACCGGAGGCGAGCGGAACACGGACGATGACCCCGATGTTGCGTTTGATTGCCTGCTCGAAGAACAGCTCGGCGGGGCGATGGCGGAACATGTTGAAGATGATCTGTACCGTCTCGACACCGGGGTACTCGATCGCTTTCAGTGCTTCCTCGACACGCTCGACGCTGACGCCGTAGTGCTGGATCTTGCCCTTCGCTACCAGCGCGTCCATCCCGGCAAACAGCTCGGGGTTGTAATACACGTCGGTTGGTGGGCAATGCAATTGGACCAGCTCGAGGCTGTCGACATCCAGGTTCTGCAGGCTGCGGTCGATGAAACGTTCGATGTTCTCCGGGGTATATCCGGCGGCGACGTGCGGATCGAGACGGCGACCTGCCTTGGTGGCGACGGTAAAGGCAACGGACGGGTGCCCGGCTCGTAGCCGGGCGATGAGCTGTTCGCTGCGACCATCGCCGTAGACATCGGCGGTGTCGAAGAATGTGATGCCATTCTCGAGGGCAGAATCAAGCGCGGCCAGGGCGTCGCTCTCGCTGACATCACCCCAGTCGGCGCCGATTGCCCATGCGCCAAATCCAACGCGGGAAACCTGGAATCCCGTTCGGCCGAGCTGTGCGTATTCCATTGTGTCCTCTCGATGACTGCTCCCCAGGCTAAACCACTCGATCGCCCGACCAGCCAGGAGACCGGGTCACCGGATTAAGCTCCGCCGGATGCCGAGTCAGGGGTAGCCGATGGCAGAGATCTTCACGAGATTCCTACAGACAATTCAGCTGAAGCGCGATGCCTTCGTATGGATGGACTTCAACGACCGCGCCACAGGCGACGCTCTGATTCTGGTTGCCTTGACCGCCCTGGTCTCATTCGTAGGCATCGCAAGCGGGCTGCTATCCCTATTCAACCTGAACTTCCTGGAGCTGATGATCCAGGGGGTGCTGTCATCGCTGATCCAGTGGCTGCTGTATTCAGGCATCGCGTGGGCGATCGTCCACTACGGCCTCAAAGCGCAAGGCGACTTCAGCACGTATATGCGATTCACCGGTTTTGCCTGGCCGACAACGATTCTCGTGGTCGTGATCGCACTCGTGCTCCATCGGGTGGGTCTGCTCACATTCTTTCTGGGTTTTGCGTGGTTCATCTTCATCATCGGGCGCGGTATCGAATATGCCAGCGACCTGCCCAGAAACAAGGCGTTGCTAACCGCAGTCGGGGCCCTCGTAGGGCTCGTAGTCGTCAACACCATTCTCAACCTGTCACCGCTGACCTGAGCGGCAGGCACGGCGGTGACCACATACAGGATCGACCTGGCCTACGACGGAGGCGGCTTTCACGGGTATGCCAGACAGCCGCATGTGCCAACCGTGCAGAGTGCGCTCGAGGAAGCCCTATTCAGGATCACCGGTGAGGTAGAGACGTCGGTTGCCGGGCGAACCGACAAGGGAGTTCATGCCGCCGGGCAGGTTGTGTCCTTCTCTACCGACCGGGACCTCGACACCCGCCGGGTGGTGCGGTCGCTGAACCGGCAACTCGCACCCGAGATCGCCGTATCGAGCATCTCCGTCGTCCCGCCTGGCTTCAGCGCCCGTTTTTCGGCGATCGGGCGGGCATACATCTACCTGATTCTCAATCGGGAAACGCCGGACCCCTTTGCGGCCCGGACGTCATGGCATTACGAGACGCCCCTAGACATAGACCTGATGAATCGCGGGGTGACCAGCTTGATCGGCGAGCACGACTTTGCTGCGTTCTGTCGGAAGGCGGGAAATCGCAGCACCGTGCGGAGACTCGACACGGCAGAGTGGAGCGATCGTGGCGACGGCGTGCTTGCCTTCGACATTTCGGCCAGTTCCTTCTGCCACCAAATGGTCCGGTCGGTGGTGGCGCTTTCGGTCGAAGTCGGGAGGGGCAGGCTGTCTCCCGATCAAGTCCCAGTCATCCTGGAATCGAGGGACCGCCACCAGGCCAAGGGCGCCGCACCGGCCAGGGGCCTCACCCTGGTCCGGGTGTATTATTGACCGGGTTGGCGCGCGAGCGCCAGATGCCTTATCATGCACAAGCTCCCGCGCGCCGGGGGTTCCTCTATGTGCGCTTTTTTCTGTTCGAGGACTGTCTAAATGAAGCCAAAGCTCCAGAGAACTTTTACACCCAAGCCAGGTGACCTGAACCATGACTGGTTCGTGGTCGACGCGGCCGATGTTCCCCTTGGCCGCCTGGCCTCGAACGTGGCGCAGCTATTGCGCGGGAAGCACAAGCCGACCTATGCCCCGCACGTTGACGGTGGTGACTATGTCATCGTCATCAACGCGGAGAAGGTGGCCGTCACCGGGCGAAAAGAAGACGCAAAGATCTACTACCGCCACTCGGGTTATCCGGGGGGCCTGCGTTCCTCGTCGCTGCGACAGCTGCGGGCGACCTATCCGGATCGCATCATCAACAACGCGGTCAGGGGCATGCTCCCGAAGAACCGACTGGGACGTCAGATCTTCAGCAAACTGAAGGTCTATGCCGGACCCGACCATCCGCACGCGGCACAAAAACCACAGCCGCTCGATATCAGAAAGGTTGGAGCCTGATGGCAAAGCCGCTCGTTCAAGCCACCGGCCGTCGCAAGAGCTCCATCGCCCGGGTACGTCTCTATCCAGGCACCGGCCAGATAACACTCAACGGTCGTACCCTCGAAAACTACTTCCCGCATGCCGCACTCCGCCAGCGGGTGTTGGAGCCGATGCGTGTGGTCGAGGTCGACGGTCAGTACGACGTGATCGCCAAGCTCGAAGGTGGCGGCACCACCGGGCAGAGCGACGCTCTCCGGCTCGGCATCGCACGTGCTCTTATCGAGATCGATCCTGAGCTTCGTCCGACCCTCAAGAAGGGCGGCATGCTGACTCGTGATTCCCGTCGCGTCGAGCGCAAGAAGTACGGTCTTCGCAAAGCCCGCCGCGCTCCTCAGTTCACCAAGCGCTAGAGCGTGGCCGGCGTCAATCGCCTCTTTGGCACAGACGGAGTACGTGGCCGCGCCAACACCGACCTCACCGTTGACATTGCCCTGGACCTGGCGCGTGCCGCCGGGGAGAGCACCGATGGCCCGGTCATCATCGGGCGTGACACTCGTCGCTCCGGTCCGATGTTCACCACAGCGCTCCATGCGGGATTCAGTTCGGTCGGTGTCGACACCATCGATGTTGGTGTCTTACCGGTAGGTGGTGTATCCCGGCTGATCCGCCAACTCGAGGTTCCGCTCGGCGTGATGGTGAGCGCATCGCACAATCCGGCGCACGACAATGGAATCAAGCTGCTGGGGCACAACGGGGGCAAGCTCGACGATGAGCAGGAATTGGTCATAGAGTCGCGGTATCGCAGGGGTGCGCCATGGGAACATCCCGACGGTGCCCTCATCGGGATCAGAAGTGATCTCGATGATGCGGTCGGCAGGTATGTCGACAACCTGGCCGAGAACGTCGAGTACAGCCTGCGTGGCCTCGAATTCGTGCTCGACTGCGCCAACGGCGCCGCCTACCAGGCCGCGCCACGTCTCTTCGAGCAACTCGGAGCCACCGTGGAGGTTCATGCCGACGGTCCTGATGGGATGAACATCAATGACGGTTGCGGTGCCACCCGGCCGGAGTACGTCGCCGAGTTCGTCGATGGCCGTGTCGGTCTTGCTTTCGACGGGGATGCCGACCGGCTCATCGCAGTCGACGAGAACGGACAGGTCGCCAACGGTGATGTCCTGATGGCGATCTTCGCCAAGCATCTCAAGGACACCGGCAAGCTCAAGAACAACATCGTCGTGAGCACCGTGATGGCGAACCTCGGATTCAGGCGTGCCATGGAGGACCTCGGTATCGAGGTCCTGGCGACCGCCGTCGGGGACCGTTATGTGTACGAGGGGATGCGCAAGGTAAAGGCGGCTCTCGGTGGTGAGCAATCCGGGCACATCATCTTCTATCGCGGCACAACGGGTGATGGCTTGCGTACGGCGGTTCGGCTTGCCGAGGTAATTGCAGCCACCGGGAAGACTCTCGCCGAGTTGCGCACCGTCATCACCGAGTACCCGCAGGTCTTGTTGAACATCCCTGTCGCAGAGAAGGGGAAGCTCGAGACGGCCGGAGCCCTGTGGGACGCAGTAGCCGACGCAGAGAGCGATCTGGGTCACGACGGGCGCATCCTGGTGCGCGCATCCGGCACCGAGCCGCTGGTGAGGGTGATGGTCGAGGCAATGGACTCAGAGACCGCAAACCGTGTCGCCTCCGAACTCGGAGCGATCGTTTCCGAAACGCTGGACTGACGGGCCCGGCCGGGCCGTGACAGCCCCGGCGATCCCGATGACCCATTGCAGGCTTTGTGATGTTCCTAGTTGTAGTGATGGGGTAGTGTTGGGCAACAATTCATGTCGACCGGAGACGTCGCAACTCAGCAGCGCCAGCCCTCGGTAAACCGAGGTGACGAGGTGGAGGGATGATCGATTAGTCGGCGGGTGCCCTCTCGGCCGTCCACGGCCGTGACGGAGGCGGTAAAGCCCGGGAGTGATCCGGGGAACAGATTCGCCTCCGAAGTGGAGCAGAGTCGCAGACTCTGCCAAGCGCCTCCGGTCCTGTACACGGAGGTTCGCGCATGTGCGGAATCATGGGCTACGTCGGCCCGCAACAGGCCGCTCCGGTGCTTCTCGATGGCCTACGCCGTCTCGAGTACCGCGGCTACGACTCAGCAGGGGTTGCCGTCACCGACGGCACCATCAACGTTCGCAAGGCCCAGGGCAAGATCGACCGGCTGGCGGCTGTGCTCGAGCAGCAGCCGATACAGGGCACGATCGGAATCGGCCACACTCGCTGGGCAACACACGGTGAGCCGAGTGACGTCAACGCCCATCCTCACACCGATCCGTCGGGAGAATTCGTCGTGGTCCACAACGGGATCATCGAGAACTTTCTCTCGCTAAAGGAGGAGCTGCAGGCCGCGGGTCGTGTGTTTGCCTCAGACACCGACACCGAGATCCTCGCCCACCTGGTTGCTGACGAATACGACGGAAATCTGGAATCTGCGGTGCGCAGAGCGGTCGCTAGAGCGGAGGGGGCATACGCACTAGTAGTGATGACGAGAAGAGAGCCGGGCAAGATCGTCGCGGTGCGCCGGATCAGCCCGCTGGTTGTCGGGCTCGGTGACGGGGAGACCTTCCTTGCTTCCGACATACCCGCGGTGCTACACAGGACTCGAGAGTTCCTCATCATCGAAGATGGCGAGATGGTTGTCGTCACAAAAGACGGGGCCGTCATAGAGACCATCGAGGGCGATCCCATCTCACGCGACCCTCTTCACATCGATTGGGATGCAGGGCAGGCCGAGAAGGGTGGCTTTGAGCATTTCATGCTGAAGGAGATCCATGAGCAGCCTGCGGTTGTCACTGAGACTCTCGCCGGGCGTCTCGATGAGAATGGCCAGGTTTGGTTGGAGGACGTGAAATTCGACGAAGCCTTTGCCAAGGGTTTCGATGAGCTGTGGATCACCGCCTGCGGCACTGCCTATCACGCCGGTCTCGTAGGCAAGGAGATATTCCGGCGTCTGCTCCGGATCCCCACCTTTGTCGAGTACGCACACGAGATGCGATACAACGATCCGCTGATCTCGCCGAGGAGCTTGACGGTCGCCATCAGCCAGTCGGGCGAGACCGCAGATACCCTCGCTGCCGCCAGGTTGGCCAAGGAGCGAGGCTCCCGGTTACTTGCGCTTACGAATGTCGTCGGGAGCACCCTCTCCCGGGAAGCCGACGACATTCTCTACACCAGGGCGGGCCCCGAGATCTCGGTCGCATCCACCAAGGCGTATCTGGCCATGCTCATAGCGCAGTACCTGCTTGCGCTCCGGATCGGGAAGGCCCGCGGAGTAGTTGACGAGGATCTGGCTGCACGGGTCGCACACGGTCTCAGTCTTCTGCCCGCACAGATCGAGGAGCTGCTCCATCATGAGGATGAGGTGGTGGCTGCTGCCACCGAGATCCTTGATGCCGAGGACGTCTACTTCATCGGCCGCGGCCTCGATTACGCCGTAGCGATGGAGGGCTCGTTGAAGCTGAAGGAGATCAGCTACCTGCACTCTGAGGCGATGCCGGCCGGCGAGCTCAAGCATGGGACGTTGGCGCTGGTCACCAGGGGCACACCCGTGATCGTGGTGCTCACCCAACAAAGCGTCTACGAGAAGACCATTTCAGCGGTCCAGGAGGTCAAAGCCCGTGGCGGCAAGGTGCTTGCGGTCGCATACGAGGACGACGATCAGATTCACAAATACGCCGACAGCGTCCTCAGGATCCCGCGTGCGGATGATTTGCTCGGGCCTGTAGCGGCGGTGATACCGCTGCAGTTGCTGGCGTACCACGTCGCTCGACTCCGCGGCCACGATATCGATCAGCCACGCAATCTGGCCAAGTCGGTGACGGTCGAATAGACAGCATTGTCAGTCCATTGCCCCCGCATTTGCGGGGGCAATGATGCGTCTACGTCGAGTCCTCGTATTTGGGAAAAGAAGTGACCAGTTTCCAGGAACTCCGTCGCAGCTCAGGACGTCTTAATCGATGAGCCCGAAAACGGAGAGGACGGCCCTGATGGTGAACGGGGTAACACACGATGCGCCGGAGCCCGAAACGAGACGCCGGGCGTGGATGCCATTGAACGTCGGGACGGCGCTCATCCTGGCCACGGTGTTGGCGTTGGTGATGTTCTTTCTCACCAGCAGCGGCAAATCGGTTCTGCAACCGGTCTACGACGATACCGATCTATCTGCTTCGGCTGCTGACATCGCGGCCGGGGAGAGCGCGACCACGGCTCCGCCCCGGGCGGCGGTTCCAACCGGGACGAGCGGTGCGGTCGAGCAGGCGCCTCCAACGACGATCCCGGCCGGCTCCAGCTTCAGGGAGAGCGGTGCCGGGGACGCTACGGTGCAGTGGACGGGGCCGGCAGCCGTGCTGTCACTCGCCGGCGGTACGCTCGATATTGGGCCGACCGACGTCGGGTTCGTGTCCCAATTCCCGACCGTGGACTACTCCTGGCAACGAGTTGAGATCGACACCGAGCCTGATACGGAACTCAGCTGGCTCGGTGAAATCGGCGGGCGATTGGTCGCCGTCACTTCAGCCTGGACCGATGGGTGGACCAAGCAATCAGTCGTCACGTATGTGTCCGACGATGGCTTCGACTGGGAACGTGCGGGCGCACTGCCCCTTCCCGAGGACTCCTACGTCTCGAGGGTCTTTGGTGACGAGACACAGGTCTATCTGCTGGCCGAGACCTGGGACAGCGAGGCCGACGGGCCTAGCTATCACCTCTTCGTCACCAGCGACGGGGCCACCTGGAACGACACGAGCATCGACCTGGGCGGTGACCCCACCGAGTACGTGTACATCCAGAACGCTGCCGTCGGCCCTGCGGGCCTCGTCGTCGCTGCACAATTCGAGACTCAGCCGGAAGAGCAGCCCGCCGTCCTCGATTTCGGCAAGCTTCAGGTCAGCCTCGAATACGGTACAAACACGTACCATCTCTTCGACGTTGACACCGGCGACGAGGTGCTGAGCGGCTCGATGGATGACCTGTTCCACCGGGGGGGAGATGAAGGCCAGCCGGTATACGACGCCTCGACCTCAGAGATCATTGTCACCATCCCCTTCGATGTCTGGGATAGTGCATTTGAGCGCTACTACTACGGGTCGAGCCAGGGTTCCCCGCTGCCGCTTCCCATCTACTCCGAGGGTCCATCGCAGGAGGCCGTGTCGATCGAGTATGACGGGTTCGTGGTCCTGGTCGATGATATGCAGGGCACGTACCGGGTCATCGAGGCCGAATCCGGGGATGACATCACTTCCGGCGCGATTGATTACCTGTACCAGGGGCCGCCGCCACGGCTAGTCGACCCGGAGACCGGGGCTGTACTGCTGGAAGTCACCTGGGATGAGTGGTACTTGGCCGAAGAACAGAGTTGGCGGTACGTAGAGGACGGTGATGTCGGGTATACGAGCCGTACCGAGCTGCTGACCACCGCCGACCTGGAGACCTGGGAGTCGGTGATCGTGCCCGGCTCTGACGGGAGCAACGTCTTGGTGCTACTGCCAACCGAGGACGGGTTCGTCGCAATGGTTGACACCTATGGGGACTATGGAAACCGCAGCTCGGTATGGCGCATGAGTGACGGCGTATGGTCCAGCGCAGACAGGGAGTTCTCCGACATCTGGCTCAACGAGACCATTGCCACCGCTGATGGCTTTGTCGCAGTCGGCGACGGTAACGGCGGGTCGGGACTGTGGACGTCGTCCGACGGTGCAGACTGGATCTCCGAGTTCGCCATTGTCAGCCAAAGTGATGGCTCCTATGCGTATCTCCTGGATGTCGCCGCAGATGAAGCCGGGAGTGTCGCTGTGCTTTCGCAGCGAGAGAACTGGTCCGATTATCAGGCGCTGGTTATCGAGAAAGATGGCTACACGCTCACCTTTGACGACGGCGAGACGGTGCTCGCCGTCACCGATACAGCGGGCGAGCTTGTGCTATCGCTTGGTTGGGATGTCATCGAAGCGGCTGGTACCGACCTGGCAACCTGGGAGGACGGTGTCACCTACATCGATCTCGGCAACGGCGACGTCGTGGCGATCACCGATGAGGAAGCCTACGCGGCCATCCAGGGACAGTGGGCTGACCAGGGCTGGGTCGGGGCGACCGTGTTTCTCAAGGAGAGAGGCACCTGGTCCGAGGCGACCGTCGAGATAGAAGGTGGTTTGAGCGGAGCCAATCAGGTCTACCTCTTCGATGGGAAAATCGTCATCGCCGGCAACGTCTACCCCGACGGGGTCGCCGCCTTTGACTCGGAGCTCGCCGATGGAAGCAACTCCTTTGTAGTTGTCGTGGGAGCACCAGGCATTGAGTAGCGACGCCATTACGAATCAGTCTCGTTACTCTCTTTCCCATGGAGATTGTGGGTATGGGAGTCGACCTGGCCGAGGTCGCTCGGGTCAGACATCTGCTGACGAAGAATGGAGAGCGGTTCCGGCAGCGCTGCTTCACCGATCACGAGTGGGAGTACGCGCACCGCTACAAAGATCCTTCCGAACGTTTGGCTGCCAGATTCGCCGGAAAAGAGGCTGTGATGAAGAGCCTCGGGGTTGGTTGGCGCCATGTCGGATGGAGGGACATCGAGATAACCGGAGGGGGTGCACCTACGGTGCGTCTCTCGGGCAAGGCCGCGAGACGGGCCAAGATGATCGGTGTGGAGAGGGTGATGGTCACCATTACCCACACCGGCGGTCAAGCCCTGGTGATGGCTCTTTCGCTTGGAGGATGACTTGAGGCGTTTGCTCATGCTGGCTGTTGTGATCGGAGTAGCGATGGTCGGCTGTGGCGGGGAGCCCGATACGACGACGACCGCAGCTCCATCGACCACGTTGGCTGTAGCGGCATCGACCACAACCGTGACTTCCGCGACGACGGAGGCACCGACCACGACGGCGGGGCCTGAGACCACGACGACGACCTCCACCTCAACCACAACGACAACGACGACAATGCCGTCGGTGTGTCCGACCCCGGTTGCTCTCAAAGAGGGAACCCTGAAGTTCGCCGGTGTGGCAGGCGACTTCGACGGAGACGGCTTTTCAGACGAGATGCTGACTTATCAAGCAGCGCCAAACGATTGGCGGGTCCGGGTGGTCTTCGCCGACGGGGGCGGAGCCGACGCGGAGATTACGCACATCGATGACCTGATTCCGCCACGGCCAATTGGGGGGTTTGACGCTGATGGCGATGGCTCGGACGAAGCGTTCGTCATCGTTGGTGCAGGTGCATCGACAACGCTGGTTGGTCTGTTTGATGTCGCCAACTGTGTGGTCACCCGGGTCAGCAACGGGGGAGTTCCTGCGGTTTTCAGCGTGGGCGCCTCGGTGGGTGCAGGCTCGGGTCTGGTGTGCCCCGGGGATGGCACGTTGCGTCGCACCTTTGCCCAACGCATCGATGACCAGGGGAACTTCGAAGGCGGCTACGAGGAGTTCAGCCTCGACGGTGCCCGGCTCACATCTACCGATACGGTGTCGGGCACCATGACCAGTGAAGACGCCGCCATGCTTGCTGCGTTCGATTGTGGAGGCATGGCCCTGCCGTAGCGTCGATGCCGGCATAACTGTGCGGTGACATTCAGGCGCGAAGGTCGGAGATACAATCCTGTGGTGCGCTTGGTCATCACTCCCGAGGAATCGAACCGGCTCGATGCCGCCAGTGAGGAACCGGTCGAAATGCTCATGGAGCGCGCCGGTGCCGGGGTCGCGCTCGCTGCAGCGCGTATGGGAATCGGGTACGGGTCCCGGGTTGTGGTCCTGGCAGGGAAGGGCAACAACGGGGGCGACGGGTACGTTGCTGCCCGCTATCTCGTGGCTCGAGGTGCCAGCGTCATTGTCCATGCTCTCGGCTACCCCCGTGGCGAATACTCGCCCGCCCGGATTGCCGGGATCCGTGCCGCGGCCTCCGGGGTGAAGGTCGTGAAGCTGGGTGAACCGGAGCCGGCGGACCTGATCATCGATGCCTTGTTCGGTGTCGGGTTCCGTGGGGAGCTACCCGAGCCGGTGACACCCTGGCTGGATCACGATGCTGCCGTCCTCGCCGTCGATGTTCCCAGCGGGCTTCAGGCAAGCACGGGCTTGGTGACAGGGGACGCCTTCACTGCAGATGCCACAGTCACATTCCATGCGCTCAAGCCGGGCCACCTGCTCGGGGAAGGGCCCGAGCGATGCGGCGTTGTTGAAGTGGTCGACATCGGGCTGCACGGCGGCGAGCCGGAGCTGCAGCTTTGCGAGATGGAAGACGCACCCGTACCCAGGCGGGGGCGCACCGATCACAAGTGGTCGGTCGGGTCGGTGGCAGTAATAGGAAGCAGCCGGGGAATGGCCGGAGCGGGAGTTCTCGCCGCAAGCTCTGCGCTGAATGCGGGCGCCGGCAGCGTCGCGGTTGTGTGCCCCGGTGCGATGCAGCATCAGGTAGCGGCGATGAACCCTGGCTTGCTCACCATGGGCATAGGCGACGCGGATCACTTCACAAAGGACGACGCCGAGGCCGTGCTCGACTACACCGACCGCTTTGACGTCGTAGTCCTCGGGCCCGGGCTCGGAGAAGATGAGGGGCTGAGCCGGGAGATCGTTGCCAGGCGCACAGGCAAGCTGCTCATCGATGCCGACGGGCTCAACAATCTCGGGGGTCTCGGCCCGCTTGCCGATCGCAATCATCCGACGGTTATCACACCGCACGCAGGCGAATTCAGACGACTCACTGGCGAGGAGGCCTCCTATCAGGCGGCCACAACGGTGCCGGACGAGACGGGGACCGTCGTCCTGCTGAAAGGGAATCCGACGTTCGTGCTCGGTGCCGAGCAATGGGTGGTGACCACCGGCGGTCCCGAACTGGCGACGATTGGAACCGGGGACGTGCTCTCCGGCGTTGTTTCAGCACTGTGGGCCTGTGGCCTTGACGGGGAGACCGCTGCCAGGTCGGGTGCGTTCTGGCACGGTGTTGCTGGGGCCGCCCTAGCCTCGGAGCGTACGGTCACTGCGACAGGTTTGGTCGAGACCATCGGGGAGATTCTTTGAGGCCATCACACGTCGAGGTTGATCTCAACGCCATCCGCAACAACGCCCGTGTTATCGCGGATGCAGTCGCCCCTGCCATGTTGTGCGCCGTCGTGAAGGCCGATGGCTACGGACATGGCGACGTCCCATCCGCCGAAATGGCCATCGAGGGCGGTGCCCAATGGTTGGCGGTGGCGCTGGTCGAGGAGGGCATCCGGCTGCGCGATGCCGGCATCGATGTCCCGATTCTCCTCCTTTCGGAGCCCACCAAGGAAGAGGCGCCGCTGGCGGTCAAGTGGGATCTCGTCCCGACCGTATATCGGCGCAACTTCGCCGAACTACTCGCCTCCGAAGTCGAGGAAAGCCGTTGTCTGCCCGTCCACCTCAAAGTGGATACAGGGATGCACCGGGTAGGGGCGTCCCCGCAGGATGCCTTCGAGCTTGCGGCATATGTCCACCAACACCCTGCTCTGGAGCTCCAGGGAGTGTGGACTCACTTCTCAGTTGCCGATGAGGACCCCGATTTCACCAGGGAGCAGATCAGACGGTTCGACGATTTTGTGGCGCTGCTCGCCGATCGTGGTATCGAGCCGCCCATGCTGCATGCCGCCAACACCGCAGGCGGGTTGATGTTCGACCAGGCCCGGTTCTCGATGGTTCGAGCCGGTCTGGGTATCTACGGGTTGCGCCCCGTACCTGAGACCGGTGCCGGGCTACCGCTGCAGCCGGCGATGCGGGTCGTCTCTGCTGTGTCGTTCGTCCGCGACCTGCCGGAGGGCGCCCGCCCTTCATACGGGAGGCGACGCCCCATGCCGGGAGCGGGCCGGGTAGCAACGGTCCCCATTGGCTATGCCGACGGTGTCTACCGGCGTCTTTCCAGTGTCGGCGGTGAGGTTCTGATCCGGGGCAAGCGATACCCATACGCAGGCACGGTGACGATGGACCAAATCGTCATCGACGTTGGTCAAGATGACGTCGAGGTGGGTGACGAGGTCGTTGTCATGGGAACCCAGGGGCTGGGCTCGGTGACCGCAGAAGATTGGGCAGAGTGGATGGGCACGATCAACTATGAGGTGGTGTGCAACTTCGGCCCACGCTTGCCACGCTATTACCGGAGGGGCTGTGCAACCTAACGACACCATTACGGCGGTTCCCGGTGTGGAGGTCGGGCACTGGACCGATCGCGAGGCGGCCACCGGGGTCACGGTGATCAACCTGCCCGAGCCGAATCGGGCGGCCTGCGAAGCCAGGGGAGGAGCGCCGGGGACCAGGGAGACTGCGCTCCTGGCGCCCGGCATGAAGGTGGAGACAATCCAGGCTCTCGTCTTTTCCGGAGGTTCGGCGTTCGGGCTCGCCTCCGCCGATGGCGTGATGAAGGAGTTGGCCTCTCTGGGCCGCGGCCACCCCACCCCGGCAGGACCGGTCCCGATCGTTCCTGCCGCCATTCTCTTCGACCTGCTGGTCGGAGAGAACAGCCCACCAGGGCCAGAGCACGGTGCCGCTGCCTTCCGCGCAGCCAGTGGCCGCTCCGTTGAGCTCGGCAGCGTGGGTGCAGGCACCGGGGCAACCGTATCCAAATGGAGCGGCTTTGAGAATATGAGGAAATCGGGGATCGGTTCAGCGGCGGTCCGGGTCGGGACCGCCACCCTTGGTGTCCTCGCGGTGGTAAATGCCGTCGGAGACATAGTTGATCTTCGCGGCAACTGGATCACCGGCGGCCCGACGCTACAACCCCCGGAAGTCGAGGGTTTCCGGGAGAACACGACCCTGGTGGCCCTTGCGACCGATGCAAGATTGAGCAAGTCGGATTTGTTGCGTTTGATCGTGCGCAGCCACGACGCTCTGGCGGCCTGCATTCGGCCGGCACACACCCGGTACGACGGCGATATCGTCTTCGCCGTGTCCTGTGGTGATGAAGAATCGGATCTGGATCTGCTCGGCGAGACGGCATTCAGCGTCACGGCCGCTGCCATCGTCAGCTCTGTGGTCAACGCAACAACTCTTGCCGGGATCGCGGCGGTGGGCGATGGCTGAGTTGCCGGCAGCAGCGGATCGGGCACAGAGGCTGGCGGTGCTTGCCGAGAAGACGAGCGTGTGCACCGTCTGCCGGCTCTCAGAGACCAGGACCAACGTGGTATTCGGTTCCGGTAACCCGAACGCCGATGTGGTCTTTGTCGGTGAGGGCCCCGGCCAGCAAGAAGATGAACAAGGGCTTCCTTTCGTAGGCAGGTCCGGTCAGCTGCTCGATCAGCTCCTCGGAGAGATCGGATTGCAGCGTGATGACGTGTATATCGCCAATGTCGTCAAGTGCCGGCCGCCGAAGAATCGTGATCCCCGACCGGACGAGATCGACGCATGCAAAGGCTATTTGAAGTCACAGCTGGAGCTGATCCAGCCGAAAGCGGCGGTAACCCTCGGGAACTTCGCCTCAAAACTGCTGTTGCGTACCGACACCGGCATCACCAGACTGCGCGGCAATGCTTATGAGTGGTGGGGACGCTTGCTGGTACCGACCTTTCACCCGGCGGCAGCATTGCGCGGCAGTGCACGGGTGCTCAACGAGATGCGCGAGGATTTTCAGTTAATTCGGGCGATCATCGACGGTAAGCTAACGAGGCGCCTGCCGGACCCGGTAGTCGAACCGGGCGATCCGGAGCCCGATCCCGAGCAACTGGATCTGTTCAATTGACCGAAGTCGCCACCACGAATCCTGCTGAGACGCTCGCGCTCGGGCGTCGCCTGGCCGCAGAACTGCGAGCTGGTGACATTGTGTTGCTCGCCGGGCGCCTGGGCGCAGGCAAAACCCTCTTTGCGGCAGGCGTTGGTGAGGGACTCGGTGTCGAGGAGCCGTTGACCAGTCCTTCGTTCATGCTCGCAAGAGTGCATGATGGGTTTATGCCGATTGTCCATGCCGACGTCTATCGTCTCGGCAGTTCGGCCGAGTTTGAGGATCTCGATCTTCCCGAGCAGGCACGCGACGGGGTGTTGCTCGTCGAGTGGGGTGATGCGATTGCCGCGGGGATACCTGACGACCACCTCATGGTCCGTATCGAGATAACCGGCGAGACCGAGCGTCTTTTCCGGTTTGTCCCATCCGGTGTTTGGACGAAGCGACCTCTGGGAGAATTGGCACTGTGAAGATCCTCGCTATCGATACCGCTACCAGCGCGTCCTCGGTCGCTCTCGGTGAGGGTGACCAGCTCGCTGCCATGTCGATCCGGGTAGACCGGAGAGGCCACGGGGGCTTTCTCGTGCCTGCGATTGATTTCGTGTTCGATTCTGCCGGTTGGAAGCCGGCCGATATCGATGTAATCGCGGTCGACGTTGGGCCAGGATTGTTCACCGGTATCCGCGCCGGGATTTCAACAGCACAGGCCATCGCAGCCGCCATCGGCGCTCCTATGGTCACGATCAGCTCGCTCACCGCTCTTGCGGTCAGAGCCGCCACGGGGCGTCGTCGCATCTGGCCGGTGGTCGATGTACGTCGCAATCAGTACGCCACCCGGCCCTTTCAGCCGGTACCAGGTGGGGTCGCACCGGACGGTCCCGCCGAGATCGTGTCCGCGGAGGGCCTTCACAATCTGATCGAGAGCGACGCTGAGGACACCCTGCTGGTGGGCGACACCGCAAACCTTCCCGCCAGTGTGGTCCGGGGATTGCACAGGGCAAAGAAGGGCAGACCGCGCTATCCCGCAGCCGATGTGCTGTTGGAGATCGCCAGTTTCAAAGCGGAAGCCGATGACTTCGTCCGGGCTGAGGATGTGCGCCCGCTCTATATGCGTGAGCCGGATGCACAGATCAACTGGAGTGACTTCCGTCAAGAAGGCGTTTGGCCGGGGGCGGCAGGATGATGACCGTTGCCCCGTCGTTCAGCTTCCGTCCCATGACCATCGCTGATATCCCGGCCGTTCTCGAGCTGGAACGGCTCACATACCCCCAGCCCTGGAGCGAGGGGATATTCCGCGACGAGCT
>Ga0307423_1001193_pt1 | contig 15967 bp, 14 predicted proteins | sample SalMarWE160310MG_FD_202154 | JGI IMG/M metagenome (GOLD analysis project Ga0307423, IMG submission 202154) | Salt marsh sediment microbial communities from the Plum Island Ecosystem LTER, Massachusetts, United States - WE1603-10 | ecosystem: Environmental > Aquatic > Marine > Intertidal zone >...
GTGGTGGCAAATGCCGAGCAGAGTGACACGACTCAGGCTATCGTGGTGGACGAGGTGGAGATAGATATCCTCTTGCGCTCCAAGGCGGCCATGTACACTATCCTGCGCACGGTGCTTCTGGAGGTGGGGTTGGAGTTCGAGGACTTGGACGCCTTTTACGTGGCCGGAGCTTTTGGTAATGTGATCGATCCGGACACTGCCATAACATTGGGCATGCTGCCAGACCTTCCCCGGGAGCGTTTCGTCCCTTTGGGCAACTCCTCTCTGGCCGGTTGCCGCCGCCTGCTTTTGGAACCAGCAATCCGGCCCCAAGTGGAGGCCATCGCCGACAAACTCACTTATTTGGAGCTGAACGTTAACCAGGCGCTGATGAACCGCTTTTCCGCCGCGCGTTTCATTCCGCACACAGACCACGCGCGATTTCCCTCGGTACCGGTGTTTCATGGCTGAGTACCAGGATTCACCCCAACTCAAAGCGCGGGCTGAGGAGCTGTTGGGGCGCAAGCTGGACCGGGTGCGGCTTATTACCGACACCAGCCAGTTTATGGATCTCATGCTGGGTGATGTTGTGGAGATGGAAGGCCACCGCTTTCTCATCAAGGGCGTTACCTATGAGGGGCGCTTCGGTCTGGATGAGGAGCCCAAGCATTGGGTCAAGCGCGCGGTGGATTGGGAAACCGGCGAAGCCAAAATCATCAAGCTGGTTTTTTACGAAGAGTTCGATTTGCCTATCGGCAAGCTCAAGGTGCGTTGCTACCGCTCGCCGGCCAAGGAGGCGCGCATCTTGGAGCTGGTGAAGGACCATCCGCATTTCATGCACGGCCAGACCCTTCGGGATCTAAAAGGCAACATAGTGCGGGTGCTGGATATCGTACACGGAGGGCCTTTCGAGCGTAACCTGGCAAACCTGGCTGCAGATCACCAGGCATATTACCAGGGACATCTGCACCGTGTTTTGCAAAAGTTGCTGCCCGCCTTTGAAGGCATCGGCTATTTGCACGGGCAAGGCCAGCGTCATGGCGACATCCGGCGGGATCACCTGTTTGATTGCGCGGACAGCGGGCTGATGCGCTGGATAGATTTTGACTATAATTTTGAATTTCACGAGAACCCTTACGGACTGGACCTCTTCGGGCTGGGCAATGTCCTTTGCTATGCTGTGGGCAGGGGCATTCCCACCCTGCCCGAGCTGAAGCGGGAGCGACCGGAGGTGTTGAATGATTTGGACACCGGCGATCTATCGCTGATAATTCCCAACCGGGTGTTCAATTTAAAAAGAATCTATCCCTATATTCCAGAGGAATTAAACAGGGTGCTCATGCATTTTGCCGCCTCGGCGACAGTTTTTTATGAAAGAGTTACAGAAATTCTGGCCGATTTACGGCTGGCTATGGGGACTCTGCCCCAAGCGCAGGAGGATGCGGAATGATTCTGTGGAACCGGGTGCTGGTAGGTGTGGACGGCAGCGATCATGGTCTCAATGCGGTGCGCTATTTGGCCGCCGTTTTGGGCGGCTCCAGCAACTGCAAGGTGCGCCTCCTGGCCGTGCATGTGCCCATAGCCGCGGATGATCCGGCCTTGGCCCAGGATAGGAAAACCCGCGATATCGAGCGCCGCATAACCCTGGAGGAGCGTCTCTTGGAGGCCCACCGTCTTTTGGTGGAAGCTCGCGTGGCACAGGAAAATGTGACCTCCGAACTGGTGGAAGCCGACGGCAGCCGGGGAGTGGGCGAGGTTATCATGGAAGCCCAACGTGAGGGCGGCTACGGCACCGTGGTGGTGGGCCGCCGGGGCTTAAGCAAGGCCGAGGAGTTTTTGTTCGGCAGCGTGTCCAACACAGTGGTGCATCGGGCCACCGATTGCTGCGTGTGGGTGGTAGGTTAATTCTAAAACTTTGGCCCGCCTTTAGTTCCTGTATCCCATTTGGCGTAAACGGTAAGCGGCTGAACCGGCCTCCTGGCTTTTGGGCGACAAGTTGATCACCTGCCGGTAGTACTGGGCGGCTACTTGGCGTTTGCCCAGGTGCTCATAGCTGGCCGCCAAAAGCAGTTTGTTGCGTGACTGGTTGGGCAAGAGCTGGTCAGCCCGGCCAAGGAATCTCGAGGCTTGCTCATAATCCTTCATTTGGTAGTGGATGGCTCCAGCCACAAAGTTGGGGAAATACACCCCGGGGCTCAACTGAGCGCCCCGGGCCGAGGATTGTTTGGCTTGGCGCATCTCTTTTTGCTGGTACTGGACAAGGGCTAGCTTGGCGAGGAAAACGCCGTCGCCGCTATATAGCTGGGAGGCGCGCTGGTATTCCCTGACTGCGGCGGGGTAGCTTTTCTTCTTGACCAGGGCATTGCCCCAGGCCTCGGCCTCATAGGCGGGCTGACGCTTTTTTTGCTGCGCCACGGCTTTTTCAAAACGAGCTGCTTGCAAGGGACGGTTTCGCACCGCGGGCGTAGCGGCAGCCACCCGCTGATGCGCGGCCTGAATTCTTTCAGTGGTGAGTGGGTGGCTGGAGAGCATGGCCGCGATAAAGCTGGGTTCGCTTTTGTTCAGCTTTTGAAACACCTCGAAAGTCTTGACTTGGCCCACCGGGTTATAACCCGCCTTGACCATATACGCATAACCCAAATCGTCGGCCTGGCGTTCCTGATCGCGGGAATAGCTGAGCATCAAGAGCCCGCCCGCCACTCCGGCCGCCAAGGCGCCGGCTTCCTTATAATCGCTGTTGGCTAAGGCCAGACCCGCTCCAGCCACTGCCATGGAGATGAAAACTCCGCGCGTGTATTGCGCCACCGAATGCCGGGCGGTGACGTGGCCGATCTCGTGAGCCAGCACCGAGGCCATTTCGTCCTCGCTGTCCATCTTGGCGATCAGGCCTCGGGTAAGCGATATCTTTCCGCCGGGCAAGGCGAAGGCGTTCACCTGGTCGGAGTTGACCACGTTGAATTCCCAGGGGATGCCCGGCCGGTGGCTCTGTCTGGCCAGCTTATGCCCCACCTGGCTGACATAGGTTTGTAGCGCCTGGTCGTGGGGCACGAGCCCGTTGTTGATTTGGGTGGTCTCGGGATAATAGCGCGCACCCATGGCCAGCTCTTGCTGCTCGCTCATGAGAACAATTTCTTGCTCGCCGGTAACCGGGTTCACCGCGCAAGCCGGCAGCAAACCGCAACAGATCACCAGCGCCAGCCAGGTCAGGCGCCTGAAATAATTCTTATGAAACCTCATGGCGTCTCGGTCCCCTCGCTGAGAGCTATGCTTTAGACGTCTTACCACTGCCCGTCCTTTGGGTCGGGCTTAGGAAAGCTTGTCCTCCACGCTTTTCATCTTGCCTGCCGCGGTGGCTTGTTTGTCGCGGCGGTCGTCGATGTTGATTAGCGTCATCACCCGCTGGGCGCCTTTTGCAAAAGGCACCTCGTGGCATTTTTGGATCACTTCCATCAGCTGAGGCAGCGGGCCTTCCAGTACAGTGCCCATGGGAGTGAGGCTGTGTTTGACGCCGCTTTGCTGCAAAACTTTATGTACCTGGGCTACATAGAGCGAAATGCTGGTATTACCTATGCCCAGGGGCACCACGGAAAACTGGATGATGGCCATATCATGCTCCCTAACGAGTAGTATCAGTACCGGCGGGTTGCGCGGCCGAGGGAAGGCCCACGTCCCCATGGTTAATCGGCCGAGGTTCAGAACGACCGGGGAGAGCTTTTCGCCGCAGTTCCTGTTGACACTCAAGCCCTTCCGCTTTTTCCAACTTGCGCTGCAATAAGATTACGTCGGGATGCTCGTCGGTGTAAATGGCGCGCAGCCCTTCTATTTCCTTCCGGATGACGTTGGGGTCAAGGTCGCCGGATGTCTCTGCAAAGGCATTTGGGCAAAACATAAAAACCGCCATCAACAGCAGCCATGGTATTCGCGGCACCATTTTTAAAGCTCTCCAGCGATAATGATGCCAGCCTCGGCGGCCTGCGCAAGCGTAACTTTGCAATAATGGCATTATGGGGTTAATCTGCGCACTTCCCACCAGTCGATGCTTGTGCATAATATTTTGTTATAATTTAATAAAATCGGTAACAATATATTCAGCTTTCTCCCTTGTATACTTATGGGAGGTGGTTGTAAGCGCCTTAAGGCTGTTGTATATTAATTAGAAGGGCAGGCGGTCTGGATGAGACTAGGCTTGCCCTTTTTAGTCACCCCCGAGACAACTAACATGCAACTCTTTGATTATTCAACTCTTGAAGATGAGCGCCTAGCTGACTTCCTATTCATGGCTGAGGACCGGCTGGAATTAGCTGCGGCACGTGAGATAGCCGGGCGCGAAACCATGTTGCCTCTTCTGACCCAGGTGGTCAGCGACAAGCCGTCCTGGCTGGCCGAACTGCCTGAATGGTGGGCGGTGGTGCATTCCACCTATCTATTGGGTTATCGTGGCGGCGAGGAGGCTGTGTTGCCTCTTTTAATCGCCCTGCGCTGGTCCGATGCCTTTGACTGTGATTGGGTGACTGAGCTTTTGCCCGCCATTTTGGGCAAAGTGGGCCCCCCCATGTTGCCTGGTCTCACCGCCATTGTGCGTGATTCTGCCGCGGGCTGGTCGGCCCGGGATCTGGCCATGAAGGGCATGGCCGCTGTGAGCCTGGCATATCCCGAATCCACCGAGCATGTTTTCCGCATTATCGGCGAGCGTTTCATGGATGAAAGGGAAGACCGTTTGGTTCGCCAGTTGGCGGGCCAGATTCTTTTGGATTTCCGCCGCGAAAACTACCGCATCGGCCTGATAAAATTCGCCCGCGAAGACTTGGGTTTCCAGGAGTTTGAGACTTGGTACTCAATGGGCTTCCATCCTGAGGAGGTGGATTGGGCCTTTCACAGCCCCCAAGCCGAGATCTGGCATTATCAAGATGATTGGATGCGCTTTTACGATCCCGGCGAGATTCAGCGGCGCCAGAAGCGGTGGGGTCGTGAGCGCCTGGGATCGGGACGAACCGGACGCAGTGTGCGACCTAACCCCACCGGCGGCGGCCAGTTGGTTCACTTGTGGCCTAACGGCAAGAAACCGGAAACACCCGGCGGCGAGCAAGAGGGCGAATAGCATCATTCCGCGAACCCGATTACCTAGGCCGACAAAAGTCCATCCGCCAGTACCGCCGCGGTTGAGATATCGCGGAGGCTACTCCCTTCACCTGCCCAACAGAACTCTTGGTTCCGCCCGCTCCACCATGCTAAGCTGAGGGCTATCTAGGCAAGGATATTGGCCCCTTGGGAGAGATAAAGCATGGACCGTAACCACCCAATCAGCTCCTGGCGAGCTCTAGGGATCATTTCAGCGCTTTTGGTTTTGGCGCTAACCCCGGCCTGCGCTTGGCTATCGCCCGGCGGGGTGGGCAAGCAAACCGCGTTAACCGGGTATCAGCATTTCAATGCGGCCATGTCCTACCGTGCAGAGGGCCAATTGGCTCTAGCCGCGTCCGCGTTGGAAAAAGCCTTGGCCGCTGACCAATACAACTATGCGGCTTGGTATCACCTGGGCTTGGCCTATAGGGACCTGGGCCAGATCGACAAGGCCCGCCAGACCTGGGAAAAGGGGATCATGACCGCCCGCAAGGGCCCGGTGCGCCTGGACTATGACCGCTCCCGCGCCGTAGCCGAAATGACCGCGGCTTTGGCCGGCTTGGATGGCCGGGGCCACGCAGGCAAGCCCATATCCACACGCGTCAAAGCCAAGACCGGGACCAAGGGCAAGGCTAAGACCGCCAAGGGCTCTTCCTCCGCGACCGGGCCCTATGCGGTGCTCTATTCATCCAGCCTCAACCCGCGCTATGCCAAGTCCGACCGGGACAAGCTGGCCCGCTTGGGATACCCAGCCACGGTCAAGACCCATAATTTAGGGGGCAAGGCCTGGCACCGGGTGTGGGTGGGTTGCTGCTCCGGTTACTCCCATGCCAAGGGCGTCATGGCCGCTCTCAGGAAACGGGGCATAGGCCGCGGCCTGGTGATCATGCGGGTGGGCAAGTAAGTCTACAATGGCAAGTGAGTCTTTCTCTGGCTGATGAGGCTATTTAACGGCTGACGGTAACCCCGGCGCTCCGCGTCTGCCGGCCAACACCGCGGTCAATGAACCGGTCATTCGCCCCGCCTGGCAAGAGCGCTAGCTGCTTTATGCATTCAAGCGGTCTGATTTGACAGCCCGCCGGGGCCGATGCTATGTTTATGCAGGGATTATCGCAAAAACGTAAGTTAGTACAAGGTGTTATCTTGTCATATCGTCCTTTGGGGAAGGCCCAGGCGTGAGTTATCTAGTTCTTGCCAGAAAGCACCGTCCCTCCACCCTCGACGAGGTTGTGGGACAGGAGCATGTGACCAAGACCCTGGCCGGAGCTCTGGCCAGCGGGCGCTTGGCCCACGCCTTTTGCTTTACCGGCCCCCGCGGCGTGGGCAAGACCTCGGTGGCCCGCATCCTGGCCAAGGCTCTGAATTGCGAGTCCGGCCCCACGGCCGATCCTTGCGGCCAGTGCCAGCAATGCAAAGAAATCGACGAAGGTCGCGCAGTGGATGTGCAGGAGATCGACGCGGCTTCCAATTCCCGGGTGGAGGACGTGCGCGAGCTGCGCGAGGTGATCCGCTACCGGCCCCAGGCCGCGCGGTTTCGGGTGACCATCCTGGACGAGGTGCACATGCTCTCCAAGGCGGCCTTCAACGCGCTCTTGAAGACCTTGGAGGAGCCGCCCGAGCATGCGGTCTTCATCCTGGCCACCACCGACGTGCACAAGGTGCCGCTCACCATTCTCTCCCGCTGCCAGCGTTATGATTTCAGGCGCCTGCCGCCCAAGACCCTGGCCGTCCACTTGGCCAAGGTGCTGGAGGCCGAGGGTTGCTGGCTGCCCAAGGAAAGCCTGGCGCTCATGGCCCGCGAGGCCGACGGCAGCGTACGCGATGCCTTGAGCCTGCTGGATCAGGTGCTTTCTCTGGGGCGGGACGAGCTTTCCCACCAGGAGGTGGTGGAGCTGTTGGGCTTGGTGGACCGCGAGCTGGTGGCCCAGACCGCGGAAGCGGTGCTGGCCGGTGACGCCGGCCGCACCTTGGATCTGGTGGAACAGGTCTACGGGGCCGGTGGGGAGATGCAGGCCTTTTACGCGGCCCTGCAGGAGCAGTTCCGCAACTTGGCCGCGGCCCAGGCGGCGCCGCCCGACATCGAGTTGTTCGGGTTAAGCCAGGAAGAGATTGAAGAACTGCGCCGGGCTGCCGCCGAGGTTTCGCCAGAAACCTTGCACGAGATTTTTGACCATCTGGCGCAGGCCGAGGAAATGTTCCGCCGGGCCAGCCAGCCGCGTCTGGTCATGGAAATGACCCTGCTCAAGCTGACCCAGGTACGGCCGGTCTTGAATCTGGAGCAGATCATCGAAGCCCTGGGTGGCAATGCCCAAGGCGGGCCGGCGGCTCCCGCGCCACCGCGCCAGGCTCCCTCCGGAACCCAGAAGCCGCCGCCGCAAGCTGGCGGGGCTCAATCCCCAAAGGCGCCGCGAATTGTTTCCGCCCGGCCGGAAGACTTCTCAGCCGCTCCCGCCCCGCTTGCATCCCCTGCGGCCACGGCTCAGCGCGGCATGCCGGCGCCGGAACAAGCGCTGAAAGAGTTGGCCGGCTATGTGGGTAAGTCCGGCCAAGCTCAATTGTCTTCCTATCTGGGGCGGGCTCAGGTGAAAAAAGGCGAGGGCTGCTTGGTGGTGACCCTGCCGGCCAGCCCCATAGCGCGGGGCTTGTGTACGCCGGACAACCAGGATAAGCTCTGCGGGCTCATGCGGGAATTGTGGAGCGACGCTTGCCCTGTTCGATTGGCGGCGGCGGCGGAAGAGCCCGAGCCTAGGGCGGCGGCCGAGGAAGACTTGGCTGCGGTGAGCAGCCTGGCCGAGCATCCCGTGGTGCAGGAGGCAGCCGAGGTTTTCGAGGCGCAGGTAGTGGCTCTTAATCCCGCCCCCGCCGGCAAGTAGCTTACGCGCCGATAAAAGGCGCTCTAACCTGGAACTTATGGCATGGCGGCGCAAGCGGCGTCGCATTTTGATGTGAAGAAGTGGAGAGATAGCTATGAAGGGCATGGGCAACATGGGCAACTTGATGAAGCAGGCCCAAAAAGTCCAGCAGCAGATGATGAAGATGCAGGAGGAACTGGCCCAGCGCGAGGTCAGCGCCCAGGCCGGGGGAGGCATGGTGGAAGCCACGGTCAACGGCCGGGGTGAGCTCTTGCGTTTGCGTTTTGAACCCGAAGTGGTGGACCCGGACGACGCCGAAATGCTGGCCGACATGGTGGTAGCTGCCGTGGGCGAAGCCCAGCGCCGCGCCCAGGAGATGATGCAGCAGGAGATGAGCAAGTTGACCGGGGGCATGGGCCTGCCTCCGGGCATGTTATAGGAGAACGCCCGGTGTATCCCCGTGCGGTGGAGGCGCTGATCGCCTCACTGAGCCGTTTGCCCGGCGTAGGGCGCAAGACCGCCGAGCGCCTGGCTCTGCATCTGGTGCGCGCATCGGCCGAAGAGGCGCGTGGACTTGCCGCCGCACTAACTGCGGTCAAAGAACAGGTGCGGGCATGCTCCCTTTGCCGCAACCTAGCCGACCGCGACCCCTGCTCCATCTGCACCGATCCCAACCGGGACGGCGGACTGCTCTGCATCGTGGAATCGCCGGCTGACCTGGCCGCCCTGGAGGCGGCGGGCTCCTTCCGTGGGCGCTACTTCGTGTTGGCTGGGGCTCTGTCGCCCTTGGATGGCGTGGGGCCGGATAATCTGCATTTGGATGAGTTGCTTATACGGGTGAAGCAGAGCGGGGTGCGCGAAGTGATTATCGCCACCAACCCCACGGTGGAGGGTGAAGCCACCGCCGATCTCCTGGCCCGCAGCTTGGAGCCCAGCGGAGTCAGCATTACCCGCCTGGGCTACGGCATGCCGGTAGGCGGTGACCTGAAATACATGGATGGCCTCACCTTGGCCCGTTCCTTGGCTTCTCGCAAGAAGGTTTAGCAACAGCTGGGGTAAGCCCTTCCACGCGGAACAAGGCTTACCCCGGATTGAAAATATTAGTATTAAAGCCCGCCAAAAAGAGCTGTGCGCCTTGCGCGGCTCTAATGCCTAACTCCTATAATCAGCGTTGATTTCGATATACTTGTGATCCAAATCCGAGGTGAAGACCCAGAACTGGCCTTGGCCCAGACCCAGGTCCAAGCGGATTTGGTAGCGTTCCCTTTTCATGACCTGGGCCGCCTCTTCCTCGGCCTGGGCACTGGTGTACACGCCGTTTTCAGCGATCAAGACATCGCCTATCCAGAGACGACATCTTTCTTCGGCAAAGTTAAGTCCGCGCCGGGCGGCTTCAGCTCCGGCCGTAGAAAGCAGCCGTCCCCAGTTGGGATCGCGCCCGGCGAAGGCGGTCTTGCAAAGCGGCGAATGGGCGATGGCAAAGGCTGTGTGCCTGGCCGCCTCGTCGCTCTCGGCGCCGGTTATAACCACCCGGACAAGATGCCCGGCCCCCTCGCCGTCGGCCACCAGCATGGCGGCCAGCTTCTGGCACACCTTGGTCACTGCGGCGGTCAGCACCGCCAGCTCGGGGTCATCGGCCTGTAGTTCCTGGTTGCCGGCCTTGCCGCTGGCCCATAGAAGTAAGGTGTCGTTGGTGGAGGTGTCGCCGTCCACGCTAGCCCGGTTGAAGCTCAACTCCAGCGCGATGTTCAAGGCCTTCTGCAACGCCGGGGCCGTGGCGGCGGCGTCGGTGAGCACATAGGCCAGCATTGTGGCCATGTCCGGATGAATCATGCCCGCGCCCTTGGCAAAACCTACTACGGTAACCGGCTGGCCCTGAATGACCACGGAGGCCGTGGCCATTTTTTTGAAGGCGTCGGTGGTCATGATGGCGCCGGCCGCCTGGGGCAGGCCCCGGGGGCTCAACCCCGCGGCAAGTTCAGGCAAGGCAGCAGCAATCTTGTCGGCCGGCAGCAGTTGGCCGATGACGCCAGTGGAGCAAGGAAACACCTCCTCGGCCCGGCAATTCAGGGCTTGGGCCACGGCTCGGCAAGTGGTTAGGCAGGCCTCAAGTCCCTTGGCTCCGGTGGCGGCGTTGGCCCCGCCGCTGTTGGCCAGAACCGCGCGGATACGGCCGCCAGCCACATGACGGCGGGAGACCTGCACCGGGGCCGCGGCCAAACGGTTTTTGGTAAAGACCGCGGCCGCCGGATAGGCAGCTTCACCTGCGATGAGGGCCAGGTCGATGCGGCCGTCTTTTCTGAGCCCGGCCGCCGCCGCTCCGGCGCTGAAGCCGGCCACCGGGGAATCCACTACACGATCCTGTTTAAGGGGCGCTTGGCCCAGCTCTGGCACATCTTGCATGGAGCCGCTCCCACCGGGAAGGTGAATAATATTTGCGAGGCCTATCTATATAATACCGGCTGGCTGGCCTTGCCAGGTTTTTCCGCACGCGACCCTAAGCGGCCTGTAATGAACAAGGGGCCCCGGTCGGGGCCCCTTGCTAAAGTGAAATAGTTGGTGCCGCTTTAACGGCCGCAGCATTTCTTGTATTTTTTCCCGCTGCCGCAGGGGCAGGGGTCGTTGCGGCCCACCTTGTCGTTCTTTCGTTTCACCGGTTGGGGCGCGGCCTCCTCGCCACCGGAATAGCTGAGGGACGGGTCCTCTACCGGCGTAAAAACATCCACGTCGGCTTCGCGCTGAAGCTGCAAGCGTAGCAAGGTTGAAACGGTTTCGTCCTTGATTCGCTCCACCATGTCGGTGAACATATCGAATCCCTCGCGCTGATATTCACGCAAGGGGTCCTTCTGGCCATAGCCGCGGAGGCCGATGCCTTCCTTGAGATGATCCATGTTGAGCAGATGGTCTTTCCAAAGGCCGTCAACCACTTGCAGAAGAACCATGCGCTCAAGGTAGTTCATGGTTTCTTCGCCATAGAGCGCGAACTTCTGGTCGTATTGTTTACGCGCCTCTTGCGCCACCTCTGCGGCCAAATCCTCGGCGTTAAGGCCGTCGGCCGGCTCAAATCCAGGGTCATAACCAAAGGCGGCTATCACGGCGTTGTTGAGGGCTTTGAAATCCCACTCCGAAGAAGGCGACCCCTCGTCGGCGTGAATGCCGACCACCTGCTCGGCAAGGTCCTCGATCATCTCCAGAATGCCTTCGTGGACGCCTTCGCCGGTTAGCGCCATGCGTCTTTGGGCGTAGATCACCTCGCGCTGCTTGTTGAGCACGTCATCGTACTCCAAAAGCTGCTTGCGGATATCGAAGTTGCGGCCTTCCACCTTGCCTTGGGCATTTTCAATGGCCCGGGAGATAATATTGTGCTCAATGGGCTCGCCCTCTTCCATGCCCATCTTTTGCATGACTCCACTGATGCGCTCCGATCCGAACAGGCGCAGCAGGTCGTCCTCCAGAGAGAGATAGAAGCGGCTGGAGCCTGGATCGCCTTGGCGTCCCGAGCGGCCCCGCAGCTGATTGTCTATGCGCCGCGATTCGTGGCGCTCGGTGCCGAGGATGTGCAGTCCGCCCTGTTCCAAGACCTTTTGGTGTTCGATCGCGCAAGCGGCCTCGTATCTCAGAAGCGCGGTGGCGTAGGCCTCGGGTTCGGCTTCGGGGTCTGCGTCCTGCTTGGCTAAAAACACTGGGTTGCCGCCCAAGACGATGTCGGTACCACGGCCCGCCATGTTGGTGGAGATGGTTACCGCCCCTAGGCGGCCGGCCTGAGCCACGATGTCGGCTTCTTGGGCGTGGTTTTTGGCGTTCAGTACGTGATGGGTAACCTTCTGGCGCTTGAGCAGCGCGGACATGGCCTCGCTTTTTTCAATGCTAACCGTACCCACCAGAACCGGTTGGCCCTTGGCGTGAAGCTCTTTGATTTCCTCGGCCGCGGCCATGAACTTTTCGCGCACCGTGCGGTAAACCAGGTCGGGATTGTCCACCCGGATCATGGGCTTGTGGCTGGGCACCACCAGCACGTCCAGCTTATATATCTTGGCGAACTCCTCGGCCTCGGTGTCGGCGGTGCCGGTCATGCCCGCCAGCTTGTCGTACATGCGAAAATAGTTCTGGAAGGTGATGGTGGCAAGCGTTTGATTCTCGCTTTTCACCCGGAGCTTTTCTTTGGCTTCCAGGGCCTGGTGCAGGCCCTCGGAGTAGCGCCGGCCGGGCATGAGCCGGCCGGTGAACTCGTCCACGATCACTACTTCGCCGTCTTTGACGATATAGTCCACGTCACGTTTAAAAAGGGTGTGGGCCTTCAGGGCCTGCTGGATATGATGCAGAAGCTCTATGTGGCGCGGGTCATAAAGATTGTCCACGTGCAGCAGGCTTTCGCAACGGTTCACGCCTTCCTCGCTGAGGTTGGCGGTACGGGATTTTTCGTCGATGCTATAGTGGGTTTCTTTTGAAAGTTTTGGGATCAGGCGGTCCACGTCTTGATAAAGACGGGTGGATTTTTCCGCTGCTCCGCTGATGATAAGTGGCGTGCGGGCCTCGTCGATGAGAATGGAGTCCACCTCGTCGACGATGGCGTAATTGTAATCGCGCTGCACCAAATCCTCGAGGTCGAACTTCATGTTGTCGCGCAGGTAGTCGAAGCCGAACTCGTTGTTGGTGCCGTAGGTCACGTCCGCGTCATAGGCTTCCTTACGTTCCGCCTCGTCCAGACCATGCACTATGCAGCCCACGCTGAGGCCTAGGAAACGGTAGATGGTTCCCATCCACTGGGCATCGCGGGAGGCCAGATAGTCGTTAACCGTGACCACATGCACGCCCCGGCCGGGAAGGGCGTTCAGATAGACCGGCAGGGTGGCGGATAAGGTCTTGCCCTCGCCGGTTTTCATTTCGGCGATTTTGCCTTGGTGCAGCACAATGCCGCCGATGAGCTGCACGTCGAAATGCCGTTGGCCTATGATGCGGCGTGCGGCTTCGCGCACCACGGCAAAGGCTTCGGGTAAGAGGTCATCCAGGGTCTCGCCGGCTTCCAGACGTTTCCGGAAAGCGGGGGTGCACCCGGCTAGGTCGGCGTCTGACAGGGCGGTCATCTTGGGTTCCAAGGAATTGATTTGATCCACCAAGGGCCACAAGTGGTTTAGCTCGCGGTCGTTCTTGGAACCCACCATCTTTTTTAATAGTTTTCCAAACATGGGTATGGATTATCCCCCATCAGGCCGGAAATGCAAGCCAAGTTGGCGGTTAACGGAAAGGACCATTAGTTGGGCCGAGCCAAGAATATACCCGGTTTTACGGGGAAGAGGCAAGGCGGGCGCAGGAGATTAACAGGCTCGTCACAAGCGTTTAGCCGCGTAAGGATGCCGCCGGCAGCCACCGATAGGCCTGTGAATATGTTTTGATGGCAATGCCGAATTGCAGATGGAATTTTTTGGGCCAGTGCGGATTAAACGGCTTAAGAAGCTTTAGTCAAGAATATAGTAGCGCGGGTTGGTGGGTACACCGCTCATCAAAACTTCATAATGCAGGTGGGGCCCGCTTGAACGGCCAGTGCTTCCTACTGCACCCACCTTCTGACCCCGGGCGATCTTTTGGCCGAGTTTTACTGCGAAGCTCGAAAGATGCCCGTAACGTGTGACCAAACCGTGGCCATGATTTATAACCAGCATATTGCCATAGCCGCCCTCGCGGCCGGCAAAGGTGACCACGCCGGCTGCCGGCGAAACTATCGGTGATCCCGTACGGGTCGAAATATCCAGGCCGGCATGGAACTGACGTTTGCCGGTGAAAGGCGAAATACGATACCCGTATCCGCTGGTAACCCAGCCGTGCACCGGCCAGACGGAAGGCGTGGAAGCCAGTACCGAACGGCGTTCTTGCAGGAACTTGGCAAGTTCTTTTTGAATGCTGCGCTCGGTTTCGGCGTCGTTGGCCATCTGGTCCAAGTCGCGCCGCATGATCATGACGCGGCGTTCGCCCATGGTGTTGGTGAGCTTGACGCCGGAGCCTCCTTGATGCACTTCAGGTCCGCCCACGCCGAATGCGTCATCGGAGCTGCTGGGCTTTTCCAGATTGGCCATCACCCGCAGGCGGCGGTTGAAGGACTTCAGCTTGCCCATTTGCTGCTTGAATTCGGAAAGGCGGGAGGCGAAGGTATCAATTTGGGCTTCCTGGCGGCGGTTTTGTTCTTGCAGGTTGCGCAGGTCGGGTAAATCGGCGCGAAGAGAATTATATTGATGAAACCAATAACCGGCCATGCCCACCGCGCCAACCAGCACGGCCAGCACCAGGGGCAATATGATACGGGGCAGGGAGAAACGGTTAACGCGGTTTGTGCCCTCGGGTATGACAAGGATGGTGAATTTCTTCGCCACGATATCCCTTTTAGTTGTTAAGAACTCCGCAGGGGTGGAAGGTAATCCGGAGTTCCAAGTCAAAAGCTGTAAGGAAATACCATGAAAACCAGGCCGGAGTCAACCCATAAAACCTTTAGCTGTGTCAATTGGTTACACCTGGCCTGGGCCGCTAACCGACATGCCGGCTACTAAGAGGCTGGGCGATCCGGTGCCGCCCAAGAAGCGCAGGTCGCCGCCAACCGCCTTGATGGAGGCGAAAAGCTCCACCACCTGACCTGCCACGGCGATGGATTTGATCGGTCTGGTGATCTTGCCGTTTTCCACCATAAAGCCGGTTGCGCCAAGTGAAAAATGACCGCTCACCGGATCTGCGGTATGTGCCCCCAGTACCTCGGTGATTACCAGGCCACGATCCAAGCCGGCTGCCAGGTCTGCCAAACCGCCTTGGCCCGGCTTGATGTAAAAGTTGGTGAAACCGACTTGGGGCGGGGCTTTGAGCCCGGGACGCACAGCGTTGCCCGTGCTTGGCACGCCATGGCGGGCGCCCCAAGGGCGGTCGAAAACAAAGCCTCGCACGATGCCGTCGGCCACCAAGATTTTGGTGGCGGTGGGGGTGCCTTCGTCATCAAAGGCCCCGGTGGCGATTCCCTTGGGCATAAGGCCGTCGTCCACCAGTGTAACCAGTTCAGACAGCACCTTCTGGTCCATTTTTGAGGCAAGCAGCGAACGGCCCTTAACCACGTTGTCCCCAAGCAGGGAGGAACCCAGGAGGCCCAAGAACTCCATGGCCACCTGGTTTTCCAGAATAACGTCATAGCGCCCGTCGCTCACCGGCTGAGCCCCCAGGCAAGCCGCCGCCCGGCGGCCCGCCTCCGAGCCCACCTTGATTGCATCCAGGTCAGCCAAGAACCGGCGCACGTCGTATTCCCAAGCCATTTCCTGCTGCCCGTTTTCACCGGCCACCGCGTTGGCCATGGCGGAGCAGGTGGTGCTCTTATGGGACAAGTCCAATCCGTGGGAAGTGAGCAGACGGAGTTGAGCGTAAGTTTCGCCGATCTCGGCCGGGTGCACGTGTTGCACTTTAGGGTGTGCTTGACGTGCGGCTTCAGCCATAGCCAGGGCGCGTTGTTTTTTGGCATCCAAGGGCTCGGCCTTCAGCGCGGGGTCGTAAACATCCGGCGCCTGCGGCAATGGCATGGGGCGGGCCAGCCCCGCCTCATCCTCCAGGTCGCTGGCCTGGGCCGCTGCCAGGGCTTCGGCCACCGCGGTTTCCAGGGCGCCTCCCGCGCCGGAACCCATGAGGTAGCTGAAACCCAAGCGCCCTTGGCTCCATACGCGGATCGCCAGGCCCCCGCTCTTGGATTGCTGAAACTTGTCCACCTCCTCTCCCCGCACCGCGATGGAAAGCTGTTCGGTGAAAAGCGCCATCGCCTCCCACTCGTGGGCTGGGGTTTTTCCGAGAAGATCGGCGGCTTGTTCTATCTGTTTGTCCAGGTCCATGCGATATATTCCGTTTCAGTCGATATTAAAGTTCCAGAAGCATTGCGATCTCGTCGCAGTCCGGGAACTTGACGCATTTTACGCAATCGGCCCATATCTTTTGGGGCAGCCGCTGCTTTTCCACCTCTAGAAAGCCCAGGCGGCTGAAAAAGCCGGGGCGGTAGGTCAGCG
>Ga0307423_1001194_pt1 | contig 15962 bp, 11 predicted proteins | sample SalMarWE160310MG_FD_202154 | JGI IMG/M metagenome (GOLD analysis project Ga0307423, IMG submission 202154) | Salt marsh sediment microbial communities from the Plum Island Ecosystem LTER, Massachusetts, United States - WE1603-10 | ecosystem: Environmental > Aquatic > Marine > Intertidal zone >...
CCTGGCGCTCGATGGAGGAGATCTGCCGCTTGATCTCCCCCAGGACGTCGGAGACCCGGACCAGGTTCTGCTCCGTCGCCTGGAGCTTCCGCTCCGCCTCGCGCCGCCGCGCCTTGTACTTGCCGATCCCAGCGGCTTCCTCGATCAGCACCCGGCGCTCCTCCGGGTGAGCGGAGACGATCTCGGCAATCCGCCCCTGCTCGACGATGGTGTAGCCCTTGGTGCCGATGCCGGTGTCGCGGAAGAAGTCGTAGACGTCGCGGAGACGACAGGGCACCTTGTTCAGCAGATACTCGGATTCTCCGGAGCGATACAGGCGGCGGGCGATCTGGATCTCGCCGAAAGCCGCGAGCTGGGGCGGACCGCCCCCCTCGGCGTTGTCAAAGGTGAGGACGACCTCGCTCAGCCCCACCGGCGACCGTGCTTCGGAGCCAGCGAAAATGACGTCCTCCATGCCCTTTCCGCGCAGGCGCCGGGGCGACTGCTCTCCCATGGCCCAGCGAATCGAGTCGACGACGTTCGACTTTCCGCAGCCGTTCGGGCCCACGATGGCCGTGATCCCCGGGCGGAACCTGAACGCCGTCTTGTCGACGAAGCTCTTGAACCCCGTGATCTGCAGCGACTTGATCCGCAACCGAACCTCTATTCCCGCTGGGTTCCCGGCAACTCGATCCGCCGCCGCGGCACCGGTGGGGAGCGGAAATCAATCATTTCCAGCATTGGGGGGGGTACGGGTAGTTAACACGCCCGAGCGCCAGACCGCAAGCAAATGCTGAAACGAGGCCTCCGCGAGCTCGCCCGAGATCGGGCTGCTAGCCCGCAGCGGCGGCGGGCGCATCGGCCCCCTGCTGGGCGTACTGGAGGCGGTAGAGCCGGTGGTAGATGCCTCGCTTGCCCAGGAGGTCGGCGTGGGAGCCGGACTCGACCAGACGGCCGCGGTGAAGAACGTAGATCCGATCGACGTCTTCGATGGTGGAGAGCCGATGGGCGATCACCAGGGCCGTCTTCCCCTGCATCAGGGTGTGGATCCCCTTCTGCACCAGCGCCTCGGTCTCACTGTCGATGGAGCTGGTGGCCTCGTCCAGGACCAGCACGTCGGCGCGGTGGGCCAGGGCCCGGGCGAAGGAGAGCAGCTGGCGCTGTCCGGCCGAGAGGTTGGTGCCCCGCTCCCGCACCTCGGTCGCATAGCCGCCGGGAAGCCGCTCGATGAAACGGTGAACCTCGACGGCGGTGGCCGCGCGTTCGATATCGAGCTGCGAAATGCCCTCCCGGCCGAGCGAGATGTTCTCGGCCATGCTACCGCTGAAGAGGAAGACGTCCTGGAGCACCATGGCCACCCGCTTCCGGAGCTCCGACTGGGGAAGCTCGCGAACATCCACCCCGTCGATCAGGATGCGGCCTTGGCCGACCTCGTAGAAGCGCGTCAGCAGCTTGATGATCGTCGTCTTTCCGGCCCCGGTGGCTCCCACCAGAGCGACCTTCTCGCCGGGCTCCACCCGGAGCGACAGGTCCCGGATCACCCAATCCCCCCCCGAATAGGCGAAGGAGACGTTCTGGAACTCGACGGCGCCTCGCCGCGGCGGAAGCGGGCGGGGTATCCGCTCCGGCTCCGCGTCGCGGACCGCCGGCTCCGTATCCATCAGCTGAAAGATGCGCTCGCAGCTGGCCATCGCCGACTGCATCACCGAGTACTTCGCCGAAAGGTCGCGGAGCGGCATGAAGAAGCGCCGCATCCACTGGATGAAGACGTACATCACGCCCAGCTCGGCGATGCCGGTCCCGTACCAGATGATGATGGCCACGGTGATGCCGCCGGCGAACTCGACCACCGAGAACAGCGCCGCGTCGTAGCGGATCGAGCGGATCCAGGCGTCCCGGTGCTCGCCGTTCAGCTCCGCGAAGTCGCGAAGGTTCCGCTCCTCGCGGGTGAAGAGCTGCACCACCTTCATCCCGGTGACCGTCTCCTGGATGGTGGCGTTGATGCGCGCCAGCAGCACCCGGGTCTTGCGGAAGGCCTCGCGAACCCTGAGGCGGAAGATCACCGCCGCCACCGCCAGGAAGGGCACCACGCAGAAGGTCACCAGCGCCAGCTTCGGATTCAGCAGGAAGAGGGCCACGGCGAAGCCGATCATCTTGATCAGGTCGGTGACCAGCGCCACGATTCCGGCCGCGAACATCTCGGACACGTGCTCGACGTCGCTGGTGGCGCGGGTCACCAGCCTTCCCACCGGATAGCGGTCGAAGAAGCCCATGTGGAGCCTCTGGACGTGGGCAAAGACGGCGGCCCGGAGATCGCGCATGGCAGCCTCACCCGTCCGGACCATCAACAGCAGATTCAAGTACTGGAGCCCCGCCCAGGTCACCGACACCAGCAGGTAGAGCCCGGCCAACCAGACCAATGTGGGGACCCCGGGCGGCGCGTGGAGCAGCCCGGTGAAGGGCGTCTCCCAGACGGCGAGCGACGAATCGTTCGCTGGTGCGATGACGCGGTCGAGGCCCGTCCCCACGATCCAGGCCGGCGCCAGCTCGAGGAAGAACAGGGGGAAGACCATCAGAATGGTCAGCACCACCTGCCACTTGTAGGGCGCCACATAGATCCAGAGGCGCGCCAGCAGGCGGGAGTCGACGGCCCGGCCCAGGGCCTCTTCCTCGTGAAGCATCTCCGCCGCGCTCATGCGGCCCCCACGGCGGAGTCGAGAGCCTCGAGCTCCCTCTCCCGCTCCTGCTCCCGCGCCAGACGCGCGTAGAGACCGCCGAGCTCGATCAGCTCCTCGTGGCTGCCCTGCTCGACGATCCGGCCGTCGTCGAGGACGACGATCTGGTCCGCATTGCGCACCGTCGAGACCCGGGACGCCACCACCACCACGGTGCGCTCCCGGAACACCTCCTCGAGCCCCGTCTGAATCGCCGCCTCGGTCTCCGCATCCACGCTGGAGAGGGTGTCGTCGAGGATCAGGATGCTCGGGCGCAGGGAGAGAGCCCGAGCCAGTGCGGTCCGCTGCCGCTGCCCGCCGGAGAGCATCACGCCGCGCTCTCCCACCACGGTCTCGTAGCCATTGGGGAGCTCCGCCGCGTCGTTCACCAGCTGGGCGCGCGCAGCGGCTTCGGACACCCGGGCGGGATCGGTGGAATCGAGGCCATAGGCGATGTTGTCGGCGAGGGACATCGAGAACAGGAAGGAGTCCTGGGGCACCATGGCGATGTGGGAGCGCAGCGTGGCCAGGGGGATCCGGTTGACGTCGATCCCGTCCAGGAAGACCGTGCCGTCTTCGACCTCGAAGAGGCGGGGAATCAGGGAGGCGAGTGTCGTCTTCCCCGAGCCCACGGGGCCGACCACGCCGAGCACGGAGCCGGCGGGGACGTGGAGGTTCACGTTCTCGAGAGCGGCCTTACGATCCGAGCCGGGATAGCGGAAGCTGAGATCGCGGAACGCGATCTCCCCGTGCATCGTTCTCACCTGCACCTGGTCGGGGCGGTCCGAGATCGACGGCTCGGTGGAGAGGACCTCGTCGATGCGCTGCATCGAGGCGGCACCCCTCTGCACCAGAGCGAAGACCCAGCCCATCAGGAAGCTCGGGAACGTGAGCTCGTAGATGTACATCGCGAAGGTGAAGAAGGACCCGATCTCCATCTTTCCCGCGACGACTTCCCGGCCGCCGACCAGGAAGACGATCCACATCGCCAGCGCCGGCAGCAGGCTGGTGAAGGCCGGCATTGCGCCCATCACCCGCACCATGCCGAGCTTGCGGCGGTAGAGATCGTCGCTGGCCGCCTCGAAACGCTTGCGGGTGGTCTCCTCCATCGCGTACGCCTTCACCACCGAGATCCCGGAGATCGTCTCCTGGAGCTGGCTGGAGAGGTCGGCGAGGCCCACCTGGACGGCCAGGTTGGTGGCGTGCATGGAGCGTCCGAAGCCGCGGGCGATCAGGATGAAGAGGGGGTAGGGGAGCAGCACCAGGAGCGCGAGCTTGGCGTTCAGTACGAACATCACGGCGATCACCGAGACGAACATGACCGGCGTCTGGATCACGTTGAGCAGGCCCGGCCCCAGCAGCAGCCGCACCGAGGTCAAGTCGTTTACGCAGCGGCTCATCAGGTCGCCGGTCCGCCAGCGGAAATAGAAGGACTGGGGCAACCGCTGCAGGTGGGCGAAGAGATCGTTGCGCAGCGCGTACTCGATCTCCCGGGCGCTGTTGAAGATGGCGATTCGCGAGAGGAAGCGCAGGATCATTCGAACCAGGGTCACCAGCGCGAGGATCGCGGCGCGCCGGCCCACCTCCGCGACCGGGAGACCATCGGCGACGGCCTGGATCGACCAGCCCACCAGCAGGGGAACCACCACGAAGCCGCCGTCGTAGCCCAGAAGGAGAAGCGTACCGAGGGCATAGCGGCCCTTGTTCCGAGCGAGGTAGCCCCACAGCCGGCGGAACATCGCCCGGCGGCTGGCGCCGGGCTCGCCCTCCGCCATCTCCGAGGGATTCGCAGCTGCTGCGCTCACGGCTGGCACCACGCCACGAAGCCATCGGGCAATCTGGAGTCTGCTTCCTTGAGCGCGGGAATCATGAGTGCGACCCGCACCCGGGGAAATGTAGCGGAACGGGCCAGGCTGGCCGGATCGTCGACGAATCCTGTGGCCGGAGAAGCAGCCGGAGAGCGGAGACGAAGCGGTGCAGGGCCTGATCGGGGCGGATTGACAGGTGGACTCCGGCTTCCCTATCCAGAGTCCGTGAGCACTCCTGGCAAGCGGAAGCAGGACAAGGAGCCGAGCGCTCCCTCCTACGCGCGGGCCGGCGTGGACCTCGACCGGGACGAGGGATTCCTGGATCAGATCAAGGAGATCGGGCGCAGCACCTTCCGGACCGAGGTCCTCTCTTCGATCGGCGGATTCGCCGGTCTGTTCAAGGCGCCCGCGCGCTACAAGGAGCCGATCTTCGTGGCTGGTGCAGACGGCGTCGGCACCAAGCTCAAGCTCGCCGCGCTGCTCGGGCGTTACGATACGGTGGGCATCGACTGCGTCGCCATGGTCACGAACGACCTGGTGGTTCAGGGAGCCGAGCCCCTGGTCTTTCTCGACTACCTCGCCATGGGCGAGCTGGACGAGGCGATCGCCGCCGAGGCCCTGCGGGGTGTCGCCGAGGGCTGCCGGCGCTCGGGCTGCGCGCTGCTGGGCGGGGAGACCGCCAGCATGCCCGGCTTCTATCCGAAGAACGAGCTGGAGCTGGTGGGATTCGGAGTCGGCGTGGTGGAGCGCGACCGGGTGATCGACGGCTCCTCGATCGGCGAAGGGGACATCCTGTTGGGAATGGCCTCCAACGGCATCCACAGCAACGGCTTCTCCCTGGTTCGCCAGCTCGTGGATCAGGGCGTCGCCGCGGGAAAGTTCGAGCTGCGCGACGCCCCGCCGGAGCTCAACACCTCCCTGGCGGCAGCCCTGATGGCCCCGACCCGGATCTATGTGAAGCCCATCCTGAGCCTGCTACGCGATTTCACTCTGCACGGAATCGCGCACATCACAGGAGGCGGCTTCCAGGGCAACATTCCCCGCATCCTCCCCAACGGCGTCCGGGCGCGGATCGACCCCAGCTCCTGGCCCCAGCCTCCCATCTTCGGCTTCCTGCAGAAGCACGGTGAGATTCCCGACCTGGAGATGCGTCGCGTCTTCAACTGTGGCATCGGCATGGTCCTGGTCACACCCGAGGAGCACTCCGACGACATCCTGGAACGTCTTTCCGCAATGGGCGAACGCACCTATCGGATCGGTGTGATCGAGCGCAAGGCCAAGGCGGATCCTCCACTCCTCTTCACCAGATCCACCCTCGCCGGCAGCCGGTGACCCTGGCCGGAGACGCGCATCACCGCGCCCGGCGCTGGGACGTGCTGGTTCTGGGGGGTGCCCTGCCCGGCCTCGTCGCCGCCGTTCGACTCGGGATGGCCCGCCTCCGGGTCCTGGTCGCGGAAGAAGAGGCCGCTGCGCGAGCGCCGGTCCTCTCTCGCGAACCCTTTCTTCTGAGCGGGGGCGGCTCGGAGAGTGTCCTCGGAGCTTGCCTGCAGGCCCTCGGCATCCCCATGATCGATCGCCGCGGATTCGAAATCGACCCGATCGCCTATCAGGTGCTGCTCCCGGAGGCGCGGGTAGAGGTGGGAGGAGTCGCCGCCACCGCCGAGGAATTGCTGGTCTGGGGGCTGGCCAAACCCGAGGGGGCGTGGGAAATCATGCGTGCCTTGGAGGCCGCCTCCCAGGCCGAGTGCGAGGCGATGCGCGAGGCTTCGATCGTCCGCCGCAGCGCTCTGCGGAGTCTCCCTCGGGGCCCCAGCGCGGGCCGCAGTACCCACCACCCGCGCGGGCTACCGGAAAGTGTCGCCCATCCCTCAGCCGAGCTAGCCCCCTTCTTCGAGGCCCAGGTCCGGGTGCTCTCGGGGCTCGGCGAGGGGACTCCTTCACCAGAGGCCCGAGCGCGCCTTCTGGGCTCGGGGCTTCAAGGTGGCGCCAACTTCAGCAAGGCGGGGGCAGGCCTGCGCGGGCTCCTGCACCGCCGCATCGCCTCCCTGCACGGCGAGCTTCGAACCATCGACGGTCCCTTCGATCTCATCGAGCTGGGAGATCACCCCGGCATCGCGCGAGTCGGACGGGGCGATTTCTGGCTGGGCCGGGCGCTGCTGGTGAATGCGCCGGGCGCGCTGGTGGCCTGCGCACTCGAGGGGTGGAATCGGAAGCGGCCCCCTTACCTCAAGGGGCCGGTTTTCCGGCACCGTAGAGTAAGCCTCCACCTGCGCGCACAGCGCGACGTGGTTCCCGAAGCCTTGGGGAGACGCGCGATCCTGGTGAGCGATCCCGCCGCGCCTGTGGTCGGTACCAACGCCATCGCCTTGACGGTCCACCCCTCCGAGCGCGGCGCCCTCTTCGCCGAGGTGGTCGGCAGCGCCGTCGTCAAGGACGACCCGGCCAGCCTCGCTGAGAGTGCCGCCCTGATCGAGGAGGCTGTGAGGCGCCTGATGCCCTTCTCCCAGGGGCGGATCAGCCGGATTCCAAACCCCGCCCGACCCCTCTGGGATGACGAGGCAGCCGCGCCCGCTCCGGAGCCGAGAGATGGCTGGCCCGGGGAGGTCGAGATCCACACCCCGGGACGGCGTCCGATCTTCTGCCTGCCTCGTGAGGGGCTGGCGGGCCTGGGCCTGGAGGGGGAGCTCCTCCTGGGCTGGCGGGCCGGCGACGCGATTCGCGCGGAACTATCCTAATCTGGCAAGACAGTCCCCGCGGGAGGGTGTTTGACGGACGATTCCAACAAGAGTTCGGCGGAGCAAGTGCGCCTGTCGACGACCTTCTGGCGTCTTCTCGGCTACGTGCGTCCCTACCTGGGGATCCTGGCCCTGGCGATCGCCTGCTCGGTCGTCTACGCGGGCGCCCGGAACGCCCGCAATTATCTGGTAAAGCCCCTCTTCGACAACGTGATCCTGCCCCAGTACAAGAGCGGAAACCCGGCGGACGTGGGCGCGTGGTTCACCAACCTGGGCGAGCTCACGGAGCGACAGGAGAAAGAAGAGACCGCGGAGAGCCAGACGGGGGAGATCCCGGCCACCGCCGACGATGCGGAGTCCCGAAACCAGCTGGCCGAGGGGGTCGGTGAGAACCTCTACAGGGTGCTCCTCGCCGCTCTGCTGATCGTGGCCGTGCTCCCGCTCGCTCACTTCGGCCAGGAATATCTTGCCCAATACACGATGGGGCGGACGCTCGTGGACATCCAGCGGGAGCTGTGCGCAAAGCTCCTGGCCCTCCCGCTCGGCTTCCACCACCGGACCAGTCGGGGAGAGACTCTCTCCCGCACCACCAACGACGCCACCCGGGCCCATTTCGCACTGGATCTTCTCTTCGCAGATACGATCCAGTCGTTCCTGGCCCTGGTGGTGAGCGTCGGCTTTCTGCTCTCCATCTCCTGGCAGCTCACACTGACCACCTTCGCCGTAGCGCCCCTGATCTCCGGCCTGATCACGCTGTTCGGCCGGCGCATCCGCAAGAGCGCCAAGCGGCGTCAGGAAAGCCAGGCCGACGTCACACAGCGGCTCGTCCAGATCCTGGCCGGGATCAAGGTGATCAAGGCCTTCCGCACCCAGGCCGTGGAGGAGACCGCCTTCCAGAAAGAGAACGTCCGCTACTTCCGGCGCAACATGAAGGTGGTCATGAACCGCACACTGGCGAGGACCTTGGTCGAGGGCCTCAACAACGGCATCGGCATCGGCATCATCCTGGTCGGAGCCGCTCTGGTGATGAACCATATGTGGGGGCTCACCCTGGGCTCCCTGGCAGCCTTCGTGCTGGTGATGCAGGCGACCTACCGGCCGATGAAGGATCTCTCCAAGGGCTGGACGAACCTGATGGAGGCGGCCCCGTCGGCGGAGCGCTTCTTCGAGCTGATGGATGCGGTGCCCGAGGTCGCGGACGTCCCCGGCGCGGTGCAGCTGCAGGGAGTGCGCGAGGGCATCAGGATCTCCGAGGTCTCCTTCTCCTACGGGCGGGAGCCGGTGCTGCAGAACGTCTCCCTGGAGGTGAGTGCCGGGGAGGTGGTGGCGATCGTCGGACCCACGGGCTCGGGGAAGACGACCCTGGCCGACCTGCTGCTGCGCTTCTACGACCCGGACTCGGGCTCCATCGAAATCGACGGCATCGACCTTCGCCGCATCGAGCGCACCTCCCTGCTCTCCCACATCGCCGTGGTCACACAGGAGCCCTTCCTGTTCGCCGGGAGCATCTGGGACAACCTCCGTTACGGACGGCCCGACGCCACCGAGGCGGAGATCGAGGCGGCCGCACACGCGGCCCATGTGGACGAGTTCATCGAGGCCCTCCCAATCGGATACGAGACGGACGTGGGCGACGCCGGGGTGATGCTCTCGGGCGGGCAGCGACAGCGCATCACCATCGGCCGGGCGATCCTCAAGAACCCGGCCATCCTGATCTTCGACGAGGCGACCAGCGCCCTCGATGCCAGGAGCGAGCGCTACGTCCACCAGGCCATCGAGTCGCTGCTCGCGGGACGCACCGTGTTCATCATCGCCCACCGACTCTCGACGATTCGCCGTGCCGACAAGATCGCGGTGCTGAAGAAGGGCACCGTCGTCGCTCTTGGAACCCACCAAGAGCTGATGGCCCAGAAGGGTCTCTACCAGGAGCTGATGTCCATCCAGAGCGAAGAGGTCGAGGAGGCACCGCTCTAGCCCGGGATTTTTGAGCGGCGCGTCTCCCGGTAGAGGGCCGCGACCTCTTCGGCGAAGTGGGCGGGGGTGAAGACGGTTTCGGCGCGCCTGCGCGCATTCTCGCCCATGGTCCGGCGGCGCAGGGGGTCGTCCAGCAGCGCACGCCACACGCTGGCCAGGGCCTCGGGATCCTCCTCGCAGAGGACCCCGCTGACCCCGTCGAGGACGATCTCCGGCAGGGCGCCGCGCTTCGAGGTCACCGCGGGGATCCCGCAAGCCGCCGCCTCGAGCAGTGCCCGACAGGTCCCATCGCTTCCCGGCACCAGGAAGGTGAAGACGTCGATGCAGCGAAGCACCTCTGTGTAGTCCTGCTTCCGGAATCCGGCGAAGATCACGCGATCCCCGAGACCCATCCGCTGCGCCGGCTCTTCGGCGACCGTTCGCCGGTGGGTCCCGCGGCCGACCACCAGGAGCCGCGTCAGGGGGTCGCCGTCGAAGAGGCGAGCCGCTGCGTGCAGCAGGAGATCGAAGCGGCGGTGTCGCTGGACCCGGGCGACGATCCCGACCACGCGGTGCTCCGGCGCGAGGCCGAGGGACGCGCGGAAGTGCCGGTCCGCCGGCTGCGGAACGAAGCGGCGGGTGTCCACGGCCCCGAAGACGCCGCGCAGGGGGCGGCCACCGCGAAGGTCCTTGTTGCGGTCTGCCGTTTTCGGCGAGACGCAGAGCAGACCGTCGGTTCCCGGCCCGAACAGCCAGCGGTTCCAGGGAAGCCGGGGGATCTCCTCGGCCTTCCGGAAGGAGCGTACCAGGGCCGTCACTCCCCGGCGTCTGCGTGCGCCCGCCGCCCGCAACGCCAGCAGATGGTCCCGCGTGTGCCAGGTGTGAACGATGTCGATCTCGTGATGCTCGATGAGAGCGTGAAGCGCCTTGATATCGACCCGATCGGCCAGGGGCCGCAGCCCGCGACCCCGCAGGAGGGGGAGCTCGGGCAGCAAACCCGCCTTCTCCGCCTCCTGTGACAGCCCTCCTTGGCTCGGATGGGGCGCCATCGGGCAGGCCAGGTGCACCTCGAACCCGCGCTCCCGTTGCGCCAGGCCCAGGCGCAACATGGGCTCCGCGGACCCGGTCCACTTCCAGTCACTCGTGAGCTGGAGAACCCTCACGAAGCCCTGCGCGCCTTCCCCGCGTTTCGGGCCGCGTCCTCCCGGGGCTGCACTCTCTCGAGCTCCCAAAGCTTGGCGTACTTCAAGAACACGTGGAAGGCGGTCGCCACGGCGATCACCAGACCCGGGACCCCGTCGCGATAGCCCCGCTTGAGGAGATAGGCTCTGAGGAACCGTGCCGGCGGCCGCAGGATCAGGTCGCGGAGCCTCGCCGGCCGTCCCTCGCGGTGAGAGGCGCGGGCCTGGATCCCGCTGAAGTCCTGAATGCGGTCGATCTGATCGGCGAGATCGCGGTAGCTTCGGTGTTCGCACTCGCCCCGGAACCGGCGCACCGTCCCCTCGAGCTGGATGCGACCATGGGGATTCACGCCGGCCCACTCGCCAGCGCCGCGGCGGAAGAGCCGCAACTGCCAGTCGGGGAAGAAGTCCCCGTGACGAATCCAGCGTCCCAGGTGGTAGGTGACCCGGTTGATCTCGTAGCCGCCCACGTCGGTCGGGGGCGCGGCCAGGAGCGAGCGGATCTCGCGCGCCAGGGGTTCGGTGATCGCCTCGTCGGCGTCGAGGGACAGGATCCAGTCCCGGCTCGCCTGGGATAGAGCGAAGTTCTTCTGCTCGATGTTGCCACGGTAGGGATGCTCGACGACCCTGGCACCCAGTTCCCGCGCGATCTCTTCGGTGGCGTCGGAGCTTCTCGAATCGATCACCACCACGCACTCCTCGGCGAAGGCGACCGACTCCAGGCAGCGACGGATGTTCCGCTCCTCGTTGCACGCGATGATGCAGCAGCTGAGGGGTGATCTGTTGGAGGCCCACCCACCCGAGACTCGACGGGCAGCCTCTCGATCCCCTTCACTCACGAGCGGATTCGCTCGACCGAGAGAACGCCCCTGACCCGCTCGATCTCCTTCATCACCTTGTTCAGCACCCGCACGTCCGTGATCCAGAGATCGAAGTTCTGGACGGCCGTGCGATCCGGATGTGTGGTCACCTGCGCGGCACCGATGTTGACCCCCTCGGCGGAGATCGACTTGGTGATGTCCGCCAGGAGTCCCGGCGCGTCCCGGCAGGTCACGCGAATCCGGATGCGGTGGGACACGTTCGCATCGGTGTCCCATTCCACATCGATCCGGCGTTCCGGGTCCATCTCGAAGGTGACCCGGCAATCCTTCTGGTGAATCGTCACGCCACGTCCGCGAGTCACGAACCCGATCACCTCGTCGCCGGGGAGGGGTGAGCAGCAACGACCGAAGCGGATCAGCACGTCTCCTTGCCCATCCACCCGGATTCCGGTGCGCGAGGGGCGCGGCTCTCTCCGGAACAGATCCCTGAGCTTTCGCTGCTTGGGCCTGGAACCCGGCAGCTCGTTCGCCTTCCAATCGGGGCGCAGCGCGCGGACCGCCGCCGATGCGGCGATCTTGCCGTAGCCGATCTTGGCAAAGAGATCCTCGACGGATCCTCCTGCCTGCTTCCGAGCCACCTCGTCCAGGTCCTTCGTCTCCAGCAGCCGGGGCAGGGAGAAGCCGGCGCGTCGCAGCTCCCGTTCGAGGATCCCGCGGCCGAGCTCACGGCTCCTGGCGTTCTCCGCCACCCGGATCGCGTGGCGAATCCGGCTGCGCGCCTTTCCCGACACCACGAACTCCAGCCAGTCCTTGCGCGGGGCCTGGGCGGTGCTCGTCAGCACCTCCACCGTGTCGCCGTCCGACAGCTGGTGGCGGAGGGGTCGCATCTTGCCGTTGACCTTGGCTCCAGAGCAATGAGCGCCCACCTCGCTGTGAATCGCGTAGGCGAAGTCCACTGGCGTCGCCCCGGCCGGAAGATTGATGACGTCACCCTTCGGCGTGAACACGAAGACTTCGTCGGGAAACAGGTCCACCTTGACCGCCTCGAAGAACTCGTTCGGATCCTCGAGCTCTCCCTGGCGCTCGATGAGCTGGCGCAGCCAGGCGAATTTGGCGTCGTCCTTCTGCGCTCCGCCGAGACCCTGCTTGTATTTCCAGTGGGCGGCGATGCCCAGCTCCGCGTCCTGGTGCATCTCCTCCGTCCGGAGCTGGATCTCCATCCGCTCACCGTATGGACCGATCACAGTGGTGTGGAGGGACTGATACCCATTGGGCTTGGGAAGCGCGACGTAGTCCTTGAAGCGACCCGGGACCGGCGGCCAGATCGAATGCACCAGTCCCAGAGCCGCGTAGACCGCCGCGCTCTCTCCCTCCAGAACGATCCGGAAGGCAATCACGTCGTAGATCTCGTCGAGCGTGAGGCTCTGAGTCTCCATCTTGGCGTGGATCGAGGCGAGGTCCTTGAGGCGGCCGCTGATGTCGGCGCGGAAGCCGGCGGAGACGAGCTTCTCGGACAGAATCCCCTTCACCTTCTCGATGTATCGCTCGCGCTCCTGATGGCGCCCCTTGAGCGTCCTCTCCAGCTCCGCCGCGGCGGTCGGGCGCAGGGTGCGAAAGGCCAGATCCTCGAGCTCGCGCTTCATCCAGTTGATCCCGAGCCGGTGGGCGAGGGGCACGTAGATGTCGAGGGTCTCCTGGGCGATCCGGTGCTTCTTGTCTTCGCCCATGAACCCAAGGGTGCGCATGTTGTGGAGCCGGTCGACGAGCTTGATCAGGAGAATGCGGATGTCCTTGGACATCGCCACCAGCATCTTCCGGAAGCTCTCGGCCTGGCGCTCCTTCGCGGAGGTGAACTCGACCTTGGAGATCTTGGTCAGTCCCTCCACCAGAAAGCCGACCTCCTCGCCGAAGAGACGCTTGATCTCGTCGAGGCTGGTGAGGGTGTCCTCCACCGTGTCGTGGAGCAGCCCCGCGGCGATGGTCACGTCATCGAGCTGCATGTCCACCAGCATCCCGGCGACCTCAAGGGGGTGGACGAGATAGGGCTCCCCGGAGTGCCGCACCTGACCGTCGTGGACCTTTGCCGTGTAGACGTAGGCGCGCTGGAGCAGGGCGAGATCGCAGTCCGGATCGTATTCGAGGGCGCGGTCAGCGATGTCGTTGAAACGGAGCATCCCAGCCTGGATTTCCTTTGGAAATCGGTATCTTGGGCCAGAATAGCCGACCGGCCGCCGGCCCTCAATCAGACCCCGAAGTCGAAGCGATCCGAGAGAAGGGACACCACCCTCTGCCTCCCGAAGCGCTCCTCGACCGAGGCCGTCTCCCCGGAGCGCTCGGCGTGGACGATCTCGCAGACCGCGGCGACCGCCGCCTCCAGCTCGCGGTTCACGACAACGTAGTGGAACTCGTGAACGGCCCGCAGCTCCGAGACCACCATCTGGAGCCGGCGCTCCACCGCCATCTCATCATCGGTGCCCCGCCCCCGCAGGCGCCGCGAGAGCTCCTCCATGGACGGTGGAAGCAGGAAGAGCAGGCGCGCATCCCTTCTCCGCTCTCGGATCTGACGAGCACCCTGAACCTCGATCTCCAGCAGTAGATCCCGCCCCCGGTCCAGCGGACCGTCGAGCGAGCCCCAGCTGGTTCCGTAGAGGTTTCCCCCGTACTCGGCGTGTTCGACGAAGGTGTTCCGATCCACCAGGGCGCGGAATTCCTTCCGCGTGACGAAGTGGTAGTCGACTCCCCTCCGTTCCTCGGGACGCGGCTTCCGAGTGGTGTGGGAAACCGAGAGCTCGATCTGCGGATCCCGCTCGACCACCTGACGGCAGACGGTGCTCTTTCCCGTACCGGAGGGGGCCGAAATCACGAAGGGCAGACCGCGGCGACCGGGCATGGAGGTCAGTCCGCCTCCGGGGCGACGAACCCGTCCTGGGCCAGGCGAGCCGCGATGGTCTCCGGGTTGACTGCGGACAGCACCACGTGATCGCTGTCCGTCACCAGGATCGAGCGGGTTCGCCGGCCCTGGGTTGCATCGACCAGCTTGCCGCGGCCGAGAGCCTCCTCGCGAAGGCGCCGCATGGGAGCGGACTGCGGCGAGACGATCGCGATCACTCGTCTGGCCACCACCAGGTTGCCGTAGCCGATGTTGAGCATCCGCAGCGGTGCCTTCTCACTCAACGTTCTGTACCTGCTCTCGGATCCTCTCGAGCTCCGTCTTCAGATCGATGACTCGATGGGCGATCATCGCGTCACTCCCCTTGGAGCCGAGCGTGTTGGCCTCGCGACCCATTTCCTGGAGCAGGAAATCGAGCCGACGCCCCACCGGATCCCCCCCCTCGCAGTCCGCGAGCACGGACCTGAACTGCTCGATGTGACTCCGCAGGCGCGCCAGCTCCTCGGTCACGTCGAGGCGATCCGCCGCCAGGACGATCTCCTGGTGCAGACGCGCCTCGTCGATGAACCCGGTCTCCTGTTGCAGCTGCTCCGTCCGCCGCCGCAGGCGCTCTCGTACCGCTTCCTGGACCAGGGAGGATCGCGACTCGAGCTCCTCTACCAGTGCCGCGGCGGTGTCGAGCCGCGCTCGCAGCTCGCGCTCGAGGACTTCGCCCTCGGTGACGCGCATCGCCTCGGCGGCCACGGCGGCCTTGTCGATGGCCGAGAAGAGAGCCGCATCCAGATCCTCGGTCTGGAACTCGTGCTCCACCAGGCGGGAGACACCGGGCAGGGCGAGCAGGGCGACGACATCCAGGTCTCCACCGACTCCTTCTGCGCGCCGCAGGGCTTCGGCCGCGCCCACGTATTGCTCCGCGAGATCGAGATCGACCTCCAGCTGCGTGTTGATGCTGCTGCCGCTCTCGAGACTGACGGATACCTCGAGCTTGCCGCGCCCAAACCTGCCCTGGAGGCGTTTCTTGATCCCCAGCTCCCGATCCGAGAGAAACCGCGGCAGGCGAACGTTCAGATCCAGATGGCGGTGGTTCAGGGTCCGGACCTCGACGCCGAAGGCCACCTGCTCCACTTCGAAGGAAGAACGCCCGAAGCCCGTCATGCTGCGGATCACGCCTGGCGCCTCGAAGCCCGAGCGGCGGCAATCGTCGCCGGCAGGAGGGCTTCGATCTCCTCCGGATTCGCCGTTGCCGTACCGACCTTGCCGACCACCACGCCGGCGGCGGCGTTGGCCACCACGGCGGCCTCCAAGAGGGTTCCGCCGGCCAGCCGCGTCAGGGTGAGGGCGGCGATCGAGGTATCACCCGCTCCCTGAACATCGAAGACCTCGCTGTGGGCGATGGGAACGTCCACCGGGGGAGCGTCGCCCTCGAAGATCGTCATCCCATCGGATCCCCGGGTGACCACGATGTCGCCTGGACCCAGGCGGCGCCGCAGCCGCGCGACGGCCCGCAAGAGCTCGTGCTCGCTTCGGATCCGCGCACCCGTCAGGGCGGCGACCTCGCGGAGGTTCGGCTTGAAGAGATCCGCGCCCCGGTAGGAAGCAATGGAGCTCTTGGGATCCACCGCCACGGGGATTCCCGCCTGGTTGAAGCGGCGCATGGCGGCGCGCAGCACCCGAACCGGCAGGAGGCCTTTCCCGTAATCTTCGAGAATCACCCCCTGAGCCCCGGACAGCGCCGTGTCCACCGCCCGCAGCAGTCGGCGGGAGGCGGGGGAGGAAATCGGCTCGTCGGTCTCCCGATCGAACCGAAGCATCTGCTGGGAGCGGGCCTCGACCCGGGTCTTGCGGGTGGTGGGGCGGTCCCGGACGCGAACCACGCCTTTC
>Ga0307423_1001195_pt1 | contig 15946 bp, 13 predicted proteins | sample SalMarWE160310MG_FD_202154 | JGI IMG/M metagenome (GOLD analysis project Ga0307423, IMG submission 202154) | Salt marsh sediment microbial communities from the Plum Island Ecosystem LTER, Massachusetts, United States - WE1603-10 | ecosystem: Environmental > Aquatic > Marine > Intertidal zone >...
TGCCTTCGGCGTCTATTTTCCAAACTCCATTCTCTATTTTCACACGTGATACGTAGGTCGCGTCTATTTCCGCGAATATTTTTTCTTGTTCAAGCATTTCTTATCATTCTCCTGCCATTTTTACTCCTAAAACCTTGAGTTCAGTGTCGGTTAAGCCGACGCCGCGCAGAGCCAAACGGTTACCCCGCAAGCTCTCAATTGCGTTTATGCCCATACCGCCCATGATGTCTTTGATTTCCAGGCTCCAGCCGTGCAGCAAGTTCACCAGCCTCTCCGTAGCGATGTCAGGGTTGACTCTCTTAGCTATCCACGGGTCATTCGTTGCTATGCCCCACGGACACTTTCCAGTGTAGCAGTGCTGGCACACCGTGCATCCGACCGCGACAAGCGCGGCAGTGCCTATGTAAACGGCGTCTGCGCCTAACGCGATTGCTTTGACCACGTCGCCGCTGCCTCGGATGCCGCCAGCCGCAACGATGGAAGCCTTGTTCCGAATGCCCTCCTGACGCAGGCGCTGATCCACCTGCGCAATAGCCAACTCGATAGGTATGCCAACGTTGTCTCTGATAACCTTCGGCGCAGCACCTGTAGCACCGCGGACGCCGTCCAACGCGATTATGTCTGCGCCAGCGCGAACCATGCCACTTGCGATTGCAGGTGAGTTGTGAACCGCAGCAATCTTAACTGAAATCGGCTTCGTGTAGTTTGTGGCTTCCTTCAACGCGTAAATCAGCTGCCTAAGGTCTTCTATGGAGTAGATGTCGTGTTGCGGCGCAGGCGACAGCGCGTCGGTGCCAACGGGAATCATGCGTGTTCTTGCAACGTCAGGGGTGACCTTTTCGCCTGGCAAATGTCCACCTATGCCTGGCTTGGCGCCTTGACCGATTTTGATTTCGACAGCCGCGCCCGCATCCAAGTAGTCGGGGTGAACGCCGAAGCGACCTGAAGCAACCTGCACGATTGCGTGTTCGCCGTACTTGTACAGGCTCTTGTCTAAGCCGCCTTCGCCCGTGTTGAAGTAAGTGCCGCATTCTGTTGCCGCCCGCGCTAAAGCTTCATGAACGTTCAGGCTTATGGCGCCGTAGGACATGGCAGAAAACATAATAGGCGTGTCCAAACGCAACTGAGGCGTAAGCTTCGTCTTCAAGACCACCATACCGTTTGCCAGTTCCATTTCTACGTTGTCGGGTTTCGCGCCCAAGTAAGTCCGTATCTCCATCGGCTCCCTCAACGGGTCAATCGACGGGTTGGTCACTTGGCTGGCGTTAAGCACAAGCCTGTCCCAGTAAGTGAAAAAAGGCTTGTCGCAGCCCATGCCTGTGAGAATCACCGTGCCAGTTTCCGCCTGCCTCTTCGCATCCCTAAGCGATTCTGTCGTCCAGCTGGGGTTCTCGCGAATGAGATTCGGGTTCCTCCGTATAGTTATGGCGTGGGTGGGACAGAACGTAACGCAGCGTTGACAGTTAACACAGTTCTCGTCTTTGCTGCGTATAACGTCGTCTTCCTCGTCGTAACTATGCGTTTCATATGTGCACTGGTTCACGCAGACCTTGCAGCGTATGCACTTCTTGTCGTCTCGTTCAATTATGTATTCGGGAAGTACGTATGTCTTCATCTTTTTTATGCCTCCACACTTGGTAAGATTTCCTCTGGCTGGTTGCGTAGTTTACCGATAACTGGCTCGCCGCCCCGCGGAGACCAGAACTTGTCCAGCGTGGGCGAAACCAGCCGCATGGCAGCTTCCTCCGAGGACAGGTACAGGAAGTCGCCTTTGGTGCCTGCGACAAGAGGTCGCAGCTTGATCCTGTCAGTTAATCCAATCATCTCGCCGTGATGCGCCACGATGATGCTGAAGGGACCATTCATCAGCAGGCTGCCGTAGGTTTGGCGAAGAACCCTGTACAGCCGCTGCTGTTCGGGCTCCATGGAGTCTATTTCGCTCCATAACGGTGCAGCGAAGATTTTGGTGACTATGTCTATGGGTAGGTGTTGTCTGCGCATGAGCAGGTCCACGGCGTAAGCTAGCACTTCGGTGTCTGTTTGCATGGTGCACTTGTAACCGTACATTTCCAAGTATCGGCGGTTTATGCCGTAGCTTGAGAGTTCGCCGTTGTGCACTACTGTCCAGTCTAGTATGTTGAAGGGGTGTGCGCCGCCCCACCAGCCTGGCGTGTTGGTTGGGAACCTGCCGTGAACCGTCCACAGGTAACCCATGTAATCTTCAAGGCAGAAGAAGTCTGCAACGTCTTCGGGGTAGCCGACGCCTTTGAAGACGCCCATGTTTTTGCCGCTGGAGAAAACGAACGCTTTGCCTGTCTCCGTGTTTATCCGCATGACCTTTTCTATTACGTAATCGTTTTCGGTCATTTTCTCGAGGCGCTTCTTTTTGGGTTCAACGAAGTACCGCCAAACCTTTGGGGGGTCTCTGACGTTGGCTGGTCGCGTCTGCATTTCCTCATCGTAAATTATGTTGAAGCCGGCAGCTAACGTTCTGTCGGTTTTCTCTTTGGCTTCTCTGCTTAGGTACATTATGTGGAACGCGTAGTAATCCTTGAATTGCGGGTAGATGCCGTAAACAGCTATGCCGCCGCCTAAGCCGTTTCCGCGGTCGTGCATGTTCGCTATGGCTCTAATCGGGTCGCGTGACGAGAAGCGTTTGCCTTCAACGTTCATCATGCCAAATATGCTGCAGCCGTCGAAGTCCTTATCGTCATTGTAAGGATTGTTTATCCAAGATAGGTTTCTCATCGGTATTCCCCCGGGTACAGTTTTCTCCGTAAAGAACGCGGCAAAGTAGCCAAACAGAAGTCTTCTGAAACCAGTTCCTGCTTGAACTTTTTCACGTTAACCCCGTTCTTCATAAGATGGAAGAGGATACCTGCATTTTCGATGGCGCTCACAAGCGTTACGCCCACTATCACGTTGTCTTTGAGCACGCTTTTCCTGTAAACATTCCGTTCCGGCTCATGCTTGACTAAAATTTCGTACTCCTCAGGGTCTTTCGGGTTAGCTATTCCAATGGATATGATGGGTATGCCGAAGTACTTGAGCGCACTCATTGCGGTGCCGCCGGGGTAGTCTGCTTTTTTACCCGCCATGTTGTAGCCTGCAACTTTCCCTTCTAGCTGGGCAAGAGGCCACAGAGGCAGCAATCTGTTTTCGCCGAAAACGAAGTCGTAAGCTTCCGCCACGTCGCCGCTGGCGTAAACGTCCTGAACGGTAGTGCGCATCGACCGGTCAACGAGTATGCCCCTGTTGGTTTTCACGTCGGTTCCTGCCACAAGCTCTGTGCGTGGTATGACGCCTATTGCGATTATCACCAAGTCGCATGGCACCTGCTCGCCACTTGTCAAGACTGCGCCGCTAACAACCTTGTCGTTTTCTGGTTTCCCAACTATTTGCTTGACAGTTTGTCCTGTGGCGATTGTGACTCCTGCTTTTCGGATTACGTTCTCAACCATTTCTGAAGCTGTCGGGTCGAGTATGAGGCTGAGGATTTTGTCTTGCAGTTCCACCATGGTTACCTTCAAACCACGCTTTACTAAGGCTTCGGTGACGCTGACGCCGATGAGGCCAGCGCCTATGACAACAGCGCTTTCGGCTTTTTCAAGTTTGGAGAGCATGTTTTCAGCGTCAGAAAGCGTTGTAAATGTGAACACGCCGTCTTTGTCGGAGCCGTCGATTTTTGGGACGAAAGGCTTGCCGCCAGTTGCGATTAGCAGTTTTTCGAAGTTTACGTGGTCGCCTTTGTCAAGCGTCACGTACTTATCGGATAGGTTTAGAGATGTGGCTGTTCTTCCCGTTAAGGCTTGAATGTTGTTGTTTTCCCAGAATTCGTGTTCGCGGCACATCATTTTGCCGAAGTCTGCTTTGCCGCTGACTAAATCGGAAATCATTGGACGCGAGTACTGCGGGCACTCTTCGTCTGAAATCACGGCTATGGTGCCTACAGGGTCTACTTCTCGGATTGCTTCGACCGCGCCGATTCCTGCGGCGGAAGCCCCCACTATCACGTACTTCGGCACTACGGTTTCACCTCTTTGTACACAAGTGCGCCGTTGGGGCAGTTAGCGACGCAGGCGGGAATTTCCAGTTCCGCGCAGAGGTCGCATTTTGAAACAACTTTTCCTGAAGAATCCCTTTTTATGGCGCCGTACGGGCAAACCATGATGCAGGTCCAGCAGCCGATGCACTTCTCAGGGTCGTGCGTCACTAAACCTGTTTCCTCGTCTTTTTTCATGGCGCCAGAGAGGCAAGCGGTTACGCAGGGCGCGTCTTCGCAGTGCCTGCATTGGATGGCAAAAGAAACGGGTTTGTGCACCTCCAGCTTTACTCGGCTGGTTGGACGGGGATTTTCCTTAGTGTAGGCTTTGATTATGTCTTTTGATTTTGAATGCTGGACTGTGCAGTAGACTTCACAGAGTCCGCAGCCCATGCAGTGTTCTTCTTTCGCAATTATTTTTTTCAGTGTTTACACCTCGTTTTTCATGAGGGGAAGCGTGAGCGTATGACCATAACAAGCGGTATTTTATACCTTTTCATGTAGAGTAAAGCGTTTTCTGTAGACGTTTGTTTAGTGAAGGTTGATTTGTCTCTACAGGAGTTTACAGTCATTTTTGTCACCTGTTGGACGTGAGTCTCCTATAAAATGGCACATATTCTATATAACCATACTGAAAAGCATTTATATGTAAGGTAATGAACTATATAATATATATGAAATATATGTACAGGCGTGAAGAAGAATGGCGGAAAAAGACTTAGGATACAGACGCGTCCAATGCACAGGAAGAGGCTCATACATCATATCCTTGCCAAAAGACTGGGTGAAATACATCGGGCTGAAAAGAGGAAGCGAAATAGACTTCAAAGTGCAACCCGACTCGTCACTAACTTTGGTTCCGAGGAAATTGAAAGAAAAATACGATGAAAACAAAGGCGACAAACTCAAAGAATACTACATCAACGTTGACGCGTCAGAAGAAGACTTGCAGTCCACACTTCGAATGATAAAAGCCCTCTACGTCATAAGCGCCGACTTGATCCGCGTACACTTCAAAGGAGCCGAAGACGTGGTCAAATGCAAGAACATAATCAAGAATTTTGCCCGAGACACGCTTCTAGGCGCAGAAATAATCGACGAAACCCAAGACGAAATCACCCTCCAAATTCTCATAAAACACTCCGAGTTCCCCATTGAAAAAGCAGTCAGACGCATGGTCATCGTAGCGCTCTCATCCAACAGGGACGCCATCGCAGCCCTGAAAAAACGAGAACCCGCGCTGTTTCAAAGCGTCATAAACGCTCACCACGACGCAAACAGACTAGGCTTGTACGCCGTTCGCCAACTAAAGTTCGGCATAGAACGCAACCTGTTCAGAGAATTAGGCTTCAAAACCCCAAAAGAGTTCCTGCTGTACAGGATAATAGTGAACGACATAACCAACATCGCCGAAGACGCGCTGAACATAGTCAACAACTTGATGACTTTCCAGAAGCAAATCGACGACCAATTGCTCTTTATAAAAGAGCCCATAGACGAAGAAGTATACCTACAACTGCTTAACTTCAACTCCATAGCACACCAAATGTTTGAAGAAGCCACCAAAGCAATGTTCAAAAGAGCCTACAACGACGCTGAAAACCTAATCGCCAAACGCGGCTCCTTCGTAACCCTAGAAACTGACCTCATCAGGCTCATGTCCAGCAAAAAACTAGATCCCAACGTCTCAGCAATCCTTAGGCTTATGCTGGACAGCTCAAGACGAATACTAGACTACGGACAAGACATCGCCGAACTAACCCTGAACAGAACAGTAGAAGAAATCTGCACCTCATTCGAAATCAAATAACCAAACCTGCAAACTGTGACTTTAGAAGTAACCACGGAACACAAAGACACACATATTTGAATCCTAATAGAAAAAGCATGCAGAAAACGAGGAGGGGGTAGGTCCCGCAACTCAAGGGTGGCGGGTTACTTTTTGTTCATTAGGTATTCGTGCATGGCTTTGGCTGCTTTTTTGCCCATGCCCATGGCGCTGATGACTGTTGCTGCGCCTGTGGCTACGTCTCCGCCTGCGTAAACGCCTTCTATGCTGGTTTTGCCGTTTTCGTCAACTGTGATTGTGCCGCGTCTCGGGTCTGCCACTAAGCCTTCGGTGGTTCGCTGGATGATGGGGTTAGGAGTCTGCCCGATGGCGATGATTACTGTGTCAACTTCCATTGTGAATTCTGAGCCTTTGATTGGGATGGGTCGGCGTCTTCCTGAGGCGTCTGGTGGACCAAGCTCCATGGCTTGGCACTCCATAGATTTAACCCAGCCCTTTTCGTCACCGTTAAAACGTAGTGGTGCAGCCAGGAACTTGCATACCAAGCCTTCTTCCTCAGCGTTCTCGATTTCCTCTTGCCGGGCAGGCAATTCCTCGCGTGAACGCCTGTAGAGCAGGCACACTTCAGCGCCTAGACGCATTGAGCATCGTGCGCAGTCCATGGCGACGTTGCCGCCTCCGATGACGACCACGTGCTTTCCAAGCCGCAGTGGAGTGTCGTACTCGGGGAAATTGTACCCTTTCATGAGGTTAATGCGGATTAGAAACTCGTTTGCAGAGTATATTCCGCCCAAGTTCTCGCCTAGAAGGCCCATAAACATGGGTAAACCAGCGCCTGAACCGATGAACACGGCGTCGTAACCGCTTTTCATGAGCTCAGGAATAGTGTGTATCCTACCCACCAAGTTGCCTAAGCGTAAATCAACACCTAGCTTCTGGATGTAGGCTACTTCGTTCCTGACTATAGCTTTAGGTAAACGGAACTCGGGGATACCATAAATCAAGACCCCTCCAGGCAAGTGAAGCGCCTCAAACATTGTAACCTCATGTCCGAGCTTTATCAAGTCAGCAGCCGCTGTAAGCCCAGCGGGGCCAGCGCCGACAACTGCTACCTTCTTTCCCGTCGGCTTTGGCTTCTCAGGCAGTTGAAAGCCGTGGTCGCGTTCCCAATCAGCCATGTACCGTTCTAAGCGACCAATGCTGACGGGTTCACCTATTCTTCCGAGGACACAGTTTACTTGGCACTGCTCTTCTTGCGGGCAAACACGACCGCACACTGCGGGCAACGCGTTTTTAGTCTTTAGTGTAGCTATGCCCTCAGCATACTTCTTTTCTCGGAGACATTTAATGAACTCTGGAATAGGAACTTCAACAGGGCAGCCTTTCACGCATTGAGGCTTAACGCATTGTAGACAACGATTAGCCTCTTCAATTGCTTGCGCTTCATCGTAGCCTAAAGCGACCTCGTTAAAGTTTTTAACGCGTTCTTTAGGCTTCTGCTTAGGCATCTCAATGGCTTCTTTCTTAATCTTCGGTTTAGGTTTAGGCTTCGTTTCTGCCACATTTGCAACCTCCTTTCATTTCCCATAACATTGAACTTAACCTTTCTTCTGGAAGCATCAAACGTTGACGCTGAACTAACTCGTCAAAATCAACCTGATGCCCATCAAACTCTGGACCATCAACACAGCCAAACTTCATTTCCCCAGCAACCGTGACGCGGCAGACCCCGCACATGCCCATGCCGTCCATCATTATAGGCGTCATGGTCACAATCGTTGGAATACTATAAGGCTTGGTTATTTCGCTTACCTCCCGCATCATAACCACAGGACCCAAAACAACACAGTGGTCAAACTTTTCCGTCTTCAACAAGTCTTTCAGAAAATCTAACCCTGTATAGCCGATTGACCCATCATCAGAAGCCACATAAACCTTGTCGCTTAAGGCTTTGGCTTCAGCCTCCATAAACAAGAAATCATTCGACCTGCAACCCAGCACGGTCGTCACGTGGTTTCCCGCTTCCTTCATAGCTTTAACCTGCAACAGTGCAGGTGCAATCATGATGCTTCCGCCGACGCAGAGAACTTTACCGAACTTTTTAACTTCTGAAGGATTACCCAGCGGACCAGTAACGTTCATCAGGGTATCGCCTTCCTTCAAGCAGCCTAACGCCTTTGTGGTTTTGCCAACTTGGTGGAAAGCAAAAGACACGGTGCCTTTCGCGGTATCGTAACCGCAGATGGTCAAGGGTATTCGCTCGCCTTTCTCGTCGGGAACCACAATTACAAACTGTCCAGGCTTAGCTTTAGCAGCAATGTCTGGAGCTTCAACTTCAAACAAAGTTTCCTTATGGGCAAGATCCGTTTTGCTTACTATTTTGTACATTTTACTTCGCCTCCGCCTTTACTGCTGCAGGTTGAGGTAAAGCAGCAATTTTTTTGTAGAAACTTTCAAATGCTGTTTTGAATTCGCCTTCACATCTCGGCGATAACTCGAACATTTCGAAACGGTCAAGCAAATTCATCTTCTTCAGCACGTCCTTCAACACGCCGAGGTTGCGTTCTGCAGTGTCTCTGCCTTCGCTGAGCTTGCAATCGTCAGGAGCGCATACTACGCCCATAACGCCGTCAAAGCCGCACTGCAACGCGTTGACGACGTGAACCGGGTCCATTCCTTTGAAGCATGGAACCTCCAAAACCATGGCGTTTTTTCCTTTAAGCGCGCTGTCAGGGTTGTCTAAAGCTGAAAACTCGGACCACTGGCAACTGAACACGAGCACGGCTGGAGTTTTGTTTTGCGCCTTCATGGTTGTTGCGGCTTGACCGTAACGTTGCAGGATATTCTCGAATTCGTAGCCTTTCACTTCGATGGCTTGGTGCGGGCAAACAAGAGCGCAAGCGCCGCAGCCTACGCAGTCTTCGTAAATGATTTTCGGCGTCGAGAACGGTTGCGCTTTTATGGCGTCGTAGGGGCATATGAAGACGCATTTGTCGCAGCCAACGCACTCGTCAGTTTTGTAAAATGCTTTTCTGGAAAATTTGACCACGGTTAAGGCGTTCTCGGGGAAGCCTAACTGTTTCAGAACGTTCTTGCTTAACTGTAAACGTCGGGTGTTAACTTTTGTGCCTTCCTTGTAGCGGCAGAAGTCATCTTCACATTGAATGGAAACAATGTTCTTCACGCCTGAATTCAAGGTTTTAAAGATGAAGTCTGTGGGAATTCTCCCAGAACAGGGCAGCCTCATCGGGATGTACTTTTCGACGCTTAAGCCTTGGTCTGCCAGAATCTCTTCAACTTCGCAGGTGTTAGGAGAGTTTCCGCGGCACATCAAAACCAGCGTGTCAGCATCAACTTTCTTTCTTACACAATCCACGTAGTCTACAAGTTGATCATAATCGTAGTAGGCAACTTCTATGGCGGCAACAGGACAAGCGCTGGGACATATTCCGCAGACCTGACATTTCTGCACGTCAATTTCCATCTTGTCTGCTTCCGCATCATAATTTATAGCTTCATAGGGACAAACTGAATAGCAGACACGACATCTGCTACATAAATCTTGGTTTATTTCTATTGCAGCGAGACATTTTTCACTCATGCTATGACCTCTTTCCGCGATTTTCGCGTCATGCTCTTCAAGCTTCAGCGTACTCGCTTTTGCTTATGGAAACAGGAAAAGGGCTTTTGAATGATATAATGTTTTCCCTCTATCGCCTGTAATACGGTCGTTTAATGTAGCTGTACGCTTCCAGCGCTGCCGTGATGCCTTGACCCACGGCGGTGCCAACCTGCTTAACAGGATGACTCGTCACGTCGCCAGCCGCATAAACACCTGCTACATTGGTCCTCTGGAAAACATCTGTCTTAATGTACCCGTGCTCATCAACGTCCAAGCCTGCTTCGTGAGCAATCTGGCTGTTCGGCGCCTCGCCGATTTGGACGAAAACGGCGTCAACCTCTATCTCCTTTGTTTCGCCTTTCTTCTTGTGGTGCACGACGACTTTGTTGACGAATTTTTCGCCTCTGATTTCTTTGACTTCGGTGTTCCAGAAAACCTGCACGTTCTCTTTGGAAGCGATGTCTTTCACAAGGGCTTCCTCTGCGCGGAAAGCGTCTCTGCGATGAGTCACCACCACTTCAGCCGCAATACCTGAAAGGTAAAGAGTAGTCGTTGCCGCTGAGTTGCCCCCTCCGATAACGAGCACGCGTTTTCCCTTGAAAAATGGTCCGTCACAGACGCCGCAGTAGCTTACACCTTTCCCGCGGAACTCTTTCTCGCCTTTGACACCGATTTCACGGTAGTGGGAACCTGTAGCTATGATTACGGCTTTGGCTTCGTATTCTGCTCGTGTAGTTTTCACAATTTTTTTGTCCTCTTTAAGCTCCAAGGCGGTCACGGTTTCGATTTCGTGTATGGTTGCGCCAGCTTTTTTGCAGTGAAGCGTCATATTCTGCGCCAGTTCGCCTCCAGCTATCTGCGGGAAACCTGGATAATTCTCCACTATTGGTGCGTCAGCGGCTGTTCCCCCAGCCAGTTTCTCGTCAATAACAAGAGTCTTAAGCCCGCTTCTAGCGCCGTAGATTCCTGCGGCTAAACCGCCTGAGCCAGCGCCGATAATTATTAACTCCCAGCTCTCCATGCGCAAACACCCTTCAAACGGGATAAGTGTTGCAGGGCGGTTTATGAATGATTCGGAGAAACGGTTTACAAAAAGTTCCATGTTGAAAGGGGCGCCAACGTTGTGAGGGAGACCAGAAAAACAGATAAGACGCGGAGAACTATTTAGTTGTCGAAGTGGTTTTCGAGGTTTTAGTATGGCAAAATTCAGGTGTACCGTTTGCAACTACGTTTACGATGAATCCCGAGAGAAAGTGAAATTCAGCGACCTGCCAAAGGAGTGGGTGTGCCCTGTGTGTGGGGCTCCCAAAAGCGCCTTCGTGGTTTTGGCGGTCAAGGCTGAAGAGGCGAAGACTGGGCGAACAGTGTCAGATGTTTTGGTGGAGCAAATTGCCGAGTGGGGCGTCCAGTATGTCTTCGGAGTTCCAGGCACTTCCACGCTTGGCGTCGTGGACGCGATACGAAAAAGCAGCAAGGTCAAGTACTTTCAAGTGAGACATGAACAGACCGCAGCTTTCATGGCGTCGGCTTACGGGAAACTCACGGGCCACGTAGCGGCGTGCTTGGGTGTTTCAGGTCCAGGCGCGACGAACTTGGCTACAGGCTTGTACGATGCAAGCTTGGACCATTCGCCTGTGTTGGCGTTGACGGGGCTTGTTGCGCGGCAGCTTATAGGGCATAATGCGGTTCAGGAGATTGACCAGTACTCCTTTTTTGAACCCATATGCGTGTTCAACAAGATTCTGATGACTGAAAAACAAACCACCACGTTGGCTACACTGGCGGTGCGGCATGCGCTGCTTGACCGAGGCGTGGCGCACATCGGAATCCCCAATGACGTGCAGAAGCTGCCGTATGACACGCAGATACTTCCGTTTGAAGGCAGAATGCCGAACCTTGCGTTTGGACAGGAAGACAACCTTATTGAGAAAGCTGCACGGGTCATTGACGAGGCGGAAAGACCAGCCATAATCGCGGGTTTCGGCGCCATGGGACAGGGAACCAAACTGCTAAAGTTGGCAGCAAAGATTTCGGCGCCGATAATAACCACTTTCAGAGCGAAAGGCGTAATCGACGAGGACCACGAGTTGTACGCGGGTAGCCACGGTAGCATCGCTTCCACGGCGGCGGCAACCCTTGTTCGCGAGGCTGACTTGCTGATTGTTGTTGGGTCTTCGTTTTCTGAGTTAACGCGGATACCTGAAAAGAAAACCGTGCAGATCGACATAAACATGAAGATGATTGCCAATAAATTCCCCGTGGAAGTAGGGTTGCTGGGGAACAGTGCCGTGCTCCTGCCGAAGCTAACGGAGAAGGTTAAGGAAAACCGTAAACCAGCGTACCTGAACGAAATCTCGCGGCTAAAACAGGAATGGAGTGAACTGCTGCGGCGAGAGATTGATTCATCCGCGAAGCCACTTAGACCTCAATACGTGATTAAAGTGCTGAACGACAAAATAGCTTCGGACGCGGTGATTTCGTTGGATGTAGGTGAAAACTGCTGGTGGTTCGGCAGGAACTTCGTGATGAAGAGGACGCAGAAGATGGTGATGACGGGCTACTTGGCGACGATGGGCTTCGGTTTGCCAGGAGCACTTGCAGCGGCACTTGCGTACCCAGACAGGCAGATTGTGTGCATCGCGGGTGACGGGGGCTTCTCAATGGTTATGGCGGACTTTTTAACCGCCTTGAAATATCATATGCCCGTGAAAGTCTTCATCCTGAACAACCACAGCTTAGGGATGATAAAGCAGGAGCAGAAAGTGGAGGGCTATCAGCTTTGGCAAACTGAACTATACAATTGCAATTTTGCAGAATATGCAGAGAACTGTGGGGGCACAGGAATCAAAGTTACAGAACCAAGCGAACTGGAAGCAGCAGTTGACAGAGCGTTAGCCGCAGACAATGCCACGATAGTGGACATCGACACTGACCCAAGACGATTCATATAGGCAGGGAACCGCCTTGAAAAAAGGGCGGAGAAGGAGCTTAAGGCTTGCACTCTTTGAGTTCTTGAAGCCCTTCAAGTGTCTTGTTTAGAACCGCGGTTTCCTTGATGTCTTTTACAGCGGACACGGGCAAGCAAACCATGACTTTGCCCAAGAAAGGACTTGTGAAGCCCAGCTTTTTTGCTGCCTCATCGTTTAGGGCAACGTAAAAACTTGTCAGCTTCCAAGTGTTCATGTCTAAGACGGCGCTGTGTATTTCTCCCATCGCGAAACCATCTGAGGTGACAACTCTTTTCCAGAATAATCTTGTAACTTCAACCATTTAGAATCACACCAACAAGTTTGATGAAGTGGTTTATATTTGTTTGCTGGAAACGTCAGACGCAAACTGGACCATAGTTCATTTTCGAAGCGTGCCTCACCCACTCGAATTAAGCTTATTTGCTACTTGCGCCTTAATGTTGTCAACTGGAGAACTTGTAATATGAAGTATGAAATTAAGTATAAGCCGTCTTACTCGCTGCTTGTAGTGAACTTGGAAAAAGGCGAAACATTAACGGGAGAGTCAGGTGCCATGACTTACATGGACCCGACGATAGAGGCGCATACGCGTAAGAGAGAGAAAAGCCTGCTGGGAAGCATAGGTCTTAAGCTGTTGGGCGGACAATCCTTCTGGGTGAACGATTACGTGGCGGAAAGAGGTCCAGGAGAATTAGCGTTAGTTGCAGCACCCGTGGGCGACATTGAAAAACTTGACATCGCGCCAGACAAGGGCTTCATAATACAGAAGTCAGCTTACATTGCTTCAACGCAGGGCGTAGACTTGGATGTGAAGTGGGAAGGCTTCACGAAAGGCTTGTTCGGGCAGGGACTTTTCATGCTGAAAGCAACTGGGAACGGTCAGTTGTTTATCAACACTTTCGGCGCTATAGACACACACAAGCTGGAGGCAGGGCAAACTTTGATTGTTGACAACTTCCACTTAGTCGGCTTCAGCGCATCATGCAGCTACAAAGTCACCAGGTTCGGCGGATTCAAAGAAACACTGCTAAGCGGAGAAGGCTTTGTAACCCAAATCACGGGACCAGGCGAAGTCCACATACAAACCAAAAACCTACGAGAATTCGTAGAGTGGCTCTGGACACTGCTGGAACCAAGAGTGCGGTCAGCAGCCCGCTAAACCCCCAAATTTCACCTTTTATTTTTTTAGCTTGTAAAGCGGAAAGGTTCATCTTTCTAGCATGAACGGTTTGTCGCCAGCGATGTTTTCGGGAACTCTGTCCAGCAGCATTTGTTCTTCGGGTTTTTTGCTTAGCACGACGGGTTGAAGCTTCTTCGCAAGCTCCAGCGCTGACTCCAATTTGCTGGCTCGCTCCGCGCATATCTCCAGCAATGCACCGCTTTTCTTTACGGCTTCGCCTAGCTTCGCCTTAAGTATTACTCCTGCGCCTTTTTCTCGGGGTGCACCCGCCGCCTTTGCGATGGCAGCTATGTCTGCGGTGCTTATCCAGAGGACTCTGCCCGCTTGGTTGGCGGTCACTTCCGCCCTGTTTGTGCCAACAGGTATTTCGTCGGGCTGTATCTTTGGGTTTCCGCCTTGTGCCTCAATTATTTCTCGGAGCTTCTTTTCGGCTTTTCCAGAATTCAGAATGTGTTCGCCTTTTTTGCGTCCGTCTTCAACGCCTACCATTTCAAAAAGCGTGCCTGCAAGGCTGACGGCTTTTTCTCTCAAGTCTGCTGGACCGTCACCCATGAGAGCCGTCAACGCTTCCTGCGCTTCAAGTGCGGGTCCGACAGCGTGTCCTATGGGTTGTTCTCCGAAAGTTAAAGCGCACTGGATGGTTAAGCCTAAGCGCATGCCTAAGTCTACGAAGTCAGAAGCCAAAGAGTACGCTTGGGTCATGTTCTTGATTTTGGCGCCGTTACCCGTTGGAATATCAATCACCACGTGGGTGGCGCCTATGGCTTTTTTCTTGCTCATAATCGATGGAAGAAGCAGCGGGTCTATGCCTAAGGGGTACTCAATTTGGATGAACAGGTCGTCGGCTGGCGCCAAGTCTAAGGCGCCGCCCCAAACAAGGCAGCCGTTTGTCTTTTCCACCACACCCTTTATCTCCTTGATGGAGAGGTTCACGGGACAAAGGGTTTCAACGCGGTCAGCGGTTCCCGCGGGAGAAGTAACCGCCCTCGAAGACGTTTTGGGAATCGTGAAGCCAGCAGCCGCAACTATAGGCACCACAAGAATCGAGGTTTTGTCGCCTGGTATGCCGCCTATGCTATGCTTGTCCAGTATGGGGGCTTCGCCGAAGTCCAACGTGTCTCCAGTCGCAACCATGGCTCGGGATAAGGCTTCGTTTTCGCCCATGTTTAACCCGTAAATGTTAAGTGCAGTCAGGAAAGCGGCGATTTCAACCTCGCTCAAGTGCCTTTCAACCACGTCTTTAACTATGGTTACCATGTCGTGTTCCCGGAGTCTTTCGCCGTGTAGCTTCGCCCTTACGTGCCTAAGGGATTCTGGAAGCTGAGCCAAATGCACATCTACAGTTTCGTCGGTTTTTACCCCGAGGTTGTCAGAGATTTCCTCGTAAAGCCCTATGCGCTTCTTAGGGAAATGCGTGGCAACGTTGGCTATGGCAATTATCTGCCGCTCGCAGTATGTTATGCAGATTCTGTCGGAGGAGTGCACGCCTAACAGCCGCGCGGTTTCTTCGCCTAAAATGGCGATTCTTCTTCCGCCAGCGGTTATGTTTAAAACTTCAGCAGTAAGCTCCATCAAACTTTCACACACTTAGAATAGTGCGCAGATAGTTAAAGATTTTAAGCCTAAGAAAGTGGCGATGTCTCCCGCACAACCCCTCTTTTTCTCTTTTGAGGGTTATCTGATGTAGTTTTGTGGTGTGAGGCATATTAGAAAAGTGATTTGATTATTCCATAGTCTTTTGCGGTTGCCAAAGTCGTTGTTGATGTTACGGTTACGGTGTAAAAGTACATGTCCAGGTCGTTTTGAATTAACGGAGGCTCAGGGAGCTGTAATATTACGCCATAGCCAAGGATGCTTGAGTCGTGTCCGCTTCCTGCAGGTACATAGATCTGAAATTGGCTCTGGCTGAACCACTCTTGCTGCGCTTGATATTCTTCGGGTGTTCCAAAGGAAGATATTTCCACAGTGACTTTGTCATCAAAGTTTTGATTGTTACAAACGGTAATAAACAGATAGCGACTATTATTATTGGAAACTTCAACGGTTTTTGGCTTAATTGAAACGGCAAGTCCGCCAGTTGGTGATGTGGGTGGATTAGGGGTGAAATCATTAAAAACGTTTGCTGTGGCTGAAAAGTTAAAGTTTGCATCGTTAGCGTCCGTTGCAGTCACTGTAAATTTCCATTCTCCAAGCCATGAATATATAGGATAAGCAGGTAAAAGCGTAAGGTACACATCTACCGCCGTTCCCGCGAAATAGTCCGAAGAGAGCACATAATCTTTTGATAGGGTAATATATTCTGGCGATAAGTCGGTGGAAAGGCTAAAAGCAGTGTGCGCTTCAT
>Ga0307423_1001198_pt1 | contig 15920 bp, 13 predicted proteins | sample SalMarWE160310MG_FD_202154 | JGI IMG/M metagenome (GOLD analysis project Ga0307423, IMG submission 202154) | Salt marsh sediment microbial communities from the Plum Island Ecosystem LTER, Massachusetts, United States - WE1603-10 | ecosystem: Environmental > Aquatic > Marine > Intertidal zone >...
GTGCCAACCTTGGACTGGATGCGCTCCAGGTACACCGCCCCGGATTCAACCTTATCGTCGCCCATAATTACATCCGTTTCCCGCTAAGCATAAGCCCCTCTGGCGTAATCCCGGAGGTAAACCACTTCCCCTCCCACGCCCAGGGCCAGGGACACCCAAATAATGAACCAGGCGAAACCGACCAACCAGTTCCAGCCAAGCCAAGCGCCTAGGATCGTAAACCCCAGGGAGCTGGCAAACCAGAACGTTTTGAGCTTGCCCAACTGGTTGGGCTCCACCTTGGGCGGCGGCCAAAGATCGAGGCCCTGGCGGCGGCGGCGCAAGAGCGACAAAACCGGAATAAGAACCGTGTGCACCTCGGTGAGCAAGATGAGCAGCAAGAGCCAAGGCTCGACCAGATCGCGCCGCCACACGACAACTATAAGCACTATGGCGAAAAGCTTGTCGCTTAAAGGGTCCAAAAACGCGCCCAGGTTGGTGACCAGTCCCCGGGCGCGGGCCAGAGCCCCGTCCAAGAGATCGCTAAAGCCCGCGACCAATCCCAATATGATAATGATCCCCAGGCCGCTGTTGTTGAACTCAAACGCCAAAATGACCAAAGTGCAGGCCATGCGAAGAAAAGTCAGGTGGTTGGGCGTGACCCATTGGGGAAACACCGACACCACCCGCTGGCCAAAGGTCATGCCTTCTTGAGATGCTTGCTCGTGCATAGGCTTAATCAACTCAATCGCAACCGGCAGGTAAAATTGTCATGACAGCCGAGAGCCAATAGCCCAGACCGATCCATTACGCCTGGCCAGCGGCTCAAAGCATTCGGGATCTGCCGCCATGGAATTTTTTAAGGAACCGTAAGCGGTTCCACCTAATTGTTAGTCAGCACCCGGGAATATAGCGCAGCCTTGGGGCAGGGGCAAGGTGCAATTATACCAGCTCAGGCTCCCTCGATCCCCGCCGCTTCCCTGGTCCGGGCCAGGCGGTGCAGATGCAAGGAAAGCACGGCCAGCGCCGCGGGGGTGACGCCGGAGATGCGCCCGGCCTGGCCCAGGTTGACGGGCCGCAGCCGGGAGAGCTTTTCCTTTACTTCGCGGCTTAAGCCCGCCATGGCCTGGTAATCCATATCCGCCGGAATGCGCACCTGCTCGCGGTGGCGGAAGCGGGCCACCTGCTCGTGCTCGCGTTCCTCATAGCCCGCGTAATGAGCCCTTATCTCCAACTGTTCCGCCGCCTGGCGGGGCAGTTCGCCTAGCGGCGCCAAGCTATCATGCAGGCCGGCTACTTGCTCCAGCTTGAGCCCGGGACGGCGCAGGACTTCGGCCGCGGTCAGGGGACGTTTTAAAGGCGCGCTGCCTATCTCGGCCAAGCGCTGGTTCATGGCCACGGTGGGGTTCAGGCTGGTTTCATTCAACAACCGCCAGGCTTCATCAATGGCCCGGCGCTTGGCGCTGAAGCTCTCCCAGCGCCGGTCGTCCACCAGGCCCAGTTCGCGGCCCAGGGGAGTGAGCCTAAGATCCGCGTTGTCCTCCCTCAGGCTCAGGCGGTACTCGGCGCGGGAGGTGAACATGCGGTAGGGCTCGGCCGTGCCCTTGGTCACCAGGTCGTCGATTAGCACCCCGATGTAGGCCTGGGAGCGGTCCAGGATAAAGGGGGCCTCGCCGCGGGCCCAGCGCACCGCGCCGATCGCCGCCAGAAGCCCCTGGCAGGCGGCCTCCTCGTAGCCGCTGGTGCCGTTGATCTGGCCCGCCAGGAAAAGGCCCTCTAATTTACGGCTCATGAGGTCGGGCAAAAGATCCTGGGGATCGCTCATGTCGTATTCAATGGCATAGCCGGGCCGGGCGATGAAGGCGTTCTCGCAGCCGGGCAGGCTTTTCACCATCCGCTCCTGCACGCTAAGCGGCAGGCTGGTGGGGATGCCGTTGGGATAGATCAGCCCGTTATCCAGGCCCTGGGGCTCCAGGAATATCTGATGGGATTCCTTGTCCGCAAAGCGCACCACCTTGTCCTCGATGGAGGGGCAGTAGCGCGCGCCGGTGCCGGTGATGCGGCCCGCGTACATGGGCGCTTGATCCAGATTGGCCCGGATGATGTCGTGGGTGGCCTCGGTGGTGCGGGTGAGCCAGCAGCATATCTGCCCCAAAGGCGGCGGACCCTCACTCATGAAACTGAAGGCGCGCGGCTCGGCGTCGCCCCATTGCTGGGGCAGGCTATCTAAGTTAAGTGAGCGCTGGTCCAGGCGCGGGGTGGTGCCGGTTTTCAGCCGCCGCAGGTTGAAGCCCAGGTCGCGCAGTTGGTCGCTCAAGGCGTTGGAAGGCGGATCGCCCATGCGCCCGGCCTGGTAATTGGTGAGCCCGATGTGGATAACCCCGCGCAGGAAGGTGCCGGTGGTGAGTAGCACGGAGCGCGCGGCGATCTCCTGGCCGCGCTGGGTCACCACGCCTCGCACCCTGCCCTCTCGCACCATGAGCGAGCGCACCTCGGCTTCCAAGAGCCAGAGGCGTTCCTCTGCTTGACACACCTGGCGCATGCGGCGGGGGTAGCGGTCAATGTCCACCTGGGCCCGGGAGGACCACACGGCAGGGCCCCTGCTCCGGTTGAGCAGGCGGAACTGGATGCCGGTGGCGTCGGTGTTCTTGGCCATCTCGCCGCCCAGGGCGTCGATCTCGCGCACCAGGTGGCCCTTGGCCAGGCCGCCCACGGCGGGGTTGCAGGAAAGCGCGGCCAGGTGATCCAGGTTGAAGGTGACCAGGCACACCTCCGCGCCCATGCGCGCGGCAGCCAAGGCCGCCTCGCAGCCCGCATGGCCAGCGCCCACCACGATGAGATCGAATATGTCCGGCGCTTTCAGGCTCACCGGCGGCACTCTCCCGTGTTGATCAGGGTAGATAGATCGTCGCGGCCTTGGCGCTAGAAACCAGCGCCTCTGCCCGGAGAAGATACCAGGCACGGCCATCCACAATAATTATCATGAGGTTCAGGGGCTTACAAGAGTAGGGCGATCCGACAAGATAATTAATAAGAACCAATCAACTAGTGATTATAACTGCGATAAGTGGTTATTCAACCTAATTATTACCATTCACTTCCTGCACACGGATAAAGTTGCACTTTTGTTTAATTCTTTTATACTCGCTTTCTGAAATAACATTATATGCAGAGAAATTATAGATTTTTGCCACCACTTTAGAAGTTGATGCCTCAATAATTTTTAATGGCGGTAAATATATTTCCGGATCATCCCAAATAATAAAATATCTGCTATCTGGCGACCATTTGATCTTTCTATCAAAGCGCATAGAAAAATTCCGTGCTACGCGTTCAGTTTCGTTTGTCTGGAAATCGTGAAGATATATTACTTTGCGAAAAGAATCATCTGAATAACCCATAAAAGCAAGATATCTCCCATTGGGTGATATACTCAAATCAACGCCTTTTAGCCCAATTTTTTTATCAGAATTTTCAGTTTTAAGATGTATATTAAACTCTCTATCTGAATAGTATATCCGGTCGTTCAACGCAGATATGCCATCGCCTGCGTAATTCAATTTAACAACATCATATTTATTGGTTAACATGTCCAATTTATATAAGATGACATCTCCAAAAGTGAGGTCTCTTTTTTTTCTGAAAATTTTCTTCGATGTGGCCGTAAAAAACAGCTTCTTGTCATCAACGTATATAACTTCAAGCCAGCGAAACTTATTATAGGGAAATGATTCCATCCCTTTTACTGGCTCAGCAGCAGATCTTCCACAGATATCAACTTTATACAGTGTACGATCGAACAATTCGTGATCGAAAGTATATAAATGTCGGTCGAAATATATGCCTCTATTCGTACCTATTTTGTTTTCAATAGTTGCCTTGATTAATTTGCCGTCCGGCTGAAGAAAAAGTATTGACCATGGGTGTATTTTTGTTCTCATTATAACAACGCCAGAAGGAGGATGCGTTGTAGTCCCTACTACACCCGATAAAAATATCACCAGAAAAACGGCAATAATTATTAACGTGGCGAAGGCAGAAAGTAAAAGCCGGCGCCTGGCTTTGCGTGCAGTGTCACGCATGGCGCCGCAAGCATATTCAGATGTGACTTGTCTGGGGTTTAATTTGTGCGCGTTAATTTGCCGCTCAACTTCAAGCCTTGCTTCATCTTTATCCACATCTCCCCCCCTGGTACAGCCTACCTCCCCGGCAAATCCTTTAATGCGGTCATGCCGCCCAAACTAGCCGCATTAGCAACCCCGCGCATGACGGCCCGGCAAAAGCAATCCGCAGCCGCCCGGCCCAGCTCATTGATGGCCTGGGCCTGAGGCGCGGCGAAAAAGCCCGGCGTGTCGGGCAGCGCGCGCTTGCCCGTGGCCAGGCAGAAGATGGTGTCGCCGTCGAACATGGTGTGGGAGGGCCGGATGGCACGCGCCATGCCGTCGTGGGCCATCTGGGCCAGCTTGCGGGCCTGGGCCTTGGTGAGGGTGGCGTTGGTGGCCACCAGGCCGATGGTGGTGTTGCCCGCGGCCTGGGGATCGGGCGGGGTGGGCAGGGCCACGGGCCGCCGGCCGGCCTGGCCCAACTCGCCGTCCACTTCCATGCGCGCCTCCCACAAGAGGCCCGAGGCCGGGTCGATCACCGAGCCCAGGGAGTTCACCGCCACGATGGCGGCCACAGTGATGCCCATGGCCAGGCGCTCGGAAGCGGTGCCCAGGCCGCCCTTGACGCCGCCGGCCAAGGCGCCGGTGCCCGCGCCCACGGTGCCTATCTCCGGGGCCTCGCCGCTGGCGGCCTGGCAGGCCATCACGCCCCAGTCCGGACCGATGGGCGGCAGATAGTCCTGGCCCCGGCCCAGGTCGAAGAGCGCGGCCGCCGGCACGATGGGCGCCACCTGGCCCTGCTCCAGGGGAAAACCCCAGCCTTTTTGCGATAGCCAGCGCACCACCCCGTCGGCGGCGGCCAGGCCATAGACCGAGCCGCCGGTCAAAACCACGGCCTGGGCCTTGTCCACCAGGTTGGAGGGGTCCATGAGGTCGGTCTCGCGGGTGCCCGGGGCCGAGCCCCGCACATCCACCCCGGCCACCGCCCCCTCGGGGCACAGCACAACGGTGACTCCGCAGGCCGCCTGGGGCTGGCTATACTGGCCCACCAACAGGCCCTCCACATCGGTTATGGCGTTCTTGGCTCCGGGCGTGGGCATTTCGACTCTCCTCCTATGGCGATAGCCGCAGTATGGCTTCTTCCAACTGGCGGCCTTCCAGGTCTTGCAGGTATTCAAAAACAGCGGCGCAGGCGGGCTGCTCCTCATCGGAAAAATGCAACTCCACCCAGCAGGCATGGCCCTTTACCAGGCAGGAAAGCACCTTGGCGCTCAGTTCACACGCCTCGCCGTGGCCGGGCAGGGAGAAGGTGAGGCAGAGGGAAGCGCCCACCTCCAGAGGCCAGTCGGTCTCCAAGAGCGCGCCGTTCTCGGAAAGGTTGAGGACCAGCCCCTTGCGCTCCTCAGCCTGCCCGCCGGCCGCCTTCTCGTCCTCGCCGTCCTTAAGCGGCGCAAAGGATGCGTCCAGCATTACCTTGTAGAGCTTGCCCTTGCGCAGGTTCAGGCTCTCCACCTCTTGGGGATAGGTGAGGAACAAAAGCGGAAACGGCATGGTGGTGCGGCCCAGCACCTCGGCCTTGAAGCCGTACACCTTGGACTCGTGCATCAGGCGCAGGACTATAGGCATGCCGTATTCGAATTCCAGGGAGCTGCCCTCGTGCTGGGGCGTATCCAAGATGAGATAGGAGTCCCGGCGGAATCCCCGGAAAGAGGTGGTCACCCGGGGAAACAGCACCAGGTTGGTATCCAGCACCACCCGGTTCCCGGGAAAGAATATACTGTCATCCATGGCCGCCTCCCCAGCTGGGTTGCCAAGCGCGCGGCCGTGGATTCAGGGCCGCGGCCGCGCATACATTATCACATCGGCATGGTGCGGAGCACGCTTAAGGGGCCCGCCAAATGAGCTTGCCTTGTTCATCGGACAGGATCAGCGATGAAACCGGCAGCTTCTGGGGCCCGCCGGGCCCCTGCAAGGTGATGGCCCCCAAGGCGGCGCGCAGGCGCTGGCCCGCGTCATAAAGCACGGCCTGCGGATCGCCTTTGCCATTCAAGCCCAGCCAAAGCCTGGTGTCGCCGGCCTGGTCGCTTAAGGCCAGGGCGGGCCGGGCCTGGGCCCCCAGGAGGGTGAGCCCCACCCGCTCCTTGCCGTCCGGGCCGTACAAAAACAGGCCCGGCTGCATGGCCCCCTCCACCTGCCGGAAAGCCAACTGGGCGCGCACCTTGCCGCTGGCATCCACCAAGTTCACTTCGCTGGCCATGAGACTCTGAGCCCCTGCCTTGGCGGGCGCGGCATAGGCCTTGGCCTGCCACCAGGCCACGGCGGCACCGCCCAGACAGCCGCTCAACACAACCGCAGCCAACAGGGCCGCAAACTGCTTTTTAGACATATTCAGCACTCCCCAGGTTATATTCCCTTAGCTCATGCCCCCATGCTATATCAAGCCGGTCCCGGCGCAAAGCAGGTAATGCCCGTTGACGCGGCGGGTGCTCAATTCGTAGAATGGTCCTTGCTTGCCGATAGTTTGGCCCGGGACCAGCCGGGTGATCGCATGAGGTCTGGCTAATTCTTAACAAGGAAATGCCGCCATCAAAATTTAAGCAACCTTCACCGGCCAAGACGCCCAAGCGGCATTTTATGGCGCCCGGCGGGGGCCTCATTGGCCACCAAATTCGGCGGCATTGCTAATTTTCCGTTTTTACGGCTAAAATAGAGCCAGGCCACGCTTGAACAGTAATGGTTAGGCTGAGCACCGGGAGGCGGCGTGCCTGAAAACAGCCCAAATGTGATTGTGGCGGAAAAAGACCTGTCCCTGCGCCACCGCATCGTGGACCTCTTGCGGGACATGGGAATCGTCCAGGTTCAAGCCACCCCAAGCGGCACCAGCGCCTGGGCCATGCTTAAACGCCAAGGGGCCGACATGGTGATCGCGGGTTGGAACCTGCAGGAGATCGGCGGCCTGAGCCTCTTAAAGATCTTGCGGGCGGACGCTGATTTCGTAACCACGCCCTTTCTGCTTTTGTCCGAGGTGGTGACCCAGGCTCAAGTGGTGGAAGCGGGCGAGGCCGGGGTTAGCGAGATCCTTTGCCGGCCCATCACCCTGGAGCGCCTGCGCAACCGTGTGAACGAACTCTTATATCCCACCGATGACGCGAATAAGATAGAGGCGGAACGGGTTTACTCCAGGGGCGTCAAGCTCATGGAAGAGGAACGCTGGCAGGAAGCTTCGGCCGTATTTCAGCACATACTCACGATCTATGACAGCCCTGAGGTCTATTACAACCTGGGCTACATAAACACGGTTTTGGAGCGCTATGAAGAGGCCATAGTCTATTTCCGCCGCGCCACCGAGATCGATCAATCCTTTGCCCAGGCCTATCAACGCATGGGCGAGTGTTACAAGGCCATGGGCCAGCACGAGGAAGCCGGGAAGTGTTTCAACCTGGCCGCCGAAATATACAACCGCAAGGACAAGCAGGAGGAAACCCGCAGCGAAGTGCTGCGGGAGGTGATGAGGGTCAACCCCAAGACCATTAACATTTTCAACACGCTTGGCATTATTTACCGCCGCCAGGGGCGCTTCGAGGAAGCTTCCGAACAATACCGCCGGGCGCTCAAGGTAAATCCCAAGGATGAAAATATTTATTACAACCTGGCGCGGACCTTTTTTGAGTTGGAGGATTATAAGCAGGCCAGGCAAAGCCTCATTCACGCTTTGGAAATAAACCCCGGTTTCGAAGAGGCCGCCAAACTGCTGGCGATCGTGGACAGCAAGCTCCACACCAATAACGCGGCGTCCTCATAAAGTAATAAACGTGTAACAAGCAACATCCGCAGGTGGGCTACAATTCACTCGCGACCGGTATACTTTTTATTACTGGACTTGCCACGGATTCTCTCTAGAATTACTTTTTCGAAATGTTGCGGATTTGGCGTTATACAATGCCAGCATTTGGTTTACCCGCTTCGCTGGGGAATAAATGCTATTTCTCTGCGGATAAGGTTAACCCCAAACCTTGGGCTATAGAGAAAGATGCCTTCTGGTAAAAAGCACATAACGACCTACGACGACCAGCAGGTTATGCCAGGATCCAAGCAAGGCCGGCCTGAGGGCCCCTCTCGGCAAACCAACGCCGAGGTCATAAAGTTACAGCAAATACTTGAACAAAGCCGCAACAAGCTCAAGGCTATATTCGACGCCATGGACGACCCGGTTTTTTCCTTTACCCCCAGCCGCCGGGTGGAATCGGTCAACTTCGCCGCGGCCCGCCTGACCGGCCACCACCCCCGTGAATTGGTCGGCCTGAGTTGTGAGGACTTCCTCAACAAATCCACCGCCGCCCTGCCCATCAAAGACGCCTGCTTGGCCGCCTTCGAGCGCATGGTGAAGGAGGCCCGCCCCCAGCGGGGTCTGGTGGAGGCCAAGGGCGCGGACGGCCCCTTGTTTTACGATGTCGCCCACACGCCGGTGATAAACGATAACGGCGAAGTGAGCCTGGGCATCGTGCAGGTCAAGGACGTGACCGCCTTCAAGCGCATGGAACTGACCATCCGGGAATACAGTCAGTCCCTGGAGCATAAAGTGGCCGAGCGCACCGCCGAGCTCACCACGGCCAACCAGGAGCTCAAACGCTTGGACCAGTTGCGCCAGGACCTCACCAACATGGTTGTGCACGACATGAAAGGCCCCTTGGCCGGTCTCATGGGCAACCTTGATTTGATGGGCTTCGGTGAGTTGGACCCTAATCAGCATGAAGCCTTGGACATGGCTTCCATGGCCGGGAACGACCTCCTGCGCATGATAATGAACCTCCTGGACATCGGCCGCCTGGAAGAAAACCGGCTAAACCTGAATTATGAAAAGGTGAACTTCTCCCAACTGGCCGGACGGCTTAAGGAGCGTTTCAGTTCCATGGTTTCCCTAAAGGGCCTGGAAGTGAAAACCAGCATTCCCCCTGAGCTGGGCTTTGAGGCTGACCAGGACTTGGTCTACCGGGTTCTGCAGAATCTTTTCACCAACGCCTTCAACCACACCGAAGAAGGCCGCATCGAGATAGGCGCCAAGCACGCGCCGGACCAGGAGGGCCGCGGCGGAGTGCAGCTATGGGTGGCCGACAGCGGTTCCGGCATCCCCCAGAGCATGCGCCCCCGCATCTTCGAGAAATTCACCCAAGCCGCGCCCGGCCAAGGTCCCCGCACCAGCACCGGCCTGGGGCTCACCTTCTGCAAGCTGGCGGTGGAAGCCCACGGCGGGCGCATCTGGTTCGAGAGCACCGAAGGCGCGGGCACCACCTTCTTCATCTGGCTGCCCGAAAAATACCAAGCCTAAGCCCGGCCGGCACCCTGTCGGGGATGGCTTAAGCCCCGGCCGCTTGGAACGCCTTGGCCACGATCTCCCGGGCCTCGTTTTGAATAGCCTTCAGATGCGCGGCTCCCTTGAAGCTCTCGCCGTAGATTTTATAGATGTCCTCGGTGCCGGAGGGCCGGGCCGCGAACCAGCCGTTAGCCGTGACCACCTTGAGCCCCCCGATGTCGGCGCCATTGCCCGGCGCCTTGGTCAGCTTGGCCGTGATCTTTTCGCCGGCCAATTGATCGGCGCTCACCATCTGGGGCGTGAGCTTCTTGAAGGCCGCCTTTTGGGCCGGGGTGGCCGGCGCGTCCAGGCGCTCGTAAATGGGGTCCCCGAAGCGCTCGGTCAGTTCGTTATAGACCAGGCCCGGGTCGCGGCCCAGCTTGGCGGTGATCTCGGCGGCCAGGAGATCCATAATGATGCCGTCCTTGTCCGTGGTCCACACGCTGCCGTCCTTGCGCAGGAAGGAAGCGCCGGCACTCTCCTCGCCGCCAAAGCCATAGGACCCGTCGATGAGCCCGTCCACGAACCACTTGAAGCCCACCGGCACCTCGCTAAGCTTGCGGCCCAGATGCTTGGCCACCCGGTCGATCATGGAGCTGGACACCAGGGTCTTGCCCACCGCCGCGTCCTTGCGCCAGCCGGGTCGGTTCTGGAAAAGGTACCAAACCGCCACCGCCAGGTAGTGGTTGGGGTTTACTAGCCCCGCCTCCCTGGTCACAATGCCATGGCGGTCGTAGTCGGGGTCGTTGCCAAAGGCGATGTCGAAGCGCTGGCGATGGGCTATCAGCCCGGCCATGGCATAGGGCGAGGAGCAATCCATGCGGATCTTGCCGTCCTTGTCCACGGTCATGAAGCTGAAGGTGGGGTCCACCACTTTGTTTACGATCTCCATATCCAGGCCGTAGCGCTCGGCCATGGGCTCCCAAAAACCTATGCCCGAGCCGCCCAGGGGATCCACCCCGATCTTGAGCCCGGCCCCGGCGATGGTCTTCATGTCCAGGATGTTGGCCAGGTCCTCCACATAGGGTCCCACGTAGTCGTATTCATGGGTGGTGTCGGCCTTTAGCGCCTTGTTAAAAGCCACCCGCCGCACCTGCCCCGCACCTTTCGCCAAAATCTGGTTGGCCCGGTCCTGGATGGTCTGGGTGGTCTGGGTGTCGGCCGGGCCGCCGCTGGGCGGGTTGTACTTGAAGCCGCCGTCGCGCGGCGGGTTGTGGGAGGGGGTGATCACCACGCCGTCGGCCAGGTGTTCGCTGCGGCCCCGGTTGTAGCAGAGGATGGCATGAGAAATCACCGGCGTGGGCGTGTAGCCCCGGCCGGTTTGAATCATGGCCTCCACGCCATGGGCGGCGAACACCTCCAGGGCGGTGATGAGGGCGGGCTCGGAAAGCGCGTGAGTGTCCATGCCCAGATACAAGGGCCCGTCGATGCCCTGGGCCTTCCGGTGCTCGCAGATGGCCTGGCTGATGGCCAGAATATGGTCCTCATTGAAGCTGCCGTCCAAGGACGAGCCCCGGTGGCCGCTGGTGCCGAAGGAGACCCGCTGGGCCGGATCAGCCGGATCGGGCTCATTGGTGTAGTAGGCGCTCACCAGCCGGGGCACGTTGATCAGAAGCGACCGGGGCGCGGGCTTGCCCGCCAGCTTATGCACTGCCATGGAAATGCCTCCTTGAAGATTGCGCACGTTTGCCTGGCTGTTAGCATAGCAAAGGGCGCGGGCGATAACCAGCTTCCGGGCAAGGCAGGCGCCCACTTGGCTAACTCCGGTGCCGTGAAAAACGCCGCCGGCCTCCCGCGCCAGGTGGCGGCGCGACGGAGGCCGGATTCCGGGGGTAGCCTTAGGGGGTTTTAAGGCACGGCTATTTTTTTTGCAGTTCAGCGGCCGCCTTTTCATAGGCCGCCTTTAGATCGACCAAGGCAACCTCCAGCTTTTGCTTGGCCTTGTCATAGGCCTGGCCGCTGGCCTGGCCCAGTTCGTCATAGGCCTGGCTCACCGCCTCCTGCTTGGCCTTGATTTCAGCGCTGATCGCCTCCCAGTGAGCCGAGGCTTTTTCACCCGCCTCCTCGCTTTTTTTCACCAGCTTGTCTTGCAGCTGATCCACATCGGACTTCAAAGAGTCCCAATGCTGGCTCACCTCCTTCATGAACTTGTCCTTTTGCTGATTGCCATAGTCCACCGCCGTGTCCACCGCTTTTTGGGCGTTCTTCTTTACATCCTTCATGTTGGTTTTGGAGTCGTCTCCACAACCAGCGGCTGCCGCCAGCATCACCGCGATCAGTAAAATGCGCATAACGTAACCGAGCATATGAAGTCCTTTCAGGTTGCCGGGGGGCGCTGAAGATGAATGATTGACCTATTATTAGTATAGTCTGCGCTTTTTGCGGCGGGTAAACAAGCTGGCCACCAAGGACAGCACGCAAAGCGCCAGGGAACCCCAAAAGACCATTTCAATGATGCCGATGACCGAGGGCGCCAGGCCTATGTAGCCCACCGCGCCGGCCGCTAAAGCGATGATAAAAAAAGCCAGAGCCAATTTAAGCATGCATCATACCTTTCGCCTGGGGGCGTTGGCCAAGCGTGCCGGGCCGGAACGGTTGGCCGGAGAAAAACCTTGGGCGCTTGGTTGTCCATTAAAGCAGGCGCGGCTGGTCTTGCAAATCAGGCGCAGCAGGATAATGGCCTAAGAAAAAACCTGGCGTCCCCCCAGACCGATGCGGAGGCGCCAAGGAAATACGGCGGAATCAGGACAGGATGAAGTTTAGGATATAGCGCCCCGCCACCCAAAGCAGGATGGCCGACAGCATCACCTTGATGTAATTGGCCGGTACAAAGCGCTGGCAACGGGCTCCCAGGTACATGCCGCACAGGCCGCCCACCCCGAACAGGGCTCCCAAGAGCCAATCGGGCGCCACCACCATGGTGCCGTAGAAGGGGGCGATGATCTGATAAAAGGCCACGCCCGCCACCGAGGTGATGAAGGTGCCCATCAGCGCCGCCCCGGCCACGGTGTGCACCGGCAGGCCGTAGATGGCCACGAAAAACGGCGCGATTATGGCGCCGCCGCCGATGCCGTACACCCCGCCCACCACGCCCACGATGCAGGACATGATGAAGATGCTTAGGGTGCCGCAGGTGTAGTCGGTTTCCTGAAAACGATAGGTCAGCCTTCGCAAGCTGAACTCCAGGATTTTTACCCGGAACTCGCCCGCATTGTTGGCCGGCTTGGGCGCTGCCGCTGCTTTGCTCTTGGCCGCCCACCGGACCTTGACCACGTCCATGACCAACCGCAGTCCAATGTATAGCAGCACGCAGCCCACGAATGCCTTGAAGGGCTTGGGGTCGGGCAACCAGTTCAGGCGCACAAAGCCGCCGATCACCACCCCGGGCAAGGTTCCCAGCACCACCACCCAAGTAAGCGGCCACACCATGCGCCCCTCTTTAACATAGCGGTACACCCCGCTGGGGATGGACACGATGTTGTAGACCAAGTTGGTGGGGCTCACCGCCGGGCTCACGAAACCCAGCACGCTCATCTGGAAGGGAAGCAGCACAAAGGCGCCGCTCACCCCGGCCATGGAGGTAAAAAACGACACCACGAAAGAGACCAAGGGCGGCAGCCAGATATAGGTTTCAACACCAGACGCCGGAAAGATCATGCTAACGCCTCACTAGAGCAAATGCTGTTTGCGCCTCCTGGGGCCTGGACTCGGCGACACTTGCCACATCCTGGCATATTTCACCGGCCAATTAAATAGGGTATTAACCTCAAACAGGCTTCAATGCGGCCTCAACCTATCCATTCGAGTTGGGACCGCATTCATCCCTACCACTTATGGCGGCTGAATAAGGCGCTCATCTTGACAATCCCTATACCGTTTGGTATAGTGCCTTCAGTAACCCTTGCTGGAGACGCGCTTGGAAGCCAAGCAACGCATATTGGATGAAGCCCTGTCCTTATTTGCCGCCAAAGGCTTTGACACCGTGGCCGTGCAGGAGGTTTGCGAGGCGGCCGGGCTCAGCAAGCCCACGCTCTATCATCACTTTGGCAGTAAATATGGTCTGTTGCAGGCCATATTGGAGGAAGTATACCTTGACCTCCTGGGCCGGGTGGAACCCGCCGCTAGCTACGCCAGAGACCTGCCGCTCAACCTGTATAAGGTGGCCGGAGCCTATTTCGAGTATGCCCGGCAAAAGCCCAGAGCCTACCGCCTGCTGCTCTCCCTGTGGCTGGCCCCCGAGCAAAGCGAATCCTTGGCCGCCGTGCGCCCCTGGAATCAGCGCCAGCACCAGATCCTGGAGGACCTGTTCGCCGCCGCCAGCCATGACCACGGCAACATGAAGGGGCGCCAGGCCCGCTACGCCCTCACCTTCCTGGGCATGCTCAACACGCTGCTGGGCGTAAGTCTCAATGGTTACCTGGAGTTGAGTGAAGACCTGGCCTTCCAGTGCGTGCACCAGTTCATGCACGGCATCTACTCCTGATCCCCGGCCGCCAGGCAGGATGAGCAGGATGGCCGGGGCCCTAGAGGGAACCAAGTGCAAAGCGGCGGTTGCCGTTAGATTGATTTAAGCCCGCGCCTTGGCCTAAAAAGGCGTGGTTTTTTGGTCCATCAATATACCGATTGGTATAATTGCGAGGTGCCGCATGACGGATTGGGCAAAAGACGCCATCTTTTATCACATCTACCCCTTGGGTCTAACCGGGGCTCCCCACCAAAACGACCCGCAAATAACGCCGCAGGACCGCCTGCAGGCCCTGATTCCCTGGCTGGACCACGCCCGCGGCCTGGGCTGCAACGCCCTCTACCTGGGACCGGTCATGGAGTCCTCCTGCCACGGCTATGACACCATTGACTATTATCAGGTGGACCGCCGCCTGGGCGATGGCCCGGCCTTGGCCCGCCTGGTGGAGGCCGCCCACCAGCGCGGCTTCAAGGTGGTCTTGGACGCGGTTTTCAACCACGTGGGCCGCGAGTTCTGGGCTTTCCGCGATCTGCGCCAGAATGGCCAGGCCTCGCGCTTCGCCGACTGGTTTCATCTGGACTGGTCGGGTCGTAGCCCTTTTGGCGACCCCTTTGCCTACCAAGGCTGGAACGGCTGCCTGGATCTGGTGAAGCTGAACCTGCAAAACCCCGAGGTCAAATCCCACATTTTCGAGGCGGTGCTCACCTGGCTGCGCGACTATCGCATCGACGGCCTGCGCCTGGATGCGGCCGATGCCATGGACTTGGGATTCCTGGGCGAGTTGGCCCGGCACTGCCACGGCCTCGAGCCTGACTTCTGGTTGATGGGCGAGGTGCTGCACGGCGATTACCGGCGCTGGACCAAGGAGGCCGGTCTGGACTCGGTGACCAACTACGAGTGCTACAAGGGCCTTTTCTCCAGCTTTAACGATGGCAACCTGTTTGAGATCGCTCACTCCCTGCGCCGCCAATACGCCGAATACGGCCTGTACCAGGGCCAGCACCTCTACAACTTCGCGGACAACCACGACGTGGAGCGCCTGGCCAGCCGCCTGATCAATCCCCGACACATCTACCCCCTCTACAGCCTGCTCTTCACCATGCCCGGCATACCTTCGATTTACTACGGCTCCGAATTCGGGATTAAGGGCGTGAAGAATCCCAGCGACGACTGGCCCCTGCGCCCGGCCCTGGACCTGGGAAGCCTCCTAAACCACGGGGGCGACCAAGAACTGCTACAGGACCTGACCCGCCTGGCCAGGCTGCGCGCCGAGAACCGCGCCTTGCGCCACGGCGATTACGCCGAGCTTGTTATCGGCCCCCGCCACCTGGCCTTCACCCGCTCTTTTGAGGGCCGGCGCCTAGTGGTTGCGGTGAGCGCCGAGGAGAAAAGCATCAGCCTGGATCTGGCCATTCCCGGCCTGGACCAGGCCCAGTTGGTGGATGTGCTGAACCACGGCCAGGTCTGCCCGGTGATAAACGGCCGCGCCCAGGGCCTGGAGCTGTTTCCCTGCTGGGCCCGGGTGCTGGAGGTGAGGCCCTGAAGGCGGCATAGGAGAGGATCTGGCTTTAGCGCTGTCAGGCATAATATAGCCATCACCCTGAAATAACATATCTAATAATCATAAACTAAGCCCGGGCCCAAAAAAATCCGGCCCGGGCAAATTTGTGATTGACATACATATCGAACGATCGTTATGTTAAAAACACATTTCAGCCAACCAGTGAAAGGAGCCGATGAGCACCATGCCCAGGCCTCCGCTCAACAAAGACAAACTGGTGGCCACCGCAACCGAGCTTTTCGCATCTAAGGGATATCAGGCCACTTCAGTCAGAGACATCGCCAACGCGATGGATATGACCGTATCCAACATCTATCACTACTTCGGCAGCAAAGAGGGCCTGCTGCGGGCCATCCTCGAGCACTATTCCCAAATCCTTCTGGACCAGCTCCGCGAGGCGGTCTCCCGCGCCGTGAACCCCCTGGAACGCTTCCGGCTGCTCCTCGGCACCCATCTTCAGGT
>Ga0307423_1001199_pt1 | contig 15917 bp, 15 predicted proteins | sample SalMarWE160310MG_FD_202154 | JGI IMG/M metagenome (GOLD analysis project Ga0307423, IMG submission 202154) | Salt marsh sediment microbial communities from the Plum Island Ecosystem LTER, Massachusetts, United States - WE1603-10 | ecosystem: Environmental > Aquatic > Marine > Intertidal zone >...
TTTTAAGGTACATATGTAGTCAATAGTACCAGAGGTTCAAGCCTTGAGCAGACAGTATCCTAAAAAGCCAATTGTAGGCGTCGGCGCCATAATACTTGACGGAGACCAAATTCTGCTTGAAAAACGGAAAAACTCGCCAGGCAAAGGCAAATGGAGTGTTCCAGGCGGCTTAGTAGACATCGGCGAAACCGTGGAGGAAGCGGTCATCCGCGAAGTCAAGGAGGAGACTGGACTGGAGGTGTACGACCCGCGACTTGTCGACGTGGTCAGCTACATCAACTTCGGAGAAAAAGGCGGCGTAATGTACCATTACGTGATTATCGACTATTTTGTAACCTCAAGGGGCGGTAAGCCTAAGGCGGCAAGCGACGCTGCCGATTTGAAGTGGGTTTCCTTCTATGAAGTGGAAGAATACGATTTAACCGAGTCTTTCAGGCGGTTCTTCCAGAAGAACAGGCAGAAACTGGAAAATGCTAGTTTATATTTTTAAAGAACAGCCGTGTTTCACCCATTGTTTTCATGTCCAAGGCTCTGACGCGCGCCACTATGGGAAAATCATGCACCACCCTTCCCAAGGTTAAGCAGTGCTGGGGCGGAAGGTCCCTTGCGATGCTGCGGACGGTTTCGGCGTCTACGCGTGCGGCTCGGCTTACCACGTCCAAGTCGTGTTCGTTGGTGAAGTTGAAGAGGAATATGTTGTCGGCTTGGCGGTATATGCTTTCGCGTATGGTGTCTGGCTGGTTGGTTATGAACGTGGTGAATATGCCGAAGTGGCGCATGCGCGTGACGATGTCGTCCCAGTAGGTTTCCCTCAGGTACAGGTGTGCTTCCTCAGCGAACAGGAACGTGGCTTTCAGCGTCCAGCTCTGCAGAGAATCCACGAGTTTGCCGAGGACGTATTCGACTACGATTTGGCGGTCTATGGTGCTTGTGTTCTTGAGGTTTATGACGATGGCACCGCCATGATCCTTCGCCTTCAGCAGGCTCTCATCTAGAAGCGTTGCTTCTGCGGGGTTGTCAGTGAAGAAGCCCGAGTTGACGAGGGCGTGGTAGCGTGAAGACAGCGCATCTCGCACGTGCTGGTTGCAGTTCAGGTTTCGTATGGCTTCGCCCATCTCCTGCAGGGTGAGGCACCCTTTTTCTTTCAGGTTTTTCCAGAGGCGCCTGAACTCGCGGGAAGAAGTCCCCGGCAAATGCAAAGCGTGGATCAGTATGCCCATGACAACGTTGAGGTGCAGCTGGTCGAGGGCGACCTTGAAGTTCTGCGACGGCGTTAAAGCATGGATTTTATCGTAGTACATGTTTCGCTTGCCGTCTTGACTCATACCTATGCTTGTGTATTCGCCGTTCAAGTCAAAGATGACCACGGTTGCCTTGTAGCCGATTAAGCTCGCCATCAACAGCTTGGACAGGTGAGATTTGCCGCAGCCCTTCTTGCCCGTTACGATATTGAGGGTGCCGTCCACGGCTGTCGCGTCAATGGTCAGGAGCGAAGAGTCTTTGGTGCCGCCCACTATTATGGGACGGTTTCCGCCGACCTTGGCGAGTTTCAGCAGCATGGGCACGGACAGTTTCTTGATGGTGGACTGGGAACGGCTGGGCAGCCAACTGCTACTGGGGCTTAACGCGTCGTTCTCCAGCGTCGCTCTCGTTTTGCAGATGAGCAGGCTGGCGTCTTGGATGTACGTGATGTGCGGCGCAATTTCCAACGGGTCAATGTCTTCGCCTTGGATGGGTTCGCCGCCGTCTGGCAATGTACGTAGTAGCTCTTCGAGGACGCCGGGTATGCTTGCGAACTGCACGTCAATCACCTGCGCGATTAAAGCTTTGTTCGCGTCTGGGTCTTCGATGAGGAGGTAGTCGCCTTTCTCGGCGTTCTCGTTTGGGAAACTCAGGATTTGGAGGATGTTTCCTTCTTTCTTGTAGAGTTTCATCAGCTGATTTCTCCTTTTCCGAACGGCCCAAACAGCAGCTTGTGCATGTCTGGACGGTTGATTATTTGGATGCCGTGCTTGCGAGTGATGAAGTGCTTGATGGCTAACACTTCGTTGGCGGTGAACGTGCACAGAATATGCGACAGTCGCAGCGTTTCAGGGTACCCCTGCATGTGCAAGTCGTTTCCTAAAAGCTTCTCAATCGCCGCCATCCTGTTTTGGAGGGGAATTTCCCTGTCGATGTCCAGTCGGAACGCGTAGTTTGCCTTGTTGAGTCTTGCCACGTACACGCCTCCTAAAACGACTGTGGGCGGTTTGAACTGGACGCCTGTGGTTTCCAGCAGGTACGGTGGCTCGTGTTTGGGGAGTTGGTCGGTTATGAGGTAGCCGTTGACGCGTAGGCTGGTCATCTTGCTGAACGCCAGCACAGTGCTCTTGTTTCTTCTTGCGAGGTTGAGGATGTCTTTCATGCGTTGCACTGGAGTGTCGATGGTGCCTGAGGTTAAGCTGCCGTCGAACAGGATTAACCCGTTTTCAACTGTTTTGGCGAGCATGGTTTGCAACCAGCGTTCGAGGAGGCTTGCGAGGCGTGTGGGCATCTGCATGAGGTGCGGCGTGGAGTGGCGGTTGCTGGAGTAGAGCGTGTTGAAGTAGGATTTTTCGAGGGTATTGTAGACTTCGTTTTTGTTGTCTTCTGTTATGTGGAATATGTATGGTCCCAGACGCGTGTACTTGTAGTTGTGGTTTTGTTTTCGTGTGGTTGCGCCTCGGACGGCGATTATGATGCCTGTGCTTGTTTCGCCGATTTTTATGGTGGAGGTGTCTACGGCGGCGACGGTTGTTTCTTGGTGGTTGGGCTTCAAAACGATTGGTTGGCGTTTCAGGCGCAGGTTTGAGGGGTATTGTTCTGAGGTGTTGAATTGTTGAATTTGTTGATTTAGTTGAAAGGGTTGAGGTTGCACTTGTTTGAGTGAATGGAGTGATTGCTCTAGAAATCGTTGGGGTAATGTTGTGTCTATGGTGGGTTGTGGAAAGTTATATTTTGGGGTTGTTGTTATTGTGTATTGTTCAATCACCAAGATTCACCAATAGGCAATATGGCATGGGCGAAATATTTAAGTGTTGTGCATGTGCATCTTGCACAATACAATAAACAATAGGTGTCAACTTGACAGAAAAACCGCAAAAACCACCAATAAAAGTAAAAATGAAAATCGGCGACATAGAATTCGAAATCGAATCCCAACCAGACCAACTGCAAACCGCCGTAGACCAAATCCTATCCACCGTCACCCAAAAACTCCAAAACACCAACCTAGCCACAGCCGCAGAACGCCAAGCACCCCCACCCAGAGCAGAAACCTGCAAAGGCGTAATCCAAAAACTCTGGGAAGAAAACTGGTTCTCTCAACCGCGAGGACTAAGCGAAGTCCACAGCGAAATGGCACGCAAAGGCTTCCACTACGATCGCACCGCCGTAGCCCACGCCCTAATAGACCTCGTCAAAGACGGCATCCTAAACCGAGAAGGCAAACCACGCCGATACCAATACGCCCAAAAAAGACCCCCCACCATAACCAGCTCACCTAATTCTACTTCCGCTTCAAGATAACAACAAAGCAATTCCTTAGGCTTTCCAAAAAGCTACTTCTATCCTCCCACCAGCCTATTTGGAGCCTAATAGTTAATCGTTGCAGAAAAGGGGGAGGGGGGTCTACCTGCACGGTGTTCCAGCAAAAAATAGAGGGGTAGGGTCGCTATTGCCGATTTTCAGCGCCAATAGCATGTTGAAAATTAGAGTTAACACCCGTTTGGTTGCGGCCTATTTAAAAGGGAGGGGTCTTCTCGCAGAGAAACGTTTCACGAAGTTGTTTTTTAACAAAAAGTGCGAGTTAAAGCAAGGCTTTTAAAAAAAGAAAAAAGAGAGACGGATACGAGTGTTTATAGTTCTTCGTATTCAGTTTCGTCGTCTGCTTCTGCGGCTTCTGCCGTTTCTTCGTCGCTTTGGTCCTCGTCTGCTATGACTTCGACGCTGACTTCTGGCGGCGCCTCCTTGGGCGCTTCTGAAGGGTGGATTGCGGCGGGAGTTTCCTCCTCAGTTTCAATGGTTTCTTCTGTGATTTGAGGTTCAGTCTCTATGACCTGGGGCATTTCCTCCTCAGGCTGCTCAAGCTGCGAAAACTCTTCACTGACTTCTACGTTGTCCTCGATTACCTCTACGTCCTGTGAAAGTTCTTCAGTGACTTCGGGGGCGTCCTCGGTCACTTCAGGCATCTCAGCTGTTTCATCCGTGCTTGGCAGTGTCTCCTGGATAACTTCAGGCTGGTCGCAGGTTTCACACGTTTCACATGACTCGTATGATTCATAAGTGTCCTGCGAGGTTTCCTCTGCTGCCTGCATTTCCTCCTCAGGCTGCGCTGCTTCTCCCGTTATTTCAGCGTTGTCCTCAACGGCTTCAGGAACTTCAACCACATATTCGTTAATTTCTTGTGGTGCCTCGTCTGTGACTTGCGGCTGCTCTTCCACTATCTCCTGTGGCACGTATTCCGTATATTCCGTGTTTTCAGGCATTTCTTGCATGACTTCGGTTGGGTTTTCTATAACTTCCGCTGGGGCTTCCTCCATGATTTGCGGCGTTTCTTCCGGCGTAATGTAGGCGGTTTCAATTGAGGGCGCTTCTGGAGCTGCTTCTTCCACGGATTCCGTTGTTACAACTGGTTCTGGAGAACATGTTTCTGCGGCAACTCCCACTTCTTCTGGAGCTTCGGGGGCTGCTTCCACTGTCTCGGCTGGTGCGGCTTCAACGGTTTCCTCCATTGCCAAAGCAGGTTCTGTTGCTACCGCTTCGGCAGGGGGACAAAGCTGGTTTGTGGCTTCTTTTATAACGTTCAGTTCGTTTCTGGCGCTTTCGAGTCCTGTTGAAAGCAGAGTTATTTCCCGCTGGTACATGTCTTCGTCAATTTCTCCAACTACATGCTGGATTTCGTAGTTGGCGAGAAGTGTTTCCAACGTTTTTATCTGGCTTTCCAGTTCCTGCGTTTTGCCCTGCATTTTTGTTACGAGGTCTCTCTGCTGCTTTTCAATTTCCACTATGACCGCGTTTATGTCGCTGTCGAACGAGTCGCGTGTGGTCTGAGAAATTCTCCCGTTTTCGAATAAATTGTCCAAAGCTTGTTTCTTTTTCTTCGCTAGTTCGTATTCTTCGTTTAATCGCTTAAATGAGTGTTTCCACGAAATCAATTTTAACACCTTGCCTTTTCTAAGGCATAAAAGAGAAAATAACGTTTGTTAACATGCACATATATCGGTAGCTAATAAAAACAGCCGCATTTGCCACCGAAATGGAAATTACCGTTTAAAATTCCGCGGACGCCACGTTACTTATATAACTAAAAATTGAAATTTTTTTCAACAAAACCCGCGGCAAAAATTTCCCACACCCTGCAGAAACTGGTGTAGATGGCACCACAAGCAGGCAACTTGAAAGAAAAAAAGTTTTTCGGGGAAGCTACTTTTTGCTTGTTCTCGTTGAAAATTTGGGTTTTTTGTGTATATATAATTCGGATTTTGTTTTAACATCCACTTCTAAATTCGAATAAACCTTAAATATCTAAACAAGAATAAAAGTGTTATAACGGTAATAGACATGGCAGCTTTGAAAGTAATATCCACCAGCGAGAAAATGGAAGGCAAAATCCTCAGGAAAATACATGAACGCATAATCAAAAACTTCATGGACGTGATAATAATGACTGAACTGCGAAACGGTTCCCTCAGCGGCTACGACTTCATCTCCTACATCCACAACAAATTCAACCTGCTCGTAAGCTCAGGCACAGTGTACTCACTGCTGTACTCACTTGAAAGAAACGGACTCATCGAAGGCGTATGGGAAGAAAGAAAACGAGTCTACAAACTCACACAGAAAGGCTAAAAAACAATAAACACAATGCTCAGAGCAAGCGACAAAATCAAAGGCTTCATGGCAAACATCCTCAGAAGCCAACCAACACCCTAACTTTTTTTTATTCTGAAACTTGTAATCTGCGATTGGGATTTTCAACTTTAGCCTCCTCTTCTAAGCATGGGGAAGGGTCATCGTTGTCTACGCATCACAGTCACAAACGCTAATAAGAAAAGTTGATTGTCGTGTTTTGTGAGGTGAACTGGAATGCTTGGTGAACTTGTTGGAGAATTCAAAGGTAAGAACGTTGGTTGGAGGGTTCTTCCTGACGGAAAAATCGAAACTACGGCGCAGGGAACAGGGAAGCTTTTTGGTTTGGACGTTTTCTTGGTTTCCACAAGTGTTGGAACCATGGCGAACGGGGTTTTCATGGGAGAAGTGAACAGCGTCTTCACAACCATGGAAGGCGAGACAATCACATCAAAAGGCATCGCCGTAGGTTTCCTGTCGGGAAACGGCGGAGCCACAAGAGCGGCATCCATCCACACAACTCAGTCACAGAAACTCGCAAGGCTAAACAAAATCGTAGGCATGCACGAATACGAAACAGACATGAACGACAACTGGACAGGAAAAATCTGGGAGTGGAAATAACCCCTCCCTCACCGTATTTTGGTGTGCCGTGAACACGCGGAAAACTTGATTGCAATGCCTAAAGCTGAGAAGTGGGTGCAAAAAGTCAAAACCGCGTCAACTTACCCGCCGAAAGGCATCTTCACAAAAGACGCCGAAACTATAGCCCGCGTTATGAGCAGCAAAGAAGTCAGCCCAAAAGGCATAGGCTCAGCCATACGAATGGTGCAGTTTTTCATCAACAGAGCAGGCAAAAAATTGCCCCCGTCCAGAAAAGCAGAACTGGAAAAAGCAAAAGAAATCCTAAGGCAAAAGCTAAAACAAGAAAAGGAACACTGAAGAAACGCTATTTTTCCAGGAGATTTTGCAGCAGTTTAATGGCTGACCATGCTGCTAACGCGCTGGTTCGTGGGTTGTCAGGGTGCGGGTCGTTTGCGAACCGCAGGAACATTTCGCCGAACCGCCATTTCACCTTGAACTCGTGTGTGTTACGTTGCACCGCTGGGTCGGAAACTACCTGCACACTTACCTTGGCGGGTTTAACGGTTAAAGCCAGAGTTGCGGCAACGTTCATTTCTCGCGGATACAGCCGCGCTGCCTCTTCAGCCGTGCCCTCATATACGACCGTTGCTTCCTTGTTATCCATCTCAAGAGCACGCGGATTCTTCCTTGAAGTCAAAACCACCTCGTATACCCCAGCCAAGGCTGCGCTGGAGAGAGCGTCTAAACCGCCGATGGCGCCAGAGGGCACATGAAGCTTGCTGCTCGCCAAGTTTAAGCCTAAAAGGGCGCCGGTGCTCATAACAATCAAGTCTACGCCTTCAGCAATTATCCGCCCAGCGTACTCTCGTGCAGCCCGCTGAGACGCCGCTTCCACAACAACCTTCGGCTTAAACATAAGCAGTTCTTCAACGCCGCCCACAACCGTCACAGGAAAACGCAGGGAACCCTTAAGCTTCTCAGCCTTTTTCTCGTCCTGATCAAAAAGAATCAGCTCGTCGCAGACGACCAGTTTTCGCTCCACCGCCTCAGCTATAAGAGTGGCGATGGCGCCGCAACCGATAATGCCAACTTTCTTTGACTCACCACTTTCTTGCATGCGTATCACCTTTTCAGTATTCAATTTGGAAGGAGACATCATAAGGGCTGACCTGTTTGCCGTCGCCCCGCTTTTCCGGGTGAACTCGGACTTCGGCGATTTTAAGAGTTCCAGCGATGTCTTCTTTGACCGAAGTGATGACGTTCGCGGCTTCGGCGCTCCCAGCATAGACATCTAAGGTTTTGACGGGCGCGTTAAGCGGTAGTTTATTCTCCGCTTTGTCTTGTCGAACCCCGCTCATGATTGCCATGACGAGGTCTCCGTTCTTCTCCACCGTCTCATCTTCCAGCGCAGAATTATGTTCAGGCCAAGGCGAAATCTGCAAACTCTCGAAGCCTTTGGTTTCCGCGTACATGGCTTGGTAGATTTCCTCAGTTAGATGGGGAGTCATTGGCGCCAGCAACTGCAGAATCCGATAAAGAACCGTGTAAAGCGTGTACTGAGCCGCGAGCTTCTTCGCTTGACCGTACACGTCAGGATTGTACAGTTTATCCTTCACGGCTTCTATGTAATAGTCACAGAACAAGTGCCAAGTGAAATTACGAATCTCCTCCACAGCGACATTGAACTGGCACTTCTCCATAGCCTCAGCAACCTTCTGTGTTAGCTTTTCCGCCTTGCTTAAAATCCACTTATCCAAAGGCTGAAGCTCAAACTCAACCTTTTCACTGGGCGCGTAACCCTCTAAGAGGTTAATGGCGAATTTTGACACGTTCCACAATTTAACAAGGAAACGCCTACCGTACTCCACGTCAGGCCACCTGAACGGGATGTCAGAGCCTGTGGCGCCGCCGCCTGCAGCCCACTGTCTTGTGGCGTCTGAGCCGTACTTGTCTAAAACTTCAGGCGCCGCAACGTAATTCTTGAGGGACTTGCTCATTTTTCTGCCGTCAGAACCCAACACCATGCCGTTTATGAGGCAACTCTTGTAAGGTGTCTCGCCGAACAACGCCAAGTGCCGCACCATGAGGTAATACGCCCACGTTCTGATAATGTCAATGCCTGACGGGTGCACGTCAGCGGGGAAAAGCCGTTTCCAGTCTGGGCGGTCAGGCCAGCCAGCATGCACAGCACACGTAATTGAGCTGTCCATCCAAGTGTCGAAAACGTCTCGTTCGGGAATGAATTCGGTGCTGCCGCATTTGGGGCACTTGTCGATGCGCGGGTTTTCCAGCTTGGGGTCGATGGGAACCCACTTTTCATCTGCCAAGATTAGTTCGCCGCATTTCTTGCAGTACCACACGGGTATGGGCGTGGCGAACACGCGTTGGCGGCTTATAACCCAGTCCCAGTCCAGAGACTTCGCCCAGTCAATCAAACGTGCCTTCATGTAGTCAGGGTACCATACGACTTCGTTGGCGGTTTTCTCCACCTGGTCGGTTAACATGCGGGTTTTCATGAACCACTGCTTGTGCTCAAGAATCTCAACATGCGTCTTGCAGCGGTCGCAAACGCCGACTTCCTGCGAGAGCGGCTCAATTTTCTCCAGCAGCCCTGCAGCCTCAAGGTCTTCGATGATGGCTTTGCGGGCTTGGTTAATGGTTAACCCCGCGTATTTGCCGCCGTTCTCGTTTATCCTGCCGTTGTCCGTGAGGACCTTGATGACGGGCAGCTTGTGTTTCATGACGGTTTTCACGTCTTCCTTGTCGCCGTACGTGCAAATCATAACCACGCCTGTGCCGAAAGACGGGTCCACAGCCTCATCCGCAATAATTTTAACAGGATGATTAACAACGGGCACCACGATGGTTTTGCCGATGTACTTGTTGAAGCGCGCGTCCTCAGGATTCACTTCAACCGCCACGCACGCGGGAATAAACTCTGGCCTAGAAGTGGCAATCAACAAGTGTTCGCCTGTGCCTTCCAGCGGAAAACGAATGTAGTTAAGGGCGCCCTGCCTCTTTTCATAATCCACCTCAGCATCTGCAATAGCGGTTTCGCATCTTGGACACCAGTTCACGGGGTGCGTTCCCTGATACATGAAGCCTTTCTTGTGCAGCAGTACGAAGCTGAGCTGCGTGCGGCGCCAGTAGTCAGGGTCCATGGTGCGGTACTCCGTGGTCCAGTCTATGCTGCAACCCAACTTTAAGATTGAGCCTTTCATGAGGGCGATGTACCTTTCGATAAGCTGCTCGCACCACCTGCGGAACTGGTCAGGCGGCACATCCCGCTTGCGGATTTTCTGCTCCTTCTCCACCTGAATCTCAATGCTTAAGCCGTGGCAGTCCCAACCCTGCGGAAAAAGCACGTTAAAACCACGCATCCGCTTATACCGCGCCACAATGTCAAAGTAGGTCCAGTTCAAAATGTTGCCCATGTGAAACTCGCCAGACGGATAAGGCGGCGGAGTATCAATCGTGTACGGAGTGCGGTTAGTGTCGTTCCAGTCGAAACGATAAATTTCCATTTCTTCCCATTTCTGCTGCCACTTACGCTCGATTTCCGCAAAATTGTATTTTTTCGGCAGAGACTGCATACTACTTGTTCCTCGTTAATGTGATTGCTGTAGAAACTGGAAAACAACCTAAAAACATTATCCCCATAATAAGGAATGTGCTGTAAAGAGAGACTGCTTAGTTGCTAATAAAACAACGGTAAATTATCTAAATCCATTAAAACCTCCCGCGTTCACAAAAAGCATAGGCATTATATTTAACTCGTATTCTGCAGACATAGATAAACATAAACAGGGCTTGTCAAGAAAGGTTGACTAACTCGGATTTTTGTTTAGTCAAGAAACCTTGACAAAAACGCTTTTTACACTAGAAACAGGAGCATTTATACGGGGACTAAGCTATGAAGAAGTTGTCATTAACCACCGCCATCATTTTTTGGTTTTTGTCCTCTTCAATTGTTGGAGCAATGTTTGTTAACTTGGGACAAGCAAATCCGTGGCTGGGCCATGATTGGGTATCTCCAAACAGTGACACGAAACCGCCTACATTGGTAATAAACTCTCCACAAGAAAACAGAATATTCAACTCAAACAATATCACCCTAAGCCTTGATGCTCAAGTCGGATACTCAGATACCGCGACTTACATGAGGCTAATGAAGATTTATTACAAATCAGATTGGGAACAAAACGAAACCTACGTCTACAATAATGAAGGCATCTACATTCCTATTGACGAAAATGCAATTGCTAAATTCTCTTATAACATAGAGTTGACAGAAGTTCCCGAGGGAAAACATTACATAACGGTTCACGCAGTCGAATGGGGTGCGTACATTAACAACTTATTTGTGCATATGTTCAGCATTAACGGTTCTTCGTCATTTTACTTCATTATTGATGTTTCGCCGAGCGTTTCAGTCTTGTCACTTGTAAATAGAACGTACGGAGTCTCCAATGTTCCGTTGGAGTTCACGATAAATGGTTCTTATTCCAGTATCTCATACAGCTTAGATGGACAAGACAATGTGGATATAAATGGGAACACAACCTTGAAGGGATTGCCAGACGGAGCCCATAGCATCATCGTTTACGCAACAGATGAAGCTGGAAACGTGGGCATGTCGGAGATTGTTTGTTTTGAAGTAGATACACCAGAGTTTTTCCCTTTTGCACTTGTCGTTTTTTCTTCCTTGGCAGCAGTAACGATAATCACAACTGGTCTACTGGTTTACTTCAAGAAACGCAAACACTAAGCAAGAATAGCGATGTTTTTGGGTCTTAGAAAAACAAGCATTCCCCCGAGGCTGCAAAAGAAATTATGGATTTGAACTTTAATTGTTAACCTAATTGTCAAAGCCTGCACAACCAAACTGCAATCCAAACCTAACTTAAACAACAAAACACAATGTACAGGACAGCCTGTTAGAAGTAGTTGTGCTAAGCAACACTTCACTTCTACAACAAGAAAAAACAAGCCAAAACAAACCAGCAAAATTAAAATACCAATAACAACATATCCCCTTCAAGGTTTCGGGGAGCTGGGATTGTGACCCGGCTGAGAGGACAATTGAATCGTTGTCGACCCATAGAACCTGAACCAGATAATACTGGCGGAGGGAAAAAAATGGAAGAAAACAAATCTACCCGTACAACTATTTTGATTGCGGAAATCGTGACTTTTGTTGCATTAGCGACAGTACTCAGCTTCATTATAGTCTACACGTTGCCACAAGGAGGATCTATAACTGCAGGCTCAATGGTGCCCATAATCTGGCTGGCGCTCAGAAGAGGACCAAAAATAGGATTAGCAGCAGGCATACTCTACGGTACAATACAGTTCATAGTCTTGCCATACGCAGTTGACCCAATCCAAGTAGCGCTTGACTATCCGCTAGCCTTTGGCGTCCTCGGCTTGGCTGGCTTCTTTCAAAAACAACCCCCACTCGGCGCAGCCGTAGGCATCACAGGGCGCTTTGTCATGCACTTCATCGCAGGCGTGGTCTACTGGGCACCACTCTACGCTCCAGACTTGAACCCCTTTGTGTACTCATCAGTGTACAATGGAAGCTACTTAGTACCAGAATTGATAGTAAGCGGAATCATAATCTACTTCCTACAGAAAAGTAAAGTGCTAAGAATTTACCTGTAAAACGCTATGCTAATAGAAAAGGGCGCACAACAAAATGGGAAAACTTGCTAAAAAAGACCTGCAGAAACTGTTGAGCTGCATACGGAAAGATCCGAGGGTTCTTGTGCCGCCTTTGCCAGGTTACGATGCGGGCGTGCACTTCATGGGCGACAAGTGCATGGTTGTCTCCACTGACCCTTGCGTGGATGTCCCAATGGAGTGGTTTGGTTGGCTGCTGATTCACTATGCTGCGTCTGACGTTGCAGTTTTCGGAGCGAAACCTGAATACTGCACCATCAACCTACTGGGACCAGCATCAACAAAGCCAGCAGTGTTCCAGAACGTAATGGAACAGGTGTGCAGCGCGGCAGAAAAGCTGGGTATGGTTGTGGTTACGGGTCATACGGGCTTTTACAAGGGAGTTTCAAAGCTGATAGGCGTGTGCACCACGTACGGAGCCGTGGCACAAGACAAGCTGATTATGCCAGGCAACGCTGAAGCTGGAGACCTTATTTTATGCACCAAATCAATTGGCTTGGAGCTGCTGGTTAACTTCTCGTTTTTGCATAAAGCTTTGGCTCAGAGGCTTTTCGGAGCCCAGCGATCAGAAGAACTTTCGCGTCTTGTTGAGGCGCAGAGCTGCGTAAAGGAAGCGCTGCAGCTTGCCAAGATAGACGGAGTAAACTCTATGCACGACGCGACTGAAGGGGGAGTTGTTGAGGCACTTAACGAAGTGGCTGACGCTTCCGAAGTCGGCTTCAAAGTGGAAATGGAAAAGCTGCCTATCAGCCAAGAAGCGTGGACGCTGAGGGACCAGTTCAAGCTTTCTTCCGATGAAGTGCTATCGATGTCTTCCACAGGCACAATTTTGGCGGCTGTAGACCCGCAAGCAAAAGAAAAAGTTGAAGAAACACTGCGCAAGGCTGGGGTTTCAGGCTGCTTTGTGGGCGAGTTCACAAAAAGCAAAAACCGCGTCATATCGAAAGGCGGTGTTGACTGTGTTTTTCCGCGGGTTGCAGTTGACCCTTACAGCAGGATTCTCTCGTTGCAGGTTTAGTGTCGGCGCGTTTAGTGTTTCAGTTCGGACAGGATGAAGTTTACGATTTTGTCGGCGACGTTGACTTTCGTAACCATCTGCAGGCCTTTCCATCCTGGCTGGCTGTTCACGTCAACTATTACGGGTCCTTTTGGTCCTTCGAGGATGTCTACTCCTGCGATTTTGCAGCCGATGACTTTGGCGGATTTGACGGCTAGCTCTTCGAATTCTGGTGTGAGGTCTATTGGAGTTGGTTTGGCGCCTTGGCTGAAGTTTGTTTTCCAGCTTTCTGAGACTCTTCGCATTGCGGCTATTACGTGGTTGTTTACGACGAATGCTCGGATGTCGGAGTAGCCGTGGGGCACGAATTCTTGGATGTAGATTACGCCGTGGTGGAAAGTTATGGCTTTGAAAACCGTGTTCGCGATTTCCGAGTCTACAAGGCGGGTTGCGCCAATCCCTCTGGAGCCAAAAAGCGGCTTCACCACCACATCACCACCTAGCTCGGCGAAAGCTTTGAGCGCTTCCGTCACGCTTTCTGTTGCCACGGTGCGCGGGACTGATACGCCGTTGTCTTCCAAAAGCGCCAAAATGTCGTATTTGTCAACGCAGTGCTCTATGGCTTCAGCAGGGTTTATGACGAGGAAGCCTTGGCGTTCAAGCCTATACAGCATATCCATCCTGAAAACCAGCTCTTCAAGCGAACCGCGACCAATCGGGCGAATCACAAGCGCATCAAGTTCCTCAAGCAAGTGTATGTTGTTGACTTTGAAGTAGGGTTTCTGTCCAAGCTGAGCCATCAGCTTCGGGAAAGTGAAGCACTCGTAGGGTATGCCACGTTTGGTTAACGCTTCGCGCAGTTGGGTGCTACTCCAAGCTTCCAAGTTTCTGGTTGCAATTCCAATTTTCAAGAGCAAACCTTCCTTAACATATGCAGAAAATGCAGAACGCTTTTGCTCTTAAAGCTTCCGCGACAAAAAACGTTGACGTCTCCTCTCTGGCGTGTGGAAAGTCTATAGCCCCCTATTGTTCTGTTGTGTTTGTTTTTTGCGTCCTGTTTGCGTTTCTGGTTGTGAAACGGGCTTTTCACATGTCTTATTCTGTCGTTTTCTGTCGCGAAATGTCTTGAAAAATCTCAATGTCTCGTGGCGAGTGTTGCGGCGGGGCGGACAGCAGACGCCAGTGTCCGAAAAGAACAATAGCCGCTTTTAAAGGGTTAAATGTATCAGCGTGTGCGTGTTTTAGTCTGATGTTTTATTCTGTAGGATGCCGCTGCATGGGATACGAGTTCTGGAGCAAGTGGGGTGACGGAATGTCGGTTTTGGAAGGATTAGGTGGTGGAAGGGAAGACTGTTATTACTGAGATGCGGTGGCTTTCAGAGTAGGCTACAAATAGTTTTCCTTTGGCTGAGTCGTAGCCTATGGCTTGAGGCTGACCTTCCAGCGGTATGGTTGCGATTACGGTGTTGGTGTTGTCTGCTATCACTGAGATTGAGGTTGAAATGAAGTTTGCCACGTAAATTTGACCGTTAACGGAATCATAATCTACGGCAAAGGGCTGGCTTCCTACAGGTATGGTTGCAACCACGCTGTAGTCGTTGTCCGATATCACGGAGACAGTGTCTGAGCCATGGTTGGCTACGAAGATTTCTCCTTTACCAGAATCATATGTTAAGCTTAAAGGCTGGTTTTCCACGGTTATGTTCGCAACAACCGTGTGGGTGGTGTCCGATAGTGCTAAAACCTGATTGCAGCCAGCATGACCCACAAACACTTCTCCTTTACCAGAATCATAAACTAAGGCGCTGGGTTGGCTCCCGACGGGTATCGTTGCCACCACAGTGTAATTGCTATCGGATATTACGGAGACTGTGTCTGAGCCGTAGTTAGCTACGAAAATTTCTCCTTTACCAGAATCATAAGCTATCCCCATGGGCGTGCTTCCTACAGGTATCGTTGCGATTACGCTGTAGTTGCTGTCCGATATCACGGAGACAGAGTCGGATCTGAAGTTGGTTACGAAAAGTTGACCTCGGGCAGAGTCGTATGCTATTCCCGACGGCGTGTTTCCCACGGGTATGGTCGCAACCACGCTGTTATCACTGTCTGATACTACATAGACCAAGTGGAAATCTCCATTGGTTAAGTAGATTTCTCCTTTACCAGAATCATAAGCTATGCCGTAATAGCCCCCGTAGTTTTCCAAAGTTATGGTATCGGCTACTTCAAAGGAAAACAAACCCGCCAATTCAGCTTCATCCAAAACATCATTGTCATCCAACATTACCTGAGCCACATAAGAGGCTCCAACAGGATGACCACCAATGGCATCAATAGCGCCTCCCTCATGCAAACTATATTGCAGTTCCCCTTGGAAGATTCTGACTTCGCCTGGACGTAAAGTGCCAGTTACCAAACCTTCATTGACACCAGAAATATTGTTTTTAATATCAATTTCGCTGCCGTTAACAAACATCTTAACGCCTAATTTCAAGTCTTGTACCTCATTCACGCCCATATTCTGGAGGGTGATATTGAATGAGCAGGTGAGCAACAGACCGCCAGGATTTTTCCAACCGTCTGGGTCTACTGAAAAAGCGGTAATTTGCACCTTATTGGTTCGATTGGCAGCGTCTATTTGATTGAGGAAAAACCATACGGTAGCGGTAGCTACGATGAGAGCCACTATGAGTGCTGTCGCCGCAGTTTTCTTATTCATTGGTCTTTATCCCTACTTGCTTAACGTTTTCTCTGCTTAGATGAAGAATTGAACCCTGCACTAACC
>Ga0307423_1001200_pt1 | contig 15915 bp, 13 predicted proteins | sample SalMarWE160310MG_FD_202154 | JGI IMG/M metagenome (GOLD analysis project Ga0307423, IMG submission 202154) | Salt marsh sediment microbial communities from the Plum Island Ecosystem LTER, Massachusetts, United States - WE1603-10 | ecosystem: Environmental > Aquatic > Marine > Intertidal zone >...
ATCGGTGAGATCGACATCGGTCCCCACGACGACTACTCCGCCCGGTTCACCCAGGTCCGCCGGCTGCGGCCGGGCTGGTATCGCTTCACGCTTCGCGGTGACGACGGGGTCCGGCTCTATGTCGATGATCGCCTGGTCATCAATGGGTGGAAGAACCAGCCGGCGACCACGTACACGGCCGAGCATTATGTGACCGGAGGTGATCACGTCCTCCGGGTTGAGTATTACGAGCGAGGTGGCGTGGCCGAAGTCGAGCTAGCGGTCGACCCAATCGAGTTCCACTTCGAGCTGTATCCCAACACCACGTTGAGTGGCACTCCGACGGCGACCTTCGACGACACGATGACCAATCTCGAGTGGCGGCAAGCGCCGCCGGTCGGCACCACGTTGTCGAATGGCCTTTTCTCGCTCCGTGCCACCGGCCAGAAGGCATTCGAGGCGGGGCTGTACCGGTTCCACGCCCGCCACACTGGAGGTTGTCGGATATGGGTCGGCGCCCAGCTGGTGCTCGACGACTGGGACGGAGACAGCCCGAACGGCGCCGCCGTCAGCCTCGGCGGTGGCACCCACCAGGTGAAGGTCGAATTCCGCAACTTGGAGACGTTGCCGGCACCGGGTGAGCTCGGGTATTACCGGGCGGCGCTGGCCTTCGAGTGGTCGGAAGAGACCTGGCAGGCGTCGTTCTACAACGATCAGGCGCGTAAGACCATCCACGACGCCAAATACCCCAAGCCCGACAGCGCATATGAGGCGTTCCGCACCCAGGCCTTGACCGGTGCACCGATATTTGAGTACCGATATCCGGCGACCGATCCGACGGGAGCTGCCTACACCGGGCAAGACGGGGTGCCGCTGGTGTTGTCGTTCCCGAACCTCGATGCGTTCAAGACGGCGATTCCCGGTGCCGGTGCCCTGCCGAGCGACTGGCTGGGAGCCCATCTGCGACGCCGGGTGTTCCTCCCGAAAGGCCGCTATGTCTTCCAGCTGAAGTCGGACGACGGCTATCGGCTGATCGTCGACGGCAAGCAATTGCTGCAGGATCACCACATCACCGGAGCGGACCCCTTCACGAGGGAGGTAGATCTGGAAGCGGGCGTCCACGACATTGCGATCGAATATGCGAACTCGAAGTGGGGCGGGAAGCTGTTCTTCCGGGCGGAGGAGGCGGAGTGGTCGGTGGACTACTTCGATGGAATCGATCTTGATGATTTCGTGGAGCACAAGGCACTGCAGCGGGTGGGCGACATCGTTGCGCAGCGGCCGGCGAGCGTCGGTGGCACCACGTACTCGGTCCGCGCCAAACGCACGATGTGGCTGCCGGTGGGCCGGTACCGGGTCGCGGTCACCGCAGACGACGGAGTACGGCTGCGCGTCGCCGGAGTGCCGAAGATCGACGCCTGGGTCAACCAGGCACCCACCGGGTATACGGCGCATTTCGAGCACAAGGGCGGCAACGTTCCGATCGAGCTGGAGTTCTACCAGCAGTACGGCGGTGCGACCATCGACTTCGAGCTGATCCCCGACGGATATCTCGCCGAGTACTACGAAGGGAAATCGCTCCAGGATCCTGAGGCAGGGTCGGCGCTCGACCGCAATGTGCCTGCAGCCTATCGATTCGAGCCGGTGATCGACTTCGACTGGGGAGGTTCCGGGCGGCTGGCCCGGGTCGGCGCCGACGAGTTCTCGGCCCGCTGGTCGGGACCGGTCGACCTACCGGTGGGCCGGTGGCGCTTCGACCTCACCGCCGACGACGGGGTTCGGCTGTTCCTCGACGGCCGGCTCCTCATCGACGAATGGAAGGTGCAGGCGGCAACGACCCACTCGAAGATCGTCGATCTGGTCGGTCGCCACCACGACCTCCGCCTCGAGTACTTCGAGAAGACCGGAAAGGCGGTGTGCCGCCTGGCGTTCAACCGCATCTTCTGAGGGAGCACCTTCGTAGGTCCGACCGGGGAATGCATGGGGATCGTCACTGCCGGCTGTTCCGACAGCAGCGGATCCTTGGTGTGATGGGCTCGAAGTTGAGGTGGTCGGTCCGGCTGCCGCCTCTAGTGCTCCCCGGACGGGATTTGTATCCCGCTTGCGGCACGAGGTTCATATCCCGGAAGCAGCCGCGGACGATAGAATCGGCCGTGGCGAGTCAAAACCTCGTGCGGAGGGTCGATGCGAGTCCGTGTGCTCTTCCTGGCGGCGAATCCGGTCAATACGAATCGGCTTCGGCTAGACCAGGAGATTCGCACGATCGATGAGCGGATCCAGCAAGGGGGCAGCCGGGACTCCATCGAGTTGCTGTCCCATTGGGCTGTCGAGACCGGCGGTCTCGCAAACCTCCTCATGCGGAGGAAACCGCACGTCGTTCACTTCTCCGGTCACGGCTCGGTTGCGGGTATCTTGCTCGAATCCCCGTCCGGTGGATCGCAGGTCGCCCCGCCCGAAGCTGTGGCAGAGCTTTTTCGGATTCTCAAAGACAACATCCGATGTGTTGTTCTGAACGCCTGCTATTCGGAGGTTCAGGCCAAGGCTATTGCCAGGTTCATCGACGTCGTCATTGGAACGTCCACAGCAATCGGAGATAAGGACGCTATCTCGTTTGCGTCGGGTTTCTATCGGGCCATCTCGGACGACCGCAATCTGCAGGATGCGTTCGATTTGGGCGTCCTGGAAGGTCAGTTGCTTGGGTACGGCCGCAGTGGCGCGCCCCAGTTGCTCGGGAGCGCGGACCCCTCGAAGATCGTTCTCACACAAGACCACACCGCCGGCGACACCCCTCCGCCCGTTCAGAGCGCCGACGCACCGCCCAAAGCCGCCTACTCGCATCTATCAAGGTCAACTACCGATTCGGTACATGATTTGCTGAGCAGCTACAAGAGCATGGTTGCCCGCGAGCCTGCCGATGCAGATGCCCATTTCCAGCTGGGACTCTGCTATCTCCATCTGCATCTCTATGACCTTGCCATCAAGGCCATGGACAAGGCGCTCGAGCTCGACCCTGAGAATGCGCGCGCCTATTACTTCCTCGGCCTATCGCTGATTCGCGGGCGGCGGCCGAAGACGCTGAGCCTCACCGAGACGCGGCGGATAGAGGCCCTCCTCAGCACCGCAATCAGACTCCAACCCCGTAATGCGGAGTTCTACTACCTGGCTGCGATCCTCAACTACGACTACTACGCCGCAAACGGACTCGCGGTTCCGGAACCGTCTTACGAGGCTTTGTTCAACACCGCTGCAGCCAAAGACTCCGATTCCTGGGAAGTGGCAAGGCTGCTGGATGCGATGATCGTCAGCGATGAGTACCTGTTGAGCAAGTTGCCTGGATAGGAGCGAGAGAAGTCGCCGGCGGAAGGAGAAGAACGTGGCTGATCGACGAGAGCGGACACGAAAGTACTTCAAACCATTCCCAGCGTGGACTTCGCGGTTCATGGTCCTTGGCGTGATCGCGGCCGTCGCCGGCAGCACACTCGAAGAGGACGTTGCCCCACTCGCAATCGGCGGAGGTGCGCTACTCATTCTGCTCGGCATCGTGGGAATCCTCCAATGGCGGGTGCGGCCATCCGATCGCAGGATCGACGAATGGATCGCCGAAGACCTGGAGAAGCTGAAGATCGCAGCACTCGCCCGCACCGGCCTCGACGAGACCGAGAAAGTGGGCGAGACTGTCGTCGTCACCGGTCCTAGATTTTGGAATATCGGCGGGGCTGAGGTTGGGGTGCGTCTCGGTAAGGACGGAGAGATCCGCTTCACGCCTATTGGTACAACCGTCATCAACTTCGCCAAGGATCAGCTGGTTGCCTATCACTGTGCGCTGGACTTGATGACCGGCAATCCGTTGTCGGAAGGCACCGACGAATACTTTTATCAGGACGTCGTATCTGTCTCCACTCAGTCTGAGTCGCTGACCTGGGATGAGTCGATGCTGAATCGACACGGAAGAAAGCATCTGAAGCGCCTGATCAAGCACGGCAAGCTGCAGTTCAATGCGGCGGAGACCTTTGAGCTGACGACGGCCGGAGGAACCTCCCTTCAGGTGGTTCTCAAAGACGAACGCCTGATCAAAATGGCCGGGGGCGGAACGATTCCCACCGCACAGGCCGAAAAGGCCATAGGGGCTGTACGCAAGATGCTGCGGGAGAGGAAGGCGAGATAGTCCGATCGGTCGCGCCTAACCCCGGATTGCAATCTGCGGCGCTCAGCCACCGGGACCGCGCTCCTGTCGATGCCCGGCCATGAGCTCTCGTCTGCCATGTGATAGAGACGCCGAAAAAGCGGCAGCCAGTTCGGCCGGAGACATCCCGATCTCATATCTATCCGGTAGATCACCCATATCTAGAGAACTAATCGGAAATGGTCACCGTCGCGCTCGATTACGAAGCCGCGCTCCAGTCATACCGCCGCCTCCAAATCGTTCCATGGAAGGGAGAGGCGGTCGTACCCACCCTATCCCCGGTGACCCTCGGTGAGGCTCAACTCTGGATGCGCCCGGAGGAGACCGACAGCGATCTTCCGCAACCGGATGTCGCGCAGGTGGCAGCTCGGTCGCTGTTCGGGTAGGGGGTCGGTCCGCGCCGGGCCGACAGCTGACTAGATCACCAGGTCGGGCGACGCCGACACAAACGCTCCGGTGGGGACTGCAATGTGCCGTGTCGCCGCGTCACCGAAGAGTCTGATCCGTTCTGGCACGTTCCCCATACCGAAGCTATCCAGGAGCACATGCGGGCGTCGAGCCAGCCCTCCCAGAGGAAGGGGCAAAGCTTCCTCTCCCTTTGGGAGAGGTCCCGAGCGAAGCGAAAGGGGGTGAGGGCATCAAGCTCAGCCGGATGAACTGGCTACCGCGGAACCTGCACTGCACACGGGAGCCCGGACACGCTCGCCAGCTTCCGATCGGTTGTCGCCAACGGGACATCGAGTGCCGCGGCGAGTGCCACATAGGTGGCGTCGTATGCGGAGAGACGGCCTCGCAGAGACCAAATGATCGGCAGCAACTCACCATGCGGGTACCGTCGAATGTCACCCTGTTGGAGGGTTTGCAGGGTCTCTTGGGCACGTTGCTCACTGAACCGTCCACCGGCGACGAGCTTGCGCAGTGCGCTGGTCACCTCGACATCGAGAAGATGGGGTGCGTAGATGCCCTCGCCCGAGATTCGCTCGAGCACGGCTGACCGGCCGTCAACGGCGTCGATAAACGCCGAAGCATCAATGACGATCACCGGCGACGACCGGCACGCACAGCCGCAGCCGCTGCATGTGGAGCACATGCAATGGTGTAGCCCACATCACAAGAGTATCGGGACGGTGTGGCACCTTTGGCAGCATGGCCGTTGGGTTGCGATGGCCTGAGTCTGGATGTGACTGGCCTGGTGCCCTTTTTCGTCACCTGCCGGCTGTCACACCCTGAAGACCTTCACCGGACACGCCCAGCCGTTCGACAGCGCCTGCTCGGATGGGACGTGACGATCGTCACGCGGGCCGGCTGCCTCACCCCATAGAGGAACTCCTGACACTGATCCCGAGCCGCCTGCACATCATCAGGATCGGCAGGCTCCCCGCACCCGGTTGAGGAATCCCGCATCCGCAGCCTGAGGCTGTGGCTGATTATCAGCGGACTCGAGCGATCGCCAAGCGGGCGTTGATCCGGATCGCTCCGATCAGGATCAGTAACGCTGCTGCGGTAGCGAAGTTGGCCAGCCAGTCGTAGCCGACCGCCGTCTTGACGAAACCCGACGAGAATGCGGCGGTGGCGCCGAGGAGGCTCATCATCACATCTGCGAGTCCCTGGGCATCGACCCGATGCACCTCGGGCAGGCTCTCGGTGAGTAGGGCCGAGCCGGAGATCAGCGCCACACTCCAGCCCACACCCAGCAGGAACAGCCCGATGAACATGAGCGCAGGCACGTAACCGGCGATGACCACCGACACGGTCCCTGCGGCAAGGATGAGTGCACCCACCTGGAGTGATCGGATGCGGCCAAAGCGGTCTGCCCAGCGCCCGATCAAAGGTGCCAGCCCGAACATACCGAGGATGTGCACCGCGATGACCAGGGTGGACAGCTCGGCTTGCCCGTGGTCCTTCATCTGGAGGGGCGTCATCGTCATCACCGCAACCATGGCCATCTGGCTGACCGCCATCGCCACGATCGCCAGCCGGGCTCCCAGGTTGGGCCACACTATCCGCAGGGTGCGGGTGACGCCGTGGATCGGGTTGTAGCGGGGAGCCTCCGGGTCGATGCCACCGGCAACCGCGAGCGGGTCGGGGCGCAGCCATGTATTGATGATGAGCCCGGCAGCGGCGAAGCCGACCACACCGAGCAGGGCCGGGGTCACCCATTCGTGAATCCCCAAGCCGGTGCCGATACGGTTGGCCCAGGCCGCGGCCGGGGAGCCTATGACGGCACCGATGGTGCCCACCCACACGACCATGGCGATGGAGCGGGCTCGCATATGCTCATCGGCAAGGTCGGCGACAACAAACCGGTTCTGCAGGTTCGATGTGTTGCCCACGCCCATCGCCGCCATGGCGACAACCAGCAGCCAGAACATGTCGAGCTGCCCGGCAACAAACGCACCCCCACAGCCGATCACACCAACCAGGTAGCCGAGCCGGAGCCCGATGCGGCGCCCGTATCGTTTCGACCACTGCGCAAGCGGAGCTGCCGCAAACGCGGTACCCAGAGTCGCGGCCGCAGCGGGGATGCCGGCGATACTGTCGTTGCCGGTCATCTCCGACGCGAGCAGGGCGGCCACAGCAACAACTGCGACAAAGCCTGCGTAGCCGAAAGCGTTGGCCGCCATCACCGTCGTAACGGTGCGTTTCTGGAGAAGTTGCCGATCCACGCCGGAACCCTAGACGGGGACGGGGTCGACCGCCGGTGGCACGAATCACCGCGGGGGCACCCGCGATCGCAGAACTAACAGTGTGTAGCAGGGCCCAGTGGGAGCCTCACCAAATCACCGCACCTTACGGGTGGTCGGACCGCTGGCCGGTCGTAACGGTGGGCGGCGCGGACCTCCCAGGCATACAGAGGCGAGCCCGAGGCACCCTCGTCATCGACCAGACGCAGCCCACGGATGGCCTAGCAGCTCGTCGGCGGTGAAAAGGCCGTGGACTCCAACGCGTGATACACGACCGGCGATGACCCCTGATCCCAACGGAGTCAGGTCGACGCGACCTCGAACCTCGGTTGAGGATCGCCGCAGTTCCCATACCCTCTCTCGTTCCATTAGGAGAGAAACCCGGGTCCTTGACCCGCAAGGCAGACGGTGGCAATCGTAGGCCCGACCGGTGCCGGGAAAACCGCTTTGGCTGCATGTCAGTCCCGGCGCAGCCCGCCGACGAGTTCACCGACGAACACTGCGAGCACAAGCAGGGTGAGATACATGAGGATTGCGGCGTTTCCAACGTCCATCCATTTCGCTACAGCGCTCACCGGGTCCGCTCCCGATGAGCCTAACGGCGACAACGCCTTGCCAAGGGCGTCCACGACGGAGTCGAGGTGTGGGGAATACGCGTCCTCCGAGGCAGCCAGAGCCACTGCCGTATGGCCAACTGCAAACACAACGACTGCCTGAGCTACGTTAACAATCGCAAGAATGACAGTCCTCGGAAGTGAAGTCACTCCGGCGAAATCCTTGGACTGTGCCTCAAACAAAATGATGCCGGTTACGGTCGCCAGAATGTCGACCAAAAGTCCCGCGCCCAGCAATGAGAAGACGACCGCCACAATGGTGCCGACAGGGTCTCGCAGACCCCAGGCAACGACCAAACCCACAAGCATTAGCAGTAGAGATCCGACTCCATAGACCTCCGCAACGCTCGATAGCTGACCCGTTCCCCGTCGAGCCATCCGCTTCCGCTGGATGCGTTTTGCGATCGTATAGGGCGACCAGTGCCTGAAGAAGTCAGTCGCGGACTTGACCACTTTGGCAATTCCGCGGTACGACGTGCCTCCGAGCGGATAGCGGGTGACCGACGCGGACTCACGCAGGCGGTCGATGAGGCGGTCCCGAGAACCGGTGACAGGAGCGCCGCACAAAGCGTCGATACCGCCCAGCTCGTCTCCGAATTGCGGCACAAGGTGCAGATGGAGATGCGCGTCGGCCGACGCCCCGAGACTGGCCACATATACCCGCGATGCCCCCTCCACCTCGCGCAGGCAACCGTCAACCCACGCCAGCACCTGCCCGAGTTCCCTCCGCTCGAGGGCGTCTAAATCCGCAAATGAAAGGACATGCCGCCTTGGTTGGGCAACAAACCAGCCTGTCCATTCCCCGTCCTCGTCGGGCAAGCGGTGGTTCACCGTCCAGCGATCGGTAGCAAAGATGGCGCCGCCAGGTGCCTTGGCAATGCCACTCTCGACCGCGCAGCCGATGCAATCGTCGCGGCGTACCGGAAAGTCCTGATCAGGCATCGTCGCCGACCCTAGCACTCGTGACTCGCACGGATCGTGCGCAGGATCCGCACTCAGCGTCCGGATACAGGCACGATCAGCGCTTACCCCGCTTGCCACACGATTCGCAGGGTGCGGGTGACGCCGTGGATCGGGTTGTAGCGGGGAGCCTCCGGGTCGATGCCACCGGCAACCTCGAGCGGGTCGGGACGCAGCCATGTGTTGATGATGAGCCCGGCTGCGGCGAAGCCGACCACACCGAGCAGGGCCGGGGTCACCCACTCGTGAATACCGAAACCGATGCCGATGCGGTTGGCCCAGGCCGCCGACGGCGGGCCGATGACGGCACCGACGGTACCCACCCACACGACCATGGCAATGCTACTGGAGCCCGATGCGCTCCGCCGCCCCGGGTGAGCTGCCGGCATGTCTCCTCGCGCCACAACCCGGGGCCTAGCGCGTCCGCCAGGTAGCCGACCGATTGGGTTTGTCGCCACCAGGGCCGAGGCTGCCGGACAACGGCTACGACCCCAGCGCCCTGCGGAGGAACGCCGCCATCTGGCCGCGAGTCACCGGCGCAGAAGGGCAGAACATGTCGTTGGCCGGTGGATTACAACCCCGGGTGACACCAGCTTCGGCGAGCCGTTCGATGTCGGCTTCGAAGGTGGAGCCGTCGTCGTCGCTGAACTGATCGGACCCGGCGCCGGCGGTGTAGCCAAGAGCGCGCACCAAGAAAGCAGCCATCTGGCCACGGGTCACCACGTCGGTCGGGCAGAACATGTCGTTGGTCGGCGGGTTACAGCCCCGGGTGACACCAACCGAACCGAGCCACTCGATGTCGGCGATGAAGACCGAACCTCCGATATCGGTGAAATCAAGTACCGGACCTGCCGTCAACGTCCCGTCGAGAGCCCGGTGCAAGAAGGCCGCCATCTGGCCCCGCGTCACACTGGCAGCAGGAGAGAACAGATCATTGTCCGGCGGGTTACAGCCCCGGGTAACCCCCTCGGCGGCGAGCCACTCGATGTCGGCGTAGAAGGTGTGGGTGGCCGGCACGTCGCCAAACGTCGGTGTCGTTGGAGTCTCGAAGACATCGGTGACCATGACGGCGACTGCCGCGGTGTCGAACTCGAAGCCGTCGCTGACCTCAACCGTCAACGAGTACGAAGGTGTCGTCTCGTAATCGAGCGAGCCCGCAACGGTGATCAGCCCGTCCCCATCGATCGCAAACACGGAGCCGGGATCCCCTGACGCTATCGACCAGACGAGCGAATCACTGTCGCCGTCGGTTGCGGCCACAGTGCCCACCGTGGCGCCGATCGCAGCATTCTCGGCAATCGTGAACGCGGCATCGGTGGCTACCGGAGCCTGGTTGGTGATGTCGACCGTGATGGTGGCTGTGTCAGTCAACGAACTGGTGTCGGTGACCTCCATTGTGAGCGAATACGACGTGGTTGTCGGATAGTCGGGTGTGCCCAATATGACGACCTCGCCGGTTTCCGGGTCGACCCCGAAGACGCCACCGGGGTCCCCCGCGGTGATCGCAAAGGTGAGATCGGCGCCGTCATCGGTGGCGGTGGCGGTGACAACGACGGTTCCGATCGAGGCACCGGCATTGATCGCGAAGGTGGCATCGTGGGCGACGGATGCGGTGTTGCACATGGCGGGCGGATTAGTGAGCCATGGGGTGAAATCGACGTCGTCGCCGACAGGATCGCCCGACCCCGGCCCAGCACCGGAGGGCTCGTCGCTGCTACCCTACCAGTTGTTCTCAAAGGTCAAGGGGGAAGACGAGTAGCTGGCCACCCCGGCGTCGTTGCTTACGATGCAGTTGCCAACCGAACCGGGGGCGAGGGTGGTCTGGCCCCTTACGGACAAACCCTCGGAGGAGGACCCGGTGACGACGTTGTTGCTGACCACGAATGACCCGAGATCGTCGAGAACCATCGCATAATCATTCTGAGACTGCGAGCCGCCGACGAGCCCGAAACTGTTGCCGTCAACCAGCACGTCGGCATCGCTGGTGTCTCCCGAGATGGACAGTCCGACGCCGGTAGGCGACGTGACAATTGTGTTATCGACCACCTCGTGACCCGTGTTGATGGTGCCGATGTCGGTTATCTCAATCGCCAGAATCTCTGGTGCGCCGGCACCGTCGGGGCCGAGCCCGACGTGTTGCCAGCGACGGTGTTGTCGCTATTGGCACTGACCCATCCCTGTAGCAGAACGCCTTGTTGCTCCCGAAGTAGTTGCGTTCCAGCTCGTCCGAGATTCCGTCGCCGTCCGAGCCGATGAGGTCATTCGAGGAGTACTGCCTGATCTGTATCAGCCCGGCACCGACCTGGGTGGCACCATCGGCGGAGAATCCGATGTAGTTGCCGGCAATGGTGTTGTTGTGGTTGCCGTTGATGTATACCGAACACCCGCCGTAGCCAATGACGTTTCGCTCGCCAAGGTCGTCGACACCATCTCCGTTGGTTCCAATTATGACGTCGGAAGCGTTGCCTTCGACGAGAACTCGGACGTCTGGTACGGAAGAGCCGAGAGCTCCACTCCCCGCCGCATCAAGACCGATATGATTGCAGGCGATGTGGTGGCCCGATCCAGACACGATCTGGATCCCGGCGTCGACGTCCATCCCGTTGTCCGTCCCAATGGCGAATCCCTTGATGGTCGACGCACCGCTGTGGTCGAGGTAGAAGGCCGTGGCACTCCCCGAGGTGGGGCGGTGACTATCTCGACCCGCATGGAGGACGGCTCCGTGCTCGTGGCACACACATTCGCCGACGGACCGCCGTTTTGTGGCTGGGTGGTGGCATCGATCGTCACCGCCTCTGCGATGTCGATCGGGCCGTCGGTGAGGGTGATGCGGCAGACGCCTCCCGGGCACTGCATCGCCGGGATGAGAAAGTCGATGGTGTCTGCTCCCGCAGTGGCGTGGCAGCGGCGACGGCACCGCGCAGGCTGCAGTCGCCGGGAGCCAGGGTGCAAGCCGAAAGCGACCCATCGTCGGCGACGACATCGACCACAAAGGTGGTGTCGGCACCGGCAGATGGTCTACGCAACCGATCGCCAGCCGGTGTCGTCGCGGAACCAGCAGGACTCCACGTTCGACACCGCAGTCAAGTCAGCGGCCTGCCCTGAGTCGCCTAGTCGACCGCACTACCGGATACCCCTCGAGTTGCGCCCTGCGTGCCAGCATTCGCAATCCTCCCAATCGCGTCCGACGGGTATCGCCTGCCTGACACGTGCAGTTAGCGGGCGGTCTGAATGCGCCGTTACGCTGAGATCACGCCGACATACGGAGGGCACGATGGAGGTCACGGCTAGGAAGATCGACACGGATCGGCTCGGGATGCATTTCTACGAGACTGGCCCCGAGGACGGCACCCCGGTCGTGCTGATCCACGGCAATCTCGCGACCGGACGGTTCTACGAGGGGGTGATGGCAAACGCTCCGGCGGGTCTGCGGCTCATCGCACCGGACATGCGCGGTTTCGGGCGTACCGAGCGGGTCCCAATTGACGCCACACGTGGCCTGCGGGACTGGGCCGACGACACCGCGGCGCTGGTGGCGGCGCTGGGGATCATCGACCCGGTGCACCTCGCCGGCTGGTCGACGGCCGGTGCCGCTATCGCCTCGTACGCCATTGACCGCCCGGGTGAGGTCGCGTCGCTCACGTTCATCGACCCGGTGTCGCCTTTCGGCTACGGCGGTACGCGCGACGCCACGGGCACGCCGACGACACCCGATTTCGCCGGTTCGGGCGGCGGCACCGGCAATCCCGATTTCGCCCAACGCATCACGTCAGGCGACCGGTCGACCGATTCGGACCTGTCGCCGCTCAACGTCATGCGCGCCTTCTACTGGTCGCCGAGCTTCACCGTCGACCCCGGGTGGGAGCAGGTCTTGCTCAACGAGCTGCTCCTGTCCGAGATCGGCGACGACGGGTATCCCGGCGACATGCAACCGTCGGAGCATTGGCCCAACGTCGCACCGGGGACACGCGGCATCCTCAACGCCCTCTCCGGAAAGTACTGCGATTGGTCGGCGATCGTCGACGTCGACCCGAAGCCGCCGGTGCTATGGACTCACGGCTCGAACGATCTCGTCGTCGCCGACGGGTCACCGTGGGAGATGGGCACGCTCGGACAGCTCGGTGTCGTTCACGGATGGCCCGGCGACGATGTCTACCCGCCGCAGCCGATGGTCACCCAGATCCGCACCGTGCTCGAACAGTACGCCGCCAACGGCGGCACCGTGATGATGGAGATGTTCGAGGGATCCGGTCACGGCCCGCACATCGACGCTCCGGAACGCTGGCGCGAGCTGTTCTACGCCTTCGTCGCCGGCTGACGGCTAAGTAGGTTCGAGGACGACGGCGCCGGTTCATCTGGTTCCGAGCAGACAAAGCCGACCGCGAATCGGTTTGGATTACTCGCAGTTACTTCGGGTGCCCAGCGTGGCAGGAACGGCACCCGGCTTGGCGCTCACCCAGACGCTCCCATCGGCGGGTACTGTTCAATAGCCTGAGAAAGGGGAGGAAATGTCATCGGCGGCCGAGCAGTACACACGGGAACTCGTCGACCAATTCAAATTCAATGCGACTTGGACACCAGGTGTTCCCCTTAACCTCGGTGACATCGGGGTGATCGACAACGGGGTGTTTGTGCCGATAACGTCGCTGGACCGGTTCGGTGTGAACCTGGATGCGACAGCCGAGAATTCTGGCAGCGAGTCGTTCAGCTACGCCAGCGCCAATGCAGTCGAGATTGGATTCAAGGCTGAAGGGGAGCCATCCTCTTTCGCTCCGACGATCCCACTCAGCGACGCGGGTCTCGGCATCCAGTTCAAACGGGAGAAGGCGACCGTCTTCCAGCTCGAGGGCGCAACCCACGTGCGGATAGCCGACGAAGTCGCGCTTCGAGATGAGGTCGTTTCGCTGATGCGGGCCAACAAGTGGGACAAGGATTGGTCGATCGTCACATGGCTGGTCAAGGCCGCATCGACAACAGCATTGATCTCCAGGTCTGCCTCATCGAGCATCGAGTTCGCCCTCTCGGCCGGGGTCAACCCAGGCGGCATCGAGCTGCTCTCCGTCGAAAACGACGTCCGAACAGTCGCGAGTCGCGAGATGCAGCTGACGATTGCCGGATCGACCAACATGACGCCGCTCTTCAGAGCGAAGCGGGTGAAGCGCAAGTGGTTCATCGGACGCCCGGAACTCCGAGCTGAGTTCAGCGCGGCGGCCTACGACGCTACGGGACGTGCCGAAACAGACGACGACGGGCTATTCGACGACGACCCACCCATCTACGGCTAGGCATGCGATGACGGCGTCAGTCATCGTCATGAACGCGGGTGGCCTAGCGTTGGCGGCTGACACTGCTGCCACAATCCGCTACCGCGGCGGCATCAAGCACTACCGAGGCGCCAGCAAGGTTGTCAACTTGGTTCCCAACTCGCCGGTAGCCCTGATGTGGTACGGCAGTTCTGACCACCTGGGCGTGCCCTGGGAAGCCATTGCGACGGAGTACAGATTGAAGGCGGGCACGTTGCCTGCGCTCGCCGACTACGCCAAGGGTTTCTTCGACTTCTTGGACGACGAAATGGACGGGTGGGCTCTGGTCGGCCCCGGTTCGTCGCCCCCGGGCACGGACATCGTTTCGGACCTCCTTTACGAACTCCAAACCTCGGTCTCCGCCCGGGCCAATGATCAGAACCAGGCTTCGGCTGTTCGGCGAATCATCGACGAGTGGAAGAGGAGCCGACGCCCGTACCAGCGGGTACTCAAAGACGAGCAGCTGGCAGGTGCGACGGAACTAGAGCGGTGGCTGCGCGAACAACTGGAGGTGGTGAAGAACAACGTCTCCGGGCTACCGGACGGGTCTCTTGAACTCGTCAGCGACGCTGTCCGGTGGGCGTGGACCCATCTGTCCACGCGCGAGCCCTATCGGTCAGGCCTCGTCTTTGCCGGTTACGGAGACAAGGAACGACTACCCAGTGTTCTCCACTACATCGTCGGGCTCCCCGCGGGCCAACAACCCCGGCGAGCCTCGGCGGCGCCGGTCACGATCACCGCCGAGTTGCCCGCAGTGGTGATACCGTTTGCCCAGAACGACTCGATCAAGATGTTCATGGAGGGGATACACCCCCGTTTGCGCACATGGATAGAGGGCGAAGTCGAATCCGCCGACCTCCCAGATGAGGCTGAGGAGCGGTTGCAGCGTCAACTGAAACAGCACATCGATGATCACGGCGAGCCGGTTGTCCGAGCGATTCGCTTCTTCTCGAAAGGCGACCTTGCCGAGTTTGCCAACGCACTAATCGACTTCACCGCATTCCGCATGAGAATGTCGCTCACCGATGAGACAGTGGGAGGCCCGATAGATGTAGCGGTGATCTCGCGCGGTGAGGGCTTGGTCTGGGTGAAGCGGCACGCCTATGCGACGTGGCCCGTCACGGACCGACCCGACATCAATTAGGATTGTGATATGCGACTGACGATGCTGGTCCACGACCCCTTCGATGGCTTCGGTGACGATGACCCCCAATCGAAGCCAGCTGACCGGTGGTCGGCCAGCGAAGAAGACTTTGCCGAACTCGTAGCCCCAAGGGTACTCCCCGAGGCTGCCGAGAGGAAGCGGCGCTCGCAACCCAAGGGCAGCGTGGCCCAGTCGACCGTGGATCTCACACGGATTCGCGGCATCGGCAACGACTACAGCAGACTTCTCGCAGCTTCCGGTGTCGATACGGTCAAGACGCTCAGCCAACGAAATCCGACGAAGCTGCTGGACGCTCTGGTCAGAACCAACAAGTCGAAGTCTCTGGTCGGCCGGGTCCCGAGCCTATCGAGAGTAGAAGGCTGGGTCAGAAGCGCTCAGACATTCGACGTATAGAGACGTCTTGCACTTGGCGCCCTGGCACCACAATGTCTGCAATGGGCGGCGGAACGAATCGTGAGGCGCCTCTTCCGAGCCGATCCGTTCTGTTTCGCTACGAGCGCTCACCCGGGGCGGCTCCAGCAGGGAGCGGTGCTTCTCACGGGTGATGGGATAGCGCCCGGCAGAATCAATGGCCCCAAACGAGCAGGGCGGCAGGGACGATGCCGATCGATTTCGTCCCCGGTTGCCTAGTCGGGCATACAAGATCACTGGAGGGCGAAGGAATGCCTCGGCGAGTCCGAGAATCTCGCTCGTCACCACTTCACCGAAGCGGACAGCGTGGCTGGCCCGAGCGGTGCAGCTAGGAGCCAGCAGGTCGACGGTTGCAGTCCTGCGCTCGTCGACCCGTCGCTCCCATCGACTGCCGGCCACTCTCCGGTATCCGGCTTCCTCGATCGCTTTCACCAACTCTGGGTCGAACAGTACCAGTGGTGACAAGCCGAAGTCGGCCACAGCCACGAATGCGATTGGTCGGCGATCGTCGACGTCGACCCGAAGCCGCCGGTGCTATGGACTCACGGCTCGAACGATCTCGTCGTCGCCGACGGGTCACCGTGGGAGATGGGCACGCTCGGACAGCTCGGTGTCG
>Ga0307423_1001201_pt1 | contig 15907 bp, 17 predicted proteins | sample SalMarWE160310MG_FD_202154 | JGI IMG/M metagenome (GOLD analysis project Ga0307423, IMG submission 202154) | Salt marsh sediment microbial communities from the Plum Island Ecosystem LTER, Massachusetts, United States - WE1603-10 | ecosystem: Environmental > Aquatic > Marine > Intertidal zone >...
CTGCTCACTGTTAGGTGCCAGGCCCATGCTTGCTAGGGCTGCTTTGATGCCTGCTGAGCCTGAGTGCTTGCCTGAGGCTAAGCGTCTTGCTCCGCCGACGAGTTCGGGGGCTATGGGTTCGTAGGTGGCGGGATTTGCGAGCATGCCCTGCGTGTGAATTCCCGATTCGTGGGTGAATGCGTTTTCGCCTACTATTGCCTTGTTAGGCTGTACGTAGACGCCTGTTAGCCGCTGCACGAATTGGCTGATGCCGTACAGCTTCTCCGATTTTATGTTCAGCTTCAGCTTGTACAGCGCCATCAGCGAAATCACGATTTCCTCCAGTGAGGCGTTTCCGGCGCGTTCGCCTAGGCCGTTTATGGTGGCGTGGAACTGGTTGGCTCCTGCCCGGAGCGCGGCGACGGTGTTGGCGACCGCCATGCCGAAGTCGTTGTGGCAGTGGGCGCTGACAACGGGCACCGTGAGGGCTTCGCGTAGGTCTCCGTAGAACTTGTAGCTGCGTTCGGGTGTTAGGACGCCGACGGTGTCGCACGCGACTACGCGGTCTGCGCCTGCCTCGATGCCTGTTTGGAAGATTTTTTTCAGGTAGTTGAAGTCTGCGCGTGTGGCGTCTTCGGCTGATAGTTCCACGATTAGCCCTGCGTCTTTGGCGTACTTCACCATGTTCCGCGTTATATCCAACACTTGTTCGCGTGTTTTCTTCAGCTTGGCTTCGATGTGCAAGTCTGAGACGGGGATGATGAGGTGGATGCTGTCGGCGCCTGCTTTGGCGACGGCGTCTATGTCGCCTCGGACGCCGCGTGACGCGCTGCAGATTTCCGCCTTCAAGCCTGCGTCGGCGATGAGTTTCACGGCTTCCAGTTCGCCTTCGGAAACCGCCGCAAAACCCGCTTCGATGACGTCTACGCCGAGGTCGTCCAGCCTCTTGGCTATGCGCAGTTTGTTTTCAGGTGTCAAGGATACTCCGGGGGTTTGTTCACCATCACGTAGGGTGGTGTCAAAAACTCTTATTTTCTGTGGGAAGCGGTTAGATAAAACGATACCCCATTTTCCATCACATTCAAACCGAAACAGAGGGAACCGCCAACATATAAAATTTGCGATTCCCCAATCTACCGATTCTTTACAAGCTACTTTTTGGAAAAAATTTTGTAAATTTCTTGGTAAATTGGTAAATTGGTGAATTGGTGAATTTCGTGAGGGTTCTTAAGGGACTGTTTTCTCCTGTTGGCTGAAGGTGAAAAACCAAGAAGTCAGCCTAAACCGTTTCATGGGCTATTCTTTACGCCCGACTCATTGGAAACCCGTCATATTTGCCGTCTATTAGGATCCTAATAGCCGATGTATGCAGAAACCTATAGAGGGGGTCTATCCGCATTGGCGCCCTGAAAAATTGCGGGGTGCTTAGCTTTTTTCCTCTTTGCCTATAAGCACAGCGTTTATGACGCCGTCGCTGCCTGGGCGAGATGTGACACGAGCCAGTCCCAAGCTGGTTTCTATTTCTGCACCTTTCGTTATCACGCCTCTGCGGTCATAGTCCACGTTGGCTCTGTTTTTGACTACGCGTAGAATTTCGGTTTTTTTGGTTTTGCCGCTTTTGGGGTCGGTGACGGAGGCGTATTTGTCGTTTAAGACTTTGGTTTTGATTATTCCGCCGTAGCCTCTCGTGTTCCGCCTTTTCGGTTCTCCGAGGGTGGTTTCTGCTGGGAAGGCGCCTTTTTCATAGTTTCTTTTCACTCGGTAGACTCGTTTTCTGCCGCCTGTTCGTTTTCTTTTGCGTAAGCTGCCATGCCAAACTGACATTTTTCAAATCCCTTTCAGATGGTTAAGGTCAAGTGTTCACTATCACCGTTATTTTGTCATATAAACGTATCCGTTAAGGCGTCCATTAACTTGTTCTTATCTTTCCTGTTTTAAGCGTTTTTTGACCAGGTCGTAGTAGCCTATAAGGACCAGTGCTGTGCCTGTTATTCCTGTGATTCCGTGGCTTACGGCTATAAGTTGATTGTTAAGAATCGGGATTTATGGCGTCAACCGTGTACACGACGTACCAGAGCAGAATTATGAACCAACCTACGAGTCTGATTTGAACCCAGAAATGTTTGAACATAAAAATTTTTCTCCTACTAGAACGCCCTTCAGCCTACAACTATTCTGGATGTTTTTTGCATATATAGCCTTTTATCCATACTCTTAAGCGCATGTTTGAAAATTCAACCATGCTTGGTTTACAAGCATTCTTTATGGTGACTATGTAGAGATGAGCAAAAAACTCACGAAAGTGGAATTCACGAACCTCAACAAAACCATTTTCCCTAAACTTAAAATCACAAAATCCCAAATCATCGAATACTACATCAAAACTGCCCCCAAAATGCTTGGTTTTTTGGCAAATCGCCCATTAGTTCTCACCAGATTCCCAGACGGCATTGACCAAGAAGGCTTCTACGAAAAGGATGCTCCACAAGGAACGCCGTCCTGGGTGAGAACCGTGAAGATACATTCGGAAACGGCGAAGCGTGACGTAAACTACGTTTTGTGCAACGACTTGGACACGTTGATTTGGCTGGCAAACCTTGCAACCATAGAAATTCACATGCCCTTTTCCAAAGCAGACTCTCGGGAAAAGCCTGACATGGTGTTTTTTGACGTGGACCCGGAACCGCCAGCAACATTCGACGATGCTGTGACTGTTGCGTTGTTGCTTAAGGAGAAACTTGACGGGATAGGGCTTGAATCTTACGTGAAAACTTCCGGGAAAAAGGGTCTCCACGTTATCATCCCAATCGTTGGGGAACATGTGTTCCGAGAAACAAGAGCGTTCGTTCACAAAATTGGGCAGCAGCTTGCTAAGGAACAGAAGCTTGTGGTCTCGGAGTTTACGGAAACTAAAAAGCCGGGAAAAGTTTTTGTGGATTATCTTCAAAACTCGCATGGGCGAACCATGGTGGCTCCTTACAGTTTGAGAGCGGTGCCTGAAGCTACGGTTTCAGCTCCGTTGGAGTGGGGTGAAGTCGAGAAAGGAATAAAGCCAACCGAACTCAATATTTTTAGTGTGGTCAAACGCGAGAAAGACCCGTGGAAAAAAATTTTTGAGAACAGACAGAAACTTAAGGTGTAAGTTGCATGGAAAAGAAAGCAAATGTTCCAAGACGTCCAATCTGGACAGGAAGCTTGACAATCGGCTTAGTTAACGTTCCCGTGAAACTGTACCCTATGATTTATGACCGCGGAATCTCCTTCAGGTTTCTGCACAAAAGTGATGGTCAACCGCTCAAATACCAGAAGGTTTGCACTAAAGACCAGAAAGTTATTCCGTGGCAGGAAGTGGCCAAAGGCTACGAGGTAACCAAAAACGAGTACGTCATTTTCGACAAGGAAGAACTTGAAGCTGTTAAACCTGAATCTGACAGGCGCATTCGCCTTGACAAGTTTGTGGATTACTTCTCTGTGGACCCGATTTACTTTGATCGTTCTTACGCTTTGATGCCTGACAAAAGCAACGATGCTTACGGTTTGTTGTTGACGGCGCTGGAAAAGAAGGGGAAGGCAGGGGTTGGAAGAATCACGTTGCGCACGAAAGAGTACCCTGCGTTAGTGCATACGTATAAGGGTGCTTTAGTGTTGACAACCTTAAGGTACGCTTATGATGTTGTGGATCCGCAAGGTTTCGAGGAGCTTAAAAAGCTTAAAGAGCCTGAAAAAGCCGAGCTTGACTTAGCCGTCAAAATCGTAACTGACCTTTCTGGAGAATTTGATGTGACTGAATACAAGGATAATTACAAGCAGAAAGTCGAGGAACTCATCAAAAAGAAGCTGAAAGGCGAAACCGTGGTGGTGGAGAAACCTGTGGAGGAAGAAGCCAAAGAGCTTATGGTAGCGCTCAGAGACACGCTTAAGCAGCTGGAAAAGAAATGAACCGCAGCTACAAGCCCATGCTTGCCAAGCTTGCCCCACAACCTTTTTCGGGTAAAGACTGGTTTTTCGAAATCAAATGGGACGGTTTCAGAGCCATAGCCTACGTTAACGAAGAGTTGAGCTTGCGGAGCCGCAACCAGAAAGAGCTGAAATACAATTTTCCCGAGCTGGAAGAATTGACTCAGCTGGCGCATGATGTGGTTCTCGACGGCGAAATAGTGGTCATGAAAGAAGGCAAACCCGATTTTCAGGCGTTGCTGGAAAGAGGACAAGCCACTTCACCTGTTGAAATCGAGTTGAAGGCGAAGCGTTCGCCGGTTGTGTACGTAGTTTTTGACATTTTGGCGAAGGATGGTGTTTCGCTTGTTGATTTGCCTTTGACGGAGCGAAAAAAAATCTTGAAGGGTTCCGTGAAAGAGGGTAATCACGTGTTGCTTTCGGATTTTGTGGCGGAGAAAGGTGAAGCGTACTACCGTGTGGCGTTGGAGAAGGGCTTGGAAGGGGTCATGGCGAAGAAGAAGAACAGCGTTTACGAAACAGGAGTGAGAAGCGGCAGCTGGTTGAAGATAAAGAAGCTGCGAAGCTGCGACTGCGTCATATTCGGGTACACCAGCGGTTCGGGTGCCAGAGCCGACACTTTTGGGGCTCTGCTGCTTGGGCTTTACGATGTCGGTGAGAAACCAGTTTACGTGGGCAAAGTTGGCACTGGTTTTTCGCAAGCAGTATTGCAGACGCTTTCTGGGCGTTTCACGCAGTTGAAAACTGACAAAGCGCCTTTTGAACCAGATATTCCTGACGAGGTTACGTGGCTCAAGCCAGAAATGGTTTGCGAGGTGGGTTATCAGGTGGTTACGCGTGATGTGCGGTTGCGGATGCCGCGTTTCCTCGGTTTACGTGAGGATAAGCTTCCCTCAGAATGCACTCTGGACCAGATTGTGCAGGGCGGGTTGCAGGAGTACCTTTCTAAGCGTGACTTCAGCGTGACAACAGAGCCTGTGGGCGGTGGAGAACAGGGTGGTGGCAGGGTTTTTGTGGTTCAGGAGCATCATTCTCGACGTTTGCATTATGATTTGAGGTTGGAGAAGGATGGGGTTTTGAAGAGTTGGGCTGTGCCGAAAGGCATTCCTGAAAGCCCTAGTGAGAAGCGGTTGGCGGTGGAAACCGAGGATCATCCGCTTGGCTACGCGAGTTTTGAGGGTGCAATTCCGAAGGGGCATTATGGTGCTGGCACCGTTGAAATCTGGGATAAGGGTGTTTATGAGGCGAAGGTTTGGGATGAGAAGATGATAGAGTTTACTGTGCAAGGCGAGAAGCTTAAGGGGCGTTACGTGCTGGTGCGGTTGAAGAAGGCTGGAGAAAAAAGCTGGTTGCTGCTTAAGGGAAAGGAGGAGTAAGGCATGCGGCTTCATGTGGGCACGATGGGGTGGAGCTACGGTTTCTGGAAAGGCAGCTTTTACCCTGAAGGTTTGGCGTCGAAGGATTTTTTGGCTTTCTACGCAAAGCATTTCGGCACGGTTGAGGTTGACAGCACTTTTTACCGGATTCCGCGCAGGCAAAGCGTGATGGATTGGAAGGAGCAAACTCCTGAGGGTTTCCTGTTTTCGCTGAAATTTCCGCAGGTCATAACGCACGTTAAGATGCTGAAGGATTGTGAGGAAGAAACAAGTGTCTTTCTGGAGCGCGCTGAGCTGTTGGGGGAGAAGCTTGGCGTGTTGCTGCTTCAGTTTCCCTACAATTTCGGAACAGAGCATGTTCCTTTGCTGCGCGATTTCCTACAGACCTTGCCTAAAACGCATCGGTATGCGATGGAGGTTAGGAACCGGAAGCTGCTGAACCACGATTTTTACTCGGTTCTCAGGGACCATAACGCGGCATTGGCTTGGGCTGACAGCCCTTTCATGCCGCAGATCAGCGAGTTAACTTCCGACTTTATTTACGTGCGGTGGGTGGGAGACCGAAGACGCGTTAAGGGCACTTTGGGCAAGATAGAGATGGACAGGACTGCGCAGATAAACGCTTGGGCGGAGAAGCTTAAGCCTTTTCTGGAGGAGGGAGCGGAGGTTTTCGGGTACTTCAGCAAGTACTATTCAGGTTATTCTCCGTCTGACGCTGAAGCGCTGCTGGGGTTAATCGGGACTGACGTGTGATTTTTTGTCTATACCCCCTCTATATATAGGTTCAACTTGAACTTAGAAGGCGTGGTTTGCTCCAAAAGCCTCTGAACACTTGTTTTTGCTTCGGCGCTCCATCCAAACTGTTTTTTTCTCACGCAACTTATTTATGGAATTGCCGTAACTTGGCTGCGTAACTCGGGGAAAGACGCCTGATGACTTCATGAGGCTTTTTACTTTCCAGTGGAGGCACCAAAAATGTTGCCGTCTATGGTCAAAATATTGAAGAATGCAGTAGCACCCCAATGCATGTTTACGTGTAACTTCAGAGGGTTTGATGAGGTTGAAGTTGTCAAAGGTCTTTTTGGTGAGGAAGCAACAGACGTTTCAGCGGCTCTTGAAGTTGAATTTACGAATGAAACCGTCTACATGCGCGTTTCCAACGCGGATGGACACCTTCTGATTAACCCTGACTATTTTCTAGAAGCCGACTTAACCGAAATTTATCTGGACGTAATTTATGAGCTGGTGCATGTGAAGCAGTTTTTGGAGGGCAAACGCTCGGACAGCGAAACAGCCTACGTTGAAAGACCCCTGGAGATTGAAGCTTACAACATAACGGTTGCGGAAGCAAAAACGATAGGCCTCAGCGAAAACGAAATCATAGATTACTTAAACTCGGAACTGGTGAGCGACGAGGAACTGAAGCAGCTTGCGGGAACACTTGGAATCGAATATTTTGATTAAAAAGCCAGTTAGCTTTTTTCTGCATGTTTAAAAACGATTGGTGCGTCGCTAAAACGGCGGTAATGGCCGAACCTTTGTCTTACATCGCGGTTCTTAAACAGTAATGTGGAAACGGCTTCCCATAAAAAGACCCAGCCAACTATGTTAACTCCCTCAAAAAGAGTTGTTAAAACCGTGCCTTCTGTAAATGAGGTGCGGAGCGAATAGGATGCTGCAAGAAGCAGAAAAGAGGCAAGAGCGTAAACCGCACTTTTCTCCCGGGACCGTTTGATCTTTGTTTTTAACTCGTTTCTCACAAACGCGAAATACGTTTTCAATCCCGCTTTTATTCGCTCCTCTTTTTCTACATCATGCTGATCATTCGAGACGTTGAACTGCAAGATAATCTTGGGTTTAAGGGGTATGTCTAACGAGGAATCTTCCAAGTAAATTCTTAAATCATGATCTAAGTCTCTTTTTCTGAATGGGGCAGGGTCTAACTCGTTAAAAATATAGGCGTATTTTTCTATCGCCACGCTTATTATGAAACTGTTTGTAGCCTTGCCTTTTTCGTAGAGTTTTTCATAAGGCTTCTCAGTCTTGCCCATAAAGAGAGGTGAGAAAAAAGGAGAATATTAGTTTTTCACTGGCGGACAGCCCAGACGCCCAAAATGAATAAATATTGTCGCACGTAAAGTAAATTTGGATGATTTTTATGCCCATCTATATTCTTCTGTCAACCCTTACGTCTGAAGGAAGAAAAACAATTAAGGAAAGACCTGAAAGAATCAAAGAGGTTAACAAGGAAATCGAGGCTTTTGGCGCTAAAGTCCTTCAGCAGTACGCTGTCCTCGGCAGGTACGATTTTGTCAACATTGTTGAAGCCCCTAACAACGACGCCATCACGCGTGTCTCCATAGAGTTAGGTTCCCGCGGAACCGTGCAGATAATGAGCATGCCAGCGAAACCCATAGACGACTTCTTGTCAATGCTTAAAAAATAGCAGGAACAACACTTTCCCTCTTTTTTACGGCAGCGCATTTCGAATGGTTTATCCATTTGGTTAACATAGTACAAGACGAATAGAAGTGGAATACTGGAGTGGTGATTTTTGGAGAAATCTCTTTTGCTGAGGTGCCCCATCTGCGGAAACAGCATAGATGTATATGACATGGAAAAAAGGCTTGAAGTGATATGTGAAAGCTTCGGCGGCAAAAGATTCTGTTTCGACAGCAAAAACTGCCGTCAGCATTTTCTGGAAGACCCTAGGATAGCGTATTTCTCCATGGAGATAGGCATAACCAATGACATCCCAACTTACAGTGGAGGATTAGGCGTGTTAGCAGGCGACATCGTGAAGGCAAGTGCAGATTTAAAACTGCAGATGGTGGCGTTAACGCTGGCAAGCCGGAAGGGATATTTCAAGCAGAAAATTACCAAGCAGGGGGAACAACAAGAGCTTCCTGATGAATGGGACCCATCAAAATCTCTATTTCTCATGCCACATACGACCACGATAACCATAGAAGGGCGACCCGTGAAAATTCAAGCTTGGATGTACGAGTATCAAAGTCTCACGGGCGGACTGGTTCCGATTATTTTTTTGGACACCGACGTAGAAGGCAACGACCCAGAGGACAGAAGAATCACCGACCACCTTTACGGAGGAGACAAAAAATACAGGCTAAAACAAGAGATGGTCCTCGGAATAGGCGGGGCAAAACTTCTCAAAAAGTTTTTTTTCAAAATTAGAAAATACCACATGAACGAGGGCCACTCTGCCCTTTTAACTCTTGAGCTGCTAAAGGATAACAGCATGGATTCTGAAAAAGTGCAGAACCTCTGCGTTTTTACAACTCACACTCCGGTTGAAGCCGCGTTTGACCAGTTCTCATACGACTTGGTTGAAGAATTGATGGGCAAAGAATACTTTCTGTCCACTGTGAAACAATACGCGGGTCAAGATAAGCTGAACATGACCTATTTGGCCTTGAACCTGAGCAAATACGTAAACGGGGTTTCTAAGGCGCACATGGAGTACTCGCAAAGGCTTTTTCCAGGTCACTACATCAGATCGGTAACCAACGGAGTCCACTCTTACACTTGGACCTGCAAATGCTTCAGAGACCTTTTTGACAAGTACATTCCAGGCTGGGCAAACGAACCCATACTCCTCGTGAGAGCGAGCGAAATCCCAAACCGAGAGGTGTGGGACACGCATATGATTGCGAAAATGAACCTCATCGAGTTCGTGGAAAAAAATTCAGGCGTGAAATTTGACCCTGAAGTGCTGACAATAGGTTTTGCCCGAAGATCAACAGGGTACAAGAGGTCAACTCTAATTTTCTCTGACATAGAGAGACTGCTAGATATTAACGAAAGAGGAAGAATCCAGATGGTGCTCGCGGGAAAGGCGCATCCAAAAGATGAGAACGGCAAGAGGCTGATACGGGAGATTTACAATCACATAGACACGCTGAAAGACCGCATAAAAATGGTTTACCTTGAAAACTACGATATGAACATGGCAGCCATTCTGACGTCAGGCGCGGATGTCTGGCTTAACACGCCGCTTCCACCTATGGAAGCTTCCGGCACAAGCGGAATGAAAGCGGCGCACAACGGTGTGATAAACTTCAGCGTGCTTGACGGCTGGTGGATTGAAGGATGCGTAGAGGGCGTAACAGGTTGGGCTATAGGACCGCATCCAAGGGAGCTTGTTACTGAAAAAGAGCGAAGAATGAATGAGCTTCATGACCTCTACGGCAAACTGGAATACCTGATTGCCCCGACATTTTACAGGCAGAGGGATGACTGGATAGCATTGATGAAAAACTCAATCTCCAGAATCGCATATTACTTCCAGATTCAATGGGTTATGCGGAGATACATCACAGAAGCCTACATCATCTAGCTTCCGAAACCCAGAGCCGGCATGCTATGTTACTTTAGCTCTGTGGAACTACCCAGTAACTGTAGAAGTCGCCTTTCACCCATTTCCCGCCTAAACTCCGCACAACATCGTTAATCTCATTCCATTCATCCTTCAAGTACTGAACCGGCTTCACTATTACGTCATCTCCGTCCATCGTGAAACTCAGCAGCTCGCGCTGCTCTGGACTGAACTCTTCTTCCACCGCACTCGTATCCAAGCTTGGGGCAACTCGCGCTTTTTCCACGGGTTTAGATTCAAGTTTAGGCTTTGCTGTGGGCGGAGGTACGGCTTTTGAGCTTGCCGCGTAGACCACGTTGAACTCGGGAATTGGATAGGTTTCTGCAACGTCTTCAAAGCTGTCGCTTCTTACGATGGCGAGCACTTGCTTGGAAAACAGGTCGTACTTTACGTCTAAGAGTTCAAGGTCGGCTGGCAAGTTAGAAATGAAAGATGCTTTTCCCTGCATTGCGGCTATAAGGAATTCAGGGGTTAGTTTTATCATTCTCATCTTCATGGTTTCAACACTCAGAATTGCTTTTTAACTGTGTCCAGAACTTAAAAGTATTGCTTATCATTTAGAGGTGTCCTTTTTTTCCGATTTACGCAAAAGCGCTGATCAGGTCACTTATGAGGCAAGCGCATCAAAGCAAATTATGGAATACCGCGTGCCCAATGTTTAATTTGCCTCAGCAAATTCCGGGCGATCTCCATTTTTTCCTTCAATTCTTCGCCGTGCCCTTCCCACACGTGCTCCACTCCAAGGTAGCACTTCCATCGTTTGCACTCCAAACTTTTCATAAGCTCATGAGCCACCCGAGCCAAAGCATTGAGGTCTTTGTTCCCCACGGAAAAGGCTGCAAAATGCGAAAACCCTTCAGGATGATCTATCTCCCCTACCAGAAATGGGATCCCGTTTTTCTTTATCAAATTATCTATGCGGCTCAGAGAGATGGATTCATCTTTCTTCCTGAAAAAAAGGTAGCCCACCGGAAGCTGTTCCCGCACGATCTTATCAACTGCCAGTATGTCAAGAGGCAACGAATTTTCCAGCGACGCCGTATACGCGATGATCGGCTCCTTCTCTAAACTTTCAAGTTTACCCGTTTCTTCAAACGAAGTTATCGCCCATAGCTCGTCTTCGCCGAAGACTTTTATGTACAAGTAAATTTTGAAATCGTGCTTCTCCAAGAGTTTTTTGATCGTGGATAGCGGTCGGTTCCAGCTGAAGATTCCAACGTTTGAAAATTTGAAGCTTACTAAACCGATTTTCTGAGTAGTAGCTGCCTCTTTGAGTGCGGTAGCCATTTGCCCATCTTCCCGTAAGTACATATTTACTGAACAGGGCATAAACGTTTTGTGTCCGAAGCATGCGAAATGCTATTCGGCTTTGCCTATTTTTTATTTTTTCTAAGAAAATAGATGGCGGAACCAGCTATCACCAACAGCAGCACAGGCAGGATGTAGGGCGCTAAAGATTCAAGTTCGTTTTCGGGAAGGGGCACGCTGACGAGAGTGTTAGGCTGTTGATCAAGACTTTCAACTTTAAGGTTTTTGAAGGCTATGAACGTGGAGGGATCGCATGAAATCAAAATTCCGAATTTGCTAAGGTCTATTGCGTCGCTTTTGATGGTTGAGGTTTCTAAAAAAGTGTCATTCTCTCCATGCAATTCGGTTGTTATTTCGTCTCCGGATATTTTGGCGACGGCTTTGTACCAGGTGTTTCTTTCTATGCTGCTGGATACGTTCATGAACGTGGCGTTGCTTCCATTGAGTCGTTTTTCTATATTTGAGACATCTGCGCCGTCTAAGAGTTTTACACTTGCGCTGTAATTGCCGTCGTCATTCTCTAAGATGAAGCCGAACTGATTATTTTCCGGCTCTTGAATTTTGATGGTGCGTTCGGGTATCGTTATTACAAGTGAATGCCGTCTATACTGGATTATTGTCTGCGTCGTTTCCGGCAGTGTTATTGTTTGACCGCTGTTTGTCGAGTTTTGTCCGGTGTTCAGTATTAAGAAATCGCCGCTTAAAGAGATGTTTGCGCATGTAAATCTGCTTTTTAGAAAAGCGCTGTTGCTTTGACTGGCAAGTTGGTATCCCGCGTTTTCATTGTAAGCGAATGCCGCCTTAGATTCATTTGATTGCTGGTAAGCAGCCACGTTCGCTACATTGGGGGTCGGAGATGGACTAACAAAGACGGTTATGGTTTCGCTGTCTGAGCCAGCATAATTGGAAAAGCCGATTAAGCTGGTTCTTATCTTGTAGGTGCCGCTTGATGGGACGTTGCAGGGTATTGAGTAATGTCCAAGGTTGTCTGTAACCGTTTGCAGTATCGTATAAGAGTAGCCGCCGTCGCGACTGACGTACAACACGACGTCTTTACCGGAGTATGACGGTGAAATCGAACCTGAAATCATAACGGCCCATTCGTTGGCGCGGTTCATGTTTTCCATAGACAGAGTTACTGACACAGAAGAGGGGATTAAGGGTTTGTTTAGGCTTGAGGAAACGCGCGCTGGCGAAGGGTCTTTTTGGGTTTCAATGGGAATAATCACGGGTGTAGAGGGCGCAAAACAGTCAGGTTGATCCCCTACCTTCCAGTTTCCCGTAGACGTACACTCTGACGCCCAATATGTTTTGTTATTGTACTCAAAGCCAGTGGCGCCTGTTTCAGGCTTATCGTAAACAGGGGTGTAGGGCAAGTACACGCCAATGTTCATGTGAGCAGGATGCAAATCTCTGTAGACAAGCAAAACAACATCTAAGCCACCCGCTTCCATAATTGAGGCTGCTAAAAACGACAGCACATCGCAGTCTCCTGAATTTTCGGTTAGGGCTTCAACCGGGTACTTGATGTTACTGACGGCGTAGGGAATCTGATGAACCAGCGCCAAAACGTTATTAGCGAATTCTTCATCGCTGCTTGAAAAGTTACGTATGTTGTCTGCAAGGGTTTGAACCGGTTCAGGTGTAACGAACTTTGAGTATTCTCGGTCACTGTTTACAGAATTAGTTTTGCCACGGTAGTAATCGTAGAGGGAGGGCGGCACGGACGTGTACACCGTGTACTTGGCATGGGAGCTTCCTTGTTCTACATTGAAAGTGTAGGTTCGCTTGTAATTGCCGGGAGCCGCAGGTTCAGAGTTAAGGGTCATGCCTAATGGGGCAAGGAAGGAAAACCCGAGAAAGATAAGCAGCAACGCCAGCAAGAACCTTCTTTTCATCCAATTCCTCTTAACAATGAAATCCGTCTTAGAAAAGTTTGAACACGTTTATCTTTTAAATTTATCTTGAAACAGCAAATTTGAAGGGTTTATCTTGCGCAGAGCAGAATTCGGGAGGCTTCACCAGACCCTATCAGAAATTTTTTAGGCTGCCTGAGTAATCTTTCGAAAACCAAATCTGAAGGCTGCATGCCCAAGGGGTGAAGTTTTAAAATTGGCAGTCCATGTTTTCTTCCAGGGTTTTGCACTGTTCACAAAGGCGCGAGCGCGGTTCTATGGAGGTTTTTTGATAAATGTACATAGGATACTGCGTGCAGTTCTTGCACCAATGCCAATTATCCGTTTCGCTTCCCCTAACGTACTCAACCATTCAAATCACCTTGTTTGTGGCCATCATTATCACTATTGATTTTTTGGGGCGAGCCACCTGCGAATTTCTACAGTCTAAGGAAGTCAACGGTTAACTGTTGTTGCGACTGAGGCGCTGATTTGTTGACGTATGATCAATAGAACCGCGGAGAATTGGTATCTTCCAATGGTTACGTACCGCATTGTGATGCCCTATTAATACTACACGTGTTGAATAATTAAATATTACGATTTACGAAACAAAGCTTTTATACAAGAACCTTCCCCAAAAAGGAAAAAATTTTCATCTTAAACGCCTTCGAAATGCACATGAGGCTACAACAACTGTAAAACATTCAGAAACCACAAATAGCCAACCTGAGTCTCCAAAACCGCCCAGGGTGCGCCCGTAACGGGCGGGGTGGGATTTGAACCCACGACCCCCACCTTAGGAGGGTGATGCTCTATCCGTGCTGAGCTACCCGCCCCCTTTATTTCAGAAATGGAGCTTAAATCTTTGAGACCAAATTGTGCTTGAGTTTCCATAGATTCTTGACCAATGTGACCTAATGGATTTATGCCTGTTGTAATAGCTGTATGCAACTGTGTTGTTGATGTTGGAAACTTAAAGCTTGAAGATTTTAATAAAGTTTCTAACTGCTTGAGGTCTTCTACCTTATGGTAATTGAATTGAGGCTTCTTAGCTTCATTTATACCTGTGTAATGTCTAACTCTACCGTATTTGATTTTACCTTGTTTGTTAAAGAACACCTGTATGCTGCCCTTGTAGCCACAAACCGGACACTTCTCAGTCTTTACACATTTAATTTTCATTTTGATTCTTCACCTCGCTACCTGAGTTTAGGCAGTGCTCTTGGAGCTGTTCATGCTTATAATGACCATTAAAACAAAATCAGGGAGCGTAAAGAAAAACTTGCTATAAAAATGAAGAAAAAAAGGGAACATAGGTTTAGGTTTGTTGTTTTGGTTATTTGGGTATTATGAGACATCCTTCAAGATCGAAAGGTGCTGGAATTGGAGGATCTCCTTCAAATGATAATTTCAATGTTTGCCCCTTGAAAACACCAGTGCCGTGAAGTACCATATGAGTATCCATATATGACATGGCTGGTGGTGGAAAACCTATCGTCTTGAACTGCCTTATACCCACAATGTTCCTCCAGGGAAAGAAAAATTAGCTTTGCCTAAAAATAGACCTTTAGCTTCAAGCCATGGAGGTGGTGGAGGATGGTCAAGTTTGATCCAGCCATTAAGTTCACCATCATATGTTCCTACAAGAGGGGCTTGTCCAGGTATATTAAGAGTAACTACACCAGTAATTATTCCATCTCGTATTTGTAGTATGCCATGATCAACTTCACGCGAAACACCTTCGGTAGTGGTAGCTAAAACTGTTGCTGTGACATCAATTTTTTTTGCTGGTGCTGCCATTACTGGAGCTACAAACATAGCTGCTAATAACAAAGTCACTGCTATTCCTAAGACTTTTTTCTTCACTTATCTCACCTCCTCTAGAATCTAAAAGCAGTTAATCAATATTGTTTGAAATTGCATTTATAATTTGTTAAATCGCTTGTATTGATACGTTGGCATCCATGATGACCATTAAAACAAAATCAGGGAGCGTAGAGAAAACTTAGAAAAAATGAAATGGAAACTTTATAATGGAAATAGCCTGTTTTATGTTCAAGAGTGACGAACCTATTGTCTAAACAAAAAACTAGCAGAAAGCAAAAACAAGAGGTTGTTCAGAAAGAAAAGAAAGTTGAAAGCAAAAATATTGAGAAAATTTCGCAAGGGCTGGATGAATTAAAAAAGAAAGGCAAGTTTGTTGATGTTGCAGTTTGTCCTGTTTGTAAGAGTCCCAATTTGCGCAGGGTTAAGTCCACTTGTGGCGATATGACTGGGCATTTGGGTTGGCTACCAGTTATGTATGAATGTTTAGATTGTGGCTGGAGAGGCAGATTGGAAGTTTATGCAACAAACAGGAATCAGAATTGGAGAGAAGTTGCGATAATGGCTGAGGCAAGAGATTTAGAAGCAGAGAATAGAACAGAGAAAAAAGAGTAGTTTTACAAGTTTGCGTTTATCTCTTGAACATTTTTGGAGCGTCTAGATAACTTTACCAAAAAATGAAATAGAAAAAGAGATTATAGTGGATAAAAACCAACACTTAGATGCTCAACATTAAAAAGACCCTCTCCACATGATATCTTTGTGATTTGTTTTGTTTGAGGAGAAGGATTTAGAAGACAGCAACATAGACCTTGATTTAGCTCTTCATGCTGCTGATGCAGTTACAGATTTTTTAGATAAGCGTTTAGAAAAACCATTTGAGCGCTACATAGTTGCTAGGCTCGTATCCATCCTGTATGAGGAGACATTGAATTGTTCTCTACTGTCAGAATTTGAGGCTGAAATAAGAAAACTTGCCCAGCAAAAGCCAGAAGTAAAATGAAAAGTCAAGGCCTACTTTGTTGAAATCATTTATTGATTATTTTTTGTTTGCAGTCTTGGCAGATTCTTTGTTTAAATCTACCACTTCTGATGGGTTCAAAGAAGTTACCACAAACCCTGCATCTAACTTGAACAGTGGGTTTAGGCTCAAGCAGACTTAAGCGTCT